>Ga0265797_10007891_pt1 | contig 14375 bp, 11 predicted proteins | sample P2T30metagenome_FD_192433 | JGI IMG/M metagenome (GOLD analysis project Ga0265797, IMG submission 192433) | Plant litter microbial communities from East Loma Ridge, Irvine, California - P2 T30 | ecosystem: Environmental > Terrestrial > Plant litter > Unclassified | place: USA: California... | reverse complement strand
AAAACAGTATTGCACTTTAATGATAAGGAAAGCAAATACGAAGTGTTAAAAGAAGATTCTGAAGATGGATGGAGTGGTCGTCCGGAGGACTTCCTTATTTACCGTAATTATGATACAAATAAAAAATTAGACTTTGAAACGGTATCCGGAAAAACTTACCTGCTGGAAGATTCTCTTATTACACCTAAATGGCAGGTAATGAATAAAATTAAAGAGATCAAAGGGTATCTGTGTATGATGGCGGTGAGTAAGGATCCGGTTAAAAACCAAACCATTACTGCCTGGTTTGCCAACGATATCGCATCACAATCCGGACCTGAGAAATACTTTGGTCTGCCGGGATTAATCCTGGAACTGGATATTAATGACGGTGATGTGGTAATTACCGCTGATAAGGTGGAATTAAAACCCGTAAGTCCGGAAGTATTTGCCCTTCCCAAAAAAATGAAGGGTAAAAAAGTGAATCAGGTTCAGTACGATGCAATGCTTTCTGACCTGATCAACACAAGTATAAAAGGACGCAGAAATCCATACTGGTCTATACGATATTGAGCCATAATATTCATTAGAAAGAAATTAGAAGAATCAGATTGTCTTTGGCAATCTGATTTTTTTATACCTTTGCGGCTTGAAAAACGTTATCTTATATATTCGGCTGGCTCGATTTTTGAGATAAAATAAATTTTTATCCTTTTAACCAGTGCTAATCTAAATCAATAATAACCCTAGTAATTATGAGAAATACGCTTGTAGCCGTTGCTATGCTATTCATTCTTGGATCTTGTGCAAGTAAAAAGAAGATGCTTGCAGTTCAAACCAAGGCAAACGAAATCCAGATTCAACTTGACAAAGCAAGAGCTGATCTGAATGACTGTGACAGCAGAACGGCAAGTCTGAACAATGATCTTAAATTAAAAAATGATGAGCTTGCCAGCAGAACTTCAAAAATGAAGGAAATGGAAGATCAGATCGAATTTTTAAAGAAAAATAACAATAACCTGCTGGACCGTATGTCTGATCTTTCTGTGATCAGCAAGGAAGGTTCAGAAAGTATCAAAAAGTCTCTGGCTATGATGGATGCACAAGGCGGTCAGATCCGTGATCTGAATGCGAGTATCCAGCGTAAAGATTCTTTGAACATGGCTTTGGTACTGAATCTTAAACGTTCATTACAGGATGTAAGCGATGAAGATGTTCAGATTGAAGTGAAGAAAGGTGTTGTATATGTTTCTCTGTCTGACAAAATGCTTTTCCGTTCCGGAAGTTCTGTAATCAATTCACAGGCTGAAAATGTATTGAGCAAAGTAGCTAAGATACTGAATGATTATAAAGAAATTGAAATTTTGATCGAAGGTCACACGGACAATGTACCTATTGCTACGGATAAATTCTCAGACAACTGGGATCTTAGTGCATTGCGTGCAACCTCTGTTGCCCGTATTCTTCAGAAGAAATATGGTGTTGAACCTATTCGTATGATCGCCGGTGGACGTGGAGAATACCTGCCTAAGGTATCGAACGACTCAGCGCCTAACCGCAGCCTGAACCGTCGTACTGAAATTATCATTACGCCTAAAATGGATCAGTTCTTTAACTTGTATACACCAAATGCAGGTAAATAAGTATTAAAAATCTGGTATAGATTTGCCCGTCAGATATTCTGACGGGCATTTTTGTTTTAGAGCTTCCTGTCAGATAAATTTGTTCATGAAGGTACTTTTGAAACGGAATATTTGTCTTGCCTGATTCTAGTAAATACCAAAGCTGTAAACTGATATTAATTATGATGACAAATGCCCCTGAACGGGAGAACATTCTGCAGGCTCATGCGCTAATCGCTCCTTACATTCACCGGACGCCTGTTCTGACCTCAGTTTTTTTGAATGATCTTACTGGTAGTAAACTTTTTTTTAAAGCTGAAAATTTTCAAAAAATTGGAGCATTTAAGGCAAGAGGCGGGCTTAATGCTGTTTTACAGTTAGGAGAAAATGAACGCAAGTTCGGAGTAGCAACACATTCTTCGGGTAATCATGCGCAGGCTATTGCCTATGCGGCAGCAATGATTGGTACAAAGGCCTATATCGTCATGCCAGACAATTCTCCGGAAGTAAAGATCAGGGCAGTTGAAGGATATGGTGCAAATATAGCTTTCTGCAAAAATACTCCGGAAGACAGAGAAGCGACAGTGCAGACTATTGTTCGCGAAACAGGAGCGACCTTTATTCATCCATTTAATAACTACGAAGTAATTGCCGGACAGGCAACTGCGGCCAAAGAGCTGATTGAAGATGTAAAGGAATATCTGGACATTATCATAGCCCCGGTTGGTGGTGGCGGATTATTGAGCGGAACAGCACTGACGGCCAAATATTTTTCGCAGGGAGCAAAAGTATATGCCGGGGAGCCGGAGGGAGCAGCAGATGCAATCCTTTCTTTCAGAAATGGAAAAATTGAGAAAGCGCCTTATGTAAAAACCATAGCAGACGGGCTTTTAACCTATCTGGGAGATAAAACTTTCCCTGTCATCAGAGAATACGTAACTGATATTCTCACGGTTTCCGACGAGGAAATTATTGGTGCAATGCGGTTTTTGTGGGAAAGGATGAAAATTGTTGTAGAACCTTCAGGCGCTGTTTCCCTTGCAGCAGTCATAAAAAACAGATCACTGTTTGAAGGTAAGAATATCGGAATTATTATATCCGGTGGGAATGTTGATTTAGGGAAACTACCATTTTAAGCTGAAAAATATTGTAGTAACGATGTTTCAGGAAGGATGGTCAATACTAAAATTTATCCGTGAACGTTAATTCCGCAAGTGAAAATTTATAAATTTGGATTAAAGTTGAAATTGATTTTACATGAAAAATACTCAGATTAAAACGCTTATTTTTTGCTGCCTGGTGATTTTACTGGGATCTTGTAAGGATAAAGAAAAGGAAGTAGAGCCGGATGTTGACTTTGCTACAGAATTTAGTGGTAATTATTTTACTTATACGGCTGAGGGAAGTGGTGGTACCGAACAGCTTTGGGAGATAACGCCTATTTCTAAAAATCAGCTAAAAATGGCGTTTACGAAAAATTTCAATGCTACTATTTCCGGCCAGACCGTTAGGTGGTCAAATAAATTTAACCTGGTTAAAGTGGAAGTTAATTCACAGGATAAGTTTACAATTAACGAGATATCCGATGTAGAAAACAGCTTGGGAGGCACGTTACAGTTTAAATTAGAAGGAGTAGGAACTAAGGTAATAAATCCAGCGGGTATTCAGCAGATAAATATCGACTTGCAAACTACCAACACAGCTACGGGTGTTGTCACTAAAGAGTATCTCGAGTTTAAAAAGCGTTAGAGTAGAAATGAAGTTTACTGCCGCTGATAGTTTATCAGCGGTTTTTTTTATGCCTTTTTTTTAACTGACTTATAGCCGGTTTTTTCCAGCTACCAGAGCATTATGGTAGAATCCAGTTATTTGATCTATGATATTTTTATAAGTATATGTTAAAATAATGATACATTATTAAAAACATAAATAAATATTAACTATTGATTAAAATAAACTAATATCTTGCACTAATCCTTATTCTCAATTTTATATATTTATATCTTGTAAATAGTCCGAATAATATTTTGATTTATTTATTTAGTTCCGAGTTGCCTGAATAAATAAAATAATATTTCAGACAAACAGTCACTTCGACAATAATTTATATTAATTGATATGATTTAATCATTGGCGCCAACAATCTGAGAATAATTAACTTACGGAAAGTATACCAATAAACGGATTTTACTATCTGTTGCAAAGGGAGGTAATTCTTTAAAATCAATATAATCTTCATCCTTTATCAAAAAGGGCCAAATTAAAAGAAATGAAAAGAAGAGATTTTATGCAAATGTCAGGTATGGGGCTTGGCGCATTGATGCTCCCAAACATACCTGTAATTGGAAATCATGTTCCCGTCGAGCATTTGCTGGATCCATGGATGGACGCACCGGCCAAGAAAAAATTAACTGAAATAGCACTTAATGCGGCCAAAAGTAAAGGGGCAACCTACACAGATGTGCGTATAGGAAGATATTTACAGCAATACGTATTTACCAGAGAAAAACAAGTTCAGAACATCCAAAATGCTGAATCTTACGGGATTGGTATCCGCGTAATTGTAAACGGAACCTGGGGATTTGCCGCAACGAGTGATGTAACTACAGATGGTATCGCCAAGTGCGCCGCAACTGCGGCTGCAATAGCCAAAGCAAATTCCAAGTTTCAAAAGGAACCTGTTGTTCTGGCAGAACAAAAAGGAGTCGGCGACAAAACCTGGAAAACGCCGATCAAGAAAAATGCTTTTGAAATACCTGTTCAGGAGAAAATAGATCTGCTTATGAACGTAAACGGAGCAGCGATGGATAACGGCGCTGGCTTTGTGACATCTAATCTTTTCTTTGTAAACGAACAGAAATACTTTGCTTCTTCAGACGGGTCTTTTATTGATCAGGATATACACCGTATCTGGCCAACTTTTACAGTAACAGCTATTGATAAAGCTGCAGGCAAATTTAAAACCCGGGATGCGATCAGTTCCCCGATGGGAATGGGTTTTGAATATCTGGATGGTCTGGCTTCTGAAAAAATCGCTGGTCCCAATGGCTTGGTGGGCTACCGCAATTCTTACGACATGGTTGAAGATGCAATTACCGCTGCCAAACAGGCAAAAGAAAAAATGACGGCTAAGTCGGTTCTGGCTGGGAAGTACGATCTGGTACTAGACCCGAACCATCTTGGACTGACTATTCATGAATCTGTCGGCCATCCTACGGAGCTTGACCGGGTGCTTGGTTACGAAGCCAATTACGCGGGAACCAGTTTCGCGACGCTTGATAAATGGAAGACAAAGAATTTCAATTACGGAAGTAAACTGGTCAACATCGTGGCAGATAAAACGCAGCCGCATACATTGGGTGCTGTTGGTTATGATGATGAAGGTGTGCCGTGCAAGGAGTGGGATATCATTAAAGACGGTGTTTTGGTAAATTACCAGGCAACGCGTGACCAGGTAAGTATTCTGGGCGAAAAAGAATCACACGGATGCTGTTATGCCGACAATTGGAACTCTGTTCAATTCCAGCGTATGCCGAATATTTCGTTGAAAGCAGGAACTGAAAAACGCAGCGTGCTGGATATGATCAAAGGTGTGGACAAAGGAATTTATATCATCGGCAGAGGTTCCTATTCGATTGATCAGCAGCGTTATAACTTCCAGTTTGGCGGACAGGTTTTCTACGAGATCAAAAATGGTCAGATTGCAGGCATGCTGGAAGATGTTGCTTATCAGTCCAATACGCAGGAATTCTGGAATTCCTGTTCACAGCTTTGTGACAAGGATGATTACCGTACATTCGGATCTTTCTTTGACGGGAAGGGCCAGCCTTCGCAGGTGAGTGCGGTTTCACATGGTAGTGCAACGACACGATTTGATGCCGTGAACGTGATCAATACAGGACGGAAAATCTGATCAATCAAAAACCAGAAATAAGAACTTAACGCATATAACTTTTTTCAAATGGCAATTTTATCAAAAGAGGAAGCGAAGAAAATAATAGACAAGGTCTTGGCTTTTTCCAAAGCAGACGAAATGAGCGTTGGGCTTTCGGGGTCCCGCACCGGGAACATTCGTTATGCAAGAAATTCAGTTTCGACAAGTGGTGAAACAACCAATCTTTCTCTTTCAGTAACAGCGGTTTTCGGAAAAAAATCAGGCACATCGACCATCAATGAATTTGATGATGCTTCTTTGGAAAAAACAGTAAGAAGAGCAGAAGAAATTGCCAAACTGGCGCCAGACAATCCGGAATATGTACCCATGCTTGGGCCACAAAAATATCTGGAAATCAATTCATTTTCGGACAGTACTGCCGCTATCACGCCGGACTACCGTGCACAGGCGGCGTTTGATAGCATTGATCCCTGTGCCAAGAAAAACCTGACCGCTGCGGGTTATCTGGAAGATACAACTGGTTTCTCTGCATTGGGAAACAGCAAGGGGCTTTTTGGATACAACAAAGCAACTTCAATTGATTTTTCAATCACTGTTCGTACCGCAGACGGAAAAGGATCCGGTTATGCAGCACGTGATTATAATGATGCTTCGAAATTAAGTGCAAAGTCAGCGACAGAAGTTGCGATGCAAAAAGCGTTGGCTTCATCAGAAGCAAGGGCACTTGAACCAGGAAAATATACCGTAATTCTGGAACCTACGGCAGGCGTAGATCTGCTGCAGAACATGATGCGCAGCATGGATGCCCGCAGTGCAGATGAGGGAAGAAGCTTTTTAGGTAAAAAAGGCGGAGGAACAAGACTGGGAGAAAAACTTTTTGACGAACGTGTTAACATTTACTCCGATCCGCAAAATCTGGAAATTCCGGGATCTCCTTTTGGTGGGGGCGGTGGTGGCCGCTTCGGCGGTGGCGGCGGTGACGGAATGCCACAGGAAAAGGTAGTTTGGGTTGAAAATGGGGTGGTTAAAAATATGTATTACTCCCGTTATTGGGCTGAGAAAAAGGGCGTGAAAGCAATTCCTGCTCCGTCGGGATTCATCTTCGCAGGCGGAACACAAACCCTTGCTGAAATGATCAAGGGAACGGAAAAAGGAATTTTGGTAACACGTCTTTGGTACATCCGCGCCGTGGATCCGCAAACGTTGTTATATACAGGGCTTACCCGTGACGGTACTTTTTACATCGAAAACGGAAAAATTAAATACCCGGTTAAAAACTTCCGTTTCAACGAAAGTCCGGTAATCATGCTGAACAATCTGGAAGCCATGGGCAAACCAATGCGGGCCGGCGGAAATCTTATTCCACCTTTGAAAATCAGAGACTTTACCTTTACCAGCTTATCCGACGCAGTTTAGGATCGCCGACTTTAAGAATCATATTTTCGTCATTTAGTAAACAACATTACTTTGAAACGTAGAGATTTTATACAATTAGCCGGACTTGGAACCGGAGCGTTCATGTTGCCTGGCCTGGCAATGGGCAGAACGGTATCACCAGAGGCATTGATGGAGCCCGGCCTGGATATATCTGTTAAAAAACGACTTGCAGATGCAGCGCTGAATGCAGCAAAATCGCAGGGTGCAACTTATGCGGATGTTCGGATCGGACGTTACCTGAACCAGTTTGTAGTAACACGTGAAGATAAAGTTCAGAATATCGTTAACACAGAATCTTACGGTGTTGGTGTGCGCGTGATCGCAAACGGATGCTGGGGATTTGCTTCCGTAGCGGATGCTAAAAATGAAGCACAGATGGCCAAAGCTGCTGCGGATGCTGTTGCAATCGCCAAAGCGAATTCCAAATTAATGAAAGAACCGGTACAGCTGGCACCTCAAAAAGGTTTTGGTGAAGTTAGCTGGAAGGCTCCAATTAAGATAAATGCGTTCGAAGTTCCGATTAAGGAAAAAGTGGATCTGCTGCTTTCAGTGAATAGCGCAGCCATGCAAAATGGTGCGAATTTTGTGAATTCCATTATGTTCCAGGTAAATGAGCAAAAATATTTTGCTTCTACCGACGGATCATACATCGATCAGGACATTCACCGGATTTTTCCACAGTTCAATGTTACGGCAATTGATCCCAAGTCTGGTACGTTTAAGACAAGAAATGCACTTAGCTCTCCGATGGGAATGGGTTACGATTATCTGCAGACCAACCCTGCCGATAAAGTGACAGGTATTACAACCCGTTACAATAAGGGATATGACATGTTGGAAGATGCGATTTCAGCAGCAAAACAGGCAAAAGAAAAGCTGACTGCAAAATCGGTTGAAGCAGGAAAATACGATCTGATCCTGGATCCTTCACACCTTTGGCTGACGATTCACGAATCGGTGGGTCACCCGCTTGAACTTGACAGGGTACTTGGATATGAAGCGAATTATGCAGGAACTTCCTTTGCGACACTGGATAAATGGAAATCGAAAAATTTCCAGTATGGCAGCAAAGAGGTAAACCTGATCGCTGATAAACAGCAGGTTGGATCTTTGGGTGCAGTAGGCTGGGATGATGAAGGTGTAAATACGAAAAAGTGGGATTTGGTAAAAGACGGTATTCTGGTGAACTACCAGGCAACCCGTGACCAGGTGCATATTCTGGGTGAGAAAGAATCGCAGGGATGCAGTTATGCGGATAGCTGGAGTTCTGTTCAGTTTCAGCGTATGCCAAACGTTTCGCTGGCGGCAGGCAAAACACCTTTGTCTGTTGAGGACATGATTAAGGATGTTAAAAAAGGAATCTACATCATCGGTGACGGCTCCTTCTCTATTGACCAGCAGCGTTACAATTTCCAGTTCGGCGGACAGTTATTTTATGAAATTAAGGACGGGAAAATTGTCGGTATGCTGAATGACGTAGCCTACCAGTCGAACACCCAGGAATTCTGGAACTCCTGCTCGAAGGTTTGTGACGAACGCGATTACCGTTTAGGAGGATCTTTCTCAGATGGAAAAGGTCAGCCTTCACAGTCAAGCGCAGTTTCCCACGGAAGCTCAACCGCCCGTTTCGACGGCGTTAATGTTATCAACACAGCTAGAAAAATATAAAGTTCAGGATATTATGGCCATTATATTATCTGAGGCAGAAGCAAAGGCATTATTGCAAAAAGTGCTTGCTTACTCGAAGGCAGATGAATGCGAAATTACCTTACAAGGGGAGCAGAGAGGAAATATCCGATATGCACGTAACGAGGTTTCTACCAGCGGAAGTCTTGTGAATCAGAATCTGGCGGTAAGATCATCTTTTGGAAAAAAATCCGGCGTAGCAACAATCGATGAATTCAGTGATGAATCATTTGAGAAGGTTGTGAGAAGATCGGAAGAACTGGCAAGACTTGCGCCTGAAAATCCGGAGTTTATGAGCATTCTTGGTCCGCAGAAATACCTTTCTTCGAAAGGATATTTTGAATCGACAGCTGCCGTCAATCCGGATTCCCGCGCTACGGCGGTGGGGAAAAGTCTGGAGTTATCCAGAGCACAAAATCTGACAGCGGCAGGATTTTTGGAAAATGAGACCGGCTTTTCGGCCATGATCAATTCGAAAGGCTTGTTTGCTTATTATCCTAGTACGAGCGTCAATTTTTCACTTACCGTAAGAACGCCTGATGGAACAGGTTCGGGTTATGTGGCAAGAGGATACAGTGATTTCAGTAAATTGGATACCGCAGCTGCAACGAGAATTGCCATTGCAAAATCAAAAGGTTCTGTGGGGGCAAAAGCATTAGAGCCCGGGAAATATACAGTTATTCTGGAGCCGACCGCAGCAGCCGTTTTACTGGAAAATATCTTTTTCAGAATGGATGCAAGAAGTGCGGATGAAGGCAGATCTTTCCTGAGTAAACAGGGCGGAACCACCAAACTTGGTGAGAAAATTGTTGACGAACGTGTCAACATTTATTCAGATCCAATGAACCCGGACCTTCCTGCTTCTCCCTATTCCGGAGACGGCATGCCTCAGAAAAGGATGAACTGGATTGAAAAGGGCGTTGTCAAAAACATGTATTATAACAGGTACTGGGCACAGAAAAAGAATGTTGAACCGGTACCTTTTCCAAATAACATGATTATGGAAGGCGGAACCTCTTCTTTGGAAGACATGATCAAGTCGACCAAACAAGGTATTCTGGTAACGAAGCTATGGTACATCCGTACCGTAGATCCGCAAACTTTGCTTTTGACTGGTCTTACCCGTGACGGTACTTTTTATATCGAGAACGGTAAGATAAAACATCCGGTGAAAAACTTCCGTTTTAACGAAAGTCCGATCATTATGCTCAATAACCTTGAAACACTGGGTAAGCCAGAACGCGTTGTAAGCACCGAGTCCGAAAGAAATTATATGATACCTCCTATGAAAATCAGGGAGTTTACTTTTTCTTCTTTATCTGACGCTGTCTAGATGAGGGACACAGAGGGCCACAGAGTATAAAATGAGAGCCACAGAGAATTAGAATTTTTAGCAAGAAATTTTATTTCTATTGCCAAGCGTGGAATCATCTTTTTTTACTCTGTGGTTCCGCGCGGCGTCCGCTCTGTGTAATCTAAATTTTAAATGCGACCATTCTTTTTTACACGAATTCAATATACATCAGGCAATTGGGATACTGATCAGCGCATGCCGTCTAATCTGCTGCATTCGCTGGTTGAATATACGACCGTGCCCATTGATGAGAAAGAAAAAGTAGTGCAGCTGAACAGTAACGAAATTTTCAAAAGTCCGTTCTGCTATCTTAGCGGGCATAAGCTCGTTGAATTTTCTGCCGTTGAACGTGACCATTTCAAAAGATATGTCCAGAACGGAGGGTTTGTTTTTGTTGATGACTGTAATCATGATATAGACGGACTTTTTGCCAAATCCTTTGAACAGGAAATGGAAAGGACTTTCGGTCCGAAAGCATTACAGAAAATTCCCAATAATCATGAGATATACAACTGCTTCTTCAAATTTGAAGATGGGCCGCCAACAACTTCCTTTGAGCTGAATGGTTGGGGAGACGATCTTGTACATGATTATCTCAAAGCGGTGACCGTTAACGGAAGGATAGGGGTTTTGTATAGCAATAAAGATTATGGCTGCGAATGGGATTACGACTTTCGTAACAAGCGTTTCCTGGCCGTAGACAATACAAGGTTTGGCGTAAATATTGTCATGTACGCGCTAACTGCTTGATAGCGATGGAAAAGGTTACACAGAGCGCATGCCACGCTGACTATCAGAGTAAAATTGAGAGCCACAAAGGATGTTTAGTTAAAGTCTAATGAAAAATAATCATTCCATAATATTTTTTGCTCTGTGGCTCTCTTCCAAACTCTGTGTACGTGCGCTGCGTCCGCTCTGTGTGACCTAACCTATAAACATTAAAATCCACGAAGATTGGAAACACAGGAATTAACCCATTATAAAGCATTGGTAGCCAAGCTGCCTCTTTTAAAAAAGGAAATCGCCAAGGTAATTGTAGGCCAGCAGGAAGCCATTCATGAGATACTGATCTCTCTTCTTGCAGGTGGCCATTGTTTGCTGGAAGGCGTTCCCGGTTTGGCTAAAACCCTGATGGTAAAAACCATGTCAGAGGCTTTGCACATGAGTTTTAAACGTGTTCAGTTTACGCCGGATCTAATGCCTGGAGATATTATCGGCACCGAAATTCTGGAAGAAGATCATGAAACCGGTAAGAAATTCTTCAAGTTTAACCAGGGGCCTATTTTTGCAAACGTTGTTCTGGCGGATGAAATAAACCGGACGCCGCCTAAAACCCAGGCTGCGTTACTGGAAGCTATGCAGGAAAAAAGCGTTACCTATGGCGGAACAAATTACGAACTGCCAAGCCCATTCCTGATAATCGCAACTCAGAATCCTATTGAGCAGGCAGGAACTTATCCGCTGCCGGAAGCACAGCTCGACCGGTTTTTATTATACATCAAACTCAATTATCCCAACGAACAGGAGGAACTGGATGTATTAAAAGGCACCACCGGGACTTTCCGTCCAACGATTAACAGGATATTGTCAGACGTCGATATAGTTGAATTACAGAAACTGACGCGTCAGGTACACATCAGCGATGAGCTGATCGGGTGGATCAATAAACTGGTTCGTGCGACAAGACCGGTTGGCAGTCCTTCCGAATTTGTTAAAGAATGGTGTGATTGGGGAGCAGGGCCACGTGCAGGGCAGGCATTGGTATTGTGTGCCAAGGCAAGAGCCGTTCTGAATGAAAGATTTGCAGTCATACCGGAAGATATTCATACGCTGGCTTATCCGATTTTCCGTCACCGGATTGCCATGAATTTCAGGGCAGAAGCGGAAAATATCACAACGGATCAGGTGATTGGTGAACTTTTAGAAACGCTGAAACAGGCGAAGTAGCGATAACTTCAAAGATGCTTTTTATTAACAGCAAATTCACGATACGTTCCTACGGAACGAAAGGAGAAAAGACAAGGAGTAGGTTAACGAATTGAGCTTTAAATGGTCGTTCCATCGGAACGTTTCGTTGGTAGAAAATAAAGACAGAATGGTAAGGCGTTGCTTAGGAACGCATCGTGCCCGCACTGAAATTGAAATATAATGGTAAAAACAACTGGCTTGCTGGCCTCAGATCTGATCAAACTCAAAAACCTTCAACTGACCGGAAAACTGGTTAGTGATGAATTGATGCTGGGAATTCATGCAAGTAAGCGGTCAGGTTTAGGAACTGAATTTGAACAGTACCGGCATTACCAGCCTGGCGATGATCCAAAGCGGATTGACTGGAAATTATTTGCAAGAACAGATAAACATCTGGTTCGGGAATCTTCTACCGAAAGTGACAAGCAGGTTCGCTTTGTACTGGACCTTTCCGGTTCAATGAATTATGCTGAAAAAGGTATCAGCCGGTTGAATTATGCGCAAATACTGCTGGCGTCACTTGCTTATTTGTGTTATATCCAAAATGACCAAATGAGCTTGTACACGCTGCAAAACGGTTCGATACAAACGCTTACCGGAACAGGATCGTCTTCATCCGGCAAACAATCTTTTCAAAAAATATTAGTAGGCCTGGAAAAAACAGTTGCCGGCGGCGAATGGAAAGTAGATACTGAACAGCAGATTAAATTTCCGGAATTTCAGAATAAGGGAAAAGAGCAGCTGATTTTTGTTACCGATTTTTTGCAGGCAGGAGAGGAGTGGCTGAGGTTAATCAAGTCGCTGGCCAATCCGAGAAGAGAGATTGTTATTTTTCAGATTTTAGGGGAACAGGAAACAGATTTTAATCTCAAAGGTTTTTATCGTTTTAAAGATTTGGAAACCGGAAAAGAAATTGAACTTGATGCTGAATCAGTTCGGGGGAAATTTATAGAATCATCATCAGCATATCTTGAAAAGGTAAAAACAGATTTGCAAATTCCGCATGTCCATTTGGTAAGAGCTAAACTGACAGATCCGCTGGGAATGGTTTTAAAAACATTTTTAACAAAACGAAAAGGATAATGGTCTTTCTGCAACCTGCTTTGCTTTGGGGTGCGCTGGCCGTCGCCATACCCGTCATCATTCATTTTTGGTACCAGAAAAAAGGACAGACCATTGCCTGGGCAGCAAGTCAATGGCTGACTGATAAAACCAGTCTTCAGCATCGGGGACTTAGGCTTGACGAAATTTTACTCTTGCTGTTAAGATGCCTGATGGTTATTTTGTTTGTTCTGCTGCTCAGCAAACCAATTGCTGAATGGTTAAACAAAAACAAATCTGCGGCAAAAGTTCACCTGGTACAACCCGATAAAAAGCTTGTCAGTAATTTTAGATTTGAATTGGAAGAAGCCTTCAAAAAGGGAGAAAAAATTTTCTGGATTGGTAAGGAAACGGAGGAGGTAAAGGATATGACCATCCTGCCAAAACAATCTCCCCAAACTTTGCTGTTACAAAAAAGTATTTTGAAAGCCGGCAAGCAGGGAGGCGAACTTAATTTGTACATAAACAATACGGCTGACCTTGCTGAGCTGCCTCAGATTTACATGCCTGAGTCTTTTAAAATTCACTCCGTCACTGATTCTGTTAAAAATAGTCCGGTCGCTTTTATTGAATTGGAAGAAGGGAAAAAATTGTACGCGGATAGTAGAACCGGGCTTTTAAAAACAGCGTCGGATCAAACAGGAAATTTTGCTTCCGAACCTGTTCACAAAGGCAAGATTAAAGTTTTACTGGACTATAAAGATCCAGTCGAACGACAAACTGTTCAGGCGTCTTTGATGGCCTTGGAAGAGATTCATTCTATTCCTTTTGAATTGGATCTCATAAAAAAAACTAACACAAAGTATGACTGGATACTTACCGATCAACATATCAAGACGCCTGACCCACAAACTTTATACGTGCTTTCGGGAGACGACCGCAGTGTATATTCAGCTGATAACGTTTTCCGGTTACAGGATTCCCTGCGTGTACCTACTTCCGAATTGGTAAGAAACGGACAGTTGCCCGAAAGGCTTGGAGAAATAATGGTGCAGTTTTATAAGCTCAAATCAAATACAAATCCTTTGAGTCAACGGCAGTTAAACGCATTATTTGTAAAAAGTAAACCTGTTTTAACCCAGACCTCAGAAATATTGCATCAATGGCTTTTGCTGTTTTTTATTATCACTTTATTAATTGAACGCTGGATCGCGTTGAAAAAAACGGTCACCCGGACTTATGCCTGAAATAAAAAAACTGATCGGTTCTGTAACTAACCAGCTTTATGTCAATGCTGTACTGCGGTGTATATTGCTTGGCGCATCGGCTTTTCTGATTGTTTCCGCATGTACTTCTTCTGCTTTTGCACCAATATTGGCAGCAATTGCTGGCT
>Ga0265797_10007890_pt1 | contig 14376 bp, 11 predicted proteins | sample P2T30metagenome_FD_192433 | JGI IMG/M metagenome (GOLD analysis project Ga0265797, IMG submission 192433) | Plant litter microbial communities from East Loma Ridge, Irvine, California - P2 T30 | ecosystem: Environmental > Terrestrial > Plant litter > Unclassified | place: USA: California... | reverse complement strand
ATCCCTTTGGTGACATCCCTTGGGCGGACTAGCTGCCATTCCACATTGGGGGAGCGACCACGCGCGTTTCTTATTGTCATTCCTGAGACCTGTTTTGCTGGTTGGGGAGGGAGTGGCGCCATGTACGACGTGAAACGGCTATATTGGTGATGTGGAGGCGTCAGTTGGTAGGATGGGATGATGGAAATTAGGGCACGAGGGTCGTGATTGTGTTCTTTTTGGCATTGAACGAAAGCGTGCCTTTTACATGGGGTCAGCATGTTCTGCATTAGATTGCTTGGACGATGTACTGATCATGTTTGTGTTTGGATTGGGGCTTGTGAGGTACTGGTTTGGACGTGCTGGTTTGCATAAAACTTGGAAAAGTATGCATAGTGCATGGTATGGGCTCGCGTATCAGGGGAGCTAGAAGACTCCATGCTGCTTGGAGTCGCTATCATGTGCTTCTCGATGTCATGTATGCTCCTCGCTGCTCCTCGCTGCTACGAGTTACTACTTCTCCACCATTGTTCGGCGTAGCACAAGTATCCGAAGAAGTATGCATGGAGCATGTCATGGGCGCGCGTATGAAGGGAGCTGGAAGACTCTATGCTACTTCGGATCGCTATCATGTGCTTCTCGATGCCATGTATCCTCCTCGCTGCTCTGAACTCACTATTTCTCCACGATCGTTCAATCTAGCTGCCGTCCGCAAGCCTGCTCCGCCCACCGTCAGCCGTCTTGCGAGTCCGCGTACGAAATTTGACACAGCTTGTTCCCAGCGTCATCAACTCACCTGAGGCCTCAATTGTCCCATTCGCAGCCTTCGATGTGATCTGGCCTATCACTGGTTATCCTTCCCGCGTAGGCAGGCTGTCGAAAGGGCTTGTAGAGTTGTGCGTCTTTCACAATGAGAGACATCGGTTTGACATCGACGTAGCTCTCCAGAAGGTCGAGCCGCATGTAGATTGGGCCGCTCTGCATCTCTGTAAAGCCCGAATCGGCAAGTGTTGACTATCATCCGATCGCCCGCGAATACAATATCCGTAAATTGTTCGAGCAGTTCATGGAAAAGCTGACTTGCACACTTCCACTCGATGGCGCACCGCATGATCGACTCGATGAACCTTACGGTCAACAACAACACGAACAACGGCACCGTGTTCCAGCCTGGCTCTGCGCAAGTCAACGTCACCGTAAACCACCACGCCGCCGAGCTCATCAACGATCTAGATGCTGCGCTCAAATTCAGCATTGAGGTCGAAGAGAAGACGAAGATGGAGAATGTCACCAACTACGACGAGGTCAAAGCCGCAATCATCGACGAACTCATGCAGCTCAAGAACACACCAAATCGCAATGAACGACCGCTGATCTTCATCCGAACGTCATCAGACACTTACATTCATGTATAAGGGCATCTCCCCAGCCTTGCCGATAGCCATCAAACTCGTCATGCGTTCAGTGTCGAGATGTGAAGGCATCAAGTCGAGTGGTTGGACCTCGATCTCCACATTATCACCCGAGCTCCTCGCCATATCCTTATACATCCTCTCCAGAACCTTGAAATTACTCCTGCTCACCAGCACTTTGGTAGGTACCAGCTTGCAGAGGTATGCCGCCTCGCGGACGTTGTTACCCTGAGAAGACGAGACCTGCCAACGGCTTCGGGTTTTTGCCGACTGCTTCCATCGCAGCGCCCTGTAACAGGCATTTCTTGAGCATACATGACAATGTATACGACTTTCCGCATCCTTGGGAACCACACAGGAAGGCTGAACAATGTATTTCGGGGTTCAGCAGGACAGGTTTTGATGGTCTGTCGTCTCCTGGAGTCTTCTCCTCCTCCGGAACATGTCCTATGACAGCGTATTGTTTCAGTCCAGTTCCAATTTCTCCCACTTTTGCATTTACGTCCCACCATAGCAAGGGGACATTTTCGAGGGCCTCTTTGCCTTGCGTCACTACAAACTTATCAGTTCCCAGGATAGTCTGGTAGCGTTGTAGTTCTTCTGCTTGTGTATCCATCGTTGATTGCGGTGGAAATTCTTAGTGATGTCGGACAATGCGCTCTCCTTTCTATGTGCGTTGAATGCTACGAGAAGTTTGTCAATATGTTGCTGTCAACGGATTGCTTCCAACAAACTTCTTTTCATTCCGATCGTGAATGTCCAACTGTTTGTTCGAAGAGCGGTGTTATCGAATCACAGGTGAAGCACCAAGAATGCTCACTGACATGTCTTTCTTGTCTCCTATCTAGTCAGGATCGTCCATCTCGTATGTAACAAATAAGCAGCAAGCTTCGACCGTAAGCGAGGTTCTCGAATGTTCTTGTGCCTTCACTTTTAGTGGGAAGGGGCTGTTGGGACACCGCAGTACTCAATGGTCTACCTTTACCTTGAGGAGCACGACCAATCAGCTGTTTTATCTCTCTGCCTGTTCAGCTCCTTCGCTCACTCATCGTTTGGCTCTTCCGCTTACTCTCCGCTTGGCTCTTCCACTCACTCACCGTCCCGCCACTCCGTTTGCTCACCATCTAGCTCTTCCGCTCCCTCACCACACAGCCCCAACTCCATATATAACCCCCTCCAAGTCCTCCTCCTCTCTTCCCTCTACACAAACACTTCAACAATCCTCTTACCCTTCCACAATACAACACGACATCTGTTTCAATAACGATGATGCCCACCAAGCTCCTCAAGCTCCTCCTAACCCTCCTCCTAACCACCCTCATCGCCGCCTCCCCCATCACCACAGGCACCACCGGCTGCGCCCCCATCTGTCAAGCCTTCCGCACCCTATGCCTCATTCCCGGGCGCAAAGCCCACGTCGAGACCTACTGCCACGAGCAAATGTGCCACGCCCTCAAAGATGACGTGCGTACATTTCATTACCCTACTAGCTTTGAGAAAGAGCGCAACTGACAGTCAATCACAGTGCGGCGAGTGCGACGAGTGCAAGAACGAACTTGTACCGGGCCTTCCGAAGCAACCGCCGATTCCTGCACAAGGACGTTCCCTTCCGGCGCGCAACAACGACATGTGCGGCTCCACGTGCGAGGCCGATTTCGATTCGTACGCGGCGAGTTATTCGGGGAACGAGAGGTTTGCTGATACATGCCGCTTCGTACTCTGTACACTGGAATCTGTAAGTCTGCAGTAGTAGGACATTTGTTTGTTTGTTGTGAGAAAAGAGACTGACAAGTGCGTTGTAGTGTCGTAGATGTGACATGTGCACAGATATGACCGCAATGGCGGCGAAGACATCATCCTCCGGCTACGCTATACCTTCGACGAGCTATCCTTCCCGCCCACCACCTACCAGCGTCCCGCGCTCCCCCGTCCGCCGCTCGACATGCGGCTACGCATGCACCACATCAACCTGCGCGCCCACCTGTTCCTCCGCCCTCGCCCCAGGCTCAATCTTCGTCCCTACACCAAACCACAACCACGCCACTAAGATCATTCTGCCTTCTGGATCAATCTGGACATGCAGCAAGCAAGGATGTCAGCACAGTGTAATCACTGCTGCGAGCATCGGGAACGAAAAGGAGGGTAAGTGTGAGAGTGTGCGTAGCGAGGACACGGAGGTTTGTATTGCGGTGTGCGATCAAGTGTCCGTGGATGCGGGGAAGGATGTGAAGATTGCAAGGGGGGAGTGTTGGGAGGAGTGTGATGGGACTGGACGTCACTGCGGTGTTGTGTGTAAAGAAGATGAGGCTTGAGTTGGGTCTGTAGAGGCGTCTGGGTATGCATCTCGATGGTTGCAAGCGTGAGGCTGGCAGACTTTTGGCGGTACTGGGAAAAGTTTAGATCATGCTTGCTAGCCTCATTAGCAGGGACAAGACTCTGAATTTAGGATACTTCAACACCCGGCTTTATGATATTTTTGAAAACAAGTTGATGAACACTGTTGATCCCAAATCTGGATGCTGCTCTTGATATACACTGTATGCTACATTTTCTCCTCTCTTCCTCCATATCTATCTTACATTCCCCTAGCCTCCAAGAAAGTCTGAACCTGCGTCTTGTGATGGCCCTTGACGATAACATGCTCCGTCAGACTATTGATCTTAACATCCTCATTCTTCTTGTTCAAGTACACCCTCAGCTCGTCCCTCAACGCAGACAGATCGCCGGTGATCTTGCGTATCGTGGTCAAGCGCAAGTTCCCTCCGCGCTTGTAGTCTGTGTAGATGGGCAGGTTCTTGTTTTTCGAGCGCGAGACGTGGTACTTGGGCAGTGGGAGCTCGATTGTGATGGGAGACGCAGTTCGGGTCTTTGGTGCTTTCTTCAGCGCCGATGTTGTGTTTGAGGCGGGCGCTAGGGTGGAAGGAGGGATGACAGCGTCTGCTTTCAGAGTGGAAGAGTTCTTCGGCTTGGCTTCGCTGTCAGGCGTGGGAGGGAGTGGTGGAGGTGTGGGTATCGGCTCCTCGGATATGGGCACTGTGTCAGACATTGACGGTTCGTCCAAGGCACTCTCGATAGGCTCACTCGATGGAATGTCTGGAGCCACTGCATTGTCAACGCTTGCCGTCGCTGGCTTCTTCAGCGATTTCTCGGTGTTCTTCTTCGGCTTCGAGGCTGGCGGCGGTGGCGTGGGCACGTTGTCTGCTTTGGGGCTTGCATCTGGTGAGAGCGTGCTGGACGAATGGTCTGACGGTAGGGGAGGCTTCGAGTCTGGCGGTTGGGCGCTGTCCGACTCGGTGACGGCTTCGGCTGCTGCGAGGTCGGCCGCTCTCGAGGCTTCTTGGGGGGTTGTCGGCGGTGCAGGCGGTGCTTCGGGCGGCGCCGTGGGCTTCGCGGACTGTATTGACGATTTCAATGGCGCTATGAGATGTTAGCATATAATTGCACGCATACATGAGTGTGTCACCTACTCTCAGCGCATAGTCTGGTCGCGGTCGAGAAGCGGAAGTGCTGCCGGCACGTGACGGTGCGCGAAGCTGCCAATGGCCTCAGCAGGGGTGCAAATTGCTGTATCCGAGGCATTGCGTGTGTATTGAAGCAGGCTCCTTCTCTATACAGTGACGTTGAAGGTGTTCGTGATCAGATGGATCAACACCAAATGTTTAGCGTCACTCCCGCGGTGCAGGGGTCTTCGCTTCGCACAGTCATTTTTCCGCCCGCCAACTGCGACTGTGACGACCCCACCACCGCCGCCCGCCGACAAGTAATTTCACCACCACGACGCGACACCGGCACACGCTCCCTCACCACCACCACCGCCCACCATGGCCGACTCCGCGACCGTGGCCGAGCAGTACAGCCTCCTGCCCAAGCTGATGCCCAACCTCGACCGCCATCTCATCTACCCGCTGCTCAACTTCTCCGCCGACGAGGATGACGAGCAGCCCATGGAGCAGAAGAAGATGCTGCTAGAGCTGCTCAAGGTCACCAACATGACCGACTTCGTGGGCCAGCTGTACCAAGAGGTGCACGACCTCGACGACATGCCCGACGAGTACAAGAAGCAGCGCGACACCGTCATCCAGCGCCGCGACAGGCTCGAGGAGGAGACGAGCAAGATCTCGGGCCTGCTCGACGACGAGAGCGTGGTGACCAACCTGCGCTCCGACAAGGCGCAGAACTTGGCGTACCTCAAGGACACGCACGGCGTCACCGTCGAGATGATCGACCAGCTCTACGAGTTCGGCAGCTTCCAGTACTCGTGCGGCGTCTACCCGCACGCCGCCGAGCTGCTCTACCGCTTCCGCGTCCTCACCACCGACAACGACAAGGAGCGCGAGGCCACGTGGGGCAAGCTGGCCTGCGAGATCCTGAGCGTCAACTGGGACTCGGCCATCGAGGAGATCAACAAGCTCAAGGAGACCATCGACACCCGCCTCTTCAACAACCCCCTCGCCCAGCTGCAGCACCGCACCTGGCTGATCCACTGGACCCTGTTCCCCCTCTTCAACCACGAGCCCGCCCGCGAGAGCCTGACCGACATGTTCTTCTCCCCCGCCTACATCAACACCATCCAGACAAACTGCCCCTGGATACTGCGCTACCTCGCCGCCGCCGTCATCACCAACCGCAGCAAGACGCGCAACTCCAATCAGTACCAGAAGCAGCTCAAGGACCTCATCCGCATCGTGCGCCAGGAGGGCTACGAGTACAGCGACCCCGTCACCGACTTCATCAAGGCCCTGTACATCGACTTTGACTTTGAGGAGGCCCAGAAGAAGCTGAGCGAGACCGAGGAGATTCTCAAGAACGACTTCTTCCTGCTCGGCGCGGCAGACCAGTTTGTGGACGCAGCGAGACATCTCATCTCTGAGAGCTACTGCAAGATCCACCAGCGGATCGACATCAAGTGAGTCTGACATCTTACACGAGAGAGCATAATGCTAATACGTTTCAGGGACCTCTCAACGCGCCTCGGCCTCTCCCAAGACGAGGGTGAAAAGTGGATCGTCAACCTCATCCGCGACACACGCGTCGACGCAAAGATCGACTATAAGGCCGGCACAGTCATCATGAACCACCCCCCACAATCAGTATACCAGCAGGTCATCGAGCGGACAAAGGGTGGCTTCTTCAGGACACAAGTGCTGAGCGCTGCGGTTGCGAAATGAGGGAACTCGACGGAGAGATAGCTTAGGTACCAGACAAGCACGCCGCTTCTGGGGATGCGGCGTTGGGGGGAACGATTTATGGAGGGTCAAAAGTGTATGGATTTGAAGGGGAGCATTTTTGCTTCTTGTGGGATGTGCGATATGTGCGAGTAATGCATGCATGGCTCATGGCGTCTTTGGGGCTCTATAGTGGGTCGATGATGGGCAGCAGCAAGATGGACTGCACGATCTAGACGTAAATCAACATGTCGATGAACAACCTCCAGAACTTCTTCTACAAGCTTGAACCGTGTCATAATCGCCACGACTTTTCTTCTTCAGCGCATCGCTGTTTTATATCACGCTCCACTATCATACAATCACACACCTCCCCCTCCATTTTCAAGCATAATACCTCGGCGCATCAAAAACATGATACCTATGCCCCCTAACCCCCACCCCCTTGAACAAATCCGGAAACCTCAAGCCAGGATGTACATACTCCTCGCCAACAACCTCATTCCCATTCTCCGGCTGCCCAACCACAAACTTACCAACCTAGATCACACCATTAGCACCTCTCCCAACACCTCAACAGCAAAAATTCGTTCAATGACAACGTACCTGCAACTCCGTATCCGTAATACTATCCCTACTCACCCTCGCATACCCAGCACGCCTCAACCCCTTAAACAGAATATACTCGCACCACCGATCCCAATCACTCGGATCGATATCGCGCATCCCCGACGCCTCGCCCACATACGTATTGTAATTGCCCTCGCCAGGCTTGATAACAAGGTACGACAGCAAAATAGCAGGCCGGGGGCTCGCTCTCATGCGCTCGGCCAGGAATACAGATTGTAACCTGCGGTCCTCGGGATCTTCTTCCTGGCCCGAGTGGAAAACGAAGACATCGACTAGCTCGCCGTAGCAATCGAGCGTCGCTTCGATGGCGGGTGCGAGTTCGCCGACGGGCGAGGGCAAGAGGTGGTGCGTTGAATTCACGATTGGGAATTTGGAGAGGAGGGCGGAGCCCCAGGTGTGTTTGTTGGGGCCGGGCCCGTAGTCGACGTACATGCCCAGGTCCTCGGCGAGAAACTGCGTGGTGTCGCGGTTGCCCATGATGATGCGCTGGAGGTCGGATTCTAGGAGGCCGATGACGTCGATTTCGAGCTCTTTGATGAGGTCGCGCATGCGGTACTCGGAGGACCACATGTCGTTGTCGAGGCTGAAGTGGATCGTCCAGATGCCGGCGGTTATGCTCTTGGTTTCGGGGTGGTACGGGGTGTAGTTGTAGGATGGAAAGCGCAGATAGGCGGTTGCGATGGCGGCGAGTTCGAGACTGGCGAGGATGTATAGGTAGTATGAGCGCTGGCGCGAGGCGGCGGCTGTGACGACAGCTTTGCCTTTGTAGAACTTGGGTGAGGGTTGGAGGGAGGCGCTGAAGACGCCGCAGCCGATGAGCAGCATCATGGCGGTCATGACCCAGTCTGTGCGTTCGCGCACGAGGGGGCCGCCGGGCACGAAGGCGTAGGCTACGACCCAGACGTGGAAGAGAACCATGAAGTTGTAGATCAGGAATCCCAGGCCGAAAGTCTTACCGGGGGAGTAGCGGGCTGCGTGGGTGATCAAGACAGGGGCTGCGGCCATGGTGTAGATGGCGAGGATGAGGCCACCAGTATAGCCAGACCAATGGCTAGTGGTGGTAAGGATGGCTGCACCGATTGACCCGACGCCGTAGAAGGCCCATGATCGAGAGAAATTGGGCGAGAAGAGTCCGATGGTTAGACCCAGACCCATGGCTAGCAGTGTTACAGCACCGTAAGGTACGGCAACGGGACCGCGGATTGGAAAGCCTTCCCACACCCATGAGATCATGGTGCTGGAGTCTGAGAGCAAAGAGTGCATGGAGAACATTACACCAGCAAGACCGAAGCTTGCAAAGATGGAGTAGCCTTTAGTAATGGGTCCAGGGGCTGCAATGTCTGCACCAGAGCTTGCCGTAGATCTGGTTGAGATGAGGACGGCTACGAGGGCGACACCTAGTCCAGTCTTGTTCCATCCGCCATTTGGCTCGTGCATTATCGGCCAGATGGGATTGTTGGTCCAGAAAGCGAATTTAGCCACACTGGAGGCGATTAACCCGAGAGAGAACGCTGAAATGCGCGCTTCGAGGCGTCGTGGCTGCGATCGCTCAGCGAAGAAGGTAGCAGCCCAGGCCATGCATGACATGGAAAGACCAAATCCAACAGCAAACAGACGAGGGACTGGTCGCTCAGCACGGAAGGCTAGGAGTCCGGACAGAGAAAGTAGGTGGAAGATCCAAACGTAGCGGGCAACGAAGTAACGAAAGGGTTTGACGCCAAGGAAGAGCGGCGAGATTGTGCACATGACAAGCACTTCGTATCCGGATATGCCCATGTGCCAGAGGGGGAAGTCTGTATGAGATCAGTAGAAGCTATCGATAGGGCAAGGATGGACGTGCACCACACGCAGACACCAAGAGATGTCAACATGGACCAGAAAACGAACTGCACTTGTCAGCGAAGGTGCAACATAGCTTGAGGAACCTTCTCACCCCATTGTAGACGTCTGCTGCAGCATCGAGCAGGCCAAATATAGAGAAAGCACCTGAGAAGGTAGCACCGATCTCTTTCCCCTTTCTGCTTGATCATTAGAGCTGACTGAGATGGCGAACGATATTGACTTACTCCTTTTCAAGGATGGCATCGGAAACAGCTTTGTTGCCGGTGCTGGAAAGATTGGATCAGAAAAGGGACATAAACGTAGTTGCATTCGGGTGGGTGTCTATCTAGTGTGGGAGCCTAGGAACATACCCGCGCGAGATTCCTCGATTGTCCTTCACCACGATCTCCAAGTCGGAGAATTCAGTAATAGTGACCGCGTCGAATGCTACGTCGAGAAGAACGAGAGCCCACTCGAAGAAAGCGTAGATTGTGTATGCTGAATAGTGTTAGCGCCAGCAAGATGGGCTTGTAGGCTGCAACATACCTCCAGCGACATGGTGGACCTTGTGTTGGATGAAAAAGTAGATCAGTGGCACAAGGGTTCCAAAGAAGGAGCCTGCGAAGAGCTTCCGATAGCCGAAAGCAGTCGTGTTGCGTGGGCTCAAAGCCAGACATCCAAGTGTCCACGGAAGAGTCGCTACGAGGTAGGAAATCATGAAGATGTCGTGCCAATCGTGGTCGTCGGTCGAGGTGACATAGGTCCAGCCACCGCATGTCAATGTGCGGAATATGCCAACACCAGCGACGAATTTCGGCAGCGACGAATTTGGTTTTCGGGTGAGGACGTACCACAGGCCGATCAATGCAACGCGAGGACCTGTCGTCTGCTCAGTTATAACCCTGAGAATCCACCATCTCGAGTCGTACCGGATGTAAGAGCAATGAAGAGCATGAAGACAGATCGTTCAGGGTAGCGGTCGCCGATGGTCGCGGACACGGAGGGAAACCATTCTTCGGGATAACCCTGTGTGCTGTTAGTACCGTTGGACTGGACGTTGACATGTTTCACTAACGTAGAACTCATTTTCGACAATCTTGTGGTAGTGAAGCGATCTGACGGTGGTAAGTCGATGTGTGGGGAGGTATTGTTGGAAAAGCATACAAGCCGACAATGAGAGCTCCGACAAAGGCGCCTGTTGCGGTCAGCGATATTGAGAAGCGATCCTTTCTCACTCGACATACTGTAGGCCATAAAAGTATGCGAAATCGAAATCCATTTCCCACTAAACTGTCAAGTGTGAGCTGGAGCACTTCGGGATTGCTGCTTGGGTGTACGAACCGTCGCAATGGTCTGGCCGTCCTTATCCTTGAGGGGCGCCATTGCGATAGAGAAAGAGGAGAGCAGTACTATCTGCTCCCACTCGGTGAAGAAAGAAATGCAATGAGCGACGTGAAGGAAGCAGCCTCGGCCGGTGTCCGACGCGGATCTCCTGAAGCTGATGTCAAGGATGCAGGGTTCATGGTTCGTACGCGTCGCGCTAGCAAGTTGAAGCGAGCTTGAGGCGAGGGTCCAACTTTTTTCTTAGACGGTTTGGATACTGCACTTCACCACCGCGCAGACATGGCTGGACCCAGTGACAAGGCGCGCTTCTACCTGGAGCAGTCGGCGACGGAGCTGAACGAGCTCGAGCGCAAGAAGATCTTCACACGGGTAGGTGGCATGAGGCGGTGCAATGGAAGCAAATGCTCACAGTCTACAGGAAGAGATCAGCTCGATAGCCAAGAAGCGCTCCGACTTCGAGCACATCATAAACGCCCGCGGCTCGCATCCCTCTGACTACCTGCGCTACATCGAGTTCGAGAAGAATGTCGGCGCCCTTCGCCAAAAACGCGTCAAGCGACTGCGAGCCCGCTACAAGGGCTCTGGACAGCGCACCATATACTTCCTCTACAATCGCGCCACCAGAAAGTTCCCGGGCGACCTCACGCTTTGGATGCAGTACATCGACTTTGCGCGCAGGGACAAGGCCTACAAGCGGCTGAACGACATCTTCACCTCGGTCGCACGACTGCACCCAACCAAGCCTGAGATATGGGTGCATGCCGCCAACTACTTCATGGATACCCAGGCCGACATCACCAATGCGCGTAGCTACATGCAGCGAGGGCTGAGGTTCTGCAAGAGCTCCGAGTACCTGTGGCTGGAGTACGCGAAGCTGGAGACTATCTACGTGGGCAAGATTGCTGGGCGCAGGAAAATATTAGGGCTGGATGAAGACCACACGAAAGTGCAAGATGGTGATGATGAGGATACGGACATGATCGCGCTCCCCGAAGTCACGGCAGAAGACATCAATCCAAGCCTGACGCAGGACGACGGCATAGACGAGGTGGCTCTGCAGAACCTGGCCTCGGCACCTGTCCTCACGGGAGCGATCCCGCTTGCCGTCTTCGACTCGGCTATGAAGCAATTCCACGGCAGGCCCAGAGTCGCGCAAGCTTTCTATGCAATGTTTGCCGAATTCGACCAGCTGTCGTGCATCCCTCGGATCCTCCGACACGTCCTGGACTACCTGCACACCAATGCGCCACGGTCTGTCGAGACGGCCATGTGCGACTTCTGCATGCAGCTGTACGGCCGCAGTCCGTCCGATCCAGAGTTTCCTCCAGCACTTGCCGATGCACTCGACCTGATAAGCAAGGCGACACAGCAACACCCTAGCGACGTTCCGCGACTGTCCGAAATCGCTGTTCGCCAACTGTTATCTCTTGAGCGGCTATCCTCGGATTCGGATCCCAGCGTGCAGATGGTCATATCCAAGAGACTTCGAAAGTATCTGCGGTCAGGGTCCGGCGATAAGGCTGTCGATCTGGTCAAGGCACTTCAGCAGGAAGGGAAAAGGCACAACGCGGAGACACTGATACGGACGAGTGTGAAGTACTTCAGTGCGAATGAAGAGCTGCAGCGGCTCTACTCGGCGTTAGATACCTGAAGGATGAAGCAAGCCAACCAGCAATTGACTCTTCCACGACCTATCGTCGATATCTCTTATCGGTTCCAACGCAATGAGCTTCACACCGCTACCTTTGAACAGTCACGCGCATGTGCCATCGTACAAATTCTGGTTCAGGATCGAGCCACGTCACCTGAGTGGTAGCTCAGCCGAGCCATGCTGCTGTGGAGGGAACATTACCCCAGACAATCGTATGCAGCGATCCTGCATCAGTCATCACCCCTGCCTCTCCGCGAGCTCTTCTTCGCACTCTGCTGCTTCTTGTTCTTCAACCGGTGCTCGTTGTCGGACTTTTGTCTGGCTCTTATCAGCTCGGCTCGTCGGGCAAATAGCCTAGCGTCCCAACTCACAGGTTTTTGACATGCTTCATTTGTTCCGCGGACGTCTCGTTGGGCACGACCTGCTGCCCCGCTTCTAGAATCGACTTGTAGAGACGTTTGTAACAGCTCTGGGCGTTGTCGCTCTGCTTGCGGCTGGAGTCTGACTGCACAATCAAGTCTTTGGACTTGGCGGCGACATAGCGAGAACGCTTGATTTCGTTGTGCAGAGCAGAGGGAATGTGCTGCAGTAGTGCGTCGAGCGGGATTCGTAGAGTAGCCTTAGAACTTGTCGTATTTACATGCTGCCCACCAGGGCCTGACGATCTGCTGAAGCTTACGATCCCGATTGTTTGGAGGGGAATGTTTTCGACTCCGTGATTATTGAGCCACGAGCGTGCAGCGCTAACGTCATTGTCGCTGCTGCTGGACAACGCGCGTTGCACAACGGCAAAATTGGTAACAGAAATTAGTCGTGGAGCAGAGAGTCGGCAGCTCAGCATCGTCGAGGTGAAATCATTCGGTGCCCGCGATGCATCCGCTGTCCAATGCGATGGATGGCAGCCGCGCTAGAGCACCAGCTAGAGTCTGGTGCACGTGTTCTGGCTAGCGGCCGAACATCGAAGGTCGTTGCGGGCTGTGAGCTTTTCTCATCGATCGTCACTAGATAATCGACGAGCCCACGGCGCATCCCAACATAACATCAGCTCCAGCTCCATCCTTCCCGCACCCACCGCAACCGCACCCTTCGTGTAGTATTTGCCACCTTTGCCTGCCCCTGCCCACTGCACCATAGCCTGCCCCTCCTGGCTATCTGCTCCTTGTCTTGCTCTTGCCGTCTAATCACTACTCCCCGCTACAGCTACAGCACCCACCTTCTAGAAGCCACCCAGCCGCTTCGGCGCGCGCATGTTCATGCCTGACTTGATCCTCCTTTGACCAGCCTTGTCGCGAGCTCGTGGCCAGGTCCTGTGGCGGAGACTTCAATGACCCATCACGAAATCGAGGAGCCAGAGACAACCCGCTCCGCTCACCGTTTGAGCCCTGCCTCGCCTCGCCCGCAGAACGTCCCGTCGCCTGCGAATATCCCCATACTAGAGCTGCAGATGGACCCGAACTATGATGAGAACTCGCACAATAACGGCTCTGCGACGCCAGCAATCCAACAGTACGCGTCGCAGGCGCAGTCGCAGTCACAGACACCGAACCTATCTGCCTCAACACTGCAGTTCGCCGACCCTTCGACCGCCGCAAACAGCAGCTTTCAGCATGGAGGAACGCAGGGCGTAGCTGAGGGAGGGGCGCCTGGAGTCTATGCTCAGTCAGCTCAGTACGGCGCAAGTACGGGTACGCAGGCGCAAGATAACTCTTCAATGAACTATTCTACGCAGCACCAGGCACACGATGCTTCTCAGACACAGGCACAGACACAGACACAGGCACCTGTCCAGAGCTCCCAATCTGCGTATCCATTTGCCCATAACGCAGGCCCAGCACAGTCTGCCCCAGGCGCTTTCCAGACTGAGGGCAATGCTGGCGCCAGTGTTGATGTACAAGCCTTGTTGGACTCTATGTGGAATGCGCAGAGTCAGTATGCCGCCCCTCAAATGTCTCCCCAGTCCATGCAGACGCAACCCACTGTGTCAGCTGCGTCGCTCCCTCCACGACCGCCCACTCAAGACCAGTCCGCCAACTACACGCCGGGCAATGACATCAGGTCGTTCCACCCCCACAGCCAACAGGCCTCTAATACACAGCAGCGTGCCGGTAACGGCCAGCTACAGCCAGTAAATACAAGGGGTCAGAACTATTCTTCAGTGTCGCAAGGAGGGGCTCAGAGCCCGAGGACGCCAGGTAATGCGCAGCAGCCGCAGCAAGGCCTGCGTAGTGAGACGCCAGATGACGAGGATATACGGTGGCCACCGGAGATCAACCGCAAGTACGAGGACTTCTTGGAGCAGGAGAGGAAGTACGTGACGGAAGGCCAATGGGACCAGTTTCCCATGGGATCGCGCCTGTTCATTGGTGAGAAAGTT
>Ga0265797_10007889_pt1 | contig 14377 bp, 18 predicted proteins | sample P2T30metagenome_FD_192433 | JGI IMG/M metagenome (GOLD analysis project Ga0265797, IMG submission 192433) | Plant litter microbial communities from East Loma Ridge, Irvine, California - P2 T30 | ecosystem: Environmental > Terrestrial > Plant litter > Unclassified | place: USA: California... | reverse complement strand
TCAACTCGATTCGGCATCTACGAGGCGGAAGCGAAGGGGTGGTATAGAGGGAAGACCTTGGAAGTCTGCGTGTACATCACAGATGAAAGGACAACAAGGTCTGGTTGCTGCTTCCGCGGAGGCTGTAGAACAAGGTCTCCTCAGGCCTTTGAAGGCTGATGCGTACTTCCTGGCTCACTCCAGAGCATAGACATTCTGCGCGATTTTAGATTCATCGAGCTTTGCCGCGGACGAACCGAGAGCGGAAAGCGGTGCTATATCTGGATTGTGCCGAGCCCGGCAGACCACTGGTCATGTGAGCCGTAGTTTTAGTGAGTATATATCCCCCGACAACCTCGTGCTCTTCCTTCGCATCACTCTCTCACTGCACTCATCTTATCGTTACCTGCATGATATTTCAATTCCCACCTGCATACCATGCGGATGCCCGCGCATCCGACGGGTATGCATCAACGACCTCTCTACCAGCATATGCTTATGCGGCTCCTTCTACTTCTTCGACGGGGGTGAACGATTCCTTCGGTAGTGTGGACGCTGGAGTGGCAGAGGCTGGATCTGGATGGCTGGCGAAGCAGAAGGGCGATTGGAAGCGCAAAAAGGATGAGAAGGAACAAGGCAGATTGCAGCACGAGGAGACTTTAAGACGCAAACCAGCCGCGATCAGGGTAGGCTGAGCCGTCTCTAGAAACTTGGATATCTGACCCCGAAGCATACAGCATATCTGCAGGTAGATCGCACCAGGCTCATATTGAGGGTGCAAGAGCTCGCCGTCAAGCGGATTTGGAGCAGTGAGAGCGGGATCAGGCTAATGGTGAGTCTACGAGTGGCGATTCCGAGATTCTCACACTCATTGTCTAGGGCTTAGTCGGCCACAACCCCCTGGCGTGGAAGCATATATGGGTAAATATAGTTTAGCATATTACATAAGGATTCTTACAGTCCTTATGTGGTAGACCTTGCAGGAGAGGGCCTCATGCAACGATGCCAAGGCTCAGGAGGGGGTATGGCCGCTGGCCTCACGGGCGCCATGGGATTTTGCAACGGAGGAGGCTGACGTTATGAGTCGGACACCATGGCTCGATTTTTGTATTATAGTAAGTCTTGGATCCAGCTCGATCCCGGACTGGAGTCGCCAGTGGTCGCTGATAGATGGGGTGAGGTTGTATGGGAAATTGTGTCAGTATGTGATCACCTTTCGTCCGCAATCGCTCTGGGTGAGGCGACTTCCGCAACTTTATCGCATGGTCTACCTCTGCTACCTCGCATAGTGGTTGCCCGATTTTCTCACACCGATTGACCCAATATCGACCTCTTAGATCTGATCATCCGCGTTCTGACCCTTCACCGAGGCGCTTGTAGTCTCTGCACTTCTTTCCTTGCCCTACTTGCCTCCAGGAAGCTAGCATACGCCTAAGTCAGTACTCTAGTCCCTGATTGACTACCATCACTCCTACCCATCAGTTCCGCTAAATCGCAAGAAGTCAAGCCGAGGGCGCATTGATCGTGCAGCGGCATCATAAAGTTAACTACTGCACCTCTGCTTTCAAGATTATCACTGGACACCAAGTACCGCCACGCATCGTACATCTTTTATCTGGTCGTCAAGCGTCACATCGCAGCGCTCAAATCGCATCTTTTACAGTACAGCCGCGGTTAGGGAGTTACATACCGATTCGGGATGGGGGGAAGAAAATCTTGAAAATCCATGCTTGCATTAAAGGTCATAATATGATAGTACAACACTGACTGAAATGCCCGGTATCATCGATAAGTCTAGATTCAATTTGGAAGGAGTTACGTGAAAAAAGCAAATTTACCGATTACCCACCCCCAAGAAATTTGGTTCGCAATCCTTCACTCAAAACCAATCCCGGCCCCATTGACCACTCCACTGTGTATCAACTCGGCAAATGACTTGATCAAAGCTGATCGTTGCGGCTGCGACCGCACCTCTGGTGAACTGATGCAGATTCTACATGTCTCACCATTTACCAATAATCCATTAGCGCCTGTTCTTCTCGGATGGCGCGAGCTTTCCGCTCAGATTTCATAAATGCCGCTTGACTGGCCCATGGGTGAGCACAATGAAAGAGGCTATGTGTGATTGAATGTCTTATCGCATGGCCGAATCCTCCTCTTGGGAACAGTTCCCTGGACTACAGCCACAGCCGTCGTTGACTTCAGCGGCCAATTGGTACTCTGATTTCGGCATACTGGCCATCAACGCGCGAGATCAAGAATTGCCAAAAGTGATCCGCATCACATGGACAAGGCCACATGGTCCGACGGCTTTTGCGGCTGTTAGGTACAGCAGTAAAATTCGCAAACTGATTGTCGGGATTGCTGCCCGTTGAGTTTGATAACATTGTGCCCCCCTCACAAGCCAGGACAGCGATGCTGGCAGCCAGATCCCTTGTGGTCGCAGCTTATGGTCCAGCATGCCCTCCCAAGCGGTACTATCGGGGTTACTGGACACCTTCGGTGTCTCGTTGGGAGCCTAATTTCCCTCCGTGGATATCCGAGAGCTTAAAGCTGAGGTATATCGTGGCGGTGGTCACTCATTCATGATCTACTGTGTTTGCGGAATAGCAGCGGAATAGCAGCGAGGTGAGTGCGATGGAGAGGATCGAAGCTGATTATTTCCCAGGTTTAGCCAAGATCCCTCTATAGCCCTACCTTATCTTCTGTCACATCAGTATGAGGACTCTACCAATGATAGACCACGAGCGATGATTGGCTCTGTCATGGCCGTGCCGGTCAGGGAATTTGTCATCGGCTTCCTCTTGCTGGCCTACGGGATCAACGGAAAAAATGAGTGGTCGAGGGGTTCGCAAAATCATCTGATGTTAGGGGGTGGAAACGACTTGTGGGAGATCGCTGGGCTGGCCACACGACTAACGCTGGATATGGGTCTGCATCTAGTGAGTCCAGTCCCCTCCTTTAGCTGACAAGCATGGTCAAACCCGATATAGATGGATTTGTGAACGAGTCGCAAGACTGTCTGGTCTTCTGGTCCGTCTTGTGTCTCGACTTCATAGTCTCGTTTTTCATCGGCCGACCAATGAATATTCGTCCCGGCTCTATCACGCAACGCCTGCCCATCACATCCGATTTCGGACATGAGTCATCCGCAGAGACATACCTCTCTTTGTGCGAGTTCAGTTCTTGCATGGCTTCTCTGGCTGATAAATTGAACAATCATCGTACTTTCACACCAATCAAAGCATCTACGCTGATGCCACACACGACGTGGTCGTGCTCCACATTCTGACGGCCCTGAAGCTCACGGCGCATGCGCTAGCGGCCCACTCGAGTTCGAAAAGCGAACCGAACTCTGCTTCATGGAATGTTCCTTTCGGTACTCATCTTGGTATCGAGGTCTTCGAATGCTCGTCTTGCATGGACACGAAGCAAATTTGCTTCATCGCCAACGATGCGGTCGACCCTACCCACCACTCTTACGAAGATTATAAATGAAACAGAGACGCATTGTGCGCATTTGACACCGTAATGACTGCTTGGAACAAGCGTATCCAAGAGATCAATCTCGACTACGATTGTTTCGCCAACTAGTGAGTCCATTGTAGAATGACCGCCACAGCTTTCGGATATGCAGCACGTCCCCGTTAAGTCAGGATCCCAGTGCTCGAGTTACGGCGATGTAGCGCAGGAAAGATTACAGAACGCCAAGACTTGCACTTCCAATGCGGCGAAAGGAGCACGAGTCAGGTGGAGAAGACGAACAATCAAATAACACTCCACCATGATATCTGATGGGTTTCTCAGACGATTGATCTGTCGCACATGCACTGTCACAATTGGGTCTCGCTGATAACGTCACTTACGAAGTCACCTGACAGATCTCGGCGAAACCGTCATGATCGAAAAAGGTAGGAGAAACAGCATACACTATGAATAGCTGGTCAATGCTCCTAAATTTGACCGGGAGACGCTGATTTACGAGAAGCGAGCCTAATATCAGATTCACCCCCAGGACAGCGATACTGAGACAAGTGACGGATGAAATACCGGTTCAATCTGAATTTCAGATCCTCAGGGGAACACTTCTGGAAACAGTACTCGAAAAAGAGGTGTAAGGATACTTCCGGCAACATTCTGCAATACCTGAAAAAGATAGAACTCGGCCCTTGTCTTGAAACCTATTCCCACACTGTCGCTGATCCCAATCAAGCACCATATCGCAATCAAGGTAACGATCACATATGCCCCAATTGCCCATTGTTTCAGGGATAAGCCGAGTCGAGGAAAGAGGAATAGAAAGACGGTGGCTGAGACCATCGAGGTTGCAGAACCTACCACGGTCCATGCTGTGAATTCAACAAGGGACGGTCGGACAGATAGATTGAACAGGTTTGTAATTACGGTTCCAAGTGTAAGGGCGCTGTCGAGGTAAATTGTGTAGGCGATCAGGAACTTGAAGGCTTGCGGGTACTTTGCGACTCCTTGCCAGAGGTTCTTGACTGTCTGTGAGCTTGAAACGTTCCTGAGATCGGAGAATACGACGGTTGAATACTGACAAGTGCTGAATGGAAGTAGCCAAAATGATTCTCTTTCGTTCATCTCCCTAGTTTCGGGGACAGGAAGGAACCTCCATCCAGACAATGCACATATTATACAAACTGCTCCACTGGCTGAAGTGACGTACAGCCCCGCATTCACTTGAGCGTCGGCGTTGATGCTGGATAGACCGATGGTGATGCAGAAGAAGATCGAAACCCCAAGGTAAAGAGCATTACTTCCCCATACCGAGATCTTTAAACCTTCCCTTTCCCTTTTTCCACGCAGTTGAGCGACTCCGCCAGTGGGGTGAGCAGAATTGACACCGTGTATTTGAGTATCGCTTTGAGCCTCAAAGGAGAGTCTGGAGGTCGGAGCAGCTTTTTCCATGGTATAGGGGACGAAAACGTTCTGCCAAGCGGTCGAGACTGATCCAATGATGCTTGAAACGACAAACAGGGAAGCGAGCGCGTTGAAATTGGTCAATGACATGCCGGTCATACTTGCTGCGGGGAGAGCGAGGATACCGAAGACCACGAGTAGTGCGATGTATTGTTCTCGTTTGTACTCTACTCATCAGCTCGCGGCGCTGCGTCCGAGCCACAGGCAGCGAGACATATAGGCTTACTAAGGTGATCACCCCAACCGCAGATTAGCAGTATCAAGATCCCAGATAAACCAAAGACGAGAGCATTCAGATACTCTCCAATCAGCTTTTGTCCGTTGATCGAAGTTCAGAGACCTACCAGAATGTAGCTAGTCAGATTGACGTCCGACGAACCAAAGGGGACCCGACAAGGTAACTCCAGCGATAAACAGCCGCTACCAGCCTCTGAGCCAGGATTGGACTAAGAAGTCAGATCATGCCACATCACATGTGTCCTCATTTCCCAAACATGCTAAGTGACAGAATGTACGAAGGGATTGAGGCAGGAACTTACGCCCACGGCAAGGAAAGCAATCTGTTGGATTTGAAAAGTAAAGTATGTCCCCATAGATCCCCAGGCTGGCCCATACTTAAGTTCAGCTGGCTAAGTCACATGTATTGTAGTTAAGAGGAAACGGTTGACATACCCCAAATGTAGTCAAGGAGAAGGCTAGACTATATCTCTTCAGTTGCTTTTTACTTTCGCCTTGAAGCTCGTTGCGGACCTCGGGATCCAATCCCGAGGATCGGAGGATTTCGCCTTCGATGTTCTTATCTATTTCATCCGGAGTCGGGAGGGGTATAGTACCCTGCGAGAGCTTGGAGCTGTCGATAGTGAGGGAAGGGGTTTGGTCCATTGAATAATAGTGGTGACGGAGTACTGAAGGGATGAATTTGGAAACGTCCGGTTACGCGCTTTGTATGTATACAATGTAACCACCAGCTCCATGAAACACAACTCAACCGAGATGCAAGCATTGCCCTGCGAATGTGTGAGAAAGGACATGAGGCAAAATATGGATTTGCCGCAAAACAAACATTAACCTCAAATGGCGCGTTTCACCATCATTTGGCCGCACCCCCACGCGTATGTTTAAAACTTCATAAAAACATGTCGGCAACGCCCCTAGCTGGCTGACACATGTGCTAATGCTATATCAGAGGGAGAGATGCACGATTGGTATCACTGTACATCTTCGTGTCAAACCACCTCGTCTGATCGACTGTTCATCTGCACATCGGCCTCCTTCAAGACTACAATGAGGTGCCCGCTGACAGCGCCACCGAAGGCTAGTTGATATTAGAGATGTTGAGCAACATGCTGCCGGGACCGACATGGCGGAGCCCGAGGTCACGACTAGAATGTATTTGGTCAACATCCCGCCTCCTTACCCCTAGATGGCTTTGGAACCCCTACGCAAGGTAAAGCTGGCAGGTCGCCCGATCCGTATTTCAAGTACAAGTAGAGTTACATAAACCAGAGAATGGGAGCGTATGAATGTTCATAAAAGTGTGTAAGTGATGAATAGGTCATACTAGTAATACACTAACGACGTAAATCTATCATAATGTAGGTACTCTACAACTTTGATACCGTCAGATCAGCTGATCCGCGTTTGGTTTCGGCCCGGTTGCTTTCCGGTAAGTGCCTCGATCTTGGACAACAGGTCCGCCATTTGGAAGGGCTTGCTAACAAATGCGTTCATTCCAGCATCGATCATCTGTCGCATCAGCGCTATCAGGGAGGCAAGAGGCGACAAGGACGAGAAAGCATTGCTTGTTGCAGGTGACAATGACTAACCGATTCAATCTGCCCCGAACGAGCATTTGCGCTGACCGCAATGATGGGGATCCGGGTGGCTAATCTCCCACCTGCCTCCATCGACCGAATATCCCGAGTTGCTTCTAAACCTCCTTTTCGCGGCATCTCGATGTCTGGTTCTATTAGCAAAAGTCGTTCCACTTGCCGACAAATCCACTCACCCATCAGAATAACGTCGATTGTGACGTGTTGATTTCCGGGAGGACTGGCGTTATGGCAGCTTGCGTTTTCTAGCACAACATCTATCGCGTCAACACCATCGTTCGCAGTCGTCACGCTGCATCCTGCTCGGACAAGCTGCTTCTTGAGCAGCTTCTGAGAAATTTCGTTGTCCTCGACTAGTAATACATGTATATTGCCAGTGTCCGCCAGCTTGCTTGTCGTCCGGAGCAGGCGAGATGAAGTTCCGGCCATCGAGTCAGTCACGAGTGCCGGGTCGTCCAATGCGATTGCAAGCGGCGCAGATCTTTCGCCATTTAAGGAGTGGTGAATTTGCATCGCACGAGCATTCACTTCGTGCTGCGCAGGCGGACTCGAGACGCGTACAGGAATGAAGAATGCGAAGATGGAACCCTCGGCGACTCTTGAATCAACAGATATTTCACCTAGAATGGTGAGCAAGATTTGGGACAATACGGGAGAAGTAGCTCACCACCAAGCAGTTGAGTGATCTGCCGACATATGAATAATCCTATGTTTTCATGAGAAACGGGACCTTATATAGACCACCAACTCACCGAGACCACTACCCCCATATGTGAGATGAGTGCGATTTGAGCCTTGCACGAATCGCTGAAACACTCGCTGAATTTCGGCTTCCGTCATTCCGATACCTGTATCTTTGACCTCGAAGACCAAGTTCACCAGACCAGCTTCAGATACAGTGGCCATGCCGGAGCTAGATGGGTGTCGAATCAGACATTCGCCGGGGAGGTGAGGTCGAGACGTCGTCGCATCGAGCGTCAAGGTGATGATGCGCTGGTCCGCAGCAGCTGTGAATTTGATAGCATTGACAAGGAGATTGATGAGCTACACAAGGAGTGAGACCACATTCCGGAGATTCGGAATACGACGTACGACCTGTTGTACTCTCGATGGGTCCAGCTCGGCCCACTGCACACGCAAATCCCGGTATCCCTGCTTGACTTCGAATTTGAAGATGATGTCATGTGCGAGCATTTCACTCTGCACAATGTCCATGACCTCGAGACACGTTGATTCAGGATGCGATGCAGTGGGCGTGATGGTAAGTATACTATTATCTGTTCATCATCAGTGATGATTCGAATACTACAGCTTGGATACTTACCGATCTTGCTCAAGACTAAAACGTCATCCACCAAGCGGCGCATGTGAACGGTACACAGCTTGATTACCCCGGCATCATTGACAATGTCACGGAGCTCTCCAGCTACCTCTGGAGGACATCGTGGCGCCAATGTTTGCAAGCTGTCTACGACTCCATCGCTGCTCAAACAGATGGCGCTGAGCGGGTTCCGGAGTTCGTGAGACTGCCTGAATCAGGGATGCTAACGGTGCCAAGGAGCGTACTTGCCAGCATATCAATAAAGTGATCTTGGAGTCTTTTCAGTTCAAGCGCCTCATCGGCTCTCTGGGTCTGGCTCATCAGATGCTGCCTTCGCTGAGTAATGTCCAGTAGGGCTCCTGGACCGATTTCAGTTATGATTACCGCCGTAAAGCTGATTGGACCCACCAGACAGCATCACGATGACCCCGTTGTCGTCAAACACTGGTCCACCACTAGCTTCCACCCATCTCTCTGTGAGACCAGCGCCAATATCATCATCGTTGGGCAGGAATCGAAATTCCGTCGCGACTGGCTGCGTCTGACATTGCTGGAATACAGCTTGGACTGCATCCAAATCATCGGGATGGACCCTGAAGTGCGATCAGTCTCAATCCCTCACACGTGATCAAGGTAACTTACCGGTGAATCCAATCATCGAGACATGCGTCCATTTGAAGGCCAGACATTTTTTTATAAGCTAAATTAACATCCCATAGGCGGCCATCTGGAGCTCCTATCCATATCGCAGCAGGGCATGACGCGAAAGCCGATCTGAATTTGAGCTCCGAAGTCTTCAACTCTTCGGTCCGATGAGTGAGCAAGCTCTGCAATTCTTCGTTTTTCTGCCGATTGAGAGCTGCCATGTACCGAGCCCGTGCGAGATCCTCTTCGTGGAGCTTTATTGTGGCTAACCCAGTCGCGAGTAGGCCCTTGACGAGCTGCACATAATTGGAGTAATCCTCATCCCATGGCGCGCGTGTATTCAGCCCTAAGAGCATGACCCCGTGAAGGCGGTCTTCCACGGAGGAACGTATAGGCAGCACGATCGCCGCTCTAGGTGCATCATCGAAGGGGTTACCATTCGGCAAGGCTGACAGGGACGGTATCTCGGTAAGGTCTGGGATGAAAAGAGCGGAGTCTTGACTTCGCACTTGTCGGACAAGCCGTATAATGGGATTGATGAGTTCGGCCGAGGAAGCTTCGTGATCGACATCTTCAGGTATTGATAAGAAGTCGCGGGGGATATCATCTCCGTCTGGCCGGATATCGATTCCGTAACTACCAACCAGCCGGAAGCTCACACCTGCATCCTGGTTTCCGCTGCTGGCGATTGACTCCGACCGGAGAGACGGCAATGACTTCTGTGGGCGGTTGTCAGCGAAAGACCCATGGGAGCCTCGAATACGCTTCCTGTCGGATCCCCGGACACTGTCGTTACCCGTCACGTCCCTCCCTCCTGGCCACGTCTCCCGGTCTGCATTCTCCGCTATATAGAACAGGGCAAAGTGCATATCCCTTGCATTGCTATGCTGCATTCCGGTCAATGCGTCTTGAATCACGCCTTCTTGCGTCAGGCTGCGGTTCATACACCGCGAGATTTCGTGAAGTGATCGTATCCGCCTCTCCGTAATGATTCTGACAGTGTTGTCGAAGTTGGGTATGTACAGTCCACAGACCATGTCGTCATGATCTCGAATGGGGATTAACGAGTAGCTGAAATAGGTTTCTATCAAGTAAGCCAAGTAGATACGCCGCGGGAACGTACCTTCTAATCTGGCACCGCGCATGAGAAACATCTCCTGACAGTCGACGTTAAGGACACTGCCTTGATATCCAGCACGTATTACCGGTTCCAACGCACTCCAGATCTCCGGCCATGCTTCACCATATTTCATGCCCAATATCGAAGGGTGCTTCGCACCGATGACTTTACTGTAGGGTTCATTGTACAGGAGAACATATTCCGGACCGTAGCTGATGAGTACAGGGAAGGGTGAAGCCATCATGATCTGGACAATCCCACGCAACTGGGTGTCCCATGTGTCTATATGGCCAAGGGCAGAGGTAGACCAGGGCAATGAAAGGAAGAGAGCGTTGTGTTCGAGAGCGGCTGCAGGACAGGCAGTGAGATCAGACCCAGATCGCGAAGGAAATGGCTTCGGATGCGTTGGCGTGGGTAACGATAGCGAAGGTGAGGGTTTGGCAGCAATTTGGCGGGGTACTGATGGATCGGCTTCCCGAGCGGAGGAACGATGTCGCGTCGGTACGGCCGTGCCTTCAATGACCAACACAGTACCGCCCATCAATGTCCGGGTCGTCCAAGTCCAATCACTAGCCCAGCCATTAAGTCCAGATAGGTATTCCCCTTCCCCTCTAGTAAAGCTCGCGTCGACTCGTGAGCTGTCATCCGGCCTTCGACTACAGCTCCATGGCTCAGCGTGTCGCAGAGCATGTTGCGTCTCACTTGCGGGGAAGGCGTCGTTGGTGTACACAATGATTCGCGAGTCCCGACAGGCTTTTCCATCATCGTGTTGCTCCTGGCAGACGGATAAGACGACGACAGGATTGAGAAGGCGTGCAAAGTACTCGCATAGCAAAGCGACTCTGACGTCCGTCGCATCCGTAATCATCTCAGAGCCGAGTCGAGTCGAACAGATATGGTCTTAGAAAGTGACATGTGACGATCCGAACAACTCGGCTATCAAGGTAACTAGCAATCTTTGACCATGTTGGTAGCGGAAGCAATCGAAATCTTCGCGTGTAAAGTTAAAAACACCCCTTCAGGTGTTGTCTGCTTTCACGGTCCGACGCAGGTTAGGAATGGTTGCATGAGTCCGCCATGATCTCTAATGATGTTTCGTTGCCACCAGCTGCGTCAGCCGAGGGTACTCGCAAGCCTTAGAGGTTCGCGGTGTCATTTATGTTACCCGACTTGGCGGTTCCCGCCCGCGAAGTAGACTGTGACGACCCTCTTGGACGTTGTGAGCGCTGGGGGTCATGTGATGCATTGGCCCATGCAGTCTGGTACGCTACAGATCCACATCACATATATGCACTTCTTACTACACCCTTGGACTCCTATCACTGCTTACATGCATAGGGTAGATTCCCAACATTCAACCTTGCACGGAACGACGAGTGGGACCAAATGCTCAGGAACACGCGTCACAATCACTCACCCGTTCTCGTCTAGACCACTGTCTCTTCAACTATAGTACCTATCGTTGCCCTCATCCTATGCGGATATCCGCGTTTCGACTATCAACACATCAGCAGCAGCTCACCCGCGTCTTGGCTCTGTCCTCACCACAACGCCATACCTCTTCTGCTCTGGCTTGGCCGCGCTCACGAACTAAGCAACAGCGACCAAAAGTCAACCTTGGCGCCGAGACATCACTTCGTAGACTACATACAACCCAACCCTCTTATAGGACTGGACGATCTCCGTGGGCGAAAAGAGGGATGCGAGGGCGTCTACGTGAATTGGCCGGCAGCCTAGGTCTGGTGGATACACAGGAGGATACGGCTCCGGCGGACGAACCGGTTGGAGAAGAGCTATATGTCATGCCGGGATGGGCTGTTGCGAAGCTGAGGGACGCGTCTCAACAAGATCGGAACCCACCGAATGATACTGGAGAGCCTCCTCTGGGTGAGTCACATGTATTCATTTACCTACTGATATCGCAGTTCCATTCGATCTTCATGTGTCGATATCAGGCTACTGCGCTTTAGCTCGTCCAGCCAGCCGTACCACTCGAACTCAGCGTGTGATGGTGTCTCTAGTCCGACGTAAGATCGTGCTGGCGAGCTTAGTGCTGACTGTAGGGTTTGCTGCGCTCCCGAATCTGCCAGGCCAGAACCCAGACCACCAACCAATGGGGCCCTTACCGGCTGCGGTGGGCATGGCCTTTTTGGAAGAGGCGGAGGAGAACGATAAGAAGGCAGCTCGAGAGAAAGAGATAAAGACCTACAAACCTTACGTTTCCAAGCGTAGGATCACAACATCTGAAAATCGTAATACCCCCACGCCAGCTCCCACCCGACCTTCTCGACAATCGTCCAGCTCTTCCGATTCTTCGTCCGTGGCCCATTTCAGTACCACGGAAGCTCTCACTTCGGCTCACGACAATCTCCACAGACGTTTGGCTCCCTTTTGGTCTAACATACTACCCAACCGCCGAGTACTGTTTGACGTTTATGCGACCCCACAAGCAGAGCGGCAGTCATCGGTAGAACCCATCGACAGCGAAGATGCTGAGGCATGCGAACAAACCGAACCGATACACTCGTTTCAGCTGATCACTGACAGCAACGGTCACTTTTCACAGACGATCGTCGTACCTTGGGAGAATCTCTGCTCCACTCCGTCGACGGCCGCCGCCGCCTTCGATTCCAGCGCCAAAAGTCCACAAGACGCTCTTCTGGGATGGCAACTTCGAGTCCGCTCACGACTCGATTACGAGGATTTACCACCGGCAGAGAGCGACCAATCGTATCGCGAACGCCTGCGACGTGCCGTGTCTGCATATGGTACAGATGCAGTCGATACGCCTTCCCGGTCAGCACAAGCGGAACCGGAGAAGGTGGTCTTGAATGACCCTCGGGAACCTCAGGTGGTGCAGTGGACGTCCATCAGAGTTGGACGGGCTGATGGGGTGCACATAATCTCTGATCTAGTACGTATTGATTGACATACGTCGAATACAGCTCTGATGATTAGGACGATACAGTAAAGCACAGCGACATCCTGTCCGGACCTCGCGAGGTCTTCCGGTAGGTCGTTGTATGGTGAACAGCGTGACTGATATATAGCAATGTCTTTTGTCGACCGTTGGACGAGATATGCGTACCAGAGATGGACGCCATGTATCGGCGATTGGAGAGTAAGGGTGTTCAAGGCTTTCACTTTGTCGTACGTTGTTGCTCTTTGTCACCAGAGCATAGCATAGCTTACCCTTTAGTCGAACTCTCCATCGCAGCTGTTCCCAAGCATACGTCGATTTCTCACTATCAACGCTTTCCCTGCGAGACACTCGATCAAAGTGAGTGTTGCTATTGAGCAGCTAATCATCTCGCTGACATCAGCTCAAATACTACGGCGGACGAAGTATCTTCTCGTCGCTCTATGACTCGCCCGCCGAACGTAAACGAGGCTCGCTCCGAGACCTATTTGAGGCATTTCCGAAAGCGACACTGGTAATGCTCGGTGATTCTGCCGAGCAGGATCTGGAACTATATGTCGAGTTCGCTCAGAAGTATCCCGGTCGAGTAGGAGTGATCGCCATCCGGGATGTCACCAGTGATCGAGCGGCAGCGGTATGGCGCGGTATCGAGGACCTGGTGGATGGAGTCAAGTCGTCGCTTGTATTAGAATCGGCAGGATCGCCAGCACCCGACGCAGCCGTTTCATCGTCGACTGCCACGCCGTCTCTCCCCGGTGGCTTGCCCGAACATGTACGACCGGTTCGTCCGACTCGAGCAAGCTCGGTGTCATCGGTATCGTCCGTCGCTAGCGAGGAGGAAATGCGCACATTGTCATCATCTCAGCAGAAGATACTTCAGCGCGCTGCTACTTGGGAGACACGGATGGAGAAGGCGAGAAAGGAGATACCAAAGGGGACAGAACTATACTTTTACAAGGATCCGTTGGAGATCGAGCAGAGTATCGTCAAAGTTATCGAGTCGAATCTCAGATGATACACATCAAGGTCGTGTGTGAAATGGCGGAGCGGCGAGGTGACATGTATAACAGCTTTAAGGCCGCAGCCGATCAAGCACAACGCCACATCTGCCCTACAGTCAAGGTGAATTCATTCGATCTGGAACACACTCGAAGGCAGTACCTGTGGTCGCAAATCTAACCTTTCGCTATGAATCTGATTGCTGAATTAGAAACACCAAGACGATCGTTGGGATTATATTCTCGCCCTACGGGCCGGCCATCGGGTCGAAGATGCTGAGCAACACGGAATCCGCGATGGCCGTCAACTGCTGAGCTACACAGAGCTGCTCAATCATGGCGAAACCTGCCGAAAGAGATCTCTGTTCGAGTCTTGCTGGCTACGCGACAGCCCGAGGTGCAAAGCGGAGGCTCAAATACTATGCGGTGAACAGCTAATATCACAGCCCTCAAGTAAGTCTGGCGTCCTTGATCATCGATGTGGAGGTCAGACGTCGATTGTTGTGTGTCGATACATGCGAGTACGCTACCAGTCTTCCCTCACCATTTATTATTCACGATCTTACCCCCCTTCTTGTTTATCAATTCTTTGACGCATGGAAGCTGTTCCCTATCTCCACC
>Ga0265797_10007888_pt1 | contig 14378 bp, 15 predicted proteins | sample P2T30metagenome_FD_192433 | JGI IMG/M metagenome (GOLD analysis project Ga0265797, IMG submission 192433) | Plant litter microbial communities from East Loma Ridge, Irvine, California - P2 T30 | ecosystem: Environmental > Terrestrial > Plant litter > Unclassified | place: USA: California... | reverse complement strand
GACCGGCTCGGCCTGTGCGAAAGCTGACGGCTTGGTCGATGATGCCATTCGAGACGAATTACTCGCTGGTGTCAAGCCCTTACTTGAAGTCAAGGGAAACGCAAAAGACTGGCACCCCAATTCCAACGATCAAGTCCTCAACCTTGTTCACCCATCGCTGTTCCCACTCGTGTACGGTCGCACGCATCTGTTACAGGAGGGCCTCGTGGGCCTGTCCGACTGCGTCGAATCATGCGGCAAGGGCGTCGTAGTACAAAAGCCTACCCTCGAGCAGCCAACAGATATCTACAGACGCGATGCATACCATACACATAAAGATCACTTCTCTCTGAGCTACCAGTGGCTACCAGCTGAAGTCAGGTTCAAGGGAGAGGGTCTCGATGTCGAGTTCACCTCTTACATCAACAACCTGCATCCCAAACAGCACGAAGGGCTTTACTCTACTATCTCCAAGGTTGTGAGCAAAGCGATTCCTATGTGGAACCAGGTACTTGTCAAGGACTATGACGGCCGGGTTCCTCCACGCGTCAAGACATGGGTATGCATGAGCAATAGCATGTTGTCGAAAGCATACTGACATGATTCACAGTATGCCAACCCCCCTCAAATGTCAATTTTTTATTCATGACACGCATGGCTGCGCCTATGGCTCTATTTGTGCTACTCGCATGGTGTTTACTCCGCCAATCGTTGCCATTCAAATCCTCGCACTTCGTGAAAGCCGAGATCAACCCTTGCTCGACTGGCGGTCAAATCTAGCATTGAAGACTAACGGACCCTCGCAGGGAGCCGAAGATCGAACCGTCCGACCCGCCAGCATGGCACGAAGAAGTGCCCGACGGCAGGGACAACGGCCGCCCCAATCGAGACAGCACCTGGGTAGCCAAAGTCGACGAGTACCTGGCTTTACCCGATCACCCCGAATTCGACGCTTCGGCAGATAGCTACTTCGACGATGCATTCAAAGACGGCACTTGGATACACAACAATTCGGTGGAGATGGCAGAAGCTCTCGATTGGAAGTTCAAAAGAACCCGTGGCGTGATGCATCCTGAGCCTGGCGAAGAGTACTCGTACGACGAGTGGAAAGCGGGTCGATCTACGAAGGAACGCAAAACTAACTATAGCTTCTCGACTGAGATCCTCCGCCATAAGTATTATCAGGTCAATCTGGAGCAAGAGTTTAGGGATTCTGGACTGCAAGTCATTGTCAAGCTGGCGAGTGTGGAGCTCACTCCTGAGAAGCCGGAATATAGCGGTGGAAATTGGCACCTCGAGGTAATTTTAAAGTTCCTTCGATTAACTCAAGAATTGACGCTGACGCCTTTCGCCTCTAGGGAATGATGAATGAGCGTAAGCACATCCTTTAGACACACACGAAGATTGGTACCCAAAGAACCGTCCCACTGACCACTACCTCCCCACAGACATCGTCGCCACAGCAATCTACTACTACGACGTAGACAACATCACCGACTCCCTCCTCGACTTCCGCATGGAAGCAACCATAGACGACGACGAAGTGTCCTACGAGCAAGACGACCACGAGCCCCTGGCAAGAGTCTTCGGCGTACCTTCAATGCGCGACGAACCCGCCGTCCAGAACCTGGGCAGCGTGAAGTGCAAACCAGGCCGCATGCTCGCCTTCCCCAATACTCTCCAGCACCGCGTGCAACCCTTCAGACTCGAAGATCCGACTCGCGCTGGCCACCGGCGGTTCTTGGTGCTGTGGCTCGTCGACCCGAATTACCGCGTGATTTCGACGGCCAACGTGCCTCCTCAGCAGCACGACTGGCTTGCCCCGGAGACTATCGACAAGGTCCTTGCGGAACGGAACTTGGCTGTGGAATTGCAGGACATGATCAAGGAGCACGCGAACGATTATCCGATGAGTCTCGAGACGGCGAAGGAGCTGCGGCTGGAGCTGATGCAGGAGCGCACGAAGCTGATGCCGTCTGTGGAGAATGGTTTCGAGTCGTATAATCTCTGCGAGCATTAAGCGATATTCGGGCGTAAATAAGACGTTTTGTGCGGACGGAGAGAGAAATTGCAGATCACGAGTTTCACATTGCATAGGCGAACAACGCGACTGTCTACTATGTGCTCTACTCCTCCAAATCCGTCCTCATGACCCTCCGCTTAACAAGCGGACTGCTCTCATCAATCCTCGCATACTCATGAGCGTCCAAACACGCCCTCCTCGAAGCCCGCACCGCAACCTCCTTCCGCTCAATCATCTCGCTCTCGTACGCCAATCTCGCAAGCAGAAAAAGACCATCCACGTTTCCGTCCACGATCTCATACAGCGGCTTGATCTGCTCCAGCAATTTGCTCACATCAACGATGGAATGATTAGCGCCTTCGCCCCGGTACATGACCATTGTAGCAGCGGAATCGCCGGCAAGCATGACTCTGCCTGCGAAACCAGTCGATGGCGATGGGCGGGGCAGCCAGTCTGCAAGCTCGATGGGGCGGATGTCTGAGTCTTTAGGCATGTTCTGTACAAGTGAGCGGAACGGCTCAGCCCATGATTCGGATAGGTTTTTCATGAGGAAGCTCTGTCCGGTCCTGGTGTTGGGGCACTCGGTGGGATCGACGCGGTCGAGCCAGTTCTCGCGGTACGGCCAACTTATAATGATTTGGCATTTATAGGTGTCGGGTGGAAGGCCATCCGATGGTGTTTCGAGGAAGCTGAACCAGAGGTAGGTGTCGGTTTTGGGGTCTGTGCCTTGTAGGAAGAAAGGGTCGAGGTTGCGGATGGCGGTGATTTGGGATTCGGTGTATTGAGCGGTGGCGCCGAGGAGGCGAATGGGTAGTTGTTTGTTTTGGTAATCTTCTGAGTGTAGGAGTCGGCGTACGACAGAGTTTGCGCCATCGCAGCCGACGAGCATACTGCCCGTACATGAAGTACCATCTGCGAAAGCAGCTTTGACGGCGCCGTCGACGACTTCGACGTTCTGTAGACTTTTGGACCATTCTACGTCCAGACCAGTGAGAAGCAACGCGCGTAATTTCTCACGCGACACTCTGATGCGCTCTGCTGCAGGGACCTGCCATCGCGGTTCTCCCGTGGACAAATCAAAGAAGGTAAAACTCCCTTTCTCGCCGGCTTCAACAGCACCCCGATTGACATAGCATTCTGGGAGACGCGACACGAGGTAATCTGGCAAAAGAGCCTTGAAAGTCGGCAGAGCCCAATGGATGGTCAATCCCCAGCCCGCACTGCGGTGCGTCGCAGAGTCATCTCGTTCAAAGATCCGATACGGTATATTCTCCTTTCGACATGCTTGAGCCAATGTCAGCCCGGAGACTCCAGCGCCGATAATGATGACAGGGTCTTGAAGAAAAGGTGTATTTTTCGACATTTTATTGGTGTAACGAGGTGGCGTTTGGGTAGACATGCAGGTTTCAGCTTCGACAGGAATATGTTGCAGGGTACCTTGTGGTTTGATATCGTGGCCTTGTTTCAGCCCATCTTACTGTATTTTGTCCGACCAATCCCGTTGCCGGAAGCTTTCGCGTGCGACGCTGCAGCGCGCCGATCTGCTGCGCATGCACGGTGACGTGAGCTTTGAAATGTCCAAATTATTCCGGCATGGATTCTTGCAACATTTCGCGCGCAACATATGCAGGGCCCTAGTGCAAGGCCAATGTCTGCAGCAATCTGGGCTTATCTCGAAGCTTGATGATGTGTAGTTGCATGCATGGGATGAGCAATGAGCGACAGCTGCGCCACTTGAGCATGCTTATGTCAGTGTCTCATGTTTAGACACTGTCAATACGCTTCAATCGACATCCTCGTCGTTACGGAGTTGTGCAGGCTTGAGCCCGTCATCACTGAAATTATCCCACGAATACTCGTACAATGTGGTCACTCTGCCGATCACCTTGGCCTTGATGAGGGCCAGCGGAAGAGGACCAAACATTCTCGAGTCGCGGGAGTACTTCAAGTTGTCGCCAACAACGTAGCAATGCCCTTCTGGTATCTAAATTTTGTCCATCAGTATGCGCCCCATATCATCATTGTCCTGACCATGCTTCCCACTGACCTGTATCATGGCTCCAGACGTGCCGGGCGAATCCCGCAGCACGAAATCGCCAGGCATGGCAACCACTCTTTTCACCCCATAAATGTCCTGCTCGATGGGGTGTTTGTAGCTGACCATATCTCCCACCTCTATGCCTCGTCCGCGCCTGTACTTCTTGCTCAGCAGGAGGAAATCCCCTGTCGCGTTCATGGTAGGGTTCATGGAGATTCCTTCGGCCTGGCTGAGAGAAAAGAAGTACTCGACGAAGACGTGAGTGCCGAGAGTGATTCCGATGGCATATTTGAGGAACTGGAGGGTCGAGTAGATGTAGGGGTAGCGTGCCAGGACGGGTGGTTTTGGGTCGGTAAAGGCTTCGGATATCTTTGCTTTCACGCTCGTTTTGGCATTGGGTTTGGTGGAAGCATATCGGAGGAAGGGTGACGGAGCGCGCGCACAACGGGCGGCGAAGCGTCTCGCAGCCAGTGGCAACATCGGAGAGTTTTCCTGGTATTGTTTGTGGATGTGTCTCGAGAGGGTCGAGAGGCGGATCTCCAATGATGCTTGTCCCTCACACAGCCGCCCTTCTAGACGCACGCGCAGACGCGCAAAGTCTCGACTCTCGATCGGCATTTGCAATATGGTGTGGCGTTGATCGTCTCGCACAGCCACAGCATCTACGTCAGTCCAAACAGGACAGGACGATTGCCAGGGAGAAAACGAGGAAATGATGCTGGACGGGCAAAGGCTAATCCACCGCCATTTAATGCTGCCACTACTATATCACTGCAGACGCCTCTCCCAGCAAACCTGCCAAGTTTTCTACTTGTTTGACATAGTCCCTTCCTCTTGCTTATTGTTCTTCCCCGACCCTCCCCTCCAAGCGCTCTCCCTGGAACAGCTACGCGCCCGGCGAGCCACAGTCTGTCTCACCTGTCTCACCTTTCGTCCAACAACGCGCCGCATGCCAATCGTCGCATACTTCTATTAGGGGCAACACCGCTGTGACCAGCTGTGTATTCTACTTATTGATCCATCGACCATCCTTGGCTTTGGCTTTGGCTTTGGATTTATCTCCAGCAACCAAGAATTAATTCACTTGTTATCGACACGACAACTCTCACACATCATCCATCATGGCGGCCATGGTAGGAAAGTACGCGGCCAACAAGCTGCTCAAGAAGCAGATGGCCAAATACACCGACAAGAAAGTCGACGGTGGCGAGGTACGTCTCCACGCCACATAATATCCTTATCTCACCTCACATCACTAACAACACCCAGGACCCCCTCTTCGCCATGGTCGAAGACCCCAAGAAACCGGGCAAAATGAAGAAAGTCAAAAAGCAAATCCCCGCCTACATCCCGGAGCACGACGCCATGATCCTCGCCAAATCCCGCTCGAGCGCCTACAAAATGGACTGCGGCCTCTTCACCCTCTTCGGCATCCGCTTCGGCTGGGAATCCGTCATCGGCATCGTGCCAGCCTTCGGCGACGCCCTGGGCGCCTTCATCGCCCTCATGATCTTCAAGCGCATGCGCAAAGTCGAGGGCGGCCTCGACACCGGCACGCAGATCCAGATGCTGATCAACATCATCATCGACTTCGCCGTGGGACTCATCCCGTTTGTGGGTGATCTGATCGACGCGGCGTTCAAAGCTAACACGAAGAATGTGCGCCTGCTCGAGCGCCACCTCGACGCCAAGTACAAGCCGGACAGCCTTAAAAAGGATGCTCGCGATTATGCCGGCGTCGACAAGGCGGAGCGGCAGAAGAAGCGGAAGAGCGGCATTTTCTCTAAGAGGGATCCGCCGCCTGCTACTGCTTTCGAGGACTTTGACGACGAGGCTGAGGAGCGTAGGCGGTTCGTGCGTGAGCAAGATAGCGACGACAGCTATAGTGTTCGCGAGCCTGAGCGTACGCGTGCGCCTGAGGATCGCCGCGGTGGTGGTGGCGGTGGCGGTGGCGGCGGCGGCGGTTATTACTCCGGCGGCAGGCAGAACAGCCGCCGCGAGCCTGAGTCGGCAAGGAGATGAGAGTGTGGTGTATTGCCGCTGCTTCTAAGCTGAGGCGATATTGCTTGACGGGCTTTGCTGTTATCTTTTATTTTGTTTAGTTGAGATTCCCCATCTTGGAGAGAGAGCAATGCTGAGCGACTGGCGTTTGCGGGTGTTCTTTTGGTGTGGTGGAAACCAATTGCTGAAGTTCTTGGACTGAGCACCATATGTATCGATATCTAATTGAAGTGCCCTTCTTCTTACCTTCGCCAAGATCTGACCATTTTGTGCCAAGTTATGTAGGCCTCATTCCCAGATTTGATCTTTCACCAGACTTCACATATCGATATGTCTACCGCGCTATACATCTCTACGACATGCCGTGCTGGCTACACTGACAAAAGATATCGTCCTCCAACGTAATTCTTGCCAACAATTGAATTTCTGCTTTTTCCTTTGGCGGTGATGTCTCATCTCATGATACCGACAAACTTTCCGCAACGACTAGTAGGTTCATATCCAAAACAAGCGAGATCAAACCCTCACATCTTACGCCACAAGCCATACACATCACTCTCCGACCCTCAACCACATACCAGCGATCCTCTAGACATAACGTACATACTCAGGGAGCCTACATCTCACCACTGACCTCCCCATCGACATCCCAAACATCTAACACCACCAAGACAAGGGTTAGAGTTAGGTCAAACCAAAACCCTCCATGTTCCCGGATCCCAAACTCCGTCTCTTCCAGCATACCCATTCGCTCAACATTAACGGGAACTAATGGGTTGTCCGCCAAGACGGATTGAGCTCCAGACGCCGACGCCGAAAAAGGCGAGGTTGCTGTTGCTGTTGCTTGTTTGTTGTTTAAAATGGATACCTGCGTTGGAAGACTTCTGTACGGTGCAAGAATTGCGAGGGTAATTGATTGATATGACAAAAGAAACTTCGTGATGACTTTTTCATCACTTGTATTGTATGAACAATGTACATGTACACATACTCCCCAGTTTAGAAAAGGCTCGCTGTAAGTAACAGCAACAGACCTGAGCGTAGTAGTGTCGAAAAAGCCTCGCGCCCCTGCCCGTTTCCCAGCAATGCTCGTCTCGTGTGGATATCCTCTGCCCCTGTTTGAAAAAAAGTAAACGCCAGATCCCCCTTGGTGTCACTCTCAAGCAAACAACCATTAAGAGAGAATCAAAAAAGCTCTCAGCAGCACGAAAACTGCCCGATCAAAGCATCTCCTGCCAATCGTCCTCAACGAACGACCTCTCATAGTCTTCCGCCTTCAGACTCCCAGTCCTCTTCTTCGCCGCCTGAGGGTTACTCTTGACGGCCTTCGCACCACCGCCGCCTTCGAGCTCGACCCTGGCAAGGTTCGCGTAGAAAGTGCCGACCTTCTCGTGTGCGTTTACCTTCTTTGGATCGAAGCGCAAGACCTGCAAGCCCGCCATGCTAGTGGCACGCGAGAGCGCGACGTACGCCTGGCCCTTCTCAAAGACTTTGCCCAGGTCGACTTTGACACGCTCGAGCGTCTGGCCTTGAGCCTTGTGGATGCTGAGCGCCCATGCAAGAATAAGAGGAACCTGTGAGCGCGAGGCTTGGACCTCACCATTGGGAAGCTCGACTTTCCAGCTTTCGGGCTGGCAGAGAAGATCGCGTGAAGTGCCGTCAGCGATGGCGAAGCGCACGAGAGGGAATTTTCGCTGCGTCGTGAGGTTGTCTGTCAAGCGCTTGCGGGCCATTTCTTCTTTTGTCATGGACGGTGCTTGGGTGCTAAGGACACCATCGGTAGCTTGCGCGTAAGCATCCTCGTTGATGCAGTACTTGTCGAACTCGCCTTCGTCCATGAACCCGATCACACGGCCGATAGAGCCGTTGACAAGGCTCTCGTCGATGTTCTTGATCAGCATAACTTGCGCACCCTTCTTCAGTGTGATTGTTTCTGGCGCCATGCAATTAGACAACAGCTTGTCGCGCTGCGTCTTGTCCACAATGGTGCCGCCATCTCTGGCTTCGAAGACTTCGACATTGCCTTGCAGGTTGACAAGACGGTCAGCGTTCGCTCTGTCCACTTCTGAGCGGAGAGCAAACAGTTCAGTCGCGTCGAGATCGTCGTCAAAGTTCAATGGACGGCTTAGACTTCTGAATGTGCTGATCGATGATGCCGATAGCCTGCCTTCTCTCATCTCGTTGAGCATGCCTGCGAAAACTGCGAGACCGTCAGTATGAAATACTAATATCACTTCATCATGTACACATACCTGGGTCCTTCTGTCTGAAAACGTGGTGCAATCCTATTGTGTACTCGACAGACGTGGTCCATGTTGACGCATCAAAGGCGAACTGTGCAATCTTGCCCTTGTCCGGGACAGGCGGCAGCTGGAAGAAGTCACCAGTGATGACTAGTTGAATGCCGCCAAAAGGGCGGCCATTGTTGCGCAACTGTCTCGCAATAGCTTCAAGCTTGTCGAAAAGTTCACCGTCCACCATGGAGACTTCGTCGACGACCAGCACCTTCGTCCTCATCCATCTGTGGCGAGCCTTTTGGTTCTTTTTGATCTTCTTGACCAGCTCGGCAACTGGTTCCTTACCCAGGCCGATACCTGCGAAGCTGTGGAGAGTAACGCCACCAACGTTGCAAGCAGCAAGTCCGGTTGAAGCTGTGACGGCAATACGGTCAGGCTCCCGAGCATACTTCTTGCGCAACGATGTGATGATCTCGCGAAGCAAGACGGATTTACCAGTACCAGCAGAACCAGTGAAGAAGACGCTCTTTTTCTTTTCAACGACCAGATCCAGTACGTGTTGTTGCTCTTCGCTCAAGAAGACGCGCGCGACTTGCTTCCGCTTGGTCTTTGCCTTTTGTATGCTCTCGTCTGTTCCCTCGTTCTTCTTGATCGTCTTCTTTACCTCCTCCCTGTGCTTCTTTTGTTGGTCCTTCACGGCGCTTGCAGTAGTGTTCCATGGGAATTGTGATTTACTGTTCATCTTCGATGCGGGTGTTGCCAGTCCTCTTGGGGTCGGCCTCATCGCCTCGCCGATGGACTGATATGATGTTTGAGCACCAGCACTCTCGTCCTCTTTTTTCTCCAACCACGGAAGAGTTCTCCTCTTAACCTCTCTAGGTTCGGCACTTGCAGCTGGTTGTGCCCGTGTGCTCTCTCCTCCATCGTGTGCGAACTGCCGAACTGTCGAAGGATCCCGTGTTGGTTGGAAATGCTCCAAGGGCGATGAAGACCATGGGAAGGGATTACTACTCCCAGGGACCGCCTCTTTCGCACTTGGCTCCAGAGATCCATAGCCCGAATCCTGATATCCAGTCCGCGCCTGCTGCTGTCGTGGAAGTGTAGGATAGACAATCGATTTTGGCATGGGCGCAGCAGGAGCTTTAGGCTTCGCAAGAGTCGGGTAGGTGACAGTGCCTTTTGCTTTCGGTTCCTCCACATCCAGATCAATATCGCTGTCAAAGTCGTCCTCGTCGAACAGGTCCGTCTGCGGAATCTTCGACGGGGTATTCCCTCCTAGCACAATCGGCCTGTTCTGTGATCCGCTGTCTTCCTCAAAAGCACTGTCGAATGCCTTTGCAAACCCACTCGCCGTCCTCTTGATTCCTCCAACATTTTGCCTCGGTGGCGGCGCTCTCATCTGATTTGCTGCAGACGGCTGACTTGGGCGGAGAGCATTCTGGAAGCCGGCACTAACAGATTTCGGAGGTGCAGGTTTCGTGGTTTGTGGTACAGGCGGGCTGGATGACGGGAACAGGGATTGTGAGAGAGTCTTCGACAGAACAGTCTGGTTCTCCTGTTCGTGTCTCTCGGTTGCTCGTCGTAACATGGCGGCGTGAGGGTATGTGCCTTTTGGCCCAAGTGTGGTAGTAGTCCGGAAGGGAAGTGAGGCGCGCCCGCGCGAGTATGTGGAAGTCTGAAGAGACGGTGCAGAGGCGAGTAGCGCGGTTGCCTTGCCTGCGGGACGGCGGACGAGCATACAGTGGACCACGAAGACAGTGAGGAGGAGGCTGCCGACCCCGAGAACAGAACAGACGAGGGAGAGTAGAGTGAGGCCGAAGAAGGAGAAGGAGAATGAGAAAAGAATTGGGTGTTGCTGGCGTCAGCGTCCATGCATTGCCGGTGCTGGTGTCGATTCGAGGTATTTGCCTTGGAGGGGCTTCTAGAGGGAGACGCGCTGCCCTGGAACTTCCCTTTCCGTTGCTTCAATCTTCGCGCGTCGCGCCTGCCCGTGACATTTGATGGCAGCCAATGAACTTGCAGCCTCGGAGGCTTGGCTTGGCAGCTTTTGGATAAGGAGATAAGGAGGAGGCAAGATATCAGGTAAGTTAAGTTATGCAGGATCACTTCTTATTTTCCATTATCCACACATCCATGGTTTTAATGCATCAAATCAAATCAAATCTACATGTTCTATCATGCTAAGATACTTCATCGAAAAACCGGCGGCTGATACTGGACCGACGATGATGGCTTATGCGGCTCATCCACACGACCAGCTACTCCCTTGTCCCTCGAAACCCAGCCAAAGTCTCCAAGGCCATCTTCGCCCACTGCACGCCGCCTGGCTTTCTTCAAACGCCTGGTCGTAGCTCCACCCACCTCCCCTTCTCCGACGGGACCCTCATACCAGCCCAACAACCCATGGCCAACGAGCAGACCCGTCTTGGCCATTGCCTCTTCTCGAGCATACCAGATCTTCTCTCTGAGCAACGCGTTCTGCAGCTTCCTCTCCTCGTCTTGCAACTCTATCTCCAGCACGCCAGTTGGCAAGTCATACTCGACTCGAGCGCCCGCGAATTCGCGCCAATCCAACAGCATGCGTGGCACAGTGCCGTACGTGAAGGCATGGAATTTGCTATAGGTTCGACCTTCCTTGTGTCGTCTATGCACGTCCTCCATCGACGCGAGGATCAGTCGCACCCAGCGCTTCATCCACAAGCTGTTTCTCGAGTCGACCACCTTTGCAGTTTCGTATTGCCGTCGTACGACCGCGGGCGGTGGAAGGTACCTTTGGCCTCGCTCCTGCTGAGTGATGAACCACGTGAAATGCCGCCACGCCCTATCCCTGGTATATTTGGACTCTGCCTTCAACGATGCGGCGTACTCCATTATTTCGAACATTTTGGTCGGCCACTCACGAAGATACATGCTCACGATGATATTGTTGTACATTTCCATGCTGGGCTCGACGAAGTATGGCGCGGCTGTCATCGTGTTGAAGAGAGTCTGCACAGACTTTTGCGGCAGCTTGCCAGTCTTCCGGTCATCGCGTGCGGCAGTGCCATGGCGCGGTCTCGCCAGCACAAAGGTCCATTCGAGTAACACAGACCACGTGTCTTCGGGAATCGCAAGCTCGTACTCGCGCGACACGTAATCAACGAGCCGAAGAGCCTTCGGTATGTTGTTGTTGATGCAGAATGCATGTGCTAACGTCCACAGCAACTTGGAAGTCGGGTACAGCTGGCTGTCTTCGGGAAGCGTCTTCGCCTTTGGTAAATCAGCATGGCCTGGAGTGAGCTCCATTATCTTCTGGGCATCGATATCCCATCCTCTGCGCAAGATGGATTGGACCGTGTCGATCTCGCCCTCTCTTGCAGCAGCAGTGATGATTAAACAGTAAGTCTTTTCGTTCGCCTCAAGACCACGATCCAGCATGACAGTGAGCACCTCCATCGCCTTTTCCTTTATGCCGCCCGGTGAGCCGATGTGGTAATTTGAGAATGGCATGTCCATGCGCTTACTATCTCGTGCGAGCATGTTTACATTGATGACTCGCTCTCGATGTCGAGCAGTGGAGTTGTTCCACCCTGCCCAGATAAAAGACCCCAGGTACATGTTATACGTCTCAACATCTGGTTCTATGCCATCTTCCAGCATCTCTCCCAAAACTTTTGTTGCGAGACGAGAGTCGCCTAGATCCTGGGCAGACCGGAGAAGAATGGAGTACTGGTCCCTTGATAGCGGATGTCCACTCTGTCGCCTCAGTGCGACGACCTCTTGCAACAACAAGGTGTACTCCATCATCAATTTGTTCACAGGTATCAAGCCCATCTGCTTTGCCATGTGCTCACCGATCAGAACGTACGCATGTGATAGCTTGTCGACGTTATTCCGAGGCTCCAGTACATGCAGGATCTTTGTAAAGGTCGCCTCTGATATTCCGTTGACGAAATCATAATCAAGACAGTTCTGCGCCGTGTACAAGCAACGCGCAACCTTGTCTGCGTCCCCGTCTTCTATGGCCCACTCCAACCAGGTCTCATAATTGATGTAGGGCAACGGCTCAGGTCGATTTGCAGCCTGCTCCTTCAGACTCCGTCTAGATGTAACAGGAACGGCACTGCCGTAGACTTCTGAGCCAAAGATTTTCTCGCTCAACTCTCCGTCAGGGTCGACGGGGTCATCTTCTTCGCTTGCCATGCTCTGCCAAAACATGTCCTCGGATTTCTGGGACCAGCCCAGCTCAGTCTTGTCTGGAGCTGCTGTTCGCGCGCTTGCATCTTGGTGTTGGTTACCGCCGATTGAGTCCGACGCAGGGTCCCAAAAGATATCTTGTGAGCTCTTGGACCAGCCAAAATCTTCTGAGCTGGGGTCTTGATGCCCAAGAGGTAGGATCTCGTCTCTCGGTCGCTCTGCCGTATGCTCTCCCATATGCTCTGGTCGCTGAGACTTGCTCAGGTCGTCCGCGCTCGACTCTCCATATTTGAGGGGTAAGATCTTGTCTTTGGACTGTCGTTGGTCTGCATCGTTTGGTCCTGAAGTATTGAGGCCGAAGCCTCTGCCTTTGAGGAAGTGGCTCATTTTGTTCTGTGCCTCCTGCTCCTCGGGTGTTTGATTCTGGATCGCATTCTGCAATTCTTGCGTTCGTTTCAACCCACTGCCCTTAATGTGCTTGCCGCCATCGTAGCTCTTCTTCCACGACTCCAACGACGACCACGACAACGCCTTTCTCGTCTGCTGTCCATTCCACAACCCACCTCGTACAAGCTGACCGTTGCCGTTACCCCGCCCGAGTAAACACAGCGACGCAGCTCGCGACTCAGCCGGCCCATGACGGGCCAACAGAGCACTCATCTGTGCGACTGCCACCGCATGACGATAGCCTTCTCTTCCAATTATATCGAGTTCGTCTCTTGCTCGTTCGTCTCGAATCGCGATATCTCGTGCCGTGTCAGGGTCGCGGTCAGGGCCAGCGCTAGGGTTCTAGTGCTCTGGGGAAAGGTGAGGATAGTGGAGCTTTGGAGAGTCAGTGCGATGTGTGAGTGGGGATCAAGCCGTTGGATTAACACTGGCCCGAGGTTGCCGTCTTTCGAGCCCTATTCGCCTGAATTTGCAGCCTCAGGCAATCACGGAACTCAAGCCGTTTCGCAAGCAAGTCTGTATGCGCCAACGTCAGAGAGAGAGTTGGGAAAGTCGACTGGAGCTAGTTCGTCTGCGGAATCGCATCGCATCGCTAATACCACCACCGACCAACAATATCTCCCACACACACACGCCCGCGCGCCCAAAAAGAAGAAGCTGAATGGCTTCGCCCGAAGAACCCGGCGCCGGCGCCAACCCGGTCAACGAGCCGCTCGATCTGGTCCGCTTGTCGCTGAACGAGGTGGTGTTTGTGAAGTTGAGGGGAGACCGTGAGCTGCAGGGAAGGCTTCACGTACGTATCACCGATGATAATCAATTGGGAGGAAGGTTTGGAAGAGTATGTGCTGACCGGGAATTGATTCGATCAGGCATACGACAGCCATTGCAACCTGGTGCTCGGCGAGGTGGAGGAGACGATTTACACCGTTGATGAAGAGGACGAGGGCGGCAATGGAGAGGTGCGCACGGTGAAGAAGCAGAGCGAGATGCTATTTGTGCGAGGTGAGTTGCTGTGCTGTTCTGGAGTCTTGTTTGGGAGACTGGGATTCGTTCGCATTTACTGACGATTTGATACAGGCGACTCCGTGGTCCTCATTTCGCCTCAGCAATAACCACCTTCGAAGCTACACGGAGAAAAGAATCACAAAACACGGTTGACTCGGTCGAACAGCGGGCTTGGAAAAAGGCTCGCGGATGAAGGCATGATGAACCTGGCATATATGCATGGATAAAGATGAGAGAATGCCCAGGATGCCCGAGACGAGGGACGATGACAAGAAGGACCTGCCCTGGAAGGATAAGGGCGGGCCGGACGATTTCCTTAAATACTTCATAAGTATTACTGCCGAAAGAAAACAGAGCCGCACGCGAGTAGGATCGGTGTGAGCCTCTTGTTCAAATGTACAACAAAGTGGGACATAGTGTACACAGAACACTTCAGCTTTGAGTTGCCACAAACACGGAGTACTGGAAGAGA
>Ga0265797_10007887_pt1 | contig 14381 bp, 11 predicted proteins | sample P2T30metagenome_FD_192433 | JGI IMG/M metagenome (GOLD analysis project Ga0265797, IMG submission 192433) | Plant litter microbial communities from East Loma Ridge, Irvine, California - P2 T30 | ecosystem: Environmental > Terrestrial > Plant litter > Unclassified | place: USA: California... | reverse complement strand
CATGTCGAGCGCGGCCTGCGCCGTCTCGGCGGCCGGCTGCCCCGTGAGGTTCGCGCTCGAGACGGCGAGCGGCCCGGTCTCCTCGAGGAGCTCGAGGGTCAACGGGTGGCTCGGCATGCGCAGCGCGACGGTGCCGCGGGTGTCGCCGAGATCCCAGCTGAGGGAGGGCTGCGCCCGGAAGATGACCGTGAGCGGCCCGGGCCAGAACTCGTCGAGCAGCGGCCGCACGAGGTCGGGCACGGTGGAGGTCAGCGCCGCCAGGGTGTCCTGGCCCTTGATGAGCACGGGCGGGGGCGACTGGCGCCCGCGGCCCTTGGCGTCGAGGAGCCGCTGCACCGCGGCCGGGTCGAAGGCGTCGGCGGCGACCCCGTAGACCGTGTCGGTGGGCAGGACGACGAGCTCGCCGCGCCCGACGGCGCCGCGCGCCCGGCGCAGGCCGGCGAGCAGCTCGGAGTCGACGGAGAGGTCGTAGAGGGAGGCCATGACCTGACGATGATAGTGCGGACGACCTGGAGGGGGCGTCAGCGCACCGCCGTGGTCGTCCGGTCCCGACCGGTGAGATCGGGGTGCGTGGCGGTGGACCGCCAGCCGTCGGCGTCCAGCAGGTCGCGGATGGCGCCTCCTTGCTCTTCGCCGTGCTCGACGACGAGGACGCCGTCGGGTCGCAGGAGGCGGAGGGCCGTCGCCGAGAGGTCGCGCACGACGTCGAGGCCGTCCGCTCCCCCGTAGAGGGCGAGGGCCGGGTCGTGCAGGCGCACCTCGGGATCGCGCGGGACCATGCCGACGGGGATGTACGGCGGGTTCGACGCCACGACGGAGACGGCCCCGTCGAGCTCGGGCAGGGCGTGGGCGAGGTCGCCCTCGACCAGCCTCACGTTGACGGCGCCCACGGCGTCGATGTTGCGCCGCGTCCAGACCGCCGCCTCGGGCGACAGCTCGACGGCGACCACGGACGCCCTCGGCACCTCGGTGGCCATGGCGAGGGCGATGGCGCCGCTGCCCGTGCCGAGGTCGACCGCGACGGGCTCGGCGTCGGGCGAGGCGCGCAGGGCGTCGATCGCGTGCTGCGCGACGCCCTCCGTCTCGGGACGCGGCACGAAGACGCCGGGGCCGACGTGCAGCTGCATCGACCGGAAGGCCGCCGTCCCGGTGATGTGCTGCAGGGGCTCCCGGGCGGCGCGACGGCCGACCAGGACCGCGTAGGCGGCGGCGTCGGCGTCGGAGATCGCCGACCGGGTGACGGAGCGTGCCCGCACGACGCCGCGCCCGAGGTCGAGCACGTGGGCCAGCAGCAGCTCGGCGTCGACGTCGGGCGTCGGGACCCCCGACGACGACAGCACGGCCGACGCCGCCGCGAGGGCGGTGTCGACCGTGCGGGGCTGCCCGAGGGCGGCGACGGCGTCCGTCACGACGCGGTGTCGCCGATCTCGGCGAGCCGGGCCTCTTCGTCGGCCTGGATGCACGACTCGACGACGGGCTGCAGGGCGCCGTCCATCACGGCGTCCAGGTTGTACGCCTTGTAGCCGGTGCGGTGGTCGGCGATGCGGTTCTCGGGGAAGTTGTAGGTGCGGATGCGCTCCGACCTGTCCATCCCCCGGATCTGGCTCTTGCGGGCGTCCGACGCGATCGCCGCCTGCTCCTCCTGCTGGCGCGCGAGGATCCGGGCGCGCAGCACGCGCATGCCGGCCTCGAGGTTCTGCAGCTGGCTCTTCTCGTTCTGCATCGCGACCACGATGCCCGTGGGCAGGTGGGTGATGCGCACGGCGGAGTCGGTCGTGTTGACCGACTGGCCGCCGGGGCCGGACGAGCGGTAGACGTCGATCTTGAGGTCGTTCTGGTTGATGTCGACCTCCTCCGGCTCGTCGACCTCGGGGAACACGAGGACGCCGGTGGTGGAGGTGTGGATGCGACCCTGGGACTCCGTGGCGGGCACGCGCTGGACGCGGTGCACGCCTCCTTCGTACTTCAGGTGGGCCCAGACGCCCTGCGACGGGTCGGTCGCGTTCGACTTGATGGCCACCTGGACGTTCTTGTAGCCGCCCAGGTCGCTGTCGTCGCTCTGGATCATCTCGGACTTCCAGCCCATGGACTCCGCGTAGTGGAGGTACATGCGCAGGAGGTCGGCGGCGAAGAGGGCGCTCTCCGCGCCTCCCTCGCCTCCCTTGATCTCCATGATGACGTCACGGCCGTCGTCGGGGTCGCGAGGGATGAGGAGGCGCCGCAGCCTCTCTTGCGCCTCGTCGAGGCCCTGCTCGAGGGCGGGCACCTCGTCGGCGAACGCCTCGTCCTCCTTGGCCAGCTCACGAGCGGCGTCCAGGTCGTCGACCGCCTGCTGCCACGCCGAGTGGGCAGCCACGATGCGGCTGAGCTCGGCGTAGCGACGGTTGATCTTCTTGGCGCGCGCCGCGTCCGCGTGGACCGCGGGGTCGCTGAGCTGCGTCTGGAGGTCGTCGTGCTCCGCGAGGAGCACGGACACCGACTCGAACATCAGTGCTCTTTGTGGCCGGCGTCGTGGCCGTTCGAGGGCATCGACTTCTGGATCTGCACGAGGAACTCGACGTTCGACTGCGTCTCCTTGAGGTTGCCGAGGACGATCTCGAGAGCCTTCTGCTGCTCGAGCCCGGCCAGGGCACGGCGCAGGCGCCAGGTGATCTTGACCTCGTCGGCGCTGAGGAGCATCTCTTCGCGACGGGTGCCCGACGCGTTGACGTCGACGGCCGGGAAGATGCGCTTGTCGGCGAGGTGGCGCGAGAGGCGGAGCTCCATGTTGCCGGTGCCCTTGAACTCCTCGAAGATCACCTCGTCCATCTTCGAGCCGGTCTCGACCAGCGCGGTGGCGAGGATGGTCAGCGAGCCGCCGTTCTCGATGTTGCGCGCCGCGCCGAAGAAGCGCTTCGGCGGGTAGAGCGCCGACGAGTCGACGCCGCCGGACAGCACGCGGCCCGAGGCCGGGGCCGACAGGTTGTAGGCGCGACCGAGGCGGGTGATCGAGTCGAGCAGCACGACGACGTCGTGGCCCAGCTCGACGAGGCGCTTCGCGCGCTCGATGGCGAGCTCGGCGACCGTGGTGTGGTCCTCGGCGGGGCGGTCGAAGGTGGAGGCGATGACCTCGCCCTTCACCGTGCGCTGCATGTCGGTGACCTCTTCGGGACGCTCGTCGACGAGCACGACCATGAGGTGCACCTCGGGGTTGTTCACCGCGATGGCGTTCGCGATCGCCTGGAGCACGAGGGTCTTGCCTGCCTTCGGCGGCGACACGATGAGGCCGCGCTGGCCCTTGCCGATCGGCGACACGAGGTCGATGATGCGGGTCGAGAGCTTCTGCTGCTCGGTCTCGAGGCGGAGGCGCTCCTGCGGGTAGAGCGGGGTCAGCTTGCCGAACTCGACGCGCTTGGCCGCCTCCTCGACGGGCTGCCCGTTGATCGAGTCGATGCGGACGATGGCGTTGTACTTCTGGCGCCCCTGGCCCTGGTCGCCCTCGCGCGGCTGGCGGATGGCGCCGACGACGGCGTCGCCCTTGCGGAGGTGGTACTTCTTCACCTGGCCGAGCGAGACGTAGACGTCGCTCGCACCGGGCAGGTAGCCGGTCGTGCGGACGAACGCGTAGTTCTCGAGCACGTCGAGGATGCCCGCGACGGGGATGAGCACGTCGTCCTCGGAGATCTCGGGCTCGAACTCGTCGGTCTGAACGCCGCGGCCGCGCTTGCGGTCACGCTGACGGCCCCGGCCCTGCCGGCCGTTCTCGTCCTGCTGCTGCGGACCCGTGCCCTGCTGGCGGTCCTGCTGCTGGCGGTCGCCCTGCTGGCGGTCCTGCTGCTGACGGTCCTGCTGCTGGTCCGCCTTCTGGCCGCCCTGCTGCTGACGGTCGCCCTGCTGGCGGTCGCCCTGCTGACGGTCCTGCTGCTGCTCGGCCTTCTGGCCGCCCTGCTGCTGGCCGCCCTGCTGGTCGCCGGCCTGGCCCTGCTGGCCGGACTGGCCGTTCTTGCGGTCGCCACGGCCGCGGCTGCGGCTGCGACGGCTGCCGCCCTGCTGGCCGGACTGGTCGCCCTGGCCCTGGTCGCCCTGCGACTGGTCGGCCTGGCCCTGGTCGGCCTGCGCCGCGCCCTGGTCGGCCTGCTGGGCGCCCTGGTCGTCGGCGACGACGGCCTCGGGCGCGGCGGTGGCGTCCTGGGCCGCGGCCTGGGCCTCGGCGACGGTCGCGTCGGTGGCGCGGCGCGAGCCACGGCGGCTGCGCGACGGGCGCTCGGAGGCGACGGGCGCCTCCTGCGGGGTCTCGGTCGAGGCGGTCTCGGTCGAGGCGGCCTCGACCGGGGCGGCCTGCTCGGCGACGGCCTGGTCGGCGGTGGGCGCCTCGGCGGGCGTCGTCGCGGGGACCTCGAGGACGGGCGAGACGCCCGACTCGGCGCCGTTCACGTGCTCGCCGGCGCCGCGCTGGGCGGGGGCCCCGGCGGCGGAGGTGGCACGACGCGAGCCGCGACGCGCCCGGGTCGGGGCGGCGGCGGCCTCGTCGGCCTCGCCCGCGGCGGCGGCGGCGGGCTGCGCGTCGGTCGCCTCGGGGGCGACGTCGAGGGTGGGCTGCGCGACGACGGGCTCGGCGAGCTCGGCCGGGGCGGCGGCGCCCTCGGTCGACTGCGCCTGCACGGCGGCGATGGCGGCGACGAGGTCGCCCTTGCGGAGCTTGGAGAGGCCGCTGATGCCGAGCGAGGAGGCGAGGGCCTGGAGCTGCGGGAGGCGCATGGCGCTGAGTTCGGCGGTGGTGGCCGCGGGCGTGCGGCTGTCGACGTCTGACACTGGTGTTGGGTTCCTTCCGCTCCCCCGCGAGAGCCGCGAGGCTGAGCTGGTCACACCTCGTGGCCCGGGGACTGCCCTGTGGCAGGCCCTGCGCGGGTGCGCGCTGCGCGGGATGCGCAGACGAGCTCACGGAGGTGCGGCGCGCGTACGCCAGATAGGCGGACGAGCGCTGCGAGATGTGCACTACGGGATGTGCGACCCGGGGGAAGTCGAGGAGCCTGAGGACTCGTCGTGCCCACTCGAGAACCGAGGAGGCGCTGCTAGATGCCCAGGGGACCTGATTTCACAGCCGGGTGCGGCCTCACTGTAGCACCTCGGAGGTCGACGGCGAGCATCAGGGCACGCCAGTCGGACACGGAGTGCTCGGCCACGATCTCGGCCGCCAGGAGGCGCTGGCCGGGGTCGCTGCCGAGCACGAGCAGCGAGGGGCCGGCGCCGGACACGACGGCCGCGAGGCCCGCGTCGCGCAGCATCGTGATCAGCGCGTCGGTCTCGGGCATCGCACTGGCGCGGTAGCTCTGGTGGAGGCGGTCCTCGGTCGCGGCGAGCAGCAGCTCGGGGCTCTGGATCAGCGCCGCCACGAGGAGGGCCGACCGCGAGACGTTGAACGTGGCGTCCTCGTGGGGCACCGAGGCCGGCTGCAGGCTGCGGGCCAGCTTGGTCGACAGCGTGGTGCGGGGCACGAACACGACCGGCGAGACGCCGCGGTGCACCAGGAGGCGCTTGTGCGACGGGCCGGCGGACGTCATCCACGCGATGGTGAGGCCGCCGAAGAGCGCCGGGGCGACGTTGTCGGGGTGCCCCTCCATCTCGGTGGCGATGCGGAGCAGATCGGCCGACGAGAAGTCGACGACGCCCTCGAGCAGGCCCTTGGCCGCCACGACGCCGGACACGATGGCGGCGGCCGACGACCCGAGGCCGCGACCGTGCGGGATGACGTTGCGGGCCTCGAGCCGGAGGCCGGGCAGCGGCTGCCCCGCCGAGGCGAAGGCCGCGGCGATCGCCCGCACCACGAGGTTGGAGGCGTCGGTCGGGACCTCGCCGGCCCCGACCCCGTCGACGTGCACCTCGACGCCCGGGGCGTCGGTCGCCGTCACGACGAGCTCGTCGTAGAGCGAGACCGCGAGGCCCAGCGTGTCGAAGCCCGGGCCGAGGTTGGCCGACGTGGCCGGCACCCGCACGAGCACCGACCGGCCGGCCGCCCCTGTGGTCATGCAGACGCCGGGACGAGCCCGAGCACCTCGGCGACGCGCGCGGTGTCGCTGGCGACGACCGTCGGCGCCACCTCGGAGCCGTCGGCGCGGCGGAGGGCCCACTGGGGATCCTTCAGGCCGTGGCCGGTGACCGTGAGGACGACCGTCGCGCCGGCCGGGACGACGCCCGCGTCGGCCCGCTCGAGCAGGCCGGCGACGCTGATCGCCGAGGCGGGCTCGACGAAGACGCCGACCTCGGCCGACAGGATCTTCTGGGCCGCGAGGATGGCCTCGTCGGTGATGGCGCCGAACCAGCCGTTCGTCAGGTCGCGGGCTTCGAGGGCGAGCTGCCAGGACGCGGGGTTGCCGATGCGGATGGCGCTGGCGATGGTCTCGGGGTGCTTGACGACCTCGCCGGCGACGATCGGCGCGGAGCCGGACGCCTGGAACCCGAACATGCGCGGCAGACGGGTCGCGCGGCCGGCCTCGAGGTCTTCTCGGTAGCCGCGCGTGTAGGCGGTGTAGTTGCCGGCGTTGCCCACGGGCAGGAAGTGGAAGTCGGGGGCGTCGCCGAGCACGTCGACGACCTCGAAGGCGGCGGTCTTCTGGCCCTCGATGCGGTCGTTGTTGACCGAGTTGACGAGGTGCACCGGGTAGTTCTCGGCGAGGTCGCGGGCGATGTCGAGGCAGTCGTCGAAGTTGCCCTGGATCTGCAGCAGCTGGCCGTCGTGCGCGACGGCCTGGCTGAGCTTGCCCATGGCGATCTTGCCCTCGGGCACGAGCACCGCCGCCGTGATGCCGGCGTGCGCCGCGTAGGCGGCCGCCGACGCCGACGTGTTGCCGGTCGAGGCGCAGATGACGGCCTTCGCGCCGTGCTCGACGGCCTTCGAGATCGCCATGGTCATGCCGCGGTCCTTGAACGAGCCCGTCGGGTTCATCCCCTCGTACTTCACGAAGACCTTCGCGCCCGTGCGCGCAGACAGCGCGGGCGCCGGGATGAGGGGCGTGCCGCCCTCGCCGAGCGTGACGACGGGGGTCGCCTCGGTCACGTCGAGACGGTCGGCGTACTCGCGCAGGACACCCTGCCACTGGTGGGCCATCAGGCTCCTTCGACTCTCAGCACGCTCGTGACCGAGTTCACGACCGTGGTGTTGCGGAGGGCGACGACCGTGGCGGCGAGATCCGACTCGCGGGCACGGTGCGTGCCGATGATCAGGGTAGCGGTCGCGGGGGCCGCCTCCGCGTCGCGTGACGCGCCGGGCTCGAGGCCCCCGGTCTGCTCGACGCTGTGCACGCTCACGCCGTGCTGGCTCAGCACGGTGGCGACCTCGGCGAGCACGCCGGGCTGGTCGGCCACGTCGAGGGTGATCTGGTAGCGCGTGACGACGTGCCCGACGGGCAGCACCGCGAGGTCGGCCTGCGTCGACTCGGCGACGCCGGGGCCCCCGACGACGTGGCGACGGGCCGCCGAGACGAGGTCGCCGAGCACGGCGGAGGCGGTCTCGACCCCTCCGGCGCCGGCGCCGTAGAACATGAGGTCGCCCGCCGCCTCCGCCTCGACGAACACGGCGTTCTTGGCCCCGTGCACCGCGGCGAGCGGGTGGTCGAGCGGCACCAGGGCCGGGTACACGCGGGCGCTGACCCCGTCGACGCCGTCGGCGTCCGTCAGCCGCTCGCAGATCGCCAGGATCTTCACGACGTAGCCCGCCTTGCGCGCGGCCTGCACCTGCTCGTGGGTGACCGACGTGATGCCCTCGCGGTGGACCGCCGAGAGCGGGACGGTGGTGTGGAACGCGAGGCTGGCGAGGATGGCCGCCTTCTGCGCGGCGTCGTAGCCCTCGATGTCGGCCGTCGGGTCGGCCTCGGCGTAGCCGAGCTCGGTCGCCGTCGCCAGGGCGTCCTCGAGCGTGTCGCCGTCGGTGTCCATGCGGTCGAGGATGAAGTTGGTGGTGCCGTTGACGATGCCCATGATGCGACGGATGCGGTCGCCGGCGAGGCTGTCGCGCAGCGGCCGGATGATCGGGATCGCCCCGGCGACGGCCGCCTCGTAGTAGAGCTGCGCGCCGACCTGCTCCGCCGCGGCGAAGAGCTCGGGGCCGTGGTGCGCGAGCAGGGCCTTGTTGCCGGTGACCACGTCGGCGCCCGAGAGCAGCGCCTGCAGCACGTGGTGCCGTGCGGGCTCGAGGCCGCCCATGAGCTCGACGACGATGTCGGCCCCGAGGATCAGCGACTCGAGGTCGGTGGTGAGCAGCTCGCGCGGCAGGTCGACGTCGCGGGGGGCGTCGAGGTCGCGCACGCCGATGCCCACGAGCTGGAGCCCGGCACCGGCGCGGCCGGCGAGCTCGTCGCCGTGCTCGAGGAGCAGGCGGGCGACCTGCGACCCGACCGACCCGGCGCCGAGCAGGGCGACCCTCACGTCGCGGTATTCGTCCATGGTGTTCCGTTCTGTGGTGGCGTCCCGGCGGGGCGCCGTGGGCTGTCGGGCAGGAGGTGGTCGGCCGTCGGCCGGTGCGGCGGGCGGGCCGTCGTCAGTCGAGGCCGGCGTCGCGGGCCAGCAGGTCGGCCTCGGTCTCGCCGCGGACGATGACCCGCGAGGCCCCGTCGCGCACGGCGACGACCGGCGGCCGCCCGACGTGGTTGTAGTTGCTCGCGAGGCTCCAGCAGTACGCGCCCGTGGCGGGCACGCCCAGCAGGTCGCCCGGGGCCACGTCGGCGGGGAGGTACTCGGCGAGGACGACGAGGTCGCCGCTCTCGCAGTGCTTGCCCGCGACCCGCGCGAGGGCAGGCCCCGCCGAGGAGGCGCGGCTGACGACGCGCGCGCTGTAGTCGGCCTCGTAGAGGGCCGGCCGGGCGTTGTCGCTCATGCCCCCGTCGACGCTGACGTAGCGCCGCACGGCGGTCTCGCCCGTCTGCTCGTCGACGGTGACCGCCACGTCCTTGACCGTGCCGACCGTGTAGAGGGTCGTGCCGGCGGGGCCCGCGATCACGCGTCCCGGCTCGACGGCCACGACGGGCAACGGGACGCCCAGCCGGGCGCACTCGCCGGCGACGATGTCGGCCAGGGCCGCGGCGAGCTCGTCGAGCGGGCGGGCGTCGTCGACCGACGTGTAGGCGATGCCGAAGCCGCCGCCCAGGTTGAGCTCGGGCACGGGGCCGTCGGCCAGCAGCTCGGCGTGCAGCGCCAGCAGGCGCCGCGCGGCCTCGCCGAAGCCGTCCGAGCCGAAGATCTGCGACCCGATGTGCGAGTGCAGCCCGAGGAGCCGCAGCGAGGGGCTGCGACGGATCTGGGCGACGACGCCGGGGGCGTCGGCCAGGGTGATGCCGAACTTCTGGTCCTCCCGCGCCGTGGCGAGGTAGTCGTGCGTCGACGCGTGCACGCCGCTGTTGACGCGCACCCGCACCGCCTGGACCACCCCGTGGCGTGCGGCGGCCTCGGCGACCCGGTCGACCTCGTCGGCGTTGTCGACGACGATGTTGCCGATGCCGGCCGCGACGGTGCGGTCGATCTCGGCGAGCGACTTGTTGTTGCCGTGGAACGCCATCCGTGCCGGGTCGACGCCGGCGGCCGCGGCGACGGCGAACTCGCCACCGGTGCAGATGTCGACCCGCAGGCCCGCGTCGGCCACCCACCGGGCGACCTCGACCGAGAGGAACGCCTTGGCGGCGTAGTAGACGATCGCGCTGGTGCCGACGCGTCCCAGCTCGCGGTCGAACGCCTCCTTCGCGCCGCGGGCACGCCCTCGGAAGTCGTCCTCGTCGACGACGTAGAGCGGGCTGCCGTGCCGTGCGACGAGCTCGGGGGCGGCGACGCCGGCGACGGAGACGACGCCGTCGTCGGCGCGGTGCGCGCCGTGGGACCACACCGAGGGGGCGAGCGCGTCGACGTCGTCGGGCTCGAGCAGCCAGTCGGGGGCGAGGGGGTTGGGCGACACGGGGACCTCGGGGGTGGTGGGGAGGAGCGGGACGACGACGAGCCTAGCGACAGCCGGCGACGGTGACGGCGACCGCGACGGCAGTCACGGCGGTGATGGCGGTGACGGCGACGCAGCCGGGACGCGCCGCGCCGGGGATCAGCTGCAGGCGCCCTTCGCGGCGAGGCCGGACGAGGTGAGGGGCAGGCCGTCCGACCGGAGCCCGAGCCGCACCCGGTCGGGCTGGACGTCGACCGAGGTGAGCACGACGCCCTGGGGCAGCTGCTCGGCGACGCAGACGGTCTGGGCGAAGTCGCCGAGGAACCTCGTGAGGTCGACCGAGAGCGAGGTGTCGGGCAGCGAGGCCCGGGTCGGGGCGAACGAGAGCGCCCGGCCGTCGTCGACGATCGACGGGGTCGCGGTCACGTCGACGGGCACGGCGCCCAGCACGGGCACGTCGAACGATCGGGCGTAGGTGACCTCGCCGTCGCCGAGGGCGACGGTGGCGCCCTCGGACGAGACGCCCTCGAGCGAGCTGACGGTCGCGGAGTCGGCCGAGAGCGTGCCCGTCACCGGACCGGAGGTGCCCTCGAGGTCGGTCGGCACGTCGCTGACGTCGAGGCGGAACGACACCGGGTCGGCGGCGGAGCCGGACGAGACCGTCACGTCGTCGAGCGACCCCTGCACGATCTGCCAGAGCACGGAGAGGCCGTGGACGTCGACCGTGACGTCGTCGATCCCCGTCGCGGTCTCGAGCTCGGCCGCGGCCCGCTGCTCGACGAGCCCCCGGGTCACGACGTCGGCGACGACCGCGAGCAGCAGGAGCACGACGAGCAGGCCGACGACCACGAAGAGCCCGGCCGCCGCGCCCCGGGCACGGCGACGCGGCACGGCCCGCTCGGAGAAGAAGTCGTCGTCCACGTCGCTCACGAGGTCGTCACATCCTGTCGGGCGCGGAGACGCCGAGCAGGCCGAGACCGTTGCGGATGACCTGGCCCGCCGCGTCGTTCAGCCAGAGGCGCGTGCGGTGCAGGTCGGTCACCTCCTCGTCGCCCAGCGGGGTGACGCGGCAGCTGTCGTACCACCGGTGGTAGGTGCCGGCCAGTTCTTCGACGTACCGGGCGACGCGGTGCGGCTCGCGCAGCTCGGCGGCCTGCACGACGACGCGCGGCAGCTCGGCGAGGGCGCCGAGCAGGGCGCTCTCGGTCTCGTGCACGAGCAGGGAGGCGTCGAACGCGTCGCGCCGGACGCCCGCGGCCTCGGCGTTGCGGGCGACCGACCGGGTGCGGGCGTGGGCGTACTGCACGTAGAAGACGGGGTTGTCGTTCGTGCGCCGCGTCCAGAGGTCGAGGTCGATGTCGATCGAGCTGTTCACGGGGCTGCGGACCAGGGCGTAGCGACCGGCGTCGACGCCGACCGCGTCGACGAGGTCCTCCATCGTGACGACGGTGCCGGCGCGCTTGGACATGCGGACCGGCTCGCCGTCGCGGAGCAGGTTGACCATCTGGCCGATGAGGATCTCGAGGTTCACGCCCGGCTCGTCGCCGAAGGCGGCGCACATCGCCATCATGCGGCCCACGTAGCCGTGGTGGTCGGCGCCCAGCATGATGAGGTTGCGCTCGAAGCCGCGCTCGCGCTTGTCGAGGTAGTAGGCGAGGTCGCCCGCGATGTAGGCCGCCTCGCCGTCGCTCTTGACGACGACGCGGTCGCGGTCGTCGCCGAACGTCGTCGTGCGCAGCCAGGTGGCGCCCTCGGACTCGTACACGTGGCCCAGCTCGCGGAGGCGGGCGACGGCGCGCTCGACGGCCTTCGACTCGTGAAGGGCGTTCTCGTGGAAGTAGACGTCGAAGTCGACGCCGAAGTCGTGCAGCGACGCCTTGATGTCGTCGAACATGAAGTCGACGCCGGCCGAGCGGAACGCCTCCTGCGCCTCGTCACGGGGCAGGGCCAGCACGTCGACGTCGGTCGCGGCGAGGACGCGGTCGGCGATGTCGGTGATGTACTGCCCGCCGTAGCCGTCCTCGGGCGCGGGCTCGCCCAGCGCGCGGGCCAGCAGGCTGCGGGCGAAGCGGTCGATCTGCCCGCCGTGGTCGTTGAAGTAGTACTCGCGGGTCACGAGCGCGCCCTGGGCCTGGAACACCCGCGCGAGGCTGTCGCCGACGGCCGCCCAGCGGACGCCGCCCATGTGGATCGGCCCGGTGGGGTTGGCCGAGACGAACTCGAGGTCGATGGTGACGCCGTCGTAGTAGGTGCCACGGCCGAAGTCGGCGCCCTGCTCGACGATCGTCTTCGCGAGCAGCCCGGCGGCGGCGGCGTCGAGCCGCACGTTGACGAACCCGGGGCCCGCGACGTCGACGTCGGACACGCCGTCGACCTCGGCGAGCTCGGCCGCGATCTCGCTCGCCAGGTCGCGGGGCGGGGCCCCGACGCGCTTGGCGAACTTCATCGCCACGTTGGTCGTCCAGTCGCCGTGGTCGCGGTTGCGCGGGCGCTCGAGCACGACGTCGGCGGGGGTCACGACGACGTCGTCGGCGACGCCTCGTCGCCGGAGCACCCCGTCGACGACGGCGAGCAGGGACGTGGAGAGTTCGGCGGGGGTCACGGAGGTCGATCCTACCGGCTGGAGCGCGGGCGTCCGGCGGGGCCCGGCGGGGCTCGACGTGCGGTCGTCAGGCCGCGCGGGCGGCGGCGCCGGCCTGCTCGGCGAGCAGCGACAGCAGCAGCGGGAGCTGGCCGCGGTCGGCGCCGCGGTCCTCGGGGTGCCACTGCACGCCCGTGATCGGGGCCGTCTCGTGCTCGACCGCCTCCACTCCCCCGTCGGCGGTCCGGGCGACGACCCGCAGGCCCTCGCCGAGGCGGTCGACGGCCTGGTGGTGAGCGCTGCGGACCCGTGCCGTCGTGGCGCCGAGGGCCGCCGCCACGCGGCTGCCGGGCTCGAGCACGACGTCGTGGTCGACCATGAGGCTCTCGACCGGGCCCGAGCCGCGGTGAACCCCGTGGGCGTCGTCGAGGTGCGGCACCAGGGTGCCGCCGAGGGCCACGTCGATCACCTGGTGACCGCGGCAGATGCCGAGCAGCGGGGTGGACCGGGCCAGCGCCCGACGCACGAGGGCCACCTGGCCGGCGTCCGCCTCCTCGTCGTGGCGCCCCTCGCCCTCGTAGCCGCGACGGCCGCCCCAGGTCGCCGGGTCGAGGTCCTCGCCGCCGGCGACGACGACGGCCGCGGCGCCGTCCGTCGCCCGCAGCAGCTCGGCGGCCCCGAGGTCGCCCGCGGCGAAGCGCCGGGCGTCCCAGCCGAGCTCGGCCGCGGCCTCCACCAGCCGCTCGTTGAGCGTCTGCACGTACGCGTGGTACCGCGGCGCGTGGGGCCTGCGCCGCGTGACCTCGACCACGGCCAGCATCGGGGCCGCGGCGACGACGGCAGCGGACCCGGGGCGGACGAGGGAGGAGGTCATGCCCCCATGGTCGTCCGCGCCCGCCGGGGTCGCGAGCCGTGTGTCGCTGGGTTACGCCGCAGCCGCCGCGCGGGCGCGGGCCCGGACCCGGACCCAGACCCGGGTCGAGGCCGTCAGGGCCAGAGGGAGGCGCGGCGCCAGTCGTCGCCGACGCGGTCGTACCGCACGCGCACCTGGTCGCGGCCGGTCGTGGCCTGCCAGAACTCGACCGACACGGGCAGCACGCGGTAGGCGGTCCAGTCGTCGGGCACGAGCTCGTCGTCGGCCTCGACGCGGCTCCGCGCACGGTCGAGCGCCGCCTCGGCGGCTGCCTCGTCGTCGACCTCGGTGCTCTGCGGCACGGCGATCGCCACAGCACGGGAGTCGGGGTGCCGGTGACGGAAGTCCTGCTCGGCGACCTCGCGCGGGCCGGCGACGGCGGACCCCGTCACGCGCACCTGGCGCCCCTGGGCCGCCCAGAGGAAGGTCAGGGCCACGCGCTCGTCCTCGGCGATCTGCCGGCCCTTCGGGCTGAGCGACGACGAGGTGAACCAGAAGGCGTCGTCGACGTCCTTGAGCAGGAGCGTGCGCGCGGTCGGACCCGACGCCGACGACGCCGTCGACAGGACGAAGGCGTGCGGCTGCACCACGCCCGCGTCGACCGCGGCGTCCAGCCAGTCGAGGAACAGCCCGACGGGCTCGGCCGGCGACGACCGCACGTCGAGCTCGGACACGTCGGGGCGAGGCGACGCGGCGGAGCGGACACGGTCGCGGAACGACGACGAGGACGAGGAGGCGCCGGGCGCGGAGTCGGGAGGGGTCACCCGCCCAGCCTGCTCCCGTCCCGTCGTCGCGTCCGTCGGGCCGCCGAATCGCTGCTAGCCTTGTCGACGTCCCTGGCCCCCATAGCTCAGGGGATAGAGCACTGCCCTCCGGAGGCAGGGGCGAAGGTTCGAATCCTTCTGGGGGCACCGCACCTCCTGGTCGCCTGACCGGGAGCACCGCATCTCCCGCCGCTCGGCGAGGGGCGACACGACGAAGGCCCCGCAGCT
>Ga0265797_10007886_pt1 | contig 14382 bp, 12 predicted proteins | sample P2T30metagenome_FD_192433 | JGI IMG/M metagenome (GOLD analysis project Ga0265797, IMG submission 192433) | Plant litter microbial communities from East Loma Ridge, Irvine, California - P2 T30 | ecosystem: Environmental > Terrestrial > Plant litter > Unclassified | place: USA: California... | reverse complement strand
GACAAAACCCGTCAAACATCTGATGTTGAATACCAACGGCATCCGGATCGCAAATGACCCGGGTTTTGCAGAAAAACTCGCCACTTATGCACCTGAATTCGAAATTTATCTTCAGTTCGATTCCTTCAAGCCGGAAGTTTTAGAAGATTTCCGTGGGAAAGATTTGACCAATGTAAGGATGAAAGCCTTGGAAAAACTCAATGAACTCAATCTCTCCACAACACTGGTGATAGTTCTTCAAAAAGGCAAAAATATTGATGAAATTGGAAAGATCATAGAGTTCGCTTTGAAGCAGAAATGTGTCCGAGGCATCACGTTTCAGCCTGTGGAGATTGCTGGCAGAAACAGAGAAGATTCGGCGCACGAAAAAATCACGTTAACGGAAGTTCGTCAGGAAATCCTCAATCAGTTTCCACTTTTGAATGGCGACGATATCATTCCCGTTCCGTGCAATCCTGATTCTTTGGCAATGGGTTACATTTTGAAATTAGAGAACGAAATAATTCCATTGACGAGATACATTAATCCAGCCGATCTTCTCAACAACGAAACCAAAAACACCATCGTGTACGAACAGGACAAAGGCGTTCAGATGCAGTTGCTGGATATCTTCAGCACGGGAATTTCTGTGGATAAGGTTCAGCCGAAGGTAAATCAGTTATTGTGCTGTCTGCCAGAGGTTTCTGCGCCCAATCTGGACTATGACAACTTGTTCAGAATCATCATTATGAATTTTATGGATGCCCACGATTTCGATGTCCGCGCGGTTAAAAAATCCTGCGTTCACATCGTCAACAAAGACCTGAAAATGATCCCTTTCGAAACGATGAATTTATTTTACAGAGACAGCAAAGTTCAGTATTTGGAAGAGCTTAAGAAGGAAGGAAAGGTTTTGTTTTAGAAATAATCAATAATCTAAGTTGAGATACGAAAAACTTGCTTGTAAGAATTATGAGAATCAACGGAAAAAATTATAATAACATTTTACTGGTCTTTGCTTTGGAATCAGAAGCGGGAAAAGAGTTTGAAAATTTCGAAAAAGTCTTTGTTGGAATTGGAAAAGTTAAGGCAACTTACAATTTGACGAAAGCAATTCTAAAATTTAAACCTGATTTGGTTATCAATCTTGGAACTTCAGGAAGTACGGCATTTGACAGAGGAAGTATTGTGAATTGTTTCAGTTTTATTCAAAGAGATATGGATGTAAGAGCTTTAGGTTTTCAGAAGTTCGAAACGCCGTTTTCTGATGAACCTATTCTTCTTGAATATGGATTAAAAATAGAAAATATCCTGCAAGGAATTTGCGGTTCTGGCGACCAGTTTGAAATAGAACATATTAATGCGGAATACAATGTCATCGATATGGAAGCTTTTGCACTTGCGAAAGTGTCTCAGCAGGAAGGAATCGATTTTCTTTGCTTAAAATATATTTCTGACGGAGCCGATGGTAATGCAGCTGATGATTGGACAATAGAGGTTAACAAGGCATCGGTAGCGTTAAGAAGAGAACTTGACAAACTTTAAATAAAAAAACAGCCAGATTATGGCTGTTTATTCTTTACTGCAAAACAAATTTCTTATCCACCAAAAATCTGATTCTCCTGCTCCTGAACCCGGATAAAAGTCGTTCTCTTGGAAAGCTCTTTCAGTTTCGAAGCGCCAACGTACGTACAAGTCGAACGAACGCCGCCCAGAATATCTTTTACAGTGTCAAAAACCGGACCTTTGTAAGCTACTTTTACAGTTTTACCTTCGGATGCACGGTATTCTGCAACGCCACCAGAATGTTTATCCATCGCAGTTTGAGAACTCATTCCGTAGAATAATCTGAAAGTTTTTCCATTTTCTTGCACGATTTCGCCACCACTTTCGTCGTGTCCGGCAAACATTCCGCCTAGCATAACGAAATCTGCGCCTCCACCAAAAGCTTTCGCTACATCGCCAGGAACTTTGCAGCCACCGTCTCCGATGATTTGTCCGCCCAATCCGTGCGCCGCATCCGCACATTCTATGATGGCGGAAAGTTGAGGATAACCAACGCCGGTTTTTACGCGCGTTGTACAAACCGAACCTGGACCAATTCCCACTTTGATGATGTCTGCACCAGCCAAAATCAGTTCTTCAACCATTTCGCCGGTTACAACGTTTCCTGCGATGATGATTTTGTCCGGGAAATTTGCTCTCGCCTTTTTTACAAATTGCACAAAATGCTCGGAATAACCATTGGCAACATCAATACAAAGAAACTGGATCTTCGGATTCGTGTCTAAAATGGTTTTTATTTTCTCTTCATCTGCTTTTCCGGTTCCGGTGCTCAGCGCGATATATTGGTAGAATTCGTCGGATTTTCCTATTAGAAACTGATTCCATTCTTCGACTGAATAGTGTTTGTGAATGGCTGTGATTATTTTTTCTTTGAACAAGGCTTCTGCCATTTCGAAAGTTCCGACTGTGTCCATATTGGCGGCAATCAAAGGAACGCCGCTCCATTTTTTCTGGGTGTGCAGAAAAGTGAATTCTCTTTCTATCGTAACTTCGCTGCGGGATTTGAGTGTAGACCGTTTCGGGCGAAACATCACATCTTTGAACCCCAACTTGATTTCGTTTTCTATTCGCATACCTCAAAATTAGGATATTTTTTTTTGAAAAGAAAGATGTTTCAGGTTGAAAATTTGATTTGAAACTAAACGTTGTTTTTATTACAAATCCCGCAGCCCGGCTTGAGCGGAAATCCTTTTTTGCGTGTACGAACATTCTATTGAAATGGAAAATGTCTGCAAAAAAGATTGGGAGCGGAAGACGGATTAAGCTGCCCAAAATATTCAAATAAGAATCTCTATTTTTGTTGATATGAAACACCTCGTCGTCATTGGTCTCGTGATTCCGGAGCCGGCTTCTACTGCAGCTGGCCATCGGATGATGCAGTTGATCCAGGTTTTTTCTGAAGCTGATTATAGAATTACTTTTCTGACCGCTTCAAATAATATTGAATTTTCCGAAAAAATTGAGATTGAAAAGATTGAAATTAATAATGAAATTTTTGATGAAAAGATTAGAAATCTGAATCCGGACGTCGTTCTTTTTGACCGTTATGTGACAGAGGAACAATTTGGCTGGCGCGTTTCTGAAAATTGTCCAAATGCTTTGAAAATCATTGATACGGAAGATTTGCATTTCCTGAGAGAAGCGAGACGAAAGGCTTTTGTTGAAAAGCGAACTGTTGAGATGAAGGATTTTGTTAATGACATTTTCGTGCGGGAAATGGCGTCGATTTTGCGTTGTGATCTGTCTTTGATTATATCGGAATTTGAATATAATCTTTTGGTTAATGATTTTAAAATCAATCCAAATCTGCTGTTTTATATTCCTTTTTTGACTGAAAATTATCAGGAAAGTGAAATGAATTTTGAAGACAGAAAACATTTTGTGAGCATCGGAAATTTCCTTCACGAACCGAATTGGCAAACGGTTTTGAAGTTGAAGCAGATTTGGAAATCTATCAGGAAAAAACTTCCGGAAGCTGAGATTCATATTTATGGTGCTTACACGAGTCAGAAGGTTTTGGAACTGCATAACGAGAAAGACGGATTTTTGGTGAAAGGAAGAGCAGATTCTGTAAAAGAGATTTTTAATCAAGCTAAAGTTCTGTTGGCGCCAATTCCGTTTGGTGCCGGATTGAAAGGGAAACTTTGGGAAAGTATGAAGTTTGGTTTGCCCAATGTGACTTCATCAATCGGAGCCGAAGCGATGCATAAAGATTTGCTTTGGAATGGTTTTATCGAAGATTCTGATGAGGTTTTTGTTGAGAAAGCCGTTGAACTTTATCAGAATGAAAATGTTTGGAATCAGGCTCAGGAAAACGGTTATCACATTTTGGATTCTGTTTATAAGAAAGATTTGTTTGCGGATTCTTTCATTAATAAAGTTTCAGAATTACTGGAAAATCTGGACAGTCACAGAACTGAAAATTACCTCGGAAAAATCCTGCAGCACCACCAATTGAATTCGACAAAATATATTAGCCGTTGGATCGAGGAAAAGAATAAGAGAACTACTTAATACTGGAATTATGCAAACTTGTAAAAATTGCGGACATCGTTTTGAAGGGAAATTCTGTAACAATTGCGGACAAACTGCCGAAACGAAAAGAATCGATTTTCATTATTTGAAACACGAAATCCCGCATAGTTTTTTCCACGTAAATGCGGGACTTCTTTACACCAGCAAACAACTTTTCATAAGACCAGGACACGCAATCCGCGAGTATCTGGAAGGGAAAAGAATCACTCACAGCCAACCGCTTTCGTTTATTTTGATTTTGGCTGGATTTTATATTTTGCTTTGTCACCTTTTGCATCTCAATCTTTTCATGTTGTCTTCGGAATCTGGGCAAGCAGATGACAAAACGGTTAAGCTAAATGAATGGATGTTAAAGCATTACGGATGGCTCACACTGGCTACAATTCCACTTTATACGGTTGGAACATATCTTTGTTTTCGTCATAAGCAATACAATTTTGTAGAATATTTGATTCTAAATACATTCAAAGCGGGACAAAGATTGATTGTTCAGATTGCGTTTTTACCGTTTATATTCTTGCTAAAACATTCGATGAGCCTGGGGACAATAATGTTATCGATTTACTTTATAGACTTGGGATTGAACTTCTGGACGAATATTCAGTTTTTCAGACAGATGAAAGTGTTTGATGTAATTATAAGATCAATATTTAGTCACGTCATTATGATTATTTTAATGATGTTTGCAATTGGGATTTATTACTATATTTAATTCTTAGAACTAGGAAACTCAACTTTAAAACCAATTCCACGGACGGATTCGAATTTGATTCTATCGTCTTTTTGAAGATATTTCCGCAGTCTTGTCATAAACACATCCAGGCTTCTTCCCAAAAAATAATCGTTTTCGCCCCACAGATTTACGAGAATTTCTTTTCGGTTGATGATCTTTTGATTGTTTTTTGAAAGCAAAAGTAAAAGCTCCGATTCCTTCTCGGTCAACTGAATGGTTTCTGTCGCAAAAATCAATTGAAACTGCGATGGAATAAAGGAATAGTTTCCTATACTAATTTTTTCGGTCAAAGTGCCGTTTTGTCTTTTTAGAATATTTTTGATTCGCAAAATCAACTCTTCCGGTTCACACGGTTTCGTGATATAATCGTCGGCACCGAGCTTTAATCCTAAGATTTTATCTATACTTTGACCTTTTGCAGTTAAAAAAAGAAAAGGAATTTCAGAGGTTTTCCTGATTTCTTTTGACAGTTCAAAACCGTCCATAAACGGAAGCATCACGTCCAGAATTGCAAGCTGATAATCTTTGATAATTTCCCTTTGATTGATAATAATTTCAGGATTCGTAATCCAGTTTACCTCGAAATCTGAGAATTCCAAATATTGTTTCAAAACCATCCCCAAGTCTGGATCGTCTTCTACCAAAAGGATTTTAGTTTTCATTTGGAATCTGGATTTTAAAAGTGACACCTTTGTCGGGATTGGATTTTACAGTGATTTTGCCTTTGTATTTTTCTACTATGGATTTTACCAAAAATAATCCTACACCCAAACCGTTGATATTCAGATTTTCATTTCTTGCGACTCGGTAATATTTATCAAAAATATAGTTTTGTTCATCTTTTGGGATTCCGATTCCGTCGTCAGAAATTTCGATTTCTAGTTTGTTGTTGATTGAAATGCTTAAGTTTTTAGTCCCGTATTTTACAGAATTATCGATGAGATTATCCATCATTTGAGTGAAATCATTTCGACGTAGAATCTCATTTTTGATTAAATTGATATTGACGCTAAAGTCGACTTCCCTGTACATTTTTTTAATGTTTGAAAAGTAATTTTCCATTTCGGTTTTATCAATCAAAATATCTTCAGAATCCGAATGGTGTATAGACTTTACGATGTTTTCCAACCGTTTAATTTGTCTCTCGAGCAGCGTTTTTGTGTCAGAATCTGAGGTTTGAACGATGGAAAACTTTAAAGTTGTGATTGGTGTATTCAGTTCGTGCGCAATGGAATCTATCGTGGTGTGAAGCTGAGAAATCTTTTTTTCCTGCCGATTCAGGTTTTTGACACTGTTCCAAAACAGGTAAATAATTAGAATAACGATCAGTAAACTTATGAAGATCAGCGGAATAATTTTTTTGAAAATGAGAAACTCGACATTCAATAGTTGATAATATGATTTTGACTGGATCTTATAAAAGTACTTGTCGTGCTGATCCATTTCCGTATTTTCTTTGGATTGGTGGCTGGACCATTTGCTTTCCGAAATCATAATCGGTTTTGAAAGTTTTTTAGTGGTCTGAAATAGAACAATTGACCTTTTTTTTGGAAGCAATTCTTTGTGTTGTACCTCATCAAAAACCGAGTGGATCTCGTTTTTCATTGCTATCTCAAAGCCGGAATCTCCAACATTTTCCTCTATTAATTTTTCCAGTTTATCGCTGTATAAAGCTTCTGAAGAATAGACTTTTTCAGGAAATATAATTTTTTCTTTTTGAATGCCGATTCCTTTTTTGATACGTTCAAAATCGCCGATAATCTGATCGTCATTGGCGTCAGTATCATACTTATCCATTTGGTACATCACCTTGTCCGCAATCAGTCTGGCTTGCCTGTTCAGATCTTTTTCTTCCAAACGATAAGAATTGTGAATGTAATATGCCTGCAATGCAACCAGAATTATCAGGCTGAAAGTGAATAAAATAACAGTGATGTTTCGCTTTCGGTTCATATTTCAAAAATACAATCAATTTTGAATCAAAAATAGCATTAACCGTCCGTTAACCCTTCATTAACAAAACTTAGACGCAAACTGTGTCAATTTTGAAGAAAATTAACCAGATGAAATTTTACACGACAATCTTACTGATATTTCCGATTTTGATTTGGAGCCAGAGCATTAAAGGACATATTGAAAACGAAAAGCAGGAGCCGATTTACGAAGGCATTATTCAAGTTAATCAAAGTAATAATGTGTACAGATCTGATGAAAAAGGGAATTTTGTAATCGATGGAATTTCGACCTTTCCGGTTTCACTGACAGTTAAAAAATCCGGTTTTCGCGATTATGAATTGACGCTGGAGGAAAGCGATTTGTCATTGAATATTATCCTTAAAAACGATACTTTGAACACTATTGAAGCGGTAACAATCAAAGCAAATAAACCTTTGTTGAAAAGAAAAATTGACCGGTTAGAATTTAATATCGACAATACGCCACTTCAAAATCTCAACGCCTGGGACATTCTGAAAAGTACGCCGAATGTTTTGGTTAAAAATGAGGAATTGAGTGTCCGTGGGAATTCTCAAATTATCGTTACAATCAATGATAAAAAGACTTTGATGACGCAGGAACAGCTGAAACAATTACTTGAAAACACCGATGGGAACAACGTTTCGTCTGTAGAAGTCATCACCAATCCGCCTGCGAAATATGAAGCTCAGGGAAGTGCCATCATTAATATTAAAATGAAAAAAAATGTACTTTCCGGTTACAAAGGCAGGATTTCCACGCGTTATCACCAGTCGATTTATGCAAAAGGAATGATTGGGACGTCGCAATCCTACAACACTGGGAAATGGCAACTGAGCGGAAATTACAATTTCGTAAGCGGTGATTACGTCCGGAAAAACTTTGATGTCGTGATTTTCAATCAGGATAAAACCCGTTGGGAAAGTGATATGACGCGGAAAACGCACGCTCACGAGCAACATATTTACAACTTTGCCGGGCAATACAGTTTGGATAGTTTGTCAACAGTTCAGTTTGGTTTTGATGGCTACAATGCGCCGAATAACAACGGGCACTACAAGGTTCCGACGAATATTTATAATACAGAAAACGGGCAACTCCAGTCCAATTATTTGACGTCGAATCGGAAAAATCAATTTAACAACAGCTTTAATTCTTACTTGGTTTTTGACAAGAAATTTGGTGAGCAGAATTTAACTTGGACCAACAACTTCAGCACGAAAAAATATAAGGAAAACCAGGATATTGAAACACAACTTAATTTTGTAGATCAGCCGGAGGATTACAACCGGTTTGGAAGTAGGAATATGCAGAATATTTCGCTTTACTCATCACAGCTGGATTACCGATTGACAAAGGAAAAATTCACGTTGGAAAGTGGATTGAAATACAGTTTTGTCCATAACGAAAATGACCTTGATTTTTTTGATGGTACCCGGGAATCCATTATTTATAATCCTTCAAAAAGTAATTTGTTCGATTATAAGGAAAACATTTTTGCGGTTTATGTTTCCTCAGAATATAAATTGAAAAAATGGGAACTGAAAGCTGGTTTAAGGTCCGAAACAACTGGTATTAAAACAAAATCTGATAATCCGACGGTTGAAAACAACAGAACACGAACGGCACTTTTCCCGACATTTTATGCGATGTACAGTTTGAAAGACGATCAGCAATTGGGATTTTCATACGGGAAAAGAATTGACCGACCGAATTACGATTTCCTGAATCCATCACGTTCTTATTATAATCTGTATTCTTATTTTCAGGGCGATGCGAATCTGAAATCGACAATTATTCATAATCTAAGCTTGACCTACACCGTAAAAAACTGGAACTTCGAAACGTATTTCAGCTACATCAAAGATCCTTCACTGGAAATCTCCATCCAGAATCCCGAGACTTTTGAAACGGTTTATAACTTTACAAATATCGACCACGGAAGAAATATCGGCGCCAATTTTTCGAGAAATTTCACCATCAAACCATTTTGGAAACTGAATATTTTTGCAATGGGAGAATATCAGGAAAATTACTTTATAGGTGTTGACAAACTTCTGTACAAAAACGATGTGTTCTTTTACAATGCGAATCTATCTACACAAATCACTTTGGACAAAGCAAAAACTTGGGATCTGAATATTGGATATGTTTATAATTCAAAGACAATTCAGGGTTCATTTGACATCAGTTCTTCGCAGAATACTTATATGATAATCAATAAAAAAATGTTTGATAAGAAACTGGAGACTGGTTTAGTTTTCAATGATATTTTCAAAACGGACAGAAATACGATTTCAACAAATTATGCGGATCAGAACCAATATTTTAAGGATTATCGGGATACGCGTTATTTTATGATTAATCTTAAATATAATTTTGGAAATCAGAAAGTGAAAGAAGCGAAAGGCGGAAGCAGGACGGACGAGCAGAAGAGACTGTAGTAACCGTGAGCTTTAAAAAGCGAAAACACTATCAATACTGATAGTGTTTTTTTATATTAGTTTGCGTATGCTGCTTTGTTTTGATAGACGTTCATAGCAGCAATTCTGTTGTTTTTATTATTATATACAATCTCGACGGAAAACGATGAAATCTCGTAAAGTACAAATTTCAGCTCGTCTTTTATGGTTTCGTTCATCAGATGACCTTGATTCAAAACAATGTCGCACTGAGATTGATTCGGGAGATTTTTAAAATCGTAGTAAGAAATAGTCATGGCAGTCTGTTTTAAATTGTTAATTGCTAAGTACATAATGCAATACACAATTTCTTTGCCAATCTTTGTTAAAATTTAATTGGTAGAAGAATATATTATACAAAAACAAAAAACCACCACATTGCTGTGATGGTTTTGCTCCTCTTCTTGGGCTCGAACCAAGGACCCTCTGATTAACAGTCAGATGCTCTAACCAGCTGAGCTAAAGAGGAATGTTTCTTTTTGCTTTAAGCGTGTGCAAATATAGAAACTTTTTTAAAAACTCCAAAACTTTTTTTGAAACTTTTTTTAATTTTTTTAGCTCACAGCTTGCACTATCAGCTTAACTATATCATTTCCAAATATTAACACCATCAGTCCTAACAAGAAAATTACACCCACCATTTGCGCATTTTCCAAAACTTTTTGAGGAACAGGTTTTCTTGTAATGATTTCCCACAATGTAAACAAAACGTGGCCGCCGTCTAAGCCCGGAATCGGAATCAGATTAAGGAATGCCAGCCAGATAGAGAATTTAGCTGTAAAAGACCAAAACTGCTCCCAGTTGATGGAAAGGTCGCCATCTTTGTTTTTATCCACGTGCATATTGTTGACGATTGCAATCGGACCGCCTACTTTTTTATAGCCTTTAATTGTCTTGTTAAAGATCAGTTTGAATTGTTTTACCTGATAAGTCAAACTTTCAATCGTTCTTGTGTAACCTCTGCCAATAGACTCTGCCAATGTAAAATGGTTGAGAGTCATCATCTTTTTGTAATCTTTGTAAGATGCAACTCCAATTTTTCCGTCCTTGTCTACAGGAACTGATAAAGGCACTAAAGTCTGCCCGCGCTCCACAACAAAGTTAACTTTGGAGCCGGCCTTTTTAGTTACAATTGGTGCTAACTCATCATAGTATTCGATTTTTTGATTATCAATACTCACGATCTTATCACCGATTTTTAAGCCTGCATCCTGCGTAGACTTCTGTACAATTGTATCCACAGTTGGCGCAATACGCGGCATCAGGAACGCTTTTGGCGTATCCGCCTGCAAAACCAACGCTTTTCCTTCGTCGCTAGTCGGGAACGTTACTTCTTTTCCGTTTCTTAGAACAGTGATGTTGTCACTCAACAAAACATCCAAAGATAATTTGTCGAAATCCTTTTGCGTTTTACCATCAACTTTTAAAATTTTATCGCCATTTTCAAAACCCATTTTCAGTGATGGTTCAGAATAGTACATTTTACCACCAAGTCTGTTGGTGTCATAATTTTCCTCACCGTAAAAATAGGATAGCGATCCGAAAATTGCCCAAGCCAAAAAGAAATTAACCGTTACGCCACCAAGCATAATAATCAATCGCTGCCAAGCCGGTTTCGCACGGAACTCCCAAGGTTCAGCCGGTTTTTTCAATTGTTCGGTGTCCATACTTTCGTCCACCATTCCGGTAATCTTCACGTAACCACCAAAAGGAAGCCATCCGATGCCATATTTAACGCCTTCGTGTCTTCTCCAGTCCGATTCCGGAAGTGTAGAAACATCAATTGGCTGAATAACCTTTTTGCCGTCCACTTCTACCTCAACTTCAGTAGGATCATTTTTAGAGAAGAATCTATACTGCCATTTTCCGTTGATCTTTTTCATTGCGAAAACGGAAAAATACGGGTCAAAGAATAAAAAGAATTTGTCTACTTTGGTTTTGAACCATTTCGCCGGCAGGAAGTGCCCAATTTCGTGTAGTGTTACAAGGATAGAAATGCTCAGGATAAACTGAAATATCTTTAATGCTAATTCCATTAATACGTTTTAAAATTATAAGTTGTCAAAGGTAATCAATTCGTCAGAAAGTATACCAATGTAAAATAAGCGCCTTTTTGTCATCAATAGTCCGGTTTTTTTGAAGTTTAATTAAAATTTGGGCAGCTATATCCGCCCTCCGTTCCCGCTTTTTTTGTCATTGCGAATGACATTAATTTTTCAGTTGAAACATTTTGCAATCGCAATAACAAAAAAGAGCTCCACTCAGGTCGGGCTGCGAGCGATTCGATAAACAATTTGCGTGTGAATCTAAATTTTAATCAGTAATTTTAGATCTTAAATCAAAAAAGAAATTATGTCAAATATTCAAATGATAATCGAGGAAAGAGCCGCCGACATCGGAAACTTTCTTGTGGGCAGGCTGCTGCCTTTTTCTCAGAAGAGAAGCGTGGGACCTTTTGTTTTTATAGACCATATGGGACCGGCAGCACTCAAGGATTATGAGAATCTCGATGTTCCGCCACATCCGCACATCGGGCTTTCCACATTGACTTTTTTGTTTGAAGGAAGTATTATGCACCGCGATTCCATCGGGACAGAAATCGAAATCAAAGAAGGCGCAGTAAACTGGATGACCGCGGGGAAAGCAGTTGCACATTCCGAACGTACGCCCGAATATCTAAGATCCACGGACAAACACCTGCACGGCCTGCAGATTTGGGTCGCGTTGCCAAAAGAGCTGGAAGATATGGAACCCGAGTTCTGCCATATCAGCAAAGAAGATATCCCAAGCTGGAAAGACAACGAGGTGGAGTATAAGCTGATCGCCGGAGAAATCCTCGGTCGCAAATCGCCGGTTCCTGTATATTCGCCACTTTATTTCCTGGAAGTTAAAAATCCTTCTGTTGAAGACAAAGAGATTATCCTTGGCGACTATCTTTTCGGCGAATCATCACTGTATATCCTCGAAGGTAATATTGAAAGCGAGGGAAACCTCTACAATCCAAAACATATCCTGATTGCAAAAGATGCCAAACTGTGTCATTTCTTGCTGAAGCCTTCTTCCACCGTTTACATCTTCGGCGGCGAGCCGTTTCCGGAACCGCGCAACATCTATTGGAATTTTGTTTCCTCGGACAAAGAAAAGATCGAGGCGGCCAAAACCAGATGGGCCAATCACGAGTTTCCTAAAGTTATCAATGATGATGGCTACGTCCCGCTGCCGCCACAGGACAGGAATTTGAAATCAAAATACCTTTAAAATTATTCAGAATTTGAAAGCTTAATCTTCACATAGAGTTAAGTTCCAAAAAAAACCTCCGTATCTTTTACTGAAAAGACACGGAGGTTTTCGTTAAAAGGCACGGAGGTTTTACGAGAAACTCACGTGTGTTTTGATGTGCCTCTGCCGATGCCCTGCTGATGGGACTTGGCGGAGGTGCTTTTTTTATCCTGTTATAATCAGAAATTCCGTCCGGATTTTACACTCGATTTGGCGATAATTCAACTCTTAAAAAGAGTACGAAACGCCGAAACTGCCGTTGTTTCCTGCTTCAATAAACGCACCCCAGTTTTCTGTGAAGAAGTATCTTGCGCCCACATACACAGCAAGTCCAAAGTTTCTGCCCGCTACGCCAACATTGGCACCTGGGTAGATATCGAGTTCAGGTGGCAGCGCAAGTGTTTCCTGCAGGTGAAAGCCAATTCTCCCGAAGATGAAAGGATTATCCTCATCCTCATTAAAATAGACATTGGCACCACCACCAACGGAGATCAAACTGTTGAGTCCGTAGTCATAACTTACGGAAGGCCCTGTTCCCAAGCCCCAAACATTGATTCCGCCCTGCGCTTTCTGATCGCCGGCGCCTGTCCAGGCCTGCGAGAAGCCCAATACACCTAAATTAATTGCTGCAATTGCAAAAATCTTTTTCATAAGCAAAATATTTGATTGTTCTTTAAAGTTATTCCGAAACCGCTGGCGCGAGATCATCATCGATTTAAGTTAAAAATACAGTAACTGAAACGGAATTATCTAAGCTTTATTTCTCCGGCCTCCAAATGAAAACAAAAGATAAAACAAAAATGGCAGGATGAAGATACTGCCTAAAAGCAATGCCCAGCCAAGTGCTTCAATGGTTTTAGGCGCTGCACTTGTATCGAAGAGAGACAGCGAAGTACCGTCCGCAAAGAGAATAACGTTCGGATTGTGCTGGTAAGTGGCAGCCACCAAAATCATCACAATCTGGAATCCACCCAAAAACCTCACCAGCAGAAAATGGTTTCTGTGGACTGCCTGATAAATAAAATACAGACTGAGCGTTGCCAGCGTGATGGCTGCAATCCCAAGTGGTTTGGAGAATATCCAGTTCAGCAAAGGTATGCCGGAATAGGTAGCGGCAACAAAAACCAAAGCACCGGTAAGGACCACATACAAAGTTGTTTTTCCTGTTTTACGTTTCATTGTAGGAAGCGCATCTGTATCCCGAACTTCATAAAGAATAAACAGGGAAGCCAGATAGGCACACAAGGCAACAGTAAAAAACCCAACGGAAATACCAAACCAGTTAAACCAACTGAAAATATACAGGTGAAGAAAATCCTTTGCGGCAGGATCTATAGCTCCCGAAATACTCGCGGCAGCAATGACGCCCAGAAACAGCGGCGTGAGCAGACTGGAGTAGTAGAAAATCTGTGTGTAAAGCTTTTGCCAGCTGTCGTCCACAGCGTCGTAATTCCGAAATGTGAAGGCGGTACCGCGGGCGATAATCCCAACCAACATCAAAACCAGCGGAATGTGCAGATAGGTGGAAATGCAGGTATAAATTGTGGGAAAACCTACAAAAAGAATAACAATCGTGATGATGAGCCACATATGGTTGGCTTCCCAAATGGGCGCAATCGATTTTAGCATAATGGCTTGCGTTTTCTCCCGATAGGATTTCCTGGAAACCAATTCTATAATTCCCGCTCCAAAGTCTGCGCCACCTGTTATGAGATACAGACAGATTGCGACCCAAAGAAATACAATTACAACGTAGATCATTTTTATCTGGTTTTAGGTTTATAATGAGGATCTGTAGGATCGTAAAGTTTCGGAACCATTTTGATCTGTCTCAAAAGAAGAAATATAATAATA
>Ga0265797_10007885_pt1 | contig 14382 bp, 9 predicted proteins | sample P2T30metagenome_FD_192433 | JGI IMG/M metagenome (GOLD analysis project Ga0265797, IMG submission 192433) | Plant litter microbial communities from East Loma Ridge, Irvine, California - P2 T30 | ecosystem: Environmental > Terrestrial > Plant litter > Unclassified | place: USA: California... | reverse complement strand
GTTATATATCATCATACTCTCGCGCAGCACCCGTAACCACACAACATTACCTCTCACTACCAAGACTTCAAGATGGACACTGCTACCTTCAACACCGTTGCCGGAGCCACCAACATCGCCGAGCAGAACGCCATGCCGGCCAACGCAGGTCAGACCGGCTCCACCGCCATCGACCACGCCCAAGCCAAGCGTGACCGCAAGGCCAAGAAGACTGCAAAGGCCGCCTTGCACAACGCCGAGCAAGGCCACGACAACTCCAAGTTGGGCCGCCGTAAGACTCGTTACGCCAAGTCTCAGTTCCCATTCCTGCGCCTCCCGGCTGAGGTTCGCAACCGCGTGGTACAGTCAAATTTGTTTGCCCATAGTTATCCTCAGGACATTCCGCTGACTTCAACCTTTTGTGCCCAACAGTACCAGTTCGCCTTGCAGTCACCTGGACGTTGCAACATCAAGACCTTCAAGCAGCCACCGTTGCTCAAGGTGTGCCAGCAGATCCGTAGCGAGGCGTCGGGACTGTTCACGGCCGTCAACGGCTTCGACATCAACGTCCGCACGAACTACGTTCCCTTCAACGAGTTCGATAAGACGGCGCTCTTCCCGATCGACTTCCAACAACTCGCCGGGGTCATCCAACTCGACGAAGGCCGCCGCGAGTGGCTCGAAGACGACAAGATCGTCTTCCGCAACGTCATGATCAGCGTGTATGGTGTTCACGCGCACACGAACTTCGTCGGCTTCTTCGGCATCGGCGGCGGCATCGACAAAGACAAGAAGTACGCCGTCAAGTTCGGCATCACCAACCACCGCCGCAACTTGAAGTTCGTTGGGAAGATGTTCTCGGACATCAAGGCCAACATCGAGGAGGTGTTGGGCGAGGCTCAGGCCAGAACCGGCTTCGCTGGTATGACCTTCGACGACTTGGAGAAGATCTCCAAGCTCTTCAACTACATCAAAGGTGAGTAAAGTGCGATTTGTTCTTGTTTTTGTCTTTTGCGCGGCACGAGATGGCAGAGCAGCTGCGGCAGCATTGGCATTGGGAGTTTCTTATGGTAAGCATTGATACTGGCACTGGGATTGGCATGTGGTTTTGGAGATGAGGTGAGTACTGGCACGGAGTTTAGGTCACTCTTATTCCGAGTGACCTTAGTATTATCACAATCAAATTGTCCCAACCATCACGTTCAGTCAAAATCTCAGTGGCATACCCCATCAAAACTTGCAACAGTGGTGATGGCATGAGCATATCGGCATGGGTGTACTTAAAAGTCAAGGCCGTACTCTCAATGGCGGCGTGGTTTCAAATTCGCTACAATGACGATGGCACGAGCTCATCACGATTCGAAAGCCGCTATATGAACAGTAGTATCCCAATGGCGGTCTAATCTCAATATGCGTACGGTGGCGATGACATGAGCTCAATACTATTCGCAAGCCCCTGTATGAGCAGTTGTATCTCAATGGCAAGAGCCTTCCAAAATCGCAACATCTACGACGATATTAGCTTATTATTATCTTAGAGCTTCAACAACAGCGGGACTCTCTCAGTGGTAACACACTCTCGTTATGGCAACAGCAACAATGATATGTGCTCAACATTATGTGAGAGCTTCTGAGCGGATCGGACCTTCTCGGTGGCGCCATAATCCAGGCATGCATACAGCGACGATGGTATTAGGTTGCTAAAATGTGATAGCTCTACTACAAATAGCAAACTCTCATTGACGAACGATCTCGGTCGTCACGGCGGTAATGAAGATATGAGCTCACAAACTCTCAGAAGCTGTGCTTCAAGCGATGCACTCTCCCTGGCCGCCGAAACTCGAAATGACACTATCATTAGCGGTATGAGCTCATTGATTTACTGCGTCCGCATAGTGCAGTCCCCAAGGCTCCGAGAGAGTCTCGCCTACAAGCACCACCATACCAGCCACTGATACAGGTGGCCTCCATACCAGCGACTCCACAAAATCTCTTTTGGAAATCACCGCCGGGCTGGAATCTAGACTACCGACGAGGACCTCCTCTTTTCCCGCCTCGCGTCGAGGATCATATCTGCCCTAGATGTGTCCCTTTGGGGACTGTGTGTTGCTGCCCGCCACCGGGCAGTGGGAGGCCGAGAAAGGTCTTGCAATTGTGTTGTACATGTGTTTTGTTACGGGCGGGAGAGAAGAAAGGTGATTGTTTCAGAACAGTTGAGTGGAATGTATAACTACGAAAAATTATGTACATCTTCCTTGTAATCATTCAACGCCGGCGCTATGCAATTCCCGACCTTGGTAGAATCCAAGTCTCAAACCTCCTGTCCACTCGCCGCATATACATCGCAATCGTCGTCTATATGCAGGAATTACCCGTAGTCCTCATAAGTCATTGATCTAGATGATGAAAGGGAAATCATTAAGAGCCATATCACAGACCAGAGTCGATCTGCTCAGAGACGTTCTCGCCAGACCACGCGCTCCAATCGCGACAAGTCTGTGCCACTGTTGACGGAAGCCTGATCTTCCGGATTTGCTTGGGGTATGAGATGGCGTTGACGTAAAGGCCGCCGGACATGTGCCAAGCGACGTGGCAGTGGAACGGCCACACACCAGGGTTGTCAGCTTCTATTTGCATGACCATGTATGAAGGCACAGTGGGCGACTGGGCGTTGTGCAGGATGTGGACATCACGGCGCTGAGGGTTTCGTGGGTTGACGATGTTGCCGTCCCACTTGCCGTAGCCTTCCGCGAGGATATGCATGTTGTGGCCGTGGTAGTGGAAACTATTGCGGGTTAGCTATGTCAAGCTGAGTCACAAGTATTGAGAGAGAACTTACGGGTGCGAGCCAGCCAGGGCGTGGTTGTACACAACAATGCGAATGCTCGAGTTGTCACCAAAATTGATAACATTGTATTCTGGCTTGAACTTGTCGAAGTTTCCAAGGTTGGCTTCGAGCAAGATGGGATCGTTGTAGTTGGCGCGGAAGGTGGAGTTGTTAACGAACCAAAGGTTGTGTGTGCCGTTCGACTGGAAGGTGATATCGAGCTCCTTAGTGACAGGAGGCTTGGGGTCGGGAGTGATCCTGTAGTATGGGACTGATGCAGAAAGCGGATCGTTGGCACATGTGTTGATAGCTGCGTCGGACACAGCAGACTTGGTGGTAGGCACTGCCGTGGTGTTCGCATTTTGGTAGTAAATCGCAGCCACTGCCTCGGGCGAGACACCGTCAAGAAGGTTGCAGCCACCCACGAACGCGCTCTTTCCAAGAGTAGAACGCATCCAGACAGCGTCGGTAGGCTTCCCAGTTGCCTTGACAATGATGTCGGTCCTCTGACCAATGCCGAGAGTGACGACATCCACCTTGTAAGGAACGACAGGTACGAAGTCGTTTGCGATGATGGTCATGGTGTGGTTGTCAATGCTGAACTTCTGGAGGCCCTCGGCGCCGGAGTTGATGAGACGAATCCTGTATGTCTTTCCGGACTGGAACTTGAACTTGGAAACACCAGCATTTGGCGTGCAGGCAGTGTTGTTCTCCGCGCAAGGGTAGTTCATCTTGCCGTTGATCAGGTTATTGTTGCTTTGTGGCAAAGGCGCCTTGGCAGCTGCAGGAGCCATAACATCCTTCACGATGTCATAGTAGTCTCTGTGGTACCAGTCGGAAAGCATGACGGGTCCAAGATCCTCATCGTAATCAGCATTGTCGTGAGGACCGTGAATGATCATAGGGCCAAAAAGACCACCAGCAGCTTGCGCGCTGTAGTGGCTGTGATACCACGATGTACCGTAGAGATCAGCTCGGAACCTGTACGTGAACGAAGAGCCAGGAGCAATAGGGCACTGCATCACAGACGGCACACCGTCCATCCATTGTGTTTCTTTCTGGAGGAGACCGTGCCAGTGAAGAGCAGTGCCTTCTTCCATGGAGTTGTGGACTGTAACCGAGATCCAATCTCCCCAGTTAGCCTCGATGGTAGGACCGGGGAAGGCATTGTTGATAACGATGGCAGAACGATTGACGCCGTCAGGCGAGATGATCTTCTTGCTAATGGTGAAGTCGTAGGATCGAGTCATGCCAGTGTGGGGAGGGTCCTTGTAAGGATCCGTGTTCGCGCAAGTCCTTGGACCCCAAGGCCTGCCCTGTGGCATGGGAGTGCCATCGCCGCTGATCCAAGGAGGTAGTCTCCGGGCACCAGGAGTTCCAAGCTTGGATTCGCCGTTGGTGTCGTGCTGTGACAGTCTCGGGTTTAGGCTGGATCCCCAAGGCAGCCAAGCTGATCCATGGCGGTATGCGTTTGCACGTACGCCACCGTAGGGCTGCGGAGGTTCGTATGTTGGTACAACTGTACAATGTTAGCGATCTTGATCGATATCATCGTTGTTCCACACTCCTCGATTGGATCCTGTGTAAATTACACAGAGAGTAAAGGGTAGCTGCGTACCATATTCATCTGATGCGGGTGTGTTCGCGACCTCATCGGCCGGAGCACTGTATGAAAAAGTGGATGCTGTCGAGTTATCGGAGTTCGACGATGATGTCGAGCTGTCCGAGGCAAAGGCGGCTGCGAACAGCATAGCCGCCGTGAAGAAGCGACCAGCCATTGCGACTGAGAGAGACGACGATTAGGGTCTAGAATAGAACAAGTGCCGGTGTGCCGTATCTGCCGTTAGTGACAGTCTATTCGATGCTGAGAGGGATGGTGATGCTGATGGGTGAGCAAGTTTGAGCATGTGTGAGGCGCCCATCGTCTTATACTCAGCCATCGCGATGACATCCTGATAGCAGAAGTTATTCCAACAATAACCATGACGAGATCTATTTCCTCTCGTAGGCTATGCCGACATACGAAGATCCATCAGGTCGCTATTGCCAAGCTCGCTCACGCCACAAGAGGAGCCGAGCGCGGACCAGATTGGGAGTGAAAGTAGTCTGACAGACGGGTAGGATCGCTAGGCTCGTAGACCAGCGTGCTGGAGCATACCGGATACGCCAGAATAACAGGCGGTGCAGCGAGATGAAAGTCCGTGCTGCCCGTTTCTTCGACCAAGCACGCTGGCAGGCGGCAGGGCTGCATACTGCTGAGGCAAAAGATAGACATGTCAGCCCCACGGAACTCCACCGACACACATGGCCCCAAGGAGCGCAGCATCGAGCCCTTCGCAAGGAACAAAGTCTGTTCGTACTCAAGCCAATACCGTCAGCGCAACGAACGGGCCGCAAGTGTCATGAGGATAAGGCTGCCAGGGCCCGTAAGCATGCATGATGCTTGGTAGCTGCATGCAGGTGCAGAACATAATAGAATTGTGGAATCTCACGGCTGCACCGCCAGTCGATGACCTCGTGAGGTGAAGTCGGCGGAGCTGCATGCATGAGGCAGGGCACAATGTATTCTCCGACTGCAATGAGAAGCTTGAGCGCTCATCAGAGGCAGGTACCACGACGTCGATGCTGGTATGGTTGCACGCCTGTCTGGTAGACTAAGGATGGATCGCATCCCACAGTCACCTCGTACTCTTGTTCCTGGCGCCGATAGATCGGAGAGGGGATACAAAGCATCGCATGGCAAGATGGCTCGTGCACGTGTTGTTGTGCAGAAGGCTGGCTGCTGCAAGCTACTGCTGTGGTCCATTTTTAGAAGCGAGGAGGATTGGGAATGTTTGGGGAGGATCTGCGCCGTTTGCTTGCGCTTGTCTCTGGCGCCTCACAGTAGCATCTCCAGCCGCGCCCCTCCTCCACCAACTCCAACGCTAAGCAGACTGAGAAGCTGGAGACGATGGGGGAATAGCGACGGCGTGCTATCAAGCGAGCTCAAGCGAAGCTAATATACCAATATTGTCTGACACGAGCCCGTCACTGGAGGAGAGTGCCCTGGCGCTCGGAGCAGGCCGAGGGTTGTCGACACCGCCATGATGGACTGCGTCTATTCGTTTGCGCTCGCCTGGGTAGTCGCTGATCGTCGACTTGATGGTGTAGGGGATCGCTCACCGTCGCGGTATCGTCGACGTCACGCTATACACTTTGTCGATGTGAAGGTGTGTGAGGGGCCGAAGGAGATCAAGAGTCGTTCTCCTGCTTAAGAAGGTACCTTACTGTACTCGAGCAGTTGTCCTTCCTTGCAGGTTGTTCTCACCACTGAAATCGATGATGGTCTTTGCGGCTACGGCACGACAACCCACTTGGACGGTCTTGGTATGGAGTCGTATCCGATGTGACTAATTCTTGACCGGTCACTGGCGCTCGCGCCCGGTCCAGTTGATCTTCACGCGCGCGATGCGACTGCAGCTCCGCACAGATGCCCATTTCCTGCATCAAGCAGCACATGGCTGTGGGTCTGACCTCTGAGGATCACAGTGCATCCAGCAACATAGCCATGAAGATTCTTCGTCCTCATCTCACGGAGATGACAATCACCATAAACGCCGTCTACGATCAACATGAATTCAGTCAAGAATACGATCACAAATCTCCGCCGGACGACTACGGTGTCGGTAACGCATCCGCCGACATCCTTAGCCAAGACCGCAATCGTATCGCCACCCACCAAAGAAACTAAGCTACCCTCTCCGTCAACCCGAGGAGTCAACTCCATACAGTATACCCTCCCGAGTCCTAGCAAGCAAAAGCAAGCGCACACCGCATATGACTGAACAAACCCTCCAAATTTGGAATCGCAGGATCAACATTCACATAGGGCTTCTCCCCATCCACAGTAGAACTAGACGCAGGCAACTATAATATGTCTCGCCTTATGCTTACCACAATTCGGCCCGTCCAATCCTTCCAAACTTTGTCAATTTCCTGCTTGAGAAACCATCTTTGACTGACGACCAATGATTTCTCGGGCTGGGGTTCGTAGCTGCATTTCAGCCTCGCTCTCGCGCTCTCGTGGCAAGCCCAGCGTTCTTCTGTGGCTTTTTTTTCTTGGGGGTGGACTGGATGCAGTGGACCTCGTGGTCGAGGCTGGGTGACTGTTTGTTGCAGCGATTTTCGATACTGTGGCCTGATATCCTCGGTTACGTTCTTGACAAAGGAGCATTGTTTGTTGGCATTACTTAAGATACGCTGGCTGGGCGACTGTTGACCGGTATGCAAAGAGTCGTGTTACTGGTGTTGTGAGGTCTAGATCGATGGTCTATGTACGCTTGTCACGCGTACTCGTATTCTCGCGACAGAGACTTCAAGTTCTCAACATTCGCGCTTAACTAGATAGATCATGTAAATATTTACATTGCTACACTTACAGAGCTACCACGAATTTCTATGCGGATGTCTCGTCGCCCTCGGTACCGCTTTCGGCCTTCCTCTTCTTCACATGGTTTCCACGTGCCTCGACGCCTCCCGCGATAGGGATGACCCTCCTAGCTGTAAATACGTATCCCTCGCTGCCACCCTTGCTCGTCATAAGCGGGTGCGTCCTTCCTGGCAGGACCTGGTATGCCCTGACGCGACTCGTCTGTATTGAGGGTCCCAAGAGCAGACGCGGGTCGACGGGGAAATCTTCCTTGTCGGGCTCCTCGCCGGGGTGCTGCGAGAGGAAAGCGAGGTACGCCGAGCGTCGATCCTTGGAATACAAATCTGCCAACCTGACCAAAGGTTCGACAGTTGGCGAGTAGACCACGATGTGTCCTCCGCCGCGGACGAGAGGCACGACGTGAGGAAAGATGGTCGAGGGGTCCATGTGCGAAGCTACTACGAACCCGTCGAAGCCGCCTGCGCGTGTCTCGTCGACGATCGATTTGCAGCGCTCCCAACGTCTGCGCTTCTTGAAGTATGTGCCTCGCTTGCCGCTCTTCCATGTTTGTGTCGTTTCGAAGTCTGCGTATTCTGGCTCACGGTAGGTCGGGTCCTCTTCAGGGTGGAGGAGTTGGAGCCATGAGAGCGTTTTGAGGTGATTGTGGAGGGGGTGGTCGGGGTTGGGATTGTTGCCGTCGTAGTCGAAGTACTTCAACAAGCTGATGTTGGGTTGGATCGCGGCATGTAGGACGGTGATCGTGTTCGATGTGGCTGGTACTGGGAAATCGGTGTGGACAATTGGGACGACTGACTTGGTCTCCGGCTGGCCGCCGTTTTCCATGTTCACGTCGGCGGATTCTGATTTACCGTTGCCTGCAAGCTCTTGAGCAGCCGCCGTCTGTGAGGGCGCGTTCTCGTCCTTGCGCAACAAGTTCATCTTCTCCGCTACTGCCCCAGTGACCAGACCAGCAGTATCGTCGATCACAAGCCATCTTCCACCGGGCGCTTTCACGCCCATGTCTTCCCCGCCTTCAATAGACTTGCTGAAGTGAGCATTGCTCCATGCCATGACCAAACCCAGCGTCTCTTCCCTGATCTCCATGGTCCGACTGGGCTCTTTCTCCATGATATAGTCGATGAGGTAGCCAAGTTCCATGGGAAGCACTGTGAAGCGCTTCATGTACTTCTTCGTCTTGCGCAGGGTGTACTTCGCCTTCGCGAACGCAGTCTTCTCTGACAAGCCGGCGTGGTTGGCCAGGATCTGCTCGATGATCTCTTTGCCGCCCGAGCTTTTTTTCAACTCTTCGATCTCAGTGTGTGTGAGTGCCTGTCGGCTCGCGTCGTCGATAGTGAGTCGGTTGTTCTTCATGATCACAGTGCCATCGTCGGCAATGATGTCGTAGCTGTCGGTGCCGCCATTGGTCGCGCCTGGGTCGACCGGCTCTCCTCTGCTCTCGGTGGGTGACGCCTCCTCGGCTACAGTATCGGCGTTGAGCTCGCTCGCAGGTACGGGTCGCAGGCGGCTGTATAGTTCTCCAGGTTGCTTCTCGAGCACCTCCCATGTGGAATAGAGCGGGCGGCCGAGGAGGAGGTTTGAAGGAAATGAGCCGTACTTGCTGATTTCGATGATCCTGCGCCATTCTCAGCTTGGCTTCGCAGGAGTCATGGAGTGCAGCCTCGTAGCGGCTGTGGATGATAAGACCTACGTGTTTGGCGTGACCTCGACTGCTTTTGTCTGGTCGGACGCCAGGCGCAAGATGACCCACGAGTTGGGGCGGATGCCATTGCTCGACGCCATGGCTGGAAGAGGATACTTGTCCTTCAGTGCAGATGATGTACACTGCAGACTGCCAAAAAAAATGTCAGACTCGCTGCAGAAATGTTTTGCGACAGCGCCAACTGCGGCGACAAGACAATCGCGAAGTTCTCTCACAGCAAAGCTTCACATGTCTCTCTCTTGCAGCTGCGCCGGTCCGAACCTTATGCGGCGCCGATCACGCAGAAAATAATCGTCGCCCTGTGGGGATATGACTGAGCGTAGCAACGAAGACGGGCCGAGAGCATTGCATAATATTATAACGACGCCTGCTCGCTCGATGATATAGTCGCGACTCGGAGCAGACGACCGTTCTGTCATACTCCCCCGGTGCCACTGGCTCTCTGGTCCAACTCCCCAACCCACCGTCGACAACATGATCTCCATCAAGGTGCCGTGCTCGTCGGCCAACATTGGCCCTGGCTTCGACTGCATTGGTCTCGCTCTGTCTGTCTGGCTTGAGCTGCAGGTCACCTTGAACGACGACGCCTCTAAGGATGCTCCGTACAACTGCCGTATCACCTACGAAGGCCAGGGCAGCGAGGATGTCTCTACCGAGCCGGAGCGCAACTTGATCACACAGACTGCCCTGTACGTGCTCAGGTGCCACGACCAGCGGTCTTTCCCTACCAACACTCACGTGCACATTGTCAACCCCATTCCTCTGGGCCGTGGTCTCGGCTCCTCTGGTGCTGCTGTTGTTGCCGGTGTTGCTCTCGGTAGCGCTGTTGGCAACCTCGATCTCTCCAAGGACCGCATGCTCGACTTCTGTCTGATGATCGAGAGACATCCTGACAATGTGGCCGCTGCTCTCTACGGTGGCTTCGTTGGCAGCTACCTCAAGGAGCTCGACCCCGAAGACATGAAGCGCAAGGAGATTCCTCTGGCTGAGGTTCTTCCCGCACCCCAGGGTGGCGTCGACACTGGTCTCAAGCCCCCAGTTCCCCCTCACAACATCGGCAGACACATTCGCTTCCCCTGGGCCAAGGAGATCAAGTGCATTGCCATCATCCCACGGTTCGAGGTCAGCACAGCAAGCGCAAGAGAAGTCCTGCCCACCACCTACGAGAAGCAGGATGTCATCTTTAACCTGCAGCGTGTGGCTCTCTTGACCACCGCCCTTGGCCAGTCTCCTCCTCAGGCCGATATGATTTACGACGGCATGCAAGACAGAGTGCACCAGCCTTACCGCAAGGGCCTCATTCCTGGCCTCACTGAGATTCTGCAATCGGTCACCCCTTCGTCCCACCCCGGCCTTTTGGGTATCTGCCTCTCGGGTGCCGGACCTACCATTCTCGCACTTGCCACCGAGAACTTCGACGGCATTGCCAACCACCTCATCGAGCAGTTCAAGAAGGAGAACATCTCTTGCGAGTGGAAGCTCCTCGAGCCTGCCAACGACGGTCTCGTCATCGCCGACGACTCAAAGACCAAGGCCGTCGCCGGCATGACCTACGCCGACGCCGGTGTCTCCATCGACTCCGGCAACGAGCTCGTGCAGAGCATCAAGAAGGCCGTCAAGTCCACCCGCCGTCCTGGCGCTGACGCCGACATCGGTGGTTTCGGCGGTGCCTTCGACTTCGAAGCCGCCGGCTACACCGAAGCGCCCACCCTCATCCAGGCCATCGACGGCGTGGGCACCAAGCTCAAGATCGCTTTCGCGATCGACGACTTCAGCACAGTCGGCATCGATCTCGTCGCCATGAACGTCAACGACCTCGTCGTCCAGGGCGCCGAGCCCCTCACTTTCATGGACTACTACGCCTGCTCGCAGCTCTCCGTCCCGGACGCCGTGCGCTTCGTCGAGGGCGTCGCCCGCGGCTGCATCGACGCCGGCTGCGCGCTCGTCGGCGGCGAGACCGCCGAGATGCCCGGCATGTACCAGGGCAAAGAATTCGACGCCGCGGGCGCCGCCACCGGCGCCCTCAAAAAGGGCCGCAAAGTCCTCCCTCTCACCGATGTCATGCAAGAAGGCAACGTCCTCCTCGGCCTCGGCAGCAACGGCGCGCACTCCAACGGCTACTCGCTCGTGCGCAAGATCGTCGAGCGCGCGGGCCTCGAATACACCGACTCCGCGCCCTGGGACACTTCCAAGACCGTCGGCGAGTCCCTCCTCACCCCGACGAAAATCTACGTCAAGCCCCTCCTCGCGGCCGTCGACAAGGACCTCCTCCTCGGAATGTCGCACATTACTGGTGGTGGTCTCGAAGACAACATCCCCCGCATGCTGCCCAAGCACTTGGGCGCCGAAGTCGACTGCAGCGCGTGGCCCGTGCCTGAGGTGCTCAGGTGGCTCAAGAAGGCTGGTGGTGTTAGTGAGCGCGAGTTCGCGCGCACGTGGAACACGGGTCTGGGTATGGTGCTTGTCGTTGAGGAGAAGAATGTGGCGGAGGCGACGCAGGTGCTTGAGAAGGCGGGCGAGAAGGTTTACAGGGTTGGTAAGCTGATTGCTAAGGGCGATGTTGAGGTTGTGCTTAAGAACTCGGAGGCTTGGAACTAGAGAGTGTCCTGTTTTTTCACTCGTTGTGAAGGGATGTGTTTTGTTTGGGCGATTATGGTTGGGCAACAGAAAAAGGGAAAGATTCAAAATGAGTAGTTTTTATGGTAGATAAGATGACACAGATGATACGCAGAAAAAGAATGTTACGCAGACCCAGCAGATGCTTTTTTTTCCTCTTTGCTTGCACGGCTCATATGCATGACTGTTCCTGAGGTTGGTTCGAACCGTCAAGTAATTAGGCAGAAGTTTCCATGGCCATGTCTCATTACTTGTGCACATATCGGATGGTTGGAAAGAAGGAAAAAGCTTAGCGAGAAATTCTGTCGACAAATTTGACATATCGCCCTTATATACAATATCGAATTTCTATCATGCGTCGTCCTCCTCATCATCCTCACCCTCATCCTCATCTCCAGACGACTCCATGGTCAAAGGAGGCATCTCAAAGTCGCTTCCATCGTCAGCCTCGTCTGCAGCAGCAGCAGGTGTAGTCTGCGCAGGCAAAGTAACAGTTTGCTGGGCTTTGGCAGACCTAGTGACAACCGTAGTGGGAACAGGAGCATGGGTAGTCACAGGATCAGGGCCGGGAAGACCTTGGGCTGAGGTCTTAGCAAAGGCTTCGGCGACAGGAGAGGCACGCAGACGTTTGGCTGGGACTGCGGGCTCGGGAGCTGCAACCGCGGCACGCTTTGAGGTGGTGGTTTCGGCTGAGGGAGTGGTGCTGGTCATGGCCTCGGCGGGCTGGGCGGCTTCTTCAGACTCAGGCTTTTCGGCGGGTCCGTTGCCTAGCTGCTCGTCAAGGGCACTCAGGAGATCACCCTCAGGCATCGCACCTCCATCGACTTCCATGCCATCCATGGCGACATCCTCTTCGTCCTCTTCTTCTCCACTGTGGCGTCCGGTCCAGGTAACGGGCATCCTTGGCCTGATGATCGCCTCTACTTCAGCGTCACCAGGGAACAATCTGGCCAAGAAAGGCAGCAGGCTAGCCTGCGCAGCGGTACCAGAGGGGTTTACAGGCGGGTTGAGAACGCTGACTACTAGAGCTTGCTTGTGCTTGGTCAAGATGGCGGTGCGATCGATCGAGGCACGGAGCTTGCGCGGCACAGCCTTGGGGTCGAGGTGCGACAATATCAGTGGCAGGAGAGCAGACGCTGCGATCTGCAATGCGCTGGTCTGCGGTGTGCTGACTGCGGTAGGTTTGGCGGTCTGGGAAGCTGCTTGTGCAGCTGATGGCTTGACGGCGTTTGAGACAGCAGGAAGGCGAGTTTGGTCATCTTCTGGCAGCATGTCAAAGCAGCAAGCAGCTATCAGAGGCGCGAGATCTGTGATTTCATCCTTGCCGAAAGTGTGTCCAACGAAAGTGAGGTATTGGCCAAGAGTGGCGTACGCCGTAGTCCTGAACCTCTCGTCTGTTCGCTCTGCTTTGAATACCCAGGCCAGCTGCTCAGTCAAGCTCGGCAAGACAGACAGCAGGGCGGCGCCGAAGCGACGAAGAATCGACGCCAGAAGCTTGAAAGTAGCAACGTGAATGCGCGGCAGAAGACTGTACAAAGCGTCCCTCTCATCACGCGAGACCTGGTGGTTGGGCTTGACGAATTCTTGCCTGCCCGCAGCTGGCACGGTCACGCTCAACAATCGCGTGGTCAAATCAGCGAGCAATCCAATACGGACGGTTGTCGAAAGCGCAGTCGCGTTATCGATGTGTGCTTGGACCAGTCCAAGAAGTGCAATGACTCTTTCACTTCCTTCGTAGACACCCTTCCAGGCACTCATGCCAACGGCATCGTGGCTTTCAGACTCAACTTCGCCAGCAAGAAGCTGCTGACTGGGCGCGGAAGGCTGAACACCAGCGACTGACCTCCAATCCTCGATGACAGATCGGAACACGCGATCGCATGTAGCGTGAGTTGCGGTCACGGTGGACTTGAGAGTCTCGTCCCACTTGGTGGAAGCTCCCTGCTTAGGTGCGCAGTTGTGCAGAAGAGCCAAAAGCTTTTGAGCGGTCTGGACGTGAATTTCGAGGTAGTGGTGGGCTCCGCCAGATCTGGCAGTCGAAGAGATGATGCGGTTCAAGACATCACGAATCTGCTTCTCGGCTGATCGGAAGGTGGTCGGGTGCTTGGGCAACAGGGTGATGAGGGCCTCAAGTACAGTCTGCAGCTCGCTGCTGGAGCATCGCTTGTTCTCGATGTTGCTCAAGCAAGTGGTGATAAAGGTCGGCAGCGCAGGCGTAGTGATCTCTCTGATAAGGTTGGCGTGTTCCCATGTGAGCATGAAGATGCGAACCAGAGTGATGACGGTGAGGGAGCGCGTAGTGGGAGGATCGGGCTTCTTGAGGAATCCAAGGAGAGTTTTGACCCAGGGACTTGTCTTGCTGAGGACTTCTAGACCGCCAGCCTCGACGGTCGCCTTGATCAGGACAACGGCAGACCATCTGCCTTCAATGGTTCGGTCCTGGAGAAGAGTTGCAAGCTGCGTCTTGAAGCGATGCACAGTAACACCGTCGTCCGAGTTCTGCTTGCTCGACGGCGCAGTGGAGGAAAGAAGGTCTTTGCATTGCCATAAAGAGGCAGACACTTGTGCAGCGACTCGAGGAAGCTGGTGCACCGGAGTGGACGAGATGCGGAAGGTGAGCTGCCTGAGGACAGCTGCGCCCTGTGGGTTGGGCTTTTGCGACATGTTTTTGGTTGGCTCCTTCGATTGGAGCAGAATATATTGTTGATTAATTGATATGGTATCGATACCAAACCGCCTACTCCTACTGTCCTCAATGCCAATCCCGGAACTTTTTTCTCGCTGGCGCGGCTGATAACCCTACAGAAGTTCCAACGCTTGCTAGCGCTAGGG
>Ga0265797_10007884_pt1 | contig 14383 bp, 6 predicted proteins | sample P2T30metagenome_FD_192433 | JGI IMG/M metagenome (GOLD analysis project Ga0265797, IMG submission 192433) | Plant litter microbial communities from East Loma Ridge, Irvine, California - P2 T30 | ecosystem: Environmental > Terrestrial > Plant litter > Unclassified | place: USA: California... | reverse complement strand
GAGAGACATCAATCCAATCCCAGACTTGGTGGACAAACGTAACAACCGAGCAAAGACTTCCGCCGGACCAAAGCCCATCATCATTCCAACAAACCTCTCTCCTCTCTAGTCACCTCCGCGCTCTCTGCCACGCCTGCGGAAGAAGTCCATGACACGCCGCGCACCGCTGCTGGAACCTTCATGTCCTTTGTCGTACGCGTCGCCGAATTTGCGCTGGTTGGGTCTGATGTTGTTCGACAACTGCGGCTCGAGATCGTGTTCGCCTATCGACGATCCCTGCCCGTAGCCGTCGTTGCGGAAAGGCTGCTGCTGAGCCTGCTGGGAAGAAGTCGGGTATGGCGAGCGGCTCATCGGGAAGTGAGGCTGGACGTCGCTTGCCGACGAGGGAGGTCCCAAGTCTTGGTTGGGCGTGTAGTACCGCTCGACTGGATCCTGCTGCGAGCCTCCGTAGCCATCGTCGCGGTACTGCTGCTTGCGTGGCACAGGCGGCGGGAGATGAGGCAGAGCTTTGTCTTGCGGTACACCAGAGCGCCTGTTCATTGCTTTCTGTGTCTCAGCGTCGTGGTACTGCGGTACCGATGAGTTTGTGCTGCGGGTAGGGCTGCGGGATGCACCGCGACCGAAAGCCATGCCCTTGCTGGAGGGACGGCCGCCGCCACGCGACTCACGACGGTCCTCGTCGGTCTGGTCGCGTTTACCACCACCGAAGCTGTTCATGCTGAAGTTACCAGGCAAGAACGAGAAGCGGCGACTGTTTCGGCGACTCTCAGCAGCTTGCTCCTTGTCCTTGCGCAAGAATTGGAAGCTGCTTCGGCGACTGTCGGTAGAAGGTCTGCGTCCGTTGTTCATGTTGTTCTCGTCGTAGTTGCCCATTGCATTCTTCATGCTGACGGGCGGGTGTCTGCGGTCTCGCTTCTCCACGGGTGCATTGCCTTCCTGTGCCGTCTGAGACTGTCTGCGTGAGTTGCTGCGCCCGAGCATTCGGTCTGTGATGCTTCCCAGGGTGGAGCTGCGCTTGTGGCCCCCACGCTGGTTCGACTGTGGCATTTGCTGGGCGGGCTGCATCTGTGAGACGCTCTGTTCGCTACCGTTGACGCTACCAACAGGGGTTTGCGTTGAGCCCGTAGGCGGCGGCATAGACCCAGAGATGATGTAGCCAGATCCAGACTTGGGTCGAGAGAAGTGACCTTGTGCAGTCTCGGCCGTGGACGTAGCAACAGCCGGCTGGCTGTACGAGTTGCCCCGGGATGCAAGAGTCCCACGAGTAACAGGTCGACCGGACGAGGACTGAGGAGCGAACGCTGTCGAGTCCGAGGCGGCTCTGCTCTGACCAGAGCGGGATGGAGGCGGCATCGCTTGCGAGCCGACCTCTTTGCGTGGCACCACCGGTCTTTGCGTAGAAGGCACAACCTCCACAGGGCCTTGAGTCTCTGGCCTTGCTCTTGTCCTGCCGGTTCCGGCGATCGGGATGTTTGCCTGCTGTGGAGATATAGGGCTTGTCTCGCCTCTCATATGCGCTCCGTTGGGAGCAACGTATTCCACTTGAATGGTCCTTCTCTTTGCATCCCTCTGTCCCTTGCGCTCGTCCACGGTATCCATGGTAGGTTGCTGCTTGGCTGTACCAGCAGAAGAAGATGGCGCCCTGTTCTGTGGCTCGCGGACCGATGCACTGCGGCCAAGTGTTGGCTCCAAGTCCTGTGACACCGCAGATGCAGCAATGTCCTGTTCATCCTTGCTGTTGCTGCCAATGAACCCAACAACATGGCTGTATTCGCTGAGCCAACTATGCCTTGCGACTTCGAAGAGGTCTGCTCGTCGTCTGGGGTCCGGCACAAGAATTCGTCGAAGGAGGTCGCGGGCGTGGGGTGTAACGTATTCCGGGAACGTTAGGGGTGTCGATACAATGTATTTGTAGAGGAGATTGATGTTATCGCCTTCTGGGTTTGCAGGGTCGTCATCGAATGGTAGGTAGCCGGCAAGCATGGCGTACTGTCAGGTTGTTAGTGTTATCTCTCAGCGTTCGATGACAACGAGTAGGGATTGAACTTACCAGAATGACACCACAACTCCAAACATCCACCTTGCGGCCGGTGTACAACCCGTCACTCACGACAAGCTCCGGTGCTGCATAGCAAGGACTACCGCAGCTGGTTTGCATCAAGTCGCCGCGTCTGAAACCCTCCTTGTTCTGGAGATCAAGTCCTTGGCGCTTAACGAATTCCTTGTCACTTATGTTGTGCTCTTGCTCCTCGTTCAGTTCGTCCACCGGGTTGAAGGTGTTTGCAAAGCCAAAGTCGGTGATGATGATGTTCTTGTGGCGATCCAGAAGCAAGTTCTCAAGCTTGAGATCGCGATGTACAATGCCCTTCTTGTGCAGATATCCAACACCAGAAACCAATTGAGCAAAGAGTCTTCTAGCTGCAGGGTCTTTGAGGTATCGGTGGTTGAGGATATAATCGAAGAGTTCACCTCCAGAAGCATATTCCAGGATGATTCCCATATGTCGCTCAGTCTCGACGAACTCATGCAGCCGAACAATATTCGGGTGCTGCAGCTCCTTAAGGATGGAGATCTCGCGGTAGATCTTGGGCAGGCGAGTCGCGTTTCCAGCCAAGCTCTCCTTGCGGATCAGCTTGATTGCCACTTGTACTCCACCTTCCTTTTTCCAACCCATCTTGACCTTTCCAAATTCACCCTCACCCAGGGTCTGCCCTAGAATGTAGTCACCAAATTTGACCTCCTTGCGGTGTGATGACCCTTTGAGGTGCTCCTGTCTGCTTCGTTGATTGGATGATGGCCGTCCAGCGTCTGGAACGCCGGAACTTCCAACAACACTGAGCGCGCCGACCGGAGTGACGTCTGTGCCTGTTGTGTGAGGGCGTGAATCTGTCATACGTGCGTTTTCCCGTGCGATGTCGGAAGAAGGGTCGTCCACGACTATGCGGTTGATCACGGTGCTGTTTTCACGGGGGAGCTCAGTGTTAATAGGCGTCTGCCCGACAGCTGTTTGTGATCGACTTTGACCGGGTACTTGACGCGTTCGCTGGCTTCGACTGCTGCCCGGTTGAGCGGGAGATTCGTGCGGTGAGCGATGGGTGCGCCGTCTGTCGCGGTCGTCTTGGCTGGAATATCCACCGGTGCCATCGTAAGTCGCCCGGGCGCTGTACGGCCTGTTGTCGTATGCTGTCGCCGTGGGTGACTGCGGGTTTGGTCCTGTCGATGTTCGTATGGGTAGAGCGTTGTGCTGCCCTCGCGAGCCCGCCGGGTCGGGGTAGAAGCGTTCGTACGTCGAAGGGTTCATTTCGTCGTGTGCTCTCGAGGGTGTTGCGGTTGACGGGGATCCTGGCGCTGCGTAGGCAGCATCTGAGCTGCTACGTCCGTTCCGCCGAGAGACTGGCGAGGTGGGAGGCGGCTCGGAGGTGTATCGTTGTTGCTGGTATTGCTGGGGAGTGCCACTCTGCTGCACGGCAGCGGAAGACATGACGTTCGAGGGTGTCTTGCGGCGATTGGCGCAATCTCCACTTCCTGGCTCTTGTTATGGGTAAGTTCTGCCAAGCCAGCTCGGGGCGGGAATTGTGTCTGTACAACGTTGTGCGCTAGAAAGTACTGTATTATGCAGGCTCGGTAAGGGCGACAAGAGGTGATGCAGAGTGTCGATGGGCGAGGACACGGTCCAGATAGAAAGGCAGTGCAGAAGAAGATGCGCGACGTCGACGTAGCGAGCGTGGTCCTTGTCGGTGGTGGTGCAGGCAGGTGAAGGGTGTTGGTCGCGGTGCAGACGTTGTGGGCGGCGGGCCAGCGCAGTCACAAGCTCGCGATCAGCTCTTGTCCGGTGCTGGAGCCGGGCAGCGTGTCAAGCGTGTGTGAGGCGTGGTTGGCACGGGGAGGGAAGCGACGTAGACGCGGCAGCTGCGCGAACAAAAAAGCTCCTGCTGCTGGTGGTGCTGCAGGGCGGCAAGGTAGGTAAATGTAAGTAAGCGCGCGTGCACTGGACTGGACTGGGCAGTCAGAGGACACGACCGAGTGCTCTGCTCTGCTCTGCTCTTCGCTCACACACACGCGCAAAAGACCAGGGCGGTGGTATTGATGACGCGAGGAGGGAGGGAGGTGCGGAAGGAAGAGAGGGGTGAGTGAGTGAGTGAGGTCGCGGTCGCGGTCGCGAGATGGTTGTCGGTGTCGAACAGTCTGGTAGTAGTGGGAGGGCTTGGGGGCGGGCGGGCCAGCCAGGAGTAGTCGGCGGCGTACTACCCAAGCCAACTCTCTTACCAGCCACTCCAGAGTCGATGCTCAGGTTTAGCGGCAGACGGGAGATTGGACTAGTACTGAGAGCATCCATGCCCATGTCCCCGTCACATCTGATTGATACCCACACTCCCGACCATGCCCATCATCGCCGTCACTTTGGCACTTGTCGCCGGCGTGCACGGTATATACATTGGGCACTAATCCACGCCAGGACACAGCTGCCATCAATGCACGCCGTTGCCTGACACCATCGACGATACCCATCCATCAATTGCGTATATCGTATCAACATCCTCGCATCCAAGCTCGCCTATATGCCTCATCCGCAGTCGACTTTTAGGTGAATATTCCATCCCAACTGCACTTGCTTGTATGAGCAAAACAAACCTGCATGTGAAAGACAACGTACCACATGCGCGACATCTCGGAGTTTAGGTTGAATCCAAGTACAATGTACATGTATCAAATACTATGTACCTCACCCCACGCGCATGCCTTCTGATCCACCACTACCACTCACTTCACCGCATGGGAAAAGCACCTTTACAGCCTCAACGTCGTCTCTCCCAAAATATCCCTATAACCAGATGTTTCTTATAGGAGAACAATAGGACAGTCTTGTAGATAAGTAATCACAAAAACCAACGATAACAACAATCGACCTGCACAGCCCAGCCCAGCCTCTTTTCTAACCCTCACCTTCCGGGCCCTAACAATCCGCCTTTTTTGCTCCACCCCGGACCCGGAGCAATACAAGATCCCCAAAATCACACGCATAGACTTTCTCGGTCCGCATCGGGGCACAAGCAGGCACATCCCTGCTTCGTATCCCACACCTGAAACGTCCCTCGAACCAACTTCATCAAACTGGTCAAGCTTGCAAGTATCCAAGTACCTATATGTTCCATGATGGTATTGATGATTGAAGTGATTGTCCTGCTAGAATACATACGTCTAAATTTACACCACATCCATCTCATCTCCTGCTCAAAACGCCGATCACGTCACGTAGACTCAAGAGGAGCCAAGGAGCCCTGCAAACCAACCCCCCACAAATGTCTAAGACCTCACGTTTCGACGTCGCTTACAACCTTACCTCACTGCGAGACGAACCGTTGTCAAAGTAAAAGGTAATGATGGAAGAAAAAGCCGTTATTTCTCGTCTTCTCGTATTGTCGTCAGATCATCCTCGCATGACCCTGCGCCGGCAACACCGTTCTTGTCTTTGCTATTTCCAGCAATAGTACAGAAGAGAGACCTGATCTGCATGTCACATACATGCCTATCTCTGGCTGGCTGTCTGTCTTGTCTGTCTCGTGGCTTCTCGAAAAAATCGCATTCCGTCAAACTCCGTGATCGAGTTCACGAATATCCATCTCCAACGTCCATGTCCCCTACCTACTCAGCCCACCCCAATACATTACATTTCCCCAGTGTTCCACTAATGCCTCTTCTACCAGAGATGCGGAAAACAACACATCATCAGCCCTACAGAATACTTCTTCCTCCCCTATCCGTCATCATCCCATGCCATGCGAATTCACAAAGCTACACGTACCTTACCCCAAAGCAAGCCATCCCTGCCCAACATGACACACCAAGTCAAGACAACGCTGTCGGCGGGGAAATAAGAGAAAGCAATTGCCCAAAACACGCCTTTCGCTTCCATCATCGCCACCATCATCGCCATCGTCACCAACGCAACGCAACAGACGCCATGCGGTCGGTACTCGCCACCCTGAGACGGCCTTTTGCGCGCTTCCGGAACAATGACTGGTAACAGCGTTGTTTTCCTATTTTTCAAGTTTGCAAAGATCGCGGCAAGGGTTTTTTCCAATCTCCAATTTCTTTCACATCATGACGATGGTCGGGAAGGCTAGAAGGGAGAGCAAGATCCTTCTCGTGCAGGTACAGGTACTGATCGTCCCGGATCCTCATGGGACCCGAAGTAAACCTAGTTGCTTACATGCCTGGGTACTTTACATCACTGATGACGTCTCTGGATACATGCTTTGGTAGAATGATGGGATCGGTCTCCACTATACCTTACCTTGCTACCTGCAAGCATTCAAGACTCTAGAAGTGTGTAGGTAGAAACCGCAGAAGAATTCACGGGACAGTACGGTCGGGAAAGAATGAAACTGTATTCACGAGTTCTGCGGTTCACTGTACTTAGTATGTGCGATTTTTTACCGATCTAATCGATCCTGGTCCGCGGCATTGTGAAGTGCTGCTGTGTCGGGACCTGCGGTAAGGCAGCATCGGGAAGTTGCTCTCAAGAATTCCAAACCGTTTGTACAAAATCCCTTTCTCTCTGTCTTTTGAGAAACAGAAAATAATAGTCAGCACGGTGCAGCAGAAAGGCAGTTTCAGTCGAGCACTCACCTTCTTCCCATCCCGCATCACCACCACCATCACCACCACCCAACCAACACTTCAACGTCGCTTGTACTTCTGCAAAGAATAGTCAGCATCAAACATCGTCCCAAGAAAACAAATCGAAAAACAGGCAGAAAACTCACATCCTCCATCCTCCTCACCCCTCCCCGATCAATCTGATTCCCCACCCCCAGCAGGGTGGTCCCAATCGCCCTGCTAGCCCCAATGACCGGCCTGAGCATGACAGTCGGCGCGTGCCGCGCAACAGCCATGGCCGCCGAGCCCGGGCTCGAGCTGTCCAGAATTTCGCCCTGCACGGCGATCAGAGCGTCCCTGGCGGTCAAGAGGTCGTGCTCGAGGTAGCGGCGGGCGGATCGCAGGCCCGCGAGGACGCCGAGCGGCTGGTCGGCGTAGGCGGAGTAGGCGCGGTGTTGGCGGTCTTCGTCGTCTTCTGCGGGGTCGGAGGAGGGGTTGTGGGTTCGGTCTGCTGGGGTTGCTTGTGAGGAGGAGGGCTGCTGCGGTGCCAGGAGGCCTTCGGCGCCGGAGAGGATGTTCTGCGTCCCCATGGCGACTTTGGCGCCGAGGCGGGCAAGCTCGGAGGCGGTCGTTTTGCCGAACTGGAAGGCGCCTTTCTGCACGCTACGCACGATGCGGCCGTCCTTATTGTACTCCCTGATCGGGATGGCGACGACGTCGCGGACCCCCGTGCCGATGTTGGCCAGGCTGCGGATGGGCGCTAGGCCGGTGAGGATTGTGGGCAGCTGGTTGCGCTTGACGTCGGGCATCCAGACGTCGTTTAGGGTTTTGTGCAAGGGCTCGAAGCCCTGGATGCCGTAGACGATTGCGTGGCGGAGGCGGATGTGCGCTTGGTCGAGGATGACAAAGTTCATGAACTCGGTAGCGAGCCCGGATCGGAGGCCGACGTAATCGACCTTCTTTGGCTTGTAGTCGAGTTGGAGGTCGACCGTGTCGATTTCCACACGCGAGAGGAAAGGTTGGTCCGATGGCGAAGGCGGCTCGGCGGCACTGTCTTTGAACTCAGTGAAGCGCGTGATGAAATCGAGCGCGTCCTGGTCTACGTGCAAACGTAACGGCTGCACAGCGACGTGTATCATGAGATCCGTAGCATCTCGTTCTTGGATTGTCTTTTGGCTGAGCAGTTGTATGTGCACCATGGGTCTAGCAAGCTCCTGAGTACCAACAGCGTGCTGATTCGTGAGGAACTTCTTCCATGTAGATGTGGGGATGTTGTCGAATATCTCAAACTGTTTCAGGCGAACATCGACGGAACTCTGCAACTCACCACTATCTGGCGGGAAGACGTCCATGTCGACAGATGCACCTTTCACCTCGAAGGATATCTTGTGGTATCTGCTACGCTCAAGTTTCAAGCGCCGACGGTTGGGTGCATGTATCGGTCTTCCGCCAGAAGAGTAGTGAGTCGGCCTCGACATCCCAGAAGCAGGCACACTCTCCGACTCACTCACAAGGTCGTCGATCTGTCGGTTGATACCCCTCCGAATGTCCGGTGTCTCTGTCAAGTTGCTCGGAATGGTGATGTAAACTGAATTGAACATGCAGTCGCCAATAGTAGACTCTTCATCTTCTGGCTCGGTTCGGGCTTGACGGCGCCGAGCAATTCTCTCTTCGGCTCGCTGCTCTATATGCTCAACGGCAGCGGTGATACCATCGCGAGTCTTTTGCCAATCATAGCCGTCGTGCATGTGCCACGTAACATGCACGTCTCGCAGCCTGAGCTTGAAAGGCAGCTTTGTACCAGGCGTAAATTTGTTGCCAAGGCTCCTTCGAGACGTGGGTGCACTGAAGCGGTAGCGAGTTCCGAGAGCTTGCTCGTCGACTCCCAAAGCGTCGAAGCCCAGATCTTCAATCTCGTAGTTTCCAAGATCGACTGGCTCGGCACTTTTGGCGGGTAGAGCCTGTTGCCTGAGGTCCCTCAGCAGTGCTGTGTCACTGAACGGCATATCATCCGGAGAGATGGTCATCTCGAACGGGTCGTCGTCAAGTAGACTCTCAACAGTCTCCCCATAATCTTGGTCAGGCCGGACTGGTCCGTCATCCAGATCTCCAATCATGCCACCGACAGGCCCGTAAAGGCTGGAGCTCATATCAGCATCCATCAAGAGGTCGTCTGGACCATCTCCAAAGTCGCTCTCGGCGATCAGCGGCTCTTCGTCGATGTCGAACAAAGTCTCCATCGGCCTCTCGGGCTTAGCATAAGCATCACCAGAGAATGAAGAGATCATATCCTCGATGGTCATGGGTTCTGTAAGATACTTCTGCCGTTTGCTTGGTGGTGCCGGAGGTGAAAGACCATTCAAGATAGCGGTCAAGGTCTGCGTGGAGTCGGCACACGTCTCGAGCAGGAAAAACTCATTCCGCACGTCGACCTCGACTGCGCTGGCTGCTGTTCCGGCTGCTTGCTCGATGCGCGCATCGATGACAGCCGACATGATCGAGCCAACGGAGGCGTAGCCCTGCTTCCAGAGTGCATTCAGGACACGGATGTCGACAACAGTACTCTCAGGAGCCCTGCGGCGCAACGAAGATGGATCCGAATGCACGGCGTGCAAATCGTCGATGACCAGAATTCCAGCTTGATGAAGTTCAACGGTCACATTCATCGTGTCATTTGGAGGCACAGTAGTTGAAGCCCGAGCATCCGTCAAGACAAGTAGCCCTTTCGAAGACGATTTCTGGGGAGTCAGACCAATGGCGGAGTCGTGCAACAGCAAGCACAGATGTGTCCTCTTCGCAGGTCGCGAGTCCGGGCTGGCCTCGTGGCTCTCGTTCCTCCGACTCGAAGCAAGGTCAACCACAGATGCAGCAAGGTCGGCGACAAGCTCTTCCGCATCAACGCCATGGTTTGTAGCCGTCAGATCCAAAAGTGTAGGTACACTGTACTCTGCACACAGGTTGTAGAGTTTGACTTTGACAATCGGTTCGACTTCGTCGTCCATCATTCTTGCCATGATCATCGGGAGATTATCAGACCCAGATAGTGGTACCAGCGCGTGCACGAGTTCAGGGCCGCCAGATTGAGCCACGACGACATCTGATAATGAGAGCGCTAACAAAGCTGGGAGTCCAACATGGGCGCACTGCAGCTCTCTCAAGGTGGTTTGCAGCGTACCAAAGCGAGCGTTGACTGGCACCCGGACTTCCACATGTTTCACACGAACGAGGCTCAGGAGGCCCGGTCGTTCGTCTTCAGGCAGGTATTTGGTAACGGCGGACAATCGTGAGACCTGTGTACTCAAACCCTGCAGACATGTCAGGCTTTCATAATTGTCGATCTTGATTTTGGCATCGTCGAGTGTCAGTCGCAAACAAGATCCCTTGCGTCGTTGTCGTAGAAGGGTCTCGATCAAAATGTCGTCGTCGTTGTCATATTTGTCCTTCGAAGGTGTGATCAAGGCCAAAAGTCTTTCAAGGTCCTGCTCTTGTGGTGTGAAGAGGTAGTGTATCCAAAGGCCCGCAAGATCAACCTGAAGAGCTGCGCTGCTGTCGTTGTTCAAGTAGGGACCACTAAGGCGAACCGAGCCGGAGAAGCGAACGGAAGCTGCTTTCTCGCGGTAGACAGCTTTCATGGAGCCCGTTTGAAGTGCAACGGCAGTTTGGTCGGCACAGAGTACAAAGGTGATGCCTGAGACGCTGGCATTTGCTTTGTATTCTGGTGACGATCTCTCGTGCGCGGGGGGGTCGTCATCAAACCGCACGCGTTGTGTTCGGTCAGGCGCCACTGTAGATGGCGGAGGGGGGATATCCGATGCCATTGAATTGCCAATATCTAGTACACCACTGAGGCCTCCGAACGTGCTGAACACGTCATCAAACACGTTGAGGTCGATGTCAACACGGATGGGCCGGCTCTCAAGACCCACGTTGGTGATTGGTCGACTCGTGTTGGTGGATTTGCTGGTATCGATCAACAGGCGCAGGTCCTCTTCGAAGATCATGCTTTCCGAGAGGGCTTGGACGCTCTGGTCGAAGCTAAGTATCTTGTGTCCACCAAGGAAGAACTCCAGCTTGCCTAGGCGAACGTTGTGTTGGTTAGGCTTGCTGCTTACTCTTATATGTCGTGTGTTCAGGCTCAGCAATCCAGGCACGGGGTGTGGGAGAGGCTGATCCAGGCGATGTTCAAGTTGCTGATGTAAGGTGATGTTTAGCGACTCCACAGACAACAATAGTTCCATGTTGTTCTTTTCCTTGCTGGCATCATCCGGCTTTTGGGTAACAGGCCTCGACACCAAAGTATCGCTGATCCTGTAGAGAAGTTGTGCAGTTGAAATATCTGCCTGTAGTCGCACTGCTCCGACCAAAACTTCAATCGCAGGTGCAGGCTTCTCTGTAGGCGCAGACTTAGGTACTCGCGGTGCAAGTGTCTCGCGCTCCGCTAGAATAGACGTTGCGCCGCGTCTTTGCGAGCTGGACAGCTGGGAATAAGTAGAAAATGTGCCTGGCATTCCAGCGCGAGACATGGAAAGGCTCTGAGAAGCTGCGCGGCTGGAAGGGAAGTTATTTGAGACACCTGGCGATGGAGTCGAAGTCGGCGATGAGCTTGTGGCACCATCTCCGCCACCCTTATTAGGAAGAATCAACGTGATGGCGTCTACAAACAGTAATTGCAATGTCGCAAGTTCTGCATTCTCCAAAAAGTTCTCTCGATGAGGTATCGGCGTTGGCGCCGGAGGCGTGGGTCCTCGAGGAGTTGCCGCTTCTGAAGGAGGACTGGAACGAGCTCCAGATCTATACGCAGGTGTTGGGCTCTCAGCTCTGGCCCCCAGGTCATTTGAAGGCGGTGGAGTAGTGTCTGGCATGACAACAGGTGAATGTTCGAGATCGACACGGGATGCGATTTCCGATGCCCAGGCTCCGGGGACCTGAGGCTCTTCGGCCACTGCGACGGCACTCATGTACATGCTTTGTGCTTCCTCATGACTGAAGTACCGCGACTGCTCCAATCCATCTTGGGTGTCGTCGTGTGTTGATGTCGATAGCAAAGGTGACATCTTCACTTGATGAGAAGATGCTTCCAAGGCATTGCGCTTGTTGTCGGTCTCATCTACGGGCCCTTCGTTGTTGTCCGAAGTCATAGACAGGAAGAGGTCGGATTGGCTTTGATCGAGTGCAGGCCATGAGCCTGGGCCTACTCGGTCACGGTTGCTCTGAGGACTTTCTTCCATGCGTGGCCAAGATCCGGGTCCGTGGAATCCTCTGTCGTAGGGTGACATAGCCCTTCGGCTTCTGGATGGCGAGCTTGAGGCGGCGGAAGATTGAGATTGCGGGAGAGGCTGGTTTATTCCCAACAACAGGGAACCTGGCATTTCATCCTCGTGGGGACCTTCCCATATGTTGTCGATAATTTCATCTCCTTGACTACGACGAGATGCCCAGCTGATGTTGTCATCGCCCATCTGAATACCAAGGTCGTTGATGGACGCATCCACACCCCCAAGGCTCGGTAGAGTATCATGACTTGCCGCCAGCATCGATGTGGAAATTGGCTCTTCTGACGAAGGGTTAGTGTTTCCAGTGGTCAATCCGTCATCCGAAACCGGCGGCTCATCATTGTATCTGTTGTCATGCTGCTGCTGGAAGAGGTCACCAAAGGATCGATTGAGGATGTCCTCTGAGTGGCGGCTCGATTTCGTTGCGCGACTAGCCGTAGGTGAGGCAGGCGAAGCTGGTGAGGTGATATGCGACAGATCGGAGAGCGTTTGTTTGTGTGCTACAAGCTCGACGGAGAAGTTCCCGAAACGCACTTCTCTCTTAGTAGATCCGGGCATTAGTTCGACATGCTCAAGCTTTGCAATCAGATTTGCCGGAGTGTTGTCTTCCGCTATTCCATCGAGTTCCAGCGAAACATGGACACGACCAATCTTCATCTCAAATCTGTCGATCACGCGTTGTAGCCAGTTCGATAGGAATCCAGGCAAGCCAGGCGCCGCACCAGTCCCTATATCACTTCCATCACTGCTTTCGCTGAAAACCGACTCATCCATGGGCGCTGTGTTGACTGCTACGGATGCCTCAAGCTCCCGTCGCTCCTCAAGCGGCTCCTCAGCAAGGAATGACTTGGCCAAGTCTTCTGTAGTGGGCAACCTCCCTTCTCCGTGTACTCTGAACGGCGGCGACTGTATCCTACGAGCTGACTTCCTGTGCGAAGGGCTTTGGGTATCCCTGGGCATCCCTTCGGGTGCTTCAGGTGACCATGGTTGTGCTTCCTCCTCTTCCACCTCTTCAAGCCTCGCGACCACATCCACTCCATCAACTTCAACGGATATACCAGAGCCTATGATATCCGCAGGAATCGTCAGGCGCAACGATAGTATCCTCGCAGACTCCAGGCGCAGATTGGGCGGTAGTTGTGCTAGTCCGAGAAGGTACTCTACATTCAGGTTCACCTCCTTGAACTCAAGGGTCGTCCGCCGTCCCCAGCTGATATCGAGGTTGTCCAGATCGATGCCCGTAACATCAAGCAGACCAGATCGGTTCAGTGCATATCGAAGCAATCGCTTCTGTATAGAGGATGGTATCCAGCTCGTCATTATGGCGAAATGTGATTTGGTCAGTTGTCGATTCTATGTGAAGCGGTGTGTAAAGAGAATGTATCGAGGAGCAGCGAGGTATGCCAGAGAGTGTTCGCGGGAGGCAAATGGGGCAGGGTGAGTGAGACGGTGTGCCTTGGGCTTTGTGAGTCGTTGGCGGTCATGATGGCTTGGTAGCGGTGCGGATGGCCATGTTATGTCTGGAGACCCTTCGTTGAATGCGGTACGAGCTGGCCACTCTATGATATGGAGGAGAAGTCTGGAAGACGAGAAAGGTCAGCGACAAAGGCACAGGCAGGTGCACGATGTTAAAGTGATCTGCTGGGCACATGGACGCTGCCAGTAGTAAGGTCAACTAGTAGCGCGAATGACGCCGGCCGTCGGCTCAACTTAGGCCTATCGCACGAGCCTCATCATATCAGACCCTGCGGGAGACGCGGGTAGGCGATTGTGGGGAAAGCCTGTCTGACGCGCTCGCTGCCTGATTTATTAGACCTCGGAGTTCGCCGCACATTCTGACAGATATAGGATATAGGAATTCGTTACCTTCCCGTTCTTCACTTCACCAACGGAAATACAATGTCTGAATCCAACCCTGTCACTGCTCCCCTTGAGGATCCCGCTGTTAATGAAAACGGTCCCGGCGCAGAGGAGGAGGAAGACCTCGGCATCCCCTCACTCAACGAGCCGTTCATTCAGAAGTACATGGACGGACGAGATGCTTTGATCGCCCAAGAAAAGCGTCAAAGAAGCGACCATGCGTTTCGTGAAAACATGACACCCATGGCTGCTGAGGCGGCTGCTACAGTGTCAGCCATCAGGTTCCAGGAACAACAGACGATCTGGACACACGATTTCGAGGACGAAGTCGCCAAGAAAGAAGGCGTCGAAGTCTTCCCTGGCATGATGTTCAACCTGGCCAAGGATCGCATGGAGAAATCGAAGCTTTGGCAGATTGTGCGAAAGATGCCCAAGGGCGCTTTGCTGCATTGCCACCTCGAAGCCATGTGCGATCTTGACTGGTTGATTGAAGAGGCTTTCCAAACCGAGGGCATCTGCATAGCCGCAGATGTGCCTCTCGAGTCACCAGAGTCTTTGCAAAAGTCACCGTTCATCTTCCGTCACGTCAAGCAACCAAGCTCGTCCGATTCCCAGTCGATCTGGACTTCCACGTATCCTGCGAACGAGTC
>Ga0265797_10007883_pt1 | contig 14384 bp, 13 predicted proteins | sample P2T30metagenome_FD_192433 | JGI IMG/M metagenome (GOLD analysis project Ga0265797, IMG submission 192433) | Plant litter microbial communities from East Loma Ridge, Irvine, California - P2 T30 | ecosystem: Environmental > Terrestrial > Plant litter > Unclassified | place: USA: California... | reverse complement strand
AGCACTAGCAACAAGTCCCAGCAGTTGATTGTGTTCCCGGCCAAGGCCAACAAGAGCTCGCCTGCGATAACTGCCTTGCAAAGCTCCCTCGCCGAATCGGGAGTCGACTTCACCTTTGAAGACGTCGAAGGCTCGTCATATGGACAGCTGATGCCGTACGAACGTCCCGGGCTCAGTGAAGAGCAGTTGGTATACAGCACCATACTCTGGGAGCCATGCACGCTCAGTTTGGGCAGCGAGCTACTCCTCAGCTTGCGAAGATCCGGCTGGAAACCCACATACAGTAGAACGTCGCGTGAGTAGTACCCAGCTCCATTTGCACTACAACTAACCAAAACAAACCAGGCAAGGGCGAAACCCACTTCCTCGGAACTCAACCTCTACACACGTACTTTTTCAAGGCAGACTACAAGCCGCAATTCACAACGTCCACAACCACGTCCCCGTCGGACGAATCCATAGCTATTCAGAAAGCGCTCATTGAAGAATACGCGCTAATCGAACTGGGCTTCCGATTCGAGTTGAACGACATGGGCTTCTATATTCTCGACGGTAGACTATCCTATGTAAGTTATTGTGGTAGCCTAAAAAGCAACATCCAATCTCAAGGCGAAATCGTGTTAACGCAATCAATCATAGGGCGATATCGAATCGCTCGTGGAACGATCCTTTATGCTACGCGAGAACAACTACAGAAGACTACACCGTCCACTTCAATCCCACTACGACGCCAACCCTGCGCCGACGCCGACGACGACGAAAACGATGCACCCAACTCCAGCGTCTAGGTACCGCCATACCTACGCCTCCTCGCTGGCATCGACCTCGGTCTACGAAACGACTACGTACGGAAAGACCAGCCTCGATACAGAAAGCGAGCATGCCTCTACTGCACCGTCGGAAATCCACTATGGCGGCCGCGACGTGAAGATGTTTCTTGAACCTGGTTCTGATACTTCTGGAAAGTACACACTGCGAAATGGTGATGACGATGGTGATGACGACGACGATAATGTTCCTTCGTTGGATAGAGGAGATAGTTCGGTCGAGTCGCCGTCGGTGATATCAAGTGCCTCCAACTCGACCAATCCTTATCGCAAACACATGGTGGACATGAAAGGCGGTGCTTACAGGGGTGAGTTCGGTTTCCCGACCAGTGTTGTCTGGGACGGACAGGAGCAGCCTGTTACACTTATCTAGGGTTTACAAGCTCAGGGTAAATAGTGCAAAGTAGTTTACACGTTGAAGCTGTTAGTATCTCTACATGCAAAATAAAATGGTCAGGACATGATGCATAGGTACGCGCAGGCCGTGGTATCGTCGTGTTTCATTCATGGATAATTAAGCATCTTTTTCTGACATGGATATATTCGCTTCTACAATCATATATTGATCCAACCTGGACACTGCTTTACGCAGCAGTGGTCTTCTCCTTGGGCAGCGGTGTGAACCTCAGGTAAGGCTTGACGATGCGGAAGTCTGGGAAGAGCTCTTTGGCCTGGTCGTTGTTGACCGAGGGGTGGACAATGACGTCGTCACCTGGGATCCTGCAACGGGTCAGCATATGTTGGTCCGACAGCATGAGCGAAAGAAGACGTACCAGTTGATCGGGGTGGTGATGCGGTGCTTGTCACCAGTCTGCAGACTGTCGAGGACACGGAGGACTTCGGCAGTGTTGCGGCCAGTGCTGGCAGGGTAGCTGAGGATAAGACGAATGGTCTTCTTGGGGTCGATGATGAAGACGGAGCGGATGGTGAAGGCAATGCCCTTGCTGTCCACGTTGGTAGCGTCTTGGTGGTCGATCCTAGAGATTCGGTCAGCTGGGTCGCAAATGGCGCGATTTGCCAAGACTTTTCAACTCACATGTCGTATGCCAGCGCAACCTTGCGCTCCTTGTCGCCGATGATGGGGAACTTGAGGTTGCTGCCCGAGATTTCGTTGATGTCCTTGATCCAGCCATCGTGCGAGTCGACTGTGTTTGCGGAGAGACCGATGAGTTTGGCGCCACGGCGGGTGAACTCGGGCTCGAGCTTTGCAAAGGCTCCAAGTTCGGTTGTGCATACGGGGGTGTAGTCCTGGGCGGTTGTCAGCAAACCATCGTTGCATGTCGGTTGGTGGGAGAGGCGCGCGCGCATACCTCTGGGTGGGAGAAGAGAATGACCCAGTTGTCGCCAATGAACTCGTGGAAGTCAATGGGGCCCTGGGTGGTCTCGGCCTTGAAGTTGGGGGCAGTGCTGCCCAGACGAAGAGGCTCTGGTCGGTCGGTCATGATGAGTTCTGCGCGTTGTCAGTTTCTGGCAGAAAGCGCGAACATGAGGGGTGGCGGGGCAGGCGCATGCATCTTGCGTCTTGCATACCTTGCTGTGTGGTCTGTTGTAGGTAAGGTTTGCGCGTGTACCCGGTACGTGGAATATATTTTGAGCGTCTGGGTAGAGCTGTGTATTCGTCTTGAGAGGGAGAGAGGAAGATGTTGCGGGGTCGAGGAGCGCTTTTTGTCTTCTTGAGCATTCACGACCATTGAACGTTACAGTTGTAGCCTAGCGTACATTGCGCAATTGATCCATCACGCTTTTCTGCCGTTCAGTCACTCGGGCCCTTTGGTAAGCTGGCAAATCACAGCGGCCACATCTCCGGCGGTGACAAACTCCATCATTTCTCCTCAGCTGGAGTGAAGCTGGAGTGAAAAGTAATCCTCGCATTGGATGGCGCCATGCCCAGCATTATACGCTGCTCGCACACGTGATGGTCTGCGCCAGAATCTTGGACAGCCACACGGCTTGGGATTGTGGTATCGATGCGTCATTGCCAATCACGTGCAATAGTCAACACAACGTTGGCACAGCTTCAGCGGTACTATTTCTCAATGTCGGCCGCTGACTCGGATAGACGGTATCATCACGTGTCGAATGTACAGCACACTACATTCACACTCGGTAATAGACGGGATGCGTGCTCGTTTCGGCCCAAGTGTCGGGAGTTCCCGCGTGCCTCGGGGAGCCGTAGGCGCGTCCGAGCTATGTTTGACCACGAGCCGCCATTATCCCGCATGACGCACCAGAACCACATCGACTGATTCATGTGGCCTACACAAGCCTTACCACGATAGTCTGGGACCAAGACGCTCTACGTATTGCGTGGCGATTGCAAGCCTTGGTTGTTGACCCGGTGCTGACCATGGTTCTCTCTAGATGTGCCCTGCCGTTCGACTCGCATTCTGGCCTGGAGAATGCTAGAGAGAAACGGGCAAAACAAATTTTCAGCAGGCTATGGAAAGACGTTGCTGGCCTTTTTACGCCCGTTTGCCAACGCCCATATGCACAATGGTCCTGAGTAATGGCCGCCATGTGCTATTTCCGACCAATACCAACAACGTCTGCCCAGCCCACTGGAGCAAGAGTGGGTGTAGCCTACCGCCATTTGCCCGTGAAGATGCAGGTCGGCTACTTGCGAGCTAGCGGGCTATGGTCGACCCGCCAAACTATCAAGACTGCATCTTCCCTGGGATCGCTGGAACTGCATTCTCCAACTCCTCAAACCCATGCATCGCATCTTCTCCCATACAAGTCCCTGGCCTACTCCCGGCCAAAGAGAAAACCCCGACGCCTCCATGTCGTTCAATCCGGAGATTAACCTTCCCGCCGGTTCTGAGCTTGGGGTATCCGAATGCACCAAAGCGGAAATAAGACCACGCTCGGAAATGCGCTCCATTTCCACCCAAAGGCCAAGAAGCTACAACCCAGCAAGCAAAATCAGCAGCGACTTGGAAAAGGGAGAATATAGCGGAAAAGATGGGGACAGTGGCCATCACGAATTGCAACAGGACCTGCGAGAGGCAGAGATTGTATGGCATTACCTCACATTCGACACCGAGCTTCCACATCCAAGTACCATCCATCCAACGCAGCCCAGCCAAGAACCACCTCCCGAGCCTCCAAACCTCGTCAAATACACCAATCCCTTCGACTGGTCTGAGACGAGAAAGAACTTTACCATGTGGATATCGTGCGTCATCACCACCCTCACTGCCTTCTCCGCTGGAGCATACAGTCCAGGCGTGTACCAGATGACACGGGAATGGGGAGTGAGCAGTGTAGCCGCGCTGGTCGGCATTACAACTTTTACTACAGGCTTTGCCTTTGCACCCATGGTCCTTGCGCCCTTGTCTGAAATCAACGGACGCCGGCCCGTATTCCTCGCCTCGGGTGTTCTTTTTGCCGTCTGCCAATTATGCTCTGGTCTTGCACAATCATATGGCGGAATGCTCGTTGCACGCTTCTTCTTAGGCATCGGCGGTTCCACCTTCTCGACCATGGTTGGCGGCGTGGTATCTGACATTTACCACGCTCAAGACCGAAACACTCCCATGGCCCTATTCTCTGGTAGCGCCTTGTTAGGAACTTCCCTTGGACCCATGGTCTGTGGCTTCATTGCACAAAACACCACGTGGCGGTGGATATTCTACGTACAAGCGATTTCGTGTGGAATCATGGTTGCACTCATCTGTGTTGTATTCAAGGAGACACGTGGCTCTGTCCTTCTATCCCGTAAGGCAAGATGCCTAAACAAATGGTACGAGGCCCGCGAAGCCGCAGGCTACTACGGGTTTGAAGTTCCCAATGATACAAAACGTGGGTCCGCGACTTCACAGCGGTTACGCTGGAAAGTGCGGTCTGATGAAGAGCGCGTTTCTCTTAGCAAGATGATTGGCATCTCTCTATACCGCCCGTTTCATTTGCTGTTCACCGAGCCGGTCGTGTTTTGGTTTTCCCTATGGGTGGCTTTTTCCTGGGCTGTGCTGTACCTTACACTGGCCGCCATTCCGCTTGTCTTTCAGAGCAATCATGGCTTTTCATTGCAACAGGCCAATGCAGTCTTTGCATCTATGGGCATAGCTAGTATCCTGTCTACAGTGCTTTCAATTTACCAGGAGAGGATTGCGAAGCGAAACGGTAAACTAGTGGATACGCCAGAAGGTCGCCTGTATTTCGCGTGCATAGAGAGCGCCTGCATGCCAATCGGCCTCTTCATGTTCGGCTGGACAAGTTTCTCAGCAGTACCTTGGATTGTGCCGGCCATCGCCATCGGAATTGCTACTGTCGGCATATTCTCAATCTATCTAGCAACCTTCAATTATTTGGCGGATACGTACCATCGATACGCAAGCTCGGCGCTAGCAGCGCAGTCTTTTTGTAGAAACATGCTTGGTAAGCCGGTTGCCTCTCTCTCTCTCTCTCTCTCGAATATACGCGGAAACTGACTTTAGCTTAGGTGGCATCTTTCCGCTCATCACAACTCAAATGTACACACAACTCGGATTTGCGCCTGCGAGTAGTCTTCTAGGTGGTATTGGTGCGCTACTAACAGTGGTACCGTGGATATTGGTTCTATACGGTCCTCGGATAAGAGCGAGGAGTAAGTTTGCGAGTGAAATAATGGATGTTACGAGTTGACGATGGAATGCAAAATAAGATACCATTAACATTAGAGAGAGATAGAATAATGAACTTTTCAATTAATTACACCTTAAGATCCCAAATGAAGGGGGGGTAGGTAGAATTGCACAAGGCCGATCGAACAACAGGTGTCGCTGGATGTGGTTAGCGCTAACCCACGAATGTTGCATCATTGGGGGCCTAGGGCTGAACCAACTAACCGCAACACTGCCACACAACACAGCCTACCGCGAGATGTTCTTAACCAGGAATATTTGCATATTCGTTGGTCGTATTCACTACGCTGCCTAGTGGCAACTTCGATCATGTTCCATAACAAGCGGCTTTCCCACTGACCGTTCCTGCCCAACTAAGAATATGGATGACTTACTCCCCTCGTATGAAAGCGTCATCCGACGCGATCCTTGGATATTCATCGCACCGTGGCTGCCTTCTCATGACCTATTCTCCGCAGCGCTAGTATGTCGAAAATGGCATCAAGTCTTCACACAGCATCTTTGGGGAAGTCCTGCGTCGCATTTTGGAGTCCAGAATGATACCGTCTACGGTATGGCAAATCGTCGAAGCTAACCTCTGGGAGGCTAACGCGTTGATAGTGGCACTCACACGGTTCAAGCGTGCTTTGCCGCATGTGCGGGCCTCCGTACGAGAACTCACACATACTCTACATTTTCCTCCGGCGCATGCAGAGTTGTACGACGGGCCGCATGCAGAGTGGCTACGTGATTGCCTTGAATATCTTCCACGTCTACAGTGCTTGATCGTCGATGGCCTTCCGTTTTTCGATCATGCTTCTCTTATAAGCCTGCGATATCCAAGCCTACGATGGAAGTCGACCCGGCCAAACGCCTTTCCAAGTTTCAGCCTGCGTCTGCTTGATGCCTCAGGCTGCACGAATGCTACCTCTACAGGTCTTACGGAAGCACTACCGCATTTCCCTGATCTTGTCTCTTTGGATCTATCGAGGACAGCAGCTGCAAAAGACAAGGGCTTCCTTGGGACGCTCGCGTACCTCCGCAATTTGCGCGTTCTGAATATCAAAGGAGTGGGCTTAAAAGATGAGGAGTTTTCGGTCATTGTATCTATGATTGGGAACCGCGTCAGAAGCCTTGATATCAGCGATAACGATTTGACCGATACTAGCGCACGTCTTCTACTCCAGCATTGCCTCAAAGAGACAGTCGTTGCAGCCCACAACTTCCATGGTCCTTTACCGCCGGTTGGACTTGGGCGACCAGATGATGAAGAGGATGTGTTCGACACAGAAAACATTGTAAGCCATCTTCGCAAGAAACTTACCGAAGGGTTTGTAGGCAGTCTTGCAATCGAAGGAACAAGAGATGGTATATCACATCTCTACCTTTCAAACAACAACATCACCATAAAAGGCATATCGGGGCTTTTGCGATCAGGACGCTTGCAGGTCCTGGATGCAGGCATATTGTCTGCTACTATCAAAAGCCCTGCACCCGCCACCATGGAAGATGTGCAAGATGACGTACAACTGCCCGGCGTAGCGAAGCTGATTCCTATCCTGTCTAAGTATGCATCGCACAGGTTGAAGTACTTGAGGATTAACTATCAGGTCATCACGGAGGATGCACCGCCCGTTATGACGGCTGCATTACCACGGCCGGAACTCTGCGGGGACTTAGCTATTTACAAGCCTTCTGACGCACTTGAGCTGGAAGCAGTCGATCCACCAACATTTGAGCTTGACTCTCAGTTTACAGCTATTCATGAAGTCTCTGGAGATTCATCCTATGCTGCTGAACTCTCTGGCTCTACTCCAACACTCGAGCCTTTTATCGTTACCTCATCAAGTCTGAAAAGCACACGCAGACGTAGACTAAGCAACACAGAGACCTCCGTAGTTGACACTACCTCCCAACCACGCCCCATCAACCGAGACTCTGCATATGCTCCAGAGCCAATCCAACTGGAGTTACCTCTCACTCCAGTGAGTGACGTGGATAGGAACGATGAGAATTGTAGGATCGGACCAGCAATAACTATGTTCGAGCCAAGGGCATGTCTCTCGCCTACATCCGACAGTAACATGCCACAGGTGCAAACTGAGAATACGCAAGCGAGATCACGACCCTATTCTTTCTATCACGTTGAAGACCGAAAAGCTAGGCTGGACTTCCGTCAGTCTCAAGAGAATTGCTTGCATCCCGGAATGCTATCGAGACTTCACACCCTTGTCTTGACCGAAGTGCCTACAACAACCACGGACAGATCTCTTATCGACCGAATCGTTCAATTCATCAAGGATGCGTCTGAAGAAGAGATGATCGCTCGACAACGAGCTAGACATACTTATATACTTCCGCCAGGGCGCAACCGTGCAATCGCCGAAAGCGAGTACGCACGCAACCTATTTGCGCTCCAACGTATCGTACTGGAGATGGCACCTCCACAAGCAGCGCCGAAGAAAATATCAAGCAGTTGGCGTGCGTATCCAACAAAGTCAACTACTCAAGACGCGGACTCTGAGGCATTCTGGGAAGCAGCAACACACGACTTTTCTTTCTTTGATGATGAGGAGTGCGGGCAGCCGGGCTACGAAACCAGCCGTACTCTACCATTGGCAGCTATGAGTGGCCTTGAGCTGGCTCCCAGCCATAGCACATCAAAACAAGAACCTAGGGAAGAAACACCCGAAACAAGACCCCTGCTCGATGTAGTGGGAGAAATCGGCAAGTTCAGAAGGGAGAGAAAAGCCGCGTACAGTGAGTTGGTTCAAAAGGGAGAAGTCGATCCCGAGGTTGAAGGATACTGGGCTGGGAATATCACAATCCTGAGGAAGCCAGTGAACGCGGAAGCTGGGGAGCTTGATTGCTACGGCAATCGCTACGAGTCTGGATGGTACTATCGGTGATGACGGCAAATAACACGGGTGCTGTATACGTTCAAATTCGAACACTTTGAACAGCTTAGTTGCTGAAATAGTTTATTCCCTAGCACGGTAATAACCGACGGGGGCTTGTACGTCCAATGTCGTGTAAGAATAACCAACTGTGAACATGAAAGATTTCGTAAGAACACAGACTAGTCTCTCGCTCTTTTGTGGTATACATGCATGCGAACGAAGCGAAATCACGTGGGCCAAAGGTCGAACCATGGCTGTGATAGAGACGGATGGACTGCCGGCGGCTATAGCCGAAATCATTGCGTGATTCATCGCTGCAGGAGAAATGGAGCGAACGGGAAGGTGCGAACTACGACCCAGATAGCCATGCAGGCAGCCCACACGATGCTTGGCACGCTAACCATATGCGACGTCCCCGGCTTGCACCTCCAAGCAGGCGCATCTCAGTATCGCGCAACGTCTTGCAGCCAACGCCCCTCCACACACCGCCCATCGCCGGCTCTTGAATCGATGAACACGGTGGAGATAAAATTGGTTGCCTGGTGATTACGCGCTTGCTGTAGCTTTCACCAGACAGCACTGGCGCGGGTCGCGTCATTTCGCGACGTCCAACATCACCCTTGCTGGCCTCTCGACACATTCCGCACTTTCTACATGGCGCCTGTTCCCGACACTCCACGACCACGCGTGAGAAGCACCCGACCGCCACGGCGACACATATCCGATTCGGCACCCCCCAGCAAGCGGCGCAAGTACATCCCGGGTGGACCAGGAGGCGGGGGACGATACGTGGATGACGAAGGGCTGGAAACACCAGTAGGAGGCACTGGCCCCGGGGGATACGCGTACACAGGTCCTCGCGGCCGTGTAGGACGCCTCAACGCCGAGAGGCAAGGCCTGCCCATATCTGCTGCCTCGCCTTCATACCCACGACCCCGACGCGAGAGGCCGCCAGCTGGACCGCGTTCCAGTTCGGCCGCTGCAGTCGCCGCCGCCGTGGCTCAAAACGATGGCTACAAGCCGCGCGAGGAGAGGTCGTGGGACGAATTTCATCCGGATCTCGATATTGATGCCGAGTTCCCCGTCTACAGCGCAGATCTGATTGATGGCGTGAGTCCTGCCGACAGCGATCCAGGAACTCCGCTGAACCGCTCATCTACTGGCCAATATGCTGTCGACAGTGGCCTCTCTGCCGTGCTCGATGGCCTGCGCGCACAGCAGGTCGAGACGGCTGAACAAGAGGATGTGAGCTTAGCAGTCAACGGCTCAGGCGCATTTGTCACGCCGAAACGACGTCCAGGCCGGCCACCACGCAATAAGGACTCGATGCTGGCCGGGCTTGGTTCGCCCCCGCGGCCACGAATCAACCCCCTTCCAACCATGAACCCAAGGGAAAAGCTGAACCTGCCTAAACCTTCAGTGCGCCAGGTCGACCCCTTCAAAGAGCACGAGGAGAGCGAGGGAGTCAAGGTCAACTATGTGGACAAGACAATGGCAAATATTGGGTACCAAGAGAGCGAGGTCTTTACACGGCCATCTGAGAACAGCTTAATCCGGCTCCCCGAAGGTTCCATTGAAGAAGATTTAGATCTGACCTTGCAGACCGAGGCAGAGGGCACTGCCGGTGCAGTCGCTGTAGGTCGTGTCGAGTACGACATGGATGAGCAGGACGATCGATGGTTGGAGGCGCTCAACATGCAGCGAAAAGAGGAGGGTGTGGAAGGCATCAAACCTGCTATTTTCGAAGTCACCATTACTCAGATTGAGAAGGAGTGGCATGCGTTGGAGAAGCGTAAGTTTGGCATACAGCTGATCCATTCCCGACACCTTTGCTAACATGTGCCAGGCATACCCAAGCCAAACCCAAAGCCACCCCAAACGCATCGACCACGTTCCAGCAGTGCAGCCGCTGTCAATGGTGAGCCTGCTGGGCAAGGCGAGGAACAAGACACAAAGTGTGCCATTTGCGATGACGGCGATTGCGAGAACACCAATGCCATAGTGTTCTGTGACGGCTGCGATCTGGCGGTACACCAAGAGTGTTACGGCGTTCCATTCATACCAGAAGGACAGTGGCTCTGTAGACGGTGTCAGCTAGTAGGGCGTGGTACCCCTGTTAGTGAACTTCCGGTAGGCCCCTTCCCTGTCTGTTTAGCTAGCCATCATACTAACTACTACAGAGCTGCATATTCTGCCCCAACATTGATGGTGCGTTTAAACAAACCACGGCGATGAAGTGGGCACATCTGCTATGCGCCATGTGGATTCCAGAAGTATCTCTCGGCAATGCAACCTTCCAAGAGCCAGTGCAGGATGTCGAAAAGGTTCCGAAAACTCGGTGGAAATTGGTGAGATTAGAGTATCTTCATTTCTGTAAAACATGCTCTAACAAAAAGGTAGTCGTGTTATATTTGCAAACAGAAGATGGGTGCCTGCATTCAATGTGGGCACAAGTCTTGTTTCGAGGCCTTTCACGTCACCTGCGCTCGTAGGGCTAGACTGTGCTTGCGTATGAAATCCTCACAATCCGCGAATCCGCTAGACTCGACTGTATTAAAAGCGTATTGCGACCGGCATACCCCATCAGACTGGAAACGCGAATATGATGTGGAGAGTGCAATAGCAGATGCCAAGGCCTTTTATCGACACACTATGCGGCATATTCGATGGCCAGATAGCCAGGCATATGCTCTTTCTATCGGATCGTCGCATGCTATGCCTTCTATCGAAGGACCGGACGACGACAGCCCAGGCAGCAACAAGCGCAAGCGTGGTGCGTCTACGAAGACCTGGAGACTCCCATCCGGAGCTCCTGTAGTTCCCCAGGCCGTATACCACAATGTCGAAAATACGCTCATCAAGTTCAACGTGCGCAAACGAAAAGAGTTTGTGCAAGAAGCTTGCAAGTACTGGACCCTAAAGCGTGAGTCACGACGCGGTGCTGCTCTTCTGAAGCGCCTGCAACTGCAGATGGAGGCCTTCTCATCTATGGAGATCACCCGCCGTAACTTTGCCGGAATGGGCGCAGCTGGCAGACCTCGGCTTCAGCGTCGTATCGAGTTTGCCGAGCGCCTGGAAGACGACATGGAACAGATTCGCGTACTTTGCGAGATGGTCAAGCAAAGAGAAGCGGAAAAGCTCAAGGATGTGCTCATACTGCAGCAGATTGTTGACTGCATCTACTTTCCGATTCCGCAACTACTACAACCCATTCTTGTTCGAGCACAGGCGTAAGTCGCCATTCCTTTGTCTTTGGCATACTTACTGACGTTTTTACAGACTCGATAGCAGAGGCTACTTTACCGAGGGGTTCAATAACCTTCAGGCCAAACTGGACGAAAAGTTCTACACGTCCGTGCAAACATTCAATGATGACGTTGCAGCCGTGCTGAGCGCTGAACTTGGTTTCGCGGCCGTGACCAATATTGGCGACGCGGAGGAACAGCTGAATAGGGTTTCGCACAGCAGCTTGACAGCCGAGCAGAAGGAGATGAAGAAGGTGGTCAAGCGCATCACCAGAGTCTTGCAGCCTCATTTTGAGGAGGCGATTCGCAAAGAATCCGAACTAGCTGGCCGGCCATACGAGAAGTTGCCCGACCTGGAGACACTCCTCAACCAGAAGCTACAACGCAGATCTAGCGTGCACTCACAAGATGGCACTGTTCGACAAACAACGGAAACCGATCAAACGATTGCTGTCCAGGCCCAGGGAGACACAACTGGCAAGGAAGAAACGAGCATAATGGTTCAGAAACCGGAGGAGATGCAGCTTGCACCCACACCCGACGAGAATGCGGGATATGCACACCATGCACACGATGAGGCGGCAGACGAGGCGGCCATCGCTATTCAGCTGGGCCAAGACGCCCTCCATGTGTCCAACAGCCAGCCCCAAGGCGATGCAATGGCAGAAACTTCTACTCAGGTCAACGGTCGTCCCGAGCCGCTGACTCCCCCGCGGTCCGAGAAAAACCTACTGAACCCGTTGGGCAACGGTGGCGTTCCATGGTACCTAGAGACATTCGATATACACGGGACCACAGTATACGAAGAACGATATACGGGTCGCGAAGTACTTCGAGACATGAGCGAGGAGCTTAGCGAGCTCGACGATGACGAACTGGATGGCTTGGCTGATTCCGACCCAGTGCGGCCAATCGACACACCAGATTCAAACGTGGCTGCGATTAAGAAGGCCGTAGCACGTAAGCGACAGAAACGGTCGCGAGGGTGGTGATTGAGGATGGTTGATCTTGTTTTGTTTCATACCCTTCTTGCACATGCGCGCTCTGTAGCATGCTTTGTATTAACTTTTGCATTTGTAACATAACTACCTTAAGTGGGTAGACGAGGATTTTCTGGCGCATGGTGTTTGCTTGGCCGCTGAGACAAAGCTACGGCATCTCGATGGGTCGTTTCAGCAGGATAGGTTGGCCAGGCGCGAATTGGTTGACTGGCCGGACTTAGATGAAGTTATGCGGAGAGTAGTCAACGAAGCAGTGTTGACTGCGTGGGCTTGAATACACACTTATTGCGAACACAGCTGCCTTGCTACGTCATGCGTTGTGGGCAAAATGGTGCGGCACCTCAGGAGGATGGTTGGTGCACGTTGATAGCTCAGGCAGGGCGACCGGGGCGTGGGCTCTCCCCCTTATCGGCCGGCCTCACCTGCGTCGGTTGAGCTGGGCAAGTAGGCTGGTGGTTTCTTTGTCCGCACGGCGCCTTTAGCTACAAATAGCACCTGATCCCGCCCACAACCGCTCTCTCTCACCCATTTCCCGTTTTTTTCCTGCTCCACTCCCTTGCCGCGCGCTGGTAGTGTTAGCGCGACGCTTACTAAGTCAAGACGCGGCTACCGTCGATCAGCCCTGCCGGTCCCCAAAAAATCGCCAGCTTCAGCAAACACACCTTTCCTCAACCAACCAACTATCAACTCTTCCGACCCACGACACCATCATCATCATGGAGTATGAAAACGAACAGCGCAGCTACGATGGTTTGTCTCTCACTCCTCAAGCTACTCACGTGAATACTGATTGGGCGTGCAGACGAACCTCGCGGTTATGAGCGCGACCGCAGCAGGTCTCCCCGTGGTGACCGCCGCGACGACGGCGCGCGTGCCCGCAGTGCCTCGCCAGGCGGTCGCGATAGCCGGTATGTGAATGCGTGCGCTGCGAGATGAAAGCTGGTAGCTAACGCAGACGCCAGGGGCCCACCGCCAGAGCGCAGGAACGACGACGATGAGAGCCGCAACTCGGGCTCCAACCTCTTTGTGACGGGCATCCATCCCACGCTCAGCGAGGATGAGGTGACGCGTCTATTTGAAAAGTACGGCGAGGTGGAGCAGTGCAACATCATGCGCGACCCTCACACCAAGGAGTCTCGCGGCTTCGGCTTCGTCAAGATGGTCACGTCGGAGCAGGCTGATGCCGCCAAGGAGGGTTTACAGGGCGAGGTCCATCAGGGCCGCACACTGAGCATCGAGAAGGCGCGCCGCGCGCGTCCTCGCACACCCACTCCGGGCAAGTACTACGGTCCTCCCAAGCGTGGTAAGTCTGCCCAACTTTACCTCCCCATTACTGCGTGATGCACTAACCACCTCGTAGAGTTCGGTGGACGTGGTGGCCGAGGCGGTGGCCCTCGCGGCTACGGTGATCGCTACTCAGATGACCGCCGCGGCGGATACGGCCGACGTGACGACTACGGCTCCCGTGGCTCACGGTACGACGACCGCGGCTACGGTGGTGGCCGTCGTGACGACTACGGTCCCCGTGGTGTTGACCGTTATGCCTCTGACCGCAGCTACGGCGGCAGGGACGGTGGCAGAGACGGCGGGCGCGATGAGCGTCGCGGCGGCGGGAGTGGTGGCGGCGGCGGCGACAGGGGCGGCTACTACGACAGGCCTCCTCCCCCGGCTGCTGGTGCCTATGATGCTCCTCCCCCGCGTGAGGCGTACGGTGGTGGAGGACGCTCGTACGAGGGTGACTACGATCGTTCATACCGCTAGCTCCCCAGCTGACCAAGGCAGAACCCAAACGGTACTAAGTTAGGGTTCT
>Ga0265797_10007882_pt1 | contig 14384 bp, 13 predicted proteins | sample P2T30metagenome_FD_192433 | JGI IMG/M metagenome (GOLD analysis project Ga0265797, IMG submission 192433) | Plant litter microbial communities from East Loma Ridge, Irvine, California - P2 T30 | ecosystem: Environmental > Terrestrial > Plant litter > Unclassified | place: USA: California... | reverse complement strand
CGCATTTCCCGACGTCGCCATAACACGAAGACACCTTTGCAGATCGTCGCGGGTTTGATGCTGATCAGTCACTGTCTCACATTGTCCTCGCCGCGACGCAAATATCGAGAGCAGGCTTCGCCAACTCTGAGTCCATCGTTGACTGATATCTGTCTCCTTCTGGAACTTTCATGCACGGTTCAGGTTGCGTTATCACAATGCGACGAGGCCGATTGATGCGATGAACAAAGCCCCCGCCTGATAGATGACATTCATATCTCATCCTCGGCAGCGTCCTCGAAGCCAGCATCAGTGACAGCGACAATTAGGGTCAAGGAGGGCAACACCGGACGTTTAGCGCGTTCCCTCAGGACGGGAGAAGCATGCTGGTGAAGGACTCATCAGCGAGGTATACTCGGTGCATCGCTTCGGTCGTCTTTAAAGTCGTTGACACAGACCTTCCTGCAGAACCTTCTAGTTCTCGGTTATGGATTGCGCAAACCTGACAAGAAGAGTTCCGCCAGCCCACGGCTGCGTTGGGGCATCGCGGCCCAACGATCGAACGTCACACCAGCCTAACGCCACCGATAGTGGGCTGCTCAAGCTGATGTTAGAGAGTTCGGGCGTCGTAGATAAGCTCAAGTTCTTTCTTCAAAGATAAGCTGCGTAAAAGATGGCTCGCCAGTCTGGACACAAGCCTGACGAGCCTGGAGAACTCTTTGTTGAAAGCCTTAGATGGCCTTGGTGGATGGGTCATGGGTCTCACTGGAATACGCATCGTTGGGCACATTCAACCTTGGAAGCCTGGTGAACCGAGACACGCTGGACCATCATGCTGAGCAAAAACATTGGATCGATATAGGAGCAGGTAAGCCGACATTTTCTGCCTTCCGCAAGGCACGACAAGATGCATCGAAGCGTACAACACCTCCAGCGACAATCGGAAGGGCTAGAGGCGGGATTAAGATGGTCACCAATTCTAGACCTGGTAAGGGCTCGTCGACACGCCCGATTTTGTTGACAGTATAAACTCTTTTAATGTAGACATAGTCCAACTCATTCTTTTCAGATGTCACATGGTTGAAGACTGCACGCTGAGCTGTTGTAGTCATGGCTTGTTAAGTGTCGCAATTCCTCGATATACGTGTACGCGCGCAGGCCAGTTGAGTTCTATTGGAACGTACGTCTGCCGTCGATGTTGTCAGGCGAGGCGCTGAACGCCACAAGGTCGCCTTGATCACGTCGATGATGATGGAAGCTGGAAATCTCGGTAGTGGAAGTGCATGCCGTGCGCAAGGCCTCGCAGGCCTTCGGCTGAGTACTATCACATTCCGCTCCACGCACACGTCAGTCAGGCTCAATACCAAGACCGAGATGAAGGCGGTTCATTTACGCGTTCTCGCAGGGCCTCAGTCTGATCCATAGGCGCCTTCTTGTCGGCAAAGCCCCTAGACCGCGAGGCGAGAAGCTTCGGTCCATCGTGGCAAAGGATGAGCAGTCGACAATAGTGGCAGTTCTATCATGTTGGGCAGGATCCAGTGTGGCCGTATGGTGTGGAGGGTGTCTGCTGCGCGGCGACCAGGCGGGCACGCAAGCGGGCGACGCGCGAGGGATTTCCGGCTGCTCCGATTGGTCAGTGGCCGCCCCGCTCAACAAGACGCACTCGACCCCATCACAGCGACCGTTTCACGGCCCCCATCACAACGACGCGACGCACATTACCGCACGCACCAGATCCTGTCCATCGCAAATATCGCCCAGTCACATGCATTCAATCTAGCGGTAGACCGATGCGTTCAACATGACGAAGAGCGACTTCGCGCGCTTGCGCACCCAAGGACACGCTTCGGCGTACGAAGAGGGTTCAACTTGCGCACAACCACCTTACCCGGGCAATTGCAGCTGCGAAACATGGTAAGCAGATGTTAATACAGGCTTCATCAACTTTAGATTGATAACCACTCCCCAGGGGCCCAATGTGATCATCGTCATTCTGGGTTGAGCTTCATCCATGGCACCCTGCCAAATCGCCATACCCACCTTCGTGCGGTCGACTACCACAGAGCCCTCCAACCGCACCCGTACCTTCACGATACTCAGGCGTCATAGCATACTCAACATGTCGAGCCTTCGTACGTTGCGTTTCGCCGGCGCGCATGGCGCGTCCTCAGCCTCCACCCCGGCGTACCGAGCGAACATCGAAGACCTCACCACTGGTTCCCGAAGCGACGGGCGGACATGCGACCGTAGGACAACACATTCGCTAGTGTCTCACGGGAGGTCAGTTTTGTGCTGATAAGACGCCCTCTCAGGTCGTCATGGGCGGCAACAATATCCAGATGCATGGCAGGCACTCCAGCGCGGCTGCCTTGTTTGGCGGACTCGAGAACTATACCACCGTATTTTCCTCTTCCGGGAGAGATGACTTAGAGTTACGCTGAGCGGGCAACGATGTGCTCTGTCAATGCCCTCGCTACTCTTGACTGTTTAGCAGCCCTCATGAGACGCACATGCAGGCACCACGGGTTGAGGCCCTCTCACCATCCCTCCCCGTTCCATCCCGCCACCGCCGCGTCCTCGCGAGCATAAATCGATCGAAGACGAGAAGCTACGCCTTGCCACCGCTTTATTTCGTGTCGAATCCCTTGCCGCAGACGACGTCAGCAATGCGCATCTAGTCGCCGCCGGATGAACGATAACGCAATGCATTCACCAACCTCGACAGCATATGCAACACGACTAAGCGCTTCGATTCGCCTGCCCTCCATCATCCTGTCGACCACACACGTGCGCGTCCGGCTTCCACATACGAATGGGCGGAAGCAGCATGACACCCGGCTGCCTGCCTAGGTCGACTGTCTACGGCCGCTTGTCGCCAAGTGTCTACTCGTGCATCCTTCCCTGCGAACCCATTGTAGAGTGCTCGAGCCCGACGAACCGACACCGTTTTCAGCTTCGGTGGCCTGAGCAGTACAGGACCGGGTGGCGAGGATGCAATTGAAGAGCAATGGATGAGCTTGTTCAGGCGCGCGTAGCCGCAGTACGCCGGACTATGAGGATTGACAAGCCTAGCACGATCTCTGGTCATTCGTGGGTCGCAGCAAGTTTGCCCATCGAGCAGTTTTCCTACACATTACTAATATCGATGTGATAGGCTCTGACAGTACGCGCTACTCACAAGTCCATACCCTGCGACGCTGCCACCCTTCGTTGCTCGCCCCCTTCGTACATCTCGTCCCTCTCTGCGATCGCCTGTTTCCCCGCACTTCAGCGTCTTGATCCGCTCACATATCTTTCCCAGACGGCAGCATGCAACATACCGTGACACCGATCAAAGATGCAAAGGATCTCGCATTGAGGATGACAGCTTAATCATTGGGCATCATCGCATCACGCCTATTGAAGGGAACATTTCACCGCCCCCGAGCCGCGAAGGAAACGGAGACAACGACCCAAGATTGGGATGCCCTTAGGACCCGCCTCTGAGCGAAGGGCCAGCTCTAGACCATATGGACCCTCACAGTGCTCGCTCTGGGCATGGGTCACAACAAGGCGACGCTGGTGTAGCGACATCTGCGTCCCGGCTGGTGGTGATTTTCGATGAGATTGCGCGCGTGTTCTCGGGCTCGCGGCAGGTGCCACACGTTCAAGCAGACTATCGCTGGTGGTTGTCAGAGTACAACCCGAACGCTCATACTCCTGCGTTGTGTTGACTCCATCCTTCCTCCAGTCACGTTCACCCGGTTCAATATTCTTCGCCATGCAACACCCAGCACGTATGTGCTACAAATCGTCTCGCTCGGCGATGTTCGCTTGGAATACGAGCTATGCGCTTGACATACAGCCTCACTCACACCAAAGGACTAATACCGACTAGACGTCTGCTCGGTAATCGTCTGTGGGATAGGCAGTGCCTGCGCATCGTCACAGGAACGCCGCAACCTGTTGGCGCATACACAGTATCGGTGTCGACCCGCTTGACATGCAAGAAGCGCCCCGCTGTCCTTCCATTCCCGTAGATGGCCTAGCAAAGCAGGATTGACGGGTACACCAGGGCCGATCTCTAGTCTTACATCTCATATTGAACCGTCGCCACAATGACAGATATCTCGCTGAGCAGTGTCGTATCGCCTGTCCGAGCCACCGGATACGCTCCCTTGATCACTGCTTCGTTACTCCTCGCTCTCGCACCATCATCGCCCACCATCGTGGGACTCTGTGGCGACACTGCGTTCATTCCGCAACCTCTCGACGCAAGCGGGGGCCGCTGGAGCACCTCCTGACTCTTCCACGTAACGCCAACAAGCCTGCGGCTTGACGGACCGGTCGGATTGTCGCATCCCCTTTGTTATCGCCAGTGCCATCGCCAAAGGCCCACGCGCAAGTTCGTTGGTGAACACAGGCAAGGTGTCATTGCTATCGCATGAATGAACGGTGCAACACGGCTGCGTTGCGTATGGTCAGGTCACGAACGACATGAGGTGACGATAAATCCGTGCATAGATATCTTTCCCTTGGTGAAGAATATGAAGACTTATCGGGATGAATGAGAACTCTGCCACTGCTCTGCAGCCTTGCGTCATTTGGTCGTTGACATTGCGCTGACACACACTTCATCACAGCCACCTTCACTTGCTATGTTCATTCCAATTATCTGATTTGATGCGTCCAGCTTCATGTTCGTCGTCGGGAACTGCGTGCATCGAGACTTGCTCGTCGGGTGTAGGTCGCTGTTTGGGCCACCGCAAGACTTTGGCAAATGTGAGGCGTCGCTTCTCTGGTATTCACGTCTATAATTGAGATTTGGACTCCCACGCCGAATTCCTTATCGTAGAACAGGTTCATTCATTATCGTGCTACCATGCGTCTCTTACCAAAGTCCAACATCGTGATAGCTTTCCTATTCGTCATGAATAATTACAGCACTGAGTTTACTTGCTCGATGTCTACTGCTTTGCAATTTTCCGACAGTCCTTCTTCGCTGTGCAACGCTTGCGACTATCCTGTCCCTTTCCTGCGTGTAATTTCGTGTCTGGTTCTTTCCAGTGATTTTCTCTACCTAACTTAGCTACTTCATGCAAGCTGTCCAATTCTCGTGCGCTCGGTCTTGCTTTCTTTGCGTGCCCAGCGACGGCGTCTTCCAACGCGATTTTCTCCTTGAGCTCGCGCGACCAAGGTACTGCAGTCCACATTCAACCCACGATCTCTCTTCAAACAGCTTCTAATCGATTGGCACGACCTTCTGCAAGCTTATCGCCTACTTGGTCTTTATCTGCTGCTCTTGTCGCCCAGCTGCGATAGTGACTTTTGCCGGAACGTGTTGTCGCTCGTGCGACACGCGTCCTGTTGAAGATATGTCTTTTCTCGAAAACTGCTGAGTCGCTTTTATGCTCTCTTTATCTTGGTCTCCTTACGAGTTGCTGTTTCGATCGCGAGATAACGCGAGAGGATTCTGTTGACAGGATGGAATGAACACAACATGAAGGGAGGCATCGATCAAACCAGAGACCTATTGACGTATGTCTTCGCGAATGAGTGCGCCACGAGCTTTGTACCCGGTTCTGCGACGCTATGCACAGTTAGAACTTAATAAAGCGATATAGGATTTCTACGAGAGTAAGTACACGGCTCTGCGAGTGGCGATTGGTATCGTGGCCGTTGCGTGCTTCCAGACCCAGACACTGCCTGCTCACTTAACGACGTCGACACCTTCATATGGCTCGTCCCCCATAGTGTTTCAACTCTCGTACTGTTAGCCCACTGTTCTCGAACATCGCGCAGTGCTATACTTCACAACGATCTATATTCGATCCGCGGTGATAGTATTTACGTACTTACGCTGTGAGAATATATAAGGGACATTGCATTACTCGAGCTATGACTTGGACGTGAAAGCATGTACATTAACAGCGATGTCGCAGAAGTTGCTTTCTGTCACTGTCTCTCCCAAAGGTGCAGCAGGAGAAAGAAGACAACCTTGCAGCTGCGAAACGATAGTTCAGGCAGAGTTAGGGATACAATCTGATTACTATCCAGTATGGTTACTTTCATGCGCGAAGAGGTATGCTTCGGTTCGGTGCTTCGTGTTAGCACTGTTGCGCCAATTGCTGCGCTTCACGACTTCGGCTTCGATAAGTAAAGCTGTCTTATCGCCCTCGACCCAGCGTTACGGTGGTGTACTGGTAGAGAGCGACGGTCCTGAATACGGCGCTGTGTAAGAACTAGCAGCGCTCGCGAAGTCCGGCTAAAAAATAGCGTTTTGGGAGATACGATGACGTGAAGTCAATGGTTAGTCCATTCGAGATCACCAGAAGTCTTGAGTAGTCGGGGATTGCTCGCAATGCAGCGCCCTTCTCGTGCTATACTCCACGTCCCAAAAAGACATCGCAGTATCGCAAGTTCTCGAGCAAGCAGTCGCGCCCCGCTCTGAGGCCCCGTTGTCTGACATCGATGATGATGGCTGTCTGAGGCTAGCTGTGCAGCGCGCTCACGACCGACGACTGGCTTCTTGTTGAACGTCGCTGTTCTTATCGGGAGCGCGCTAATGATACATGCATAGTGCATGAAGACCCTGATGCAGGTGTCTAGCGATGATGATGTTCCCTCTTTCAGCCTCAAGGCTAAGGTCACCGGTATCGCGCTTTAGTGGTAGCTTTGGAAGAGAGAACGCTGCCAAGGGTGAGCCGATGGAACGATATGGCCGCCCATCTACGCTTCGTACACGGTATGTCTTTGTAGAATCATACGCACAGATCTTCGATTCGGTTGATGAGGAAATGGTGATGAAGGACATGAAGCGGAAGCCTGCGCAAACGCCATCTAAATTGGCCAGTCCAACGGACAACAAGACTTACTAGCTAATGTGGAGCTCTGACATTATGCGGACGCTTATTGTCGCTGTGTAAGTGGATGGACGTGAGATAAGTCTCCCCTCACGTCTTTCAAGCAATGAAATAGCTGCGAATTATACGTGCCTGAACAAGCTACACACGATATATAGATAGCAATGCTTGTGGTAACGGCTGTACGCTTGCAATGGGGCTGAAGTTCTTCGTTGCTGTAATCACGCCCGGATACATGTCCCGGGTGAAGAGACCGACGCGATAAGTCCTTTGCGAGCTTCTTTGGCTGCAACATACGAATCGGGGTCGTGACTGATGCAAGTTGGAGGCACTATGGAGGGTGTAGATATCCACATTGTGTGCTCGGAGTACAAGAGCAAGTGCCACCTCGTTGTAGAAAGAAGTCGAGAAGGTTTCTGTCTGATCTCGTCTGTGGGGTCGGACAAGAGACCGACAGACTTCTCTTGTTAGTGCTGAGGCATTCATGGTCTGCGATCTTCCGATATCTTAGTAGGGGACAGGATGCGCTGCGATGCGAAGCCTGATGGTGCTTGGTGCGCAACGTTTCTTCCTGTTAGTGTGTGCGCCAATATTTCGAGTCCCGCGCGATCGAGAACACAACAACCCAACCCTGCGTGTGAGAGGAACATTCAGGTAGAGGGCTACAGTAGCTTCCTATATTGCGAATGCTTGCTGGGCGGTTAGAACATGGACGTTGAACGTGGTTCAGATTAAGGCGGTTGGGCGTATACAAAATGATAAACTAAGCTTCGGTAGTCCTCGGAAGTTTCATCGATGCTGATGATGTCAACGACTTGTTGTGACCTTTGACATCGCAGTAGCATGTGCAATATGCTTGCTGGAGTTGTCCCATCGTCTAGTAACGACATTCGAAGGATTTTGTTGGAATGGGAAAAGTAGCATTCGACGGGAAGAAAGCTGGGTACTTGGACAAGGTCTAGAATACCGTCCAGTTAGAATGAATCATATTGATGGGTGTGTTCTTACGAAGCAATGACAAGATCAGTCATCTTCGAGCGTGTATTGCACTAGGTGGTTGGAATGGCCTATTAGCGGTAGAGGATGCGGCGATACGGCTGCAGTGCTTCGCCTAGTATTCCTTTCGTCGTCGATTGGGCTTGTGCCTGCAGCCCCAGAACCCCATCTCTCTCTTATTGAACCGCACGGTGTGGGAATAGCCGTCGTGCTTATGACGTCGTCTCGCGCTTGCGGCTCGGTGGATGAACGGACATCACATCACCTTTCATCGGAGCTTGAGTATTGAACGGGAGGATTGGTAGTGTATTCTGAGTGGCATAGTCTACTTTCAGCTGCGGCTTTCGCAAAGTAATTTCGAGTTCCCATCACTCAACACCCGATATGTAGATAGAAACATCCCAATCAATGTGGGAGTTTCCCGGTATTGCGTATCGGTCGGGGCGCAATGCATTGACAGCACTGATCGCACAGCACGTGAATTGATCAAGTAGATTGACCATGGCGCCAACGGCAGTAGAACCTGAGAAGAGTAGTGTCTTGTACCTTGAGCGGCCAAGTTGACCCTGCCCCGAATGAGACACCGAGAAATGCAGAAGGTGGACTTGTATTCAGGAACAGAAACAGACATGCTGTGCTGGAACAGATGGCGGTCAGCAAGCCCTTGTGATGACGATACTTCTCTTTTGCGAGAGGACCTGATTGTATGGGTACATGTGGATTTCAGAAGTTGTGAGTCGCTCGTTGCAATGGGTTGGCGGTCAGCAAAGTAGTGATGTTTCGTATGAGCACAACAGAGATATTGTATCAATACGTGGGTCTCGGGGTATCGCCGGCTCAAAGTCATCGCGCCTTCTTCAAATGATCTGACATCAGACACGCCGGGTCCGAGTCAACCTTGGTTACTGCCTCTATAATCGAACACCCGTGGCTTTGCGCATCAGAAATCACCAAAAGAAAGCAAGATAACATCAGGCGTCATACCAGCTCCATGACTTGCCGGGAACTCGTCGCATCGTTGCCACTTCATCGGACGGATGTTCTTCTCACCTACCTCGTGATGCGGTAATGCACCACCGCTACTGCTCGGCTTCACCGAGGGTATTGGTCCGACGAAGCAATGGGGAATAATGCGAGATGCCGTGCGTCTCACGCGGCACCGCGGCTGGCTCTTCACAACCCGACCAGATCGCTGTGCGACGAGTGTGTGCGACGAGCGTGAACGACGACTGCCCTCTTCGAAAAGCTCGTCGGGCAGACGTATGGCGGGTGTTGTGCTTCAGGTAGCCTTGGAGGAAAAACATGATACTCCATCTGGAATGGAGGCCCTAGCAACCTGCTCAGGGTATGCAACAGCAGTCAGGCTTAGCCAAGAGCAACACGTTCGCGCTGGAGATAGTGGCGGAGCTGAAAGACCTGGTCGGGATAGGGCTGCCTTGTGTCCACCCATGGCAAATGGGCGAGAGGAGTACGCCTCATGGGCTCGTTGCAGTGCTGACAAAAGCGTTGTAGCCGAAGGAACCATCGCATTGTCTGACCAAGCGGTATGCGAACTGGCCAGTGGGCTTTCAATAACTCGTTATGCCAGAGCATTCATTCAGTCCGCGGAAGGCGAATACGCTACCGAGCAGCCCCGTGGCACCAAGGGGGAAGCTTCGCGCCGATGTGGCCCTCTTCCACGCTCCAAGTCTTCGGCTCGACAGTTCCGGGAGGCGCGGACTTCGTATCCATGGTTTGAGAGAGCACTGTCGGATGAGGCGCGGGCGATTCTGGTAGAAGGTGCGAGAAGCGGCTATTGGGGAGGCATCCGTGCTGTGACCGCATGTGTATCGCGAGGATTGGATAAGGCCCGCAGCAATAGCCGCCTTGCTGATGCTTGTCAAACCAACCCCTCCGCGCTCGTCGCACTCGATCGTGGATTGCCGCCTTTCTTTGTTCCCTCTCATACCATCTCTCTGACGCCGTATCAACGTCTGGATGTCTCGCGGTCGTGCGCTTGTCCTGGAAGATAGTGACAAGGTGCGCGCTGTTGCAAGCGACCAGCGGGTTCGGTAGGCCTTGAGACTGTATGAGACACCTGCATAGTGCCGTTCATTGCGCTCATGTGGAGCTGTGAACATTTCAGCTCACCGCATTGCCGTAGGGTCGTGAGAGATGCGTACGAGGCGTTGCGCGCGAGGAGTCTCCCATAGGCCCGGGGTGTGCGAGGTTCTCAGTGCGCGTTTGTGTGGATGGCGTTCGTTCGTCGGCATCGAATGCGCGCGCGGTGGACGGTGAGGCGGTGACTTGCTTGGTAGTGCTGGGAGACGACTGCGACGCATCAGTCAGGCGCTCGAGCGAGCACTCGATGAACGGTGCGGGCATCGTTGAGGTTGCTCCTAGATGACGAGCGAAACATGACATGGTGCGCGCAGCTGTCGGGTCGGTCGAAGCAGCCAGGGAGGGTCGGCTGTGGGTTTTGGCGGTACTGAAGGCGATGCGCCAGCGCTGCAGGTGCCGGCTGGGTGACTTGTGGGGGTAGCTTTGGGCATGGCCCCTGGTCAGGCGCGCAGATGTAGCCGGGGCTGATGACGTATGCCAAGGGCAACTTGATGTCCAAGAAGAGTGACAACGTAGCAGTGTAGGTGTTGGAGTGGGCGCAAGTCGCAGCTGACACGTTCGCGAGAGGAGTGCTTGGGTGCGCGCGCTGAGTCAGGACTGTTGTGGCTCAGCTGCACCAGCCACATGACTGCCACACCCGGCATCCTCCGCGCGCGACGAGCGCAATGATGGCCAGTCTCAGGCATGCAGGGATAGCACTCGCAATTCGTACGGCAAAATTTCTGCCGTGCGCGCAGGTCGATACAAGAAGAACAATCTTTATTTGCGATGCTGTTTGTACTGTCTGTGTGTGTGACGACAGATATGACAAGCTTTGAGGCTCTGCGGGAGATCGACGTGCTAATGTCGAAAAGGTCTACCTTCGACGCAGCCTCGCCCGCGTCGCGTGGAGTCGTCATCATCGCTGAAGCTATTTCGCACTTCCATACTATTAAGTCGCTTCTTGTTTGGATGCATCACTAATCCATATTAGGACAGGTTATATCGCCGGCATGGCGCTTCATCTCACCTCTTGAGAACGAAATCTCCGCTCTTCATCCCGTCACGCTCGACGTTGGACTTGGATCGTGGGTTTTCGCGCCTACTCCAGCCTGCAGTAGTCTCAACATGTTAATTCGGATCCTACACGAAGCCATGTAAGCTGCTTTGTCGCATCACATAATGCTGTTTAGAGACACAATCTCTTCCAAGCATCCAGCTCTGTGTCTGTACCGCAACGCTTATTCTCCGTAAACGGATCTGTGTAAGTATTCAGCGAAGCTTCAGAACTTAGCCATGCCTAGGTATCATAGAGTGAGCGCAGGCGATCAATTCGTCTAACTGCGACGTGCAAGGGTGCATCAACGTCATACGACCCTTTACCTCTCGCTAACAGCCCAGTATCAATTCGAGACCATCCTTGTTTCTCACATCTAGTCGTGATTAGCTTTCAGAAGCGACTGATGTGGTTCAGGTCGATCTGAACATCCTCCAAGCAGCAGCTCAATCAGAGTCGAACGAATCTTACCACAGTCTTTACCATCGTGTAATTATCACAACGTGATTTGAAGGACATGCAAGAGCGCCAAAGCTCAACGCGACATAAAACATCTCACATATATTCCGCTCAACATGTTCCTTCATCAGGTAGAGGTATACTGCCGTTCCACCAAGTAGAATGTCGCCATGCTTTGTCATGAACGAGTTGACAAAGAAAACCTACCCCGCAAAGGACAGTAAGCTGCAAGCGAAGACCATTACTGTTTGTCTTCTCTGGGAAGTATTCGGCGACAGTAAACCGTGTTGGGGTTTCTGAAACCGTTTCAGTAACATCGTTTCCTGTGCTCGCGTGGTATGGAGAGTCTCGAACACGTCGCTTACGACTTATCATGCTTATCTTCCCCTGTCGCTCACCTCTGAACTCTCATGCCATCACTTTGCCAATCTTTGCACGATCGTTTTACTGTCTGCTCCCTCTTCTTCTTCGAATCCCAATGCTACACTTCATGCAGCACAACCTCTGGTCAATTAACCCACCCAAGCATGCTTGACTAACGATCATTCCTTACAAGTCATATCCATCGGTTTAAGCCGCCACGAAGACGACTTCGCCGCAGCTCTCTGGTCTGGAAGTATCGCTTCTACTATCAGGCCATCTGTTGCGCCGCTATTCAGTCCCAGACCCGGCAGCTTGGACCGCGGTAGTGAAGTCGCGCTCAGCTCTCGCTCTTTTCTCGACGTTCTGTCATGATCCAGCCTCATTCCGCATGTCACTGTTCTAATTATCTCATTCCAAACTCATCCCGAAAACTGAGCACGCATGAGAAGCACGCTATCTTCGACATGCTTCTCTACCCTTTCTCTCTCTTCGTCTCCTGAAGCGACTAATTACCGGGAATTCGAACTGAGGACTTGAACTGGTCTGATCGCACTCAGGGCTCGACTCAAAAGCGTCAGCTTCATGCTGGCACAACAGATCACAATTTCTGAGGCTGAGTGCGTCGAGCTATGCATTCGATTGTCTCTGTGAGGCACTGTCAAAGCCTGCATTCAACCGATACAGCGCTGCTGCAGTCGATGCATCTCGATCGCAGGTCTGAATGTTTACGGGTGCGACGCCTCTAACTGACTCGTACTCTTACGCTATTGTGATAGGCACGATCAATCTTTGACATCTTGATGAACCTCATGTATCTTTGAGTAGAAGCAAGTTCGAACCGCTCTCGACCGCGTTGAAAGAATGCAGACAGTTGGATTTGAGCATCAAGGAACCATCCCCACCACATGCGCAAAATTAGTCCTCAACTCGAAGAAGCGAGATCACAATCATCAGAGCCCACAAGCCCCGCAGCATTGCGAGACCCCAGTTCATCGATGCCGATCTTCTCAACTAACTTTGCACTGGTGAAAAAAGATAACTCGATGCTTCCTGTGCAATCTCGAAGGCGAAGGCAGTGGTATTGAGTAACGTACCATTCAGGAACTAAATCTAATCGCTTGTTGTGGGACCGGAATATGTATGCCATAATATTGATTTCACCGTCAAGATACCGCGGCAAGAACTAACCAGCGTGAACACGATGGAGACGATGCACTATGTTCCGGACGAAGCTGGAAGTGGTGTCGCGAGGCAGCAGATACATGTGCGTATCTGATCACCCTTTGAGAAGAATGTTTGAGGAGCACATGACCTTTGTCGACCCTGATGAGACCTGAAAACGGTGCCGAGGTGTCAGCGATAATGCCATGCCATCTTGCATCACAGCCCATGATGCCGTGCGTCCTCTACCCACTGTCGTTCGCGCTTGAACCAATGGCACATACAGTGGAAAAGGGGTTTGCCTTGGAGTCAGATCGATGCTTGGTCCCGGAAGCGCTGGAAGGACGCAAGTCTCATTCTCGTCGCATCATCATGTCGAGCCAAAGATTCAGATCACACCCATGACGACGCTTCGCAACCACAGAGCTGGTGGGTGGAATCATAACTCATGACCGTGTTGCGACAGGAACGCTTCCAAGCATCGGCTTCAACCTAGATCTGGAGCTCTTCGTCTAGTAGATCCAGGACGCATATCTAACAAGGGTTACACACAATATTCACCTGTCTTTGCTGCGCGTCCGAATGTTGTGACTTCCCCCACCATACTGCGCCAGGCGTCATCGAGCGAAAAGTAGCCTATTCTTCTTCGCACGAGCGTGCTGTTATATGCGCCCATGTGCTGGGAATTGCGCTTGACATCAGAGCTGCCTCTGGCGCACTACGAGCGGCGCAGAGCCGCACATGTGTTGAGGTGTATCGTATTGAAACGATACATATCACGTCGTGTTGCTAAGTGATGTCAATGGGAGCTGAGCATTGAAAAAGCATCACTGCCCTTGACGTTGTTAGGGATGGCGAGGCTTGATATGTGACTAAGCATCGAGAGTCGGCGGGGCTGTCGTCACGCTAGTCGAAAAGGCCTAGCGTCTACACGGGATAATAGAAACTCCGACCCCGGAAGCTGCATCGCTCGCCACCGACACGCTTAGAGCGCGACCTCCACTCCAACCACCATCACCGCCATCGACCCTAACCATCTCGACCTCACTTGCTAGCCGTCTTCAACCGCAGCCACCGTCTCTCGTCAGCTCCTGGCCCCCGGTCCTCTTCGCCTTCCTGGCGCCTTGCCTCAGTCCGCCATCCCCCGGGACCTTTGACGTGCGCACGGCGTTGTCGGCCTACAGCCCACGCGTCGGCGACTCACGCGTCAAAGGGGCGGTTCTCAAGCAGTCACAGGTTGTGCGGACACGACGGGGACAGCAGTTCACGAGCCGACACCGCGCTTCCGTTCCACCCAGCACCATTCGCCGAGCTGGGCACAACGAGTCAGGGCTGCTCTCCGCGCACAACGCGTCAAAAGCCCGGGCGGGTGGGTTTCCCTTGCGCTTGCTTCATCGCAAGGGGGATATCACTTGTGAGTGATACTTCTACACCATGGTCCGCTGGCT
>Ga0265797_10007880_pt1 | contig 14385 bp, 11 predicted proteins | sample P2T30metagenome_FD_192433 | JGI IMG/M metagenome (GOLD analysis project Ga0265797, IMG submission 192433) | Plant litter microbial communities from East Loma Ridge, Irvine, California - P2 T30 | ecosystem: Environmental > Terrestrial > Plant litter > Unclassified | place: USA: California... | reverse complement strand
AGAAGATGCTCATGGTCTTCTTGACTAGGCCGTCAGCGCGGAAGTCGTAGCTGTCAACCAAAGAACCGATCAGAGAACGATTGACTCTGTCCTGCTCGGAGGTGACAAGCGGCTCGTGTGAAGTGAAAGGCTTTGGCATCTCAACATTCTCCTGGCTGTCCGAATTGCAACGCTGGAAGCCGTCAACACCAGGAAGGGTGCTGCGTTTCCGTTTGATGGCACGCTTTTTCTCGCCGGGAGGGAAAGGTTTATCCAGCTCGCGGTAAATCCAGAAGCTGCCCAAGCTGCGATTGGGACTCCACGCGACGCCATCGATCCAGCGTTTGACACCACTGGCGTTTTCTTTGTAGATGAAGATGGTGCCGCTCTTGATGAGTTGGCTGCGCTCTTGATCGCGAGGACGCCGTGGGAGGTGGTGAAGCTTGCCGCTCAAGCAAGCCTCGAAGAGGATGAGCCCGTCCATAGTGTCCTGGACGAAGCCGGTGAAGGTGGGCGCCAGAATTTCTGCTCTGTTTGCACTCATGGCGAGAGGTGTAAGAGTTTGGGGGAAAGGGGGTATTGTTCAGAGCGGAGTAGTAGGCCGAGTCAATGGAACAAAGTATGTCGTTGAAGGACGCTGTTTGTTTCTGATGAGTGGATGACGGTCGGGATGTCTGAGCCTTTGTATAGGCTTTTATCGTCACCTTTATTTACCGTCAGTATGCTGAAGTGTCGTTCGCACCATCATCATTAATGTTACATAGAAGCGGGAAGCAGTGACCGTACTGCAAGGGGAAGTGCAGGGATTGTCAGCCTCCTTGCTGCAGGATAGCCTCCTTGCTGCAGGATAGCCTCCTTGCTGCGGGATAACCCCCTTGCTGCAGGATACCGCTGCTCAAGTCGATCCTTCCAAGGACTGCAGCCTGCGAGTGTGACGATTCACAGATAGCTCGGTGTGCAAGTTGCCAGACTACCCGGGTTGTCGCATCACCCGTATCAATGAGACATGACTCTCGGCGACTTATCCCAGTGAAGTCACGGAGCCGCAGCACTCGCGGGTCACCCTACACCGTACCTCACCGTACTGTACGCCTATTGCACGGACAAGAGGGACGCCCACGTTTGAGAAGCACGAGCGACAAAGTATGATGCACGTTGGTAGCGAATGTCACGTCAATACCTGGCAAGGAAACGTTGTGCAACCCGAGCGAGTCCCTACCACCTAACGCTACCGCTTCCTTCCCCTTACGTTGTGACTTAATGGTTCTGTCCGGGAAGTCATGTTTAGCCATAGTGCTTCGTGTTGTAGCATCTTCGCAAACGTTGGTCGAGCATCTCGGCTAGTGATGGCGTGCAGTCTTCAAAGACCTGAGCACAGACAAGTTCAGGCCGGGCCCGGCTTGCGGTTGTCCGTGCGCTCTTTGCTGATCGGCGCCTATCGTTCCACAACGCGATGTCTCGTGTCGCGGTGCACAGTATGCACAACATGGAGCGCAGCAACTCTCGCCATGCTGCAGCACACTCCAACCGCTGTGTGTAAATTGATGATGCGGATCGAAATTCCGACGGAGAGGGAGGTTGAGGCCCCTGCTTTGGAAGCACAGACATTCCCGTCTGGCAAACGCTACCAAGTCCTGAGACTCGCATTCCTTGCGCCGACAGATAAGCCTGTGAGATGTAATCACAGTGAATCACGCACGGTAATCCGTGTTGAACGGCATCCTGCAGAACAATGATAGCCAGCATCACTGAAAGGTATGAAATCATGTGTAGAGTGATATTGTGTGTGGAAACTACCTCTGCCATGGATCAAACTGAGCAAAAGAGGACTAAGTAAATGAGCCTCTCGGTCTGCTGACATAGCACCATCAATCATTGTTCACAGGCGGACTGCTGAGGATGAGCGATGGTCACATGTCATCGGGTACTACCGCTTCTGCAAGGCTCGATGGAAACACGCTCTCTACGATCGTTGAAGAATGGCACGGTCGAGGGCAGACTATCATAACATCGATGCCTATCATTATGTCTAGATTATATTCCTAACCAGGAATCTTTCGGCCCCCATCACATCCCGTACCTCTTACTCATCCAATCACAGGGATTCACGCTTTGAATGTGCGTAGATTGATTGATATCGACTTGTTTGTATCACATTGAGCGCCCAGCGGCCTTGCATAGTTCAAGGTGATCCTCCCAGTGGACAAATCCAACGTTGACTAAGAAATCCGTCTGAAAATGTAAAGCGTGATTCAGAACCGTAACTTTGTCCTTCTCTTGGTCCATAGTATCACTTCCTGCCTTGGACAACCCCCACTTGTGGCGGATCTCAGAGCAGTGGCAAGTCAACCCTGCTCTTGTGCGGTGCACAAATAGCCGCTTGAGCCCATGTTCGATCTGATCCCACTCCATATCTTTTACAATACGACAGTACGCGATGAAGAAATCTTCCTCCTTGCTGTATTTAAGACCTGATGAAATGGGATTTTTGCGCTTTCTGCGTTTCGGATAATCGTTGGCTGGTTGCAGGTAGAGAATGGGTTGAGCGCCGGTATTCTGGGATCGGTGTGAGGGACAAGATTTTGTGTAGCTGTCGTATAGTCCGTGAAGGGTAGTATTGACAACAGTTGTGTTTGAATTCTGCCGCTGGGGCTGGAGTGCTGCATGTCGAACTGGCGCCCCGATAGGCTTTGCTGTTTCGACCGCAGCATTGATAACGAAATGGATCGACATTCTATCATCTTTTTGTGAAATGGAGGTCGTAGCGACTGTTGTGTCGGGTCGACTGTTATCGGGTGCAGAGGCAGAGTCGACAGGTCCCTCCGTTGTGTTCATGTCGTGTTCGAATGTTTCATGGTGAAGCAACGTGTTGGCATCGTCGTGTGAATTGCGCATATGTCTCGGCTGATATCGATGTTCGAATGCTTTGGAAAGAGAGAACGGCTGTCGAGCGGACGGGGGTGAGGGTTGTAGGCCTCGAGCTGAGTACTGATACTGCGAGTACTGGGTTCAAACGAAGAATGCGAGGGTGGACTGATGCCAGGGTGGATGGAGCCACAGTAACGCACTTGAATGGGTATGAGTGCTATGCCTCCTCCTGAAAGACGGGGGACAACATGATTATATCCACTCTCTCGCTGTCAGTAGGATTTAATCTCGGGAAACGTACCCCTGTCTCGTCTTCACGCACTGTGGTATCTGTCTTGGTCTTCACATCCTTGTCAGCTTCTCCGAGTCAGGCTCCGCCCAGGCTCCGGTCAGGCCAGGCTCTACAGGGAGGTACCGCCACGAAGGAGTCGCCACATCGATATATATAGTTGCAGGGTCAAAACCCCTGACAGCCGCGTTGGGCAGAAGGTCGCGCTCAGACTTGAGACAAGGCCAAGAATCGTACCACCCGGAGCGCATTCTATTTGACCACATCTTCGATAAATCTAGCGACTAGCTCAGGAATCGTTACGCTAATGGAGCGTGGCATGACGTCCAATGTTCTACATTGATTCCTGTCCCAGCTTGAGTCGCGCGGGCGATCCGAAAGAGCAGGGGTCGGCTTTCGAGTGACTGAGCCTCGTTCTCTGCGTGTATAACGATCACCTTCAGCGTACCGTTGCACTCATCTGCGCGATACTATTCTCCGTGACCCACGACATCACCTCAGGTGGAGTCAGTCATCGGTATATCAATGGTAGTGGCTATCGGCCCGGACCTTCAATGTACATCCCGGATAGCACTGGCACAAACAGTAGGATGACGTCCTGTCTGTAACCTAGATCAAGATCAAGGAGTAATGCGATGGAAATAAAGCAACACTACGTAGTATCACTGTGACTTCGAGAAGACTTTTGTCATAATCACCTATTCGTGTATCGTGGTCTAAGGTACAATAGCGTGCGCGTGTGCCAGACTGTTGAAGTTAGGGGACGCACGAGCATACCGATTATTCGAAGACATGTGGCAACGATAATTAATACACTACTCTTGAACCAAACTCCAGCCCTCCACTATGCAATGCCATCTCGACAAATTGACTACTTACAGACGACTGACCTCCCGTTCGCCACTTTCAGCTTGTGCTCAACTCTCCAGTTCCATTAGCCGAGACCTCTCAAAGGTTCCAGTTCTCCAAATCACTAATCAATGAAGACGTCGAAGCGCGGCTGTGGCTTTCTTGGATGACCCTCAGGGAGTACATTTCCATCCCCTATGACTTCTTTGCTGTCGAGCCACATGTTCCCGTTGCGGAACAATTGACCTCCACCAGACGTCGACGCAAAAAGGTCGGATGGTCTAATTTTTGGTGCTTGTACTGGGCTTGTTGTGAACTGATTGGTGGGGGTAAAGATCAGCGGTGTGAGAGCCGTCCTTTGCCTGGAACGTCTTTTGTGCAAAGGTTAAAGGGACGTAAGAGGAGTTGTCGATCCGGCATGCTGGGCTCGTTTGCAAGTTGGCGCGGACAGTACCCGCTTGTTCCGATACCCAAGTCGCATCTCTTCCACTAGATTTATTCCATCGCACCGGGCTGGCACCGGTGCGATGCCTCCTCCGGCAAACATCCATCGATCTCGCACATGGTTTTCCGATAAGTTTCTTCTAACCGTGCTCGCATCGGATTTAAATGCAGTGCGGATTGCCTGTTCCATCTCAGATCATTGGGGAGGATCTCTTCCCATTTTTTGATATCTTCTCTGCACCGCTCACGCAAAGTTTGGAGCGCCTGCCCCGGCGGACTGCAAGTGTCGTCCCAAAGGGATGCACCCCGAATTTGGTCCAGCAGCCTTTCTATGGACGTCAATGCCTGGTAAAAATGGGGGATCATCGTAGAGCCTTTGATCTGATATGGCAAATCAACGCGAGAAACGCTTTTCCCGGAAAACTCGGACAGTGTGGGCATCAAACTTTCGATTCTCCACAAGCCAGTCGTCTGCTTGTAGTCTGTGGGAAAGTTGTTCCGTAGCAATCGCAAGCAAGTCCAGGCTGCCATCACGATCAAGCGCAGCGAATTGTCCGCCATCTTCTCTTCATTGACCTCACTGCGTTCCTTGAGCTTTTCTCGGACCAGTTCGGCATCGGAGTAAACGTCAAGTTTGCTTTTTATCAGAAGCTCAGTGGTTCCTTCTTTGGAAAGGAGATTGTTTGACTTTAGCAAGCATTCCAGCACAGTGTCAGCCCTTATGAAGAATTCGGCACTTGCCGTGCTGCATCCGATCAACTCCTTGCATTGACCGGCAAGCAGCAGTTGCTGAGCACGGCGTAAGTCGGTCTTGTCGTGACTCCCGATCGTCGGGAAATCCTCTTGGTTGTAGATTGATTTGAAAGCAACGGGTTGACCTCTGGCGTCAGTCACGCGCTCATTCTCCCGAATTTTGTAGTCGTAAGCTTCGCCGAGGGTAAGTACAAGGCAGACGACGGCAACACTCGGCTTGAGCTCTCGTGGTTCTCCAGATGGGGCTTCGGAATGCTGGTGTCTTTCGGTACTTGAACGTTGTTGCTTGTAGTCTGGGATCCAACGGCTTAGGTCGCGCAACTGACAGATTGGATAAAACGGGTGAAAGTGTGTCAGATACATCCGAAGGTGATTTTCGCTCGGGTGGGGAAGTCGGCGATTGGCTTCCTTTCTTCTTGTTGTCTTGGGTGCTTTGCCATACGAATAGCTCATTCCAGCGCTTGCACTTCTCGGGTGCCGACTTTGAGCACCATCCTTCAACTTCGAATCAGAACTGCGGACTGTCATAATGATAGCGAAAACCGTCCAGGCAAAAACGAAACGTTGTTGCTTTCCCCTACGACATAAGACATCCAGTAGGCTTCTTTATACACTGAACTCCCATACATCGGCATTGAAACTTCTCAAGAGTCTCGAATCTCAATCGTGCGCCCCTATTTCCATTACGCGTGCGGCGTAGTTTCCTGTTGCCTTGTTCCTGTCTCGCTTGCATGTTGTATATCGCTCGAGTCAAGCGCCACTCCAGCGATTCCCTGCGACGAGGCAGTGCTTCCAGAGCGTGTTAAATTAGACTAGTTTCACAACGTACGGCGCTTAGTTGGCAAATTTCAACAAGGCAGTGCTTCGTCAGATTTACCATGCGATCTGCGGAAAACTAGAGGAGGGCATCAGTCTTACAACGCATGCTTAGGGTGGACCTCTGGTTAAAAACGGCATGAGGGAGGTGTGTAACTCCAGTCATTGTCCATCACCAAACGCTGCCGCTTTTCCTCCCGTCTTGTACTCCGGTCTTCCCGTCCGAATGGCCATGTCGAGTCAGCGTACCCTGTACCATGCCGGTGCGGCCTCAGCTGTAGTGTCCCTGCAAAAGCTGGGAGAAAGTCTTGGCCAGCAGTGCGGCCTGCAAGGTGTGTAGTCATCTCTAAAGATCTAAGCACAGACGTTTCTAGGCCGGGCCCGGCCTGCGATTGTCCGTGCACACATGGCGGATCGCTATCGCTCGACACGCTGGCAAGACCCTTCAGCCTCACGCGCAAGCGAAGGATGCGGCTTCTACCTCCGCGCTTGGGGCCTTAAAGTCCCCCTATGCAGGTGTGTATCTGCAGCTGAGTGGAGGAAGTCGCGATGGCAACTCAGCTGCAGTGATCTCACGGCCTTCCCTTTCGATCTTGACTCGCCACATGTACTCCACAACCGACGATCCCTGTCAGGTCCTGAAGATAGCTACACTGCATAATTCGACTGTCGTAAGGAGTCATCGATTACCGATCGGAGATCTCCAAGCTTCGAGCGTTCTACCGAAAGCCTCTTGTCTGTTGATGAGGCACGAGTGTGTTATCGTACCCCGACTGGACTAGTTCTCGCGGACGGGACGGAGCACGGCGATCATGATCGATTCAATGTGAATACAAGTAACACTGTGGATGATTGCACGGCTGTACTGCACCGAGTAACGCTTATCTCTCTTGCCCGAGCACCGGCATTGCAACTCTGTGCCTAGCCGGGTACCACAAGAAACGTTCTGGACGATCACTTGAGGTTTCCGACGATTGATCGTTCCCCGCGATTACGTAGACATGGAAGGCTTACACATCGTGAGTGAAGCTCGTTATCACCTGCCATGTTCACCTCATTCGTCGTTCAGCGAGACAATCATCATGCATACCACGTCAGATCGACACGTCCATACCCATGATATTGAGTTAGTCACTGTAATGGGCGCAGTCTACGCACGATCTTGATCCAATCATTCCATCTACTCCCAGGGATGAACCGAATATCGCCGTGCAAATGATTGTTTGGTTGATCAGAATCTCGGCTCGGCTGCAGCACTATCACAGTAATCGCATCTATCGAGGTTTGGGTGCGAGGGTTAGTTACGACATATTCTTCTCCGTCCTGGCCTCTACGTGAGAGTATATATCACCGTGGCGAAGGCCAGGAAATATTGTACAAAAGAGACTGTCGTTGCATAGATCGCATTGTCTAGAAGTCGAAATCTTTGTCCCAATGGCAGCCGAAACCCCTCATAAGCTGATGGCAGCCGCGATTGCTACGCTCATATTCTCACTTCTATTCACAATCATCCACACTATTGAATGGAAGATCCCAAAATACTTCGAAAAGTGGACTGTCAGTAACCAACTGATTCGTGAGACCCTTCCTCATCTACTTGCCAATGATCCCATTCGCTGACACAGGACACAGCGATCGCATTTGTGAGCTCCATAACTATTCCAAAGCTACCCTATGCTGACAACCTTGCAGCTGCTCTCTGTACCATTCTACGCCATGCTGTTTTGGGGACTATCGCATGGTCTCGGTACGAGCACCGAAGGTGCCGACGATGGCATGGTCAACCAGGGCATGCAGGTTAGACGAACCTGCCTCTTCTCAGATCGATTTATGCTGAAACACACGCAGATGTTCTACTGGTACCAGATACCGCGACTTGTGTCCATGGGACTAGCGAAAACATCTGGCGCATTTCTCGTACACGAAGCATTAGACGGGACCGAGTGCCGACCGAAGCCATTGAACTTTTTCGCCATCTGTGCGACAGGGTTTTGGACAGTGGCAGCGCCGTTGATGGCGATAATCGACTTCACATCCGACGATGCACACGCCAAGGTGAACCCAACCTCCATGGAGTAGCAGGCACAACGCTGACGAAGAAGCAGAAGTATCGCTGGTTGGTGATCACGATTGTTAGCGTTTGTCTAAATGTGTTGTTGATGTGTCTCTCGGTCCCTTTCACTTGGAAACTGGAAAAAATGCGGCGGAGCAAGAGGCTTAAGATCTTTGCGATCTTCGCATCTAGGCTGACGTGAGTTCCCAAAGTTGACGATCATGTTTTTACACCACTGACTGAGAACAGAGTGCCATCGACTGAGATTTGTCGTAGCTTCGCCTTCAACACTTCTCTGGAGAATGGCACGGCTAGTGCTGAACTTGGACCGACGATAGTCTGGGACTGCGTTTTGGTCCTGGTTTCCATCTTTGTCGCGACTTTGCCGGCCGTCACGAAGATGATCGAGAGATGTTTCGAGTGCTTTCAACGGCACCCGGCACCGAACCTAAAACTCATCTTCGTCGCGACTTTGCCTAAGATCACGAAAATGATCGTAAGGGTCTTCGAGTACTTTCAACCACATCAGGTGCCGGATCTGGAAATGCAAACTTTATCGCGTTATGGAGGATCGCAGCAACCGGGCACAGCTGCTTTGATGTCACCGGTTCCGTCAAATCATTCATCGCCGTTGTATTCTCCGACGCTAAAATGGCCAGAGCCAGCTTACCAAGAGGGTGGAAATTATTTGGCTAAGTGGTCGGGGGGTGGAGTGTCATCATATGACCCGGAGAAAAATCCCTTTGATCATGCGAGATGAGGATGCTGAATTCGCTGCCGTGACCCAGCTGCTATAACCCTGCAGAACTGACGTCCGAACGACATTGACTTTTACATTGGCAACAGCGGCGGCAGTCAATCGGACCACCCCGACGATGACAACGACTACATATCTACAAGTATTTTGCAGTACCAAGTACGTGTCAACTTGAACAAGCGTATCTTGCAGTTCCTTCATAACCTTCACCTTATCTAATTATAGTGTTGGTAACCTTCCCTACCCCACCTCTGCACCTCTGCCAACATCAAAGAACGGCGAAGATACACGGTGTTCAAAGAATGATTTCCACCTTCGCCCTCATCCTCACATTATCATCACCTCGCTCACTGTTCTTCTCTAGCACTGCCAACTCCGAGTCTTACCGAAACTGAGAACGTTGCTTGGTCCTTTCCCACTAGTCTATCATCGGAACAGCCTCGTGCCGCCGTCTCGAACGCAAAACGATGCCGAAGTGGCAATCCGCAAGTGTGGACTAACTTACTGCTGATTTGGACATGTGAACTGGCTCGATAGGTACACGTGTACGATCTTCGGGTGAGTCCGCGACATTATCTGTCAATCGCTTCTCACAGGACATTGCTTCAGTAGAGATCGTTCAAATACACCATCTTGCGGCTAATTTCAACGCTACCTGCTACCTGCTACCTGTCACCCCCTGTCTACGCACTCCGTCATTGACCACCCTGCGTTGTACTGCCATCACCTCCGAGTCTTTTTCTTCGCAACACCCTCTGCTCCTCTAACAAACCCACCATTGCCCGCTTGCGAGAATGAAGGGGCTGAACATCTGACTGAACCAGATCACCGGCGAATTCTCCAGGCACCGGAACAAGCGACTCCATCGGAATGATCTCACCGCCTGCCGGGCTGGAACCATTTGAAGGAGAACCGCATGCTCCGTTATTGCTTTCCCGACTTCCAGCAGGAGCTTTGCATGCTGTTGAATCCAATCTGTTGAAAGGAGATTCCGGGATTCTATCTGTCGTAGAGTACTCAGCAGCGGAGGTGTGAGGCCGTACATTCTCCACACAAAACTCATATTTGCCCGCACCTGGTACATCGATCTCGATGTCCAGTGCGCTGGCATGGGTGCAGAATGATCTGGATGCCGGCCACCTCCTCTTCTCAGGCCCATGCGTTGTGAAAGTCCAAGAAAATCGGTCCTCTAATGTCGTGAAAGAGTCTAAAGAGCGGTGGTACCGATTTGGGGGCAAAAAGTGTCCACAAACGTAAACACCTTGGCGTATTGGCTTCAATTTAACCTCGATTGTTACCGCATGCATCGAAGAGGATTCACAATAAACCGGTTTCAAATCGAGACAGGGTGCTGGCGTAGCCTCGAGCGTGATATTGCTTGCCTCAGTCATGGTGATCTTCCATTTCAATTCACCCAGTGTTTTCGCAGGGCGATCCGAGGATGACGTTCCCGAGGTATTCGGATGTTCGGGGCTTGAATGCGTGGGACCCATCGAACTGGCTCCGTAGTGATATGATGGTTCCTGGGGAATGCTGTATGTCCCCTTTTCCAGTGCAAGGCCCCTGAAATATATCGGCTTCATGCCGACTCCTGTCGCACTGTAGGTGATCTCGTATGCTTCTCCCACAGTGAGAAGACACCTGGGGTCACACGGTGTGACTGTCGGACAATCTGGAGAAGGCATTCTCAAGACAGTTGTGGGTAGCGAAAAGGGTTGAATGTATTGTTCGCGGTTTGAGCGCTGTGAGAGTCTGCTGGTGGTGGTACAGTCTTGGTGCAGTCGAGTAGGCGGATGTGGGTGTTTTTATAGGTTCTTCTGTGGACATGAAGTATGTCCAGCAACAGGCAGCAGTCTGCAATTTCCCGTCCTCCAAGACCTTACTTGAGGCACCGGATGAACCTTCGCCATCGAGCAGCGGGGGATGATTCCACTCAGAGATACACTCTGCTTTCGTGCTTCTGCTATATTGACTTTCCCAACTCACCGACAATTCAATCCATTTGACTAGCTGCTAGGATCATGAGCACGAGGAAGTTGAACGGGAGATTGCCGACATCTACGCCTGTTGGCTTGGACGACGCGCAAGGGGAACTAGTTACATGGCGACGCTCATATCAATCAAAGACTAGGAAATTGTGAAAGGGGGATTTCCTGGTACACCTTCCTAGGTGGAGTTCTGTACTGTGGTGACGAGGGTCAAGACTCTATCCAGTCGCATTTCTCTGGCTGTGCCACGCATGATAAGACTATTCAAGGGTACGCCGTTCGAGGTGCCGATCGATCTCTATCACGAGAATGGACTTCTTTCAGGGTGATTTTAGCTTACACACTGCTACGTAGCAGGTCCCATTCAGCGAGATGCACCCCCATCCCAAGCTTTTGCGCTCTAGCAGCTTCTATATCCCACTCTATTGATGATGGCTGGCTTCCGTCTTCCGCTCTGATGATCAGATCATAACACATCATGCTCTCAGGCCACAAGCTATGGGGAGAATTTTCATCCTCTCCCGAAGAAGTAGGGGGTTGTTCCAATGCCCAATCGAGCGCTGTGCAACAACTATGAATCATGTAGTTTGGCCAGAGAATACCGAACTTGTATGAAGATGCACTTGCTCGTTCGTTAGATCCAGGAAGACTTCACGGACGTCTCATACCGCTATGTGCAGCGCACCAATCGAGCTCGGCACAAAAACAGGATCGGGTTCCTTCCCTGCAGCCGACATGTTCAAACTAGTCTCCGACGCGTTCTAACCCTACTGCTCCGGCGTTCTACCAACTTGCCCATGGTGAGACTCAGCTTGGCTGCTGCTGCGGCTTCCTCTGTTACTCCTGCACTCGCATGGTGCGCCCGGAGGAATCGATCATACCACTGGCTCGTCACCTTCGCGTTCCCGGACCGTTGTTGACGAACGATGTTTAACATTCTCTCGCAAAACTCGAACTCGCCCCCCTTGTTTCCACTTATCCTGAGTGCCAGGAGATGATTAGATGCCCAAAATTGGAAAATGGGGCCAATCGAATGATACCCTCGACGTTCCGAAATTTCCAGTGCATCCTGCGTTAACCATATCTCTTTTTCCTTCAAGACCTCGAACAATTCAGTAGCGGCAAAGATCTCCTTGTCATCACCCATTAGGAGGTTGCTGAAGAAAGCCCTGAATCTGTCGCTTCCAAGCGTCGCCTGGATTTCACGCACGACACCGTCTGTCAGACTGTGCCTCGAAATATGTTGACTTATCAACAAGTGAGTGGTGGAGAAAGCGGATGTGTCATCAGTCGGGTGTGTGTGTATCCATGAACAGAAAATCGCATGTGCCCACGTCATATCTTGACTGTCCAGTCTCCTTACGCTAAGCAGCAGGTTCCGTAGATGAGGCTCGAAGTTCTGATCGCCTATATAGATGTGGAGTGTGTTTACGATCGCCTGTCCAAAAGATATCATCTTCGGTTCGCCCAAGTCTTTGTCTTCGCTGTCGGTCTCGAAGCTGCCTGTTTGCTGCGAACGTGTCGAATTATCGAGATGGCCTTGGAAGAGCGATCGAGCGGCTCTTACTGCAACCTCATTGTTCCGCCAGGCGACCTGCGTCCAGTGTTGGAATTGTTCCAGAGTATGCAACGCTGCTTCGTCGGACATGATGTCGATATCGTAATTTTTTTTGTAGACCTCGGTTCGTGACAAGCGTTCGTCCACATAGATTCTGTTGGTGAGTCTGCACACCCTGCGCCAAATTTCTCTATCATGGCGATTGCGTAGGTCGGACAGGATCATGAACAACAATTCCTCAGGCAGGGTATGGAGAGCCATCGCAAAGGACTTGTCGAGTTGGAGTTGTTCAAGTCTGTGCAAGGTACTCTGCTCTTCGCTGAGGGCACTCCAGATATTCCGTCGATGCGCGTGGCAGTAATTTGCCAGTAAATAGTTTGCGAGTGGTATTTGCTGTCCTAGCAGCTGGGAACATGAATGTGTGAATTGCTGCGGAAATGAAATGTTGATTCCGGGAACACTGAAATATTGGGAGCGTCGCGAAGGGCTCTAAATAATTGCGGCTCAGTATCCACTGTGCGGAGAATCTGCTAAGGGAGGCTCATGCCAGCCTCTTCCCGCTCGATTAGACAGCTGAACGCTCTGAGGACTGTGACCGAAAGATCCGAGGCTTCCGTCTAGCGCTCACGCCTCAGTCCGGGAGCACCTGATAATGGCGATACCCACCTAAGTGTGGTCTCCGAATACACGAGCACAGACAATCTCAGGCCGGGCCCGGCCTGCAGACGCACGTGGGTACTTGGCGGACGTGTCTTGGCGAGGGTATCCCAAAGTAACAGCTGGTATCGGAAAAAATTGCTCTTTCACTCAGGCGAATACAAAATCGTGTTTGCGGAATCACATCGCGTAATCTTCGACTTTTTATTGGATTGAACAAGGATAAAGCTTTGAGATGGAGAGAGGCAAGGGTCTGATCGTCTTTGGCTCACTAAGCAGAAGATCCTGACTACCAACTTCAATACATGGCATGAGCATGATGCTTCATGCTGCTTGGGCGGAACACCCTTGTCTCCAACGCGATAAAAGATGTGTCAGTCTACACCGACCATGAACATCATATGCAACCGCCGGGGTATAAGCCGGGCTCCGCAACGATAAACACACTTCGGATCAACTGATGGAGTAGTCGGCTCGTTCGAGGTCCCAATTGACTGGTTGATTGTGTGATTATCGATCAACTCAACCCTCGATCTAGCTAACCAACTGCGAGTTGGTTGATATATATAGTTGATGACCTTGCAACGTGTGCTTTACAGGTGGTCTCGTCTCATGTGTGAGTGATCCATCGTACCCCAACTCTAACCCTGATTGAGCGGACAAATGAGAGCACCGAACATCGCCGCAAACCACCTCCGGGATTGTACTGTAACAACTCCCACTATCTCACGCTCTGGAGCACGCATCGGAAGAACGCGTGTTATAACACTTCTTCTCAACAATCGTACAACCACCGACTTCCAACGAAATTCGGTCGACAGACCCGCAAACAACACTACACACATAGCGCCAACAACCACGGCCCTACCAGGTCCTCCTAACGATTGCTCTGACCGATCGGGAAACCGCTTCAACGTACTCTCGGATCTGGATGACCCGCAAACCAATTTACGGGACAAGTTGCGAGGTAGAGTCACCCTAGTCACACAAGTCGTCGCGTAACTACACAATCGCTTTCATCATCTACACTGGAGCCTTTGACACGCGGTCCATTGCCGCCGTCGCCCTTGGTCCCTATATCGCAGGCTACAACATAGAGGCTCTTGTCGAAGGACCAGATCTATGTTGCAAAGCGTGTTGGATTTGACGTAGGTTTATGGAGACTGAACGGCGATCACCAGCACTGTACGCGTAAAAGGCGAATGGTTTGGATAGCTGCATTCCATGGGGTTATATCGCAGACGGCCAAGCAGCCTTCACAACCACGGCAACAGACGACGAGGTCGTAGATATTACAGGCTTATGAACATTCCAACTCACACTCCCACACATCCTTCAGGTTGATCTCACAAACCTCATAGATTACGGGCTTGG
>Ga0265797_10007878_pt1 | contig 14388 bp, 14 predicted proteins | sample P2T30metagenome_FD_192433 | JGI IMG/M metagenome (GOLD analysis project Ga0265797, IMG submission 192433) | Plant litter microbial communities from East Loma Ridge, Irvine, California - P2 T30 | ecosystem: Environmental > Terrestrial > Plant litter > Unclassified | place: USA: California... | reverse complement strand
CATGGAGGCCGGAGGCCGATGTGAAGACTGCGATATTCCTGATGTTTCTCCTCTGTTCTGCAACTTTTTCTACGCTTGCAGTGTTTTGGCAAACGATTCTCGTTGTGGTGTGTACATAAAAAAAAACCATCACGGCACTCGACCAGTAACATGGATATGCCTTCTTCCTGTCAATACCACAAGCCTCCAAATACTTACCGAAATCTGTGCCGCGAGAAAGAAAACAACCCCTCCGTCGGCAATGTGTATGTGATGATCATCCGCCGGATCCGACCCTTGGCGCAGAGCGAATGAAACAGGCCGGCTCCGGCCCCGCTTCCATCTCCCAGGCCAACCAACCTCCTTCGACTTCCATGCCACGAACATGAGCAGCCAACCACCTCTCCCGACACGTGTAAGCAAAGCCTGCGATCGTTGCCGGCGGAACAAGTCACGAGTAGGTCGTTCCGGGCTACCTCTACATGTTGCCCTCAATACACCGCTAACGCGGATGTATTCAAGTGCGACTCGTATCGGCCATGCTCGTTGTGTCTGCGCGCAAGTGTCGACTGCATCACAACTGGCCGCTCAGCGACGGCATCCACAGTGACAATTGGTGATGGAGCAAGTCCAAGTAGTAGAGCTCGATCGACACCACATCAGCGTGAAGGGACGCCAAATCGAAGGAAGCGTAGACGGTCGGGGTCGAGAGACGATCGGTCCGGCACTCACGTGTCGCCCTTGTCGCACATTACGAGTACTGCGGAACGGAACAGTGATGCTCACACGTTTACAATCGACGAAGTAAATGTGCCTCCTTTTGAACGATTTGATGCATCATCTTATCTGATTTGTCTAGGTGGCATACCCGGCGGATCGAAACGTTCTGGACAATGGAAGCCTACCAGTTCTGAACAATGTCGAGACCCTACGACCCAGAAGCGACGAGCCGAGAGGCCCTTTGACGCAAAGATGCAGGCCTACGGCAAGCTACCTGTTGAATGCATTACCTTCAGAGGCCGTGATGCTCGAGTTTTTGGGAGAATACTGGTCTTCCGTAAGCCGCTGGTTTTCAACAGAAGCCATCACAACATTTCTAACATCATGCTGTGCAGGTCCACTGGTTCTCCCTTGTCATCTATGAGCCCACTTTCCGTCCATTGTTCGACTCTGTGCGCACTGGAACAGCCCTGCCTTCGCAACGTCCATTCCTGCTCCTTTTGTCTACCGTCCTCGGCTTGGGAGCCTGGTACCATGCACAGAGACCTCAATCAGCCAGGGGTCCATCATCTGATGAGTCCAAACAGTGGAGTGAGAAGCTAATCGCCAACGCCGAATCGCGGATGATCGAACTGCTCGACCAGAGTTCCATGACCGCCGTACAGACATTGACACTATTGGGCTCTTTCTTCGTTTATCACGGCCGACCTAATCTGTCGTTCTCACTTCTTGGGGCCACCGTCAAGTCCGCACACGCAGCGGGTCTGCATAAAAACTCGACTACTGCATCTCGGAACGAGATTGAAGAACGCAAACGTGTGTGGTGGACCATCTACACATGGGACAGGTAGCCACGCTGCCCGAGTTACATCTAGTTCAAGCTGACCATAGCAACAGATTCGCCTCCATCACATATGGCCGACCCGTCGGTATAGACGAGAGAGACTGCAGCATCTCCATGCCCGACGACGTCGATGAGATGGTAGACTTCGGCGAGCCTGGTCTAACTCGCGGAACGCCGATCTGCTTCTCTACGTACCAGCGAGAGCTCAACAAGTTATACATGATAGCGTCGCCGGCCATCAAGCGAGTGTACAGAGCTCAGCAGGACGCCGAGCCTGGACGAGCTCGAGAGTATCATTCGCTGATAGAAGAAGTCACGCACCGGCTGTGGCGATGGCGACACGAACTACCGACTCGCCTGTCACTCAACCTATCCAGCGACTGTCCGGCCACATTAGACCTCGGATCCAAAGCGCATTACCTGCAATCGCTCTCCCTGCACCTGACCTTCGATAGCCTGCTTATCATCCTGCATCGGCCATTCCTGAAGAGACATCTGAGCGTCCTGCAGCGCCACGGCCTAGCCGGAGAGAACGGACTCGGCGTATCAAGCCTAGACGCCTCCAGACCAACCGAGGCCATCCCACCCTCGCGAGAATCGTCAGAAGACATCCTAGAACCGGCAAACGACAGCAGCCAGCAACAGTGGTGGAACGCCGCTGTGCGGACTTCCAAAGTCATCGAACTACCTCAATTAGCGCAATTCGCCAGCGACGGACACCTCGTCGCGTTCATGGCAATCAACCTGTTCAACGCCGCGATAGTGATGGTGGTCTTGTCCTTGCTTGATCCGCTCGCCAACCGAGCCCAAGAAGCGAAACGAGCCATTGCGCGCATATACAGATTACAGGCGACTCTGGGTGCGAGATCGACGCTGTCAAAGCAGAGCAGCAGCGTCCTGCGGAGTTTGGTAAACTTGCTGATGCGACGGGAGTCGGATGCGATTTTGGCTCCTATGGTTTCTAAACGGGTCAGCGGCGTTCAGCATTCGCAGAGCAGCGGGGCGGCTTCTGCTGTACATACTCTGTCGGTGCGGGAGACGCTGTCCATGCCGCTCGGTGCGCATCTCAGTCCCAGTGGGCATGTGCCACAGGGCTGGGACACGGAAGCCACGCAATTCGCTTCACGGCTCGACGATAGCTTAGCATCTGTGCAGAAAGGTAGGCGAAGCATCGGTAGTCCCATGATAGGAAACCCTGCTAACACGAATCCCACAGCCATCACGGTTCACCCGGGTGCAAACTACGCCCCCGACATCAACGAGACCGCACCGAACGCCCAGCAGTCGCAACATTCGCAGGGAGGAAACCAAGCCGGTGCATCCTGGGACTTCGCCGACATGTCTGATCACGAGGGTGGTATCCCAACCGATGGGAGTGAATGGAGTAGTGGCCCTTCCGACGCACGTCAAGGGCTGTATTGGTTCTGGGACCCCAGTTGGGATCAGCTTTACAGCGACATTACCGAATGGTCCTGAGCTGCCAAGGTATATGTTCTCGGTTGTGGTTGGGAAATTATTACGAGCTTCTTCCCTCTTGTACGTAATCTCAACGCTAGCCGTGCAAGTGATGTTTGTCTCGAGGTTCGAGGCTTTGTGTGTAAGCCCTGTCTCGTTGTCCATGTTAGATTGACTCCGAAGGACATCTGGCAAAAGGCTCACACCATCGGTTTCTGCGCAATAATGCGATAAGAAGTAGTCGCCAAGCGAGCCTTGTCCATCTCAACAAACGCCTGCCCGTCGAGACACAACCTATCGATCAGAGTCCCGAAATGCACGGGCAAGACACGCAATCCCACCAAACCCTTGATAACCCTCCTCAAGACCCGAAAGTACAAATCGACCTTGTCGATGAGCGGGGCTTGGAGCCCGTCGATGCTTGCGTTGTCTGAGCGGAGGATGACAAAGCCAGCGTCTTCGAGAGCTTTGGCGAGACTGGAGGAGGTCGGCGTTCCGACTGCGCCGATGAGAGGCTTCACGCGGCGCATGAGGCTTGCGTGATGGGGGTTTGCAGGGTCGAAAGAGGGTAGGCGGACCCAGTCGAGGAGGGATAGTCGTGCTCCCGGTTTGAGGATGCGCTTGAGTTCGCGGAAGAGCGCGGGGAGATCTTTGCAGAGGCTCAGAGCCTGGATTTCGTAGAAGGCATCGAATGACTCGTCGTCGAAGGGTAAGGGTAGGTCGTTCTGATCGTGGATAATGAAGGAGTTGCCCGGTGAGTGCCTGCTGTTGAACTCCCAGGCTTGTTCCACCTGGTCGGGATCGATGTTGAGTCCTGTCACTTGAGCACCACTGTAATGAGCTATGTGAGCCGCCACTCTTCCTCGACCACAGCCTAAATCGAGTGCTTTCTCGGCAGGTTTAAGTCCGATGTGGCGAGCGATGGACTCCTCGTATAGTAGCTGGTTGTCGAGTACCGAAGCTTCCAAATCCATGAGTGGTGGGATGTACATTTTCTCAACGTCTCCTAGAGCGCAAAGATGATTGAGCACGCCGTAGTAAGCTCGCAGGCAGTCTCCTACCCTCTGCTGGTACTCCGGTCCCAGAGCCTGGACCATACTATCTTCGTCGTTCCAGTCGAGGTTGTAGATGACATAGGAGGCCAGGAAGTCGTCGACCTGTTGCGGTCTGAGCCGCAGCAGGTACCTGAAGGAACTGCTGAAAGTCCATAGCCGGCTGGTCGACGCATCACGATCAAGATGGGTGACAGCCGCATGAGACTGATCAGTACTCTTGTGAGGGCTTGGCAGGTCATCGTCGTCACTGGCTTGGGGTGAAGAGACGTTCTTCTTGGTTTTGCAGTTCAATTTGCTGAGAAAGCGGACCGTACGAGTCGCAGGTTCGGGGAGGGATTTCACATGGTCTGTAGGGACTTGTCGTTCAGGCTTCGAGATGTTGGTCATTTTTCGAAGAGGTGATGTCCTGGTTGTCGCCGAGGGAAGGCGAACGATCTCGGGTGGTTTGTATGCAATCCTCGGTGGCACGAGTCCATACGCACCAGGTTCAGTGGTCTGATATCAGAAATGACAACTGCGTGTTGAGATCATGTTGGTTAAAGTGAGAACGATTCAGCACATGTAGTCGTGCTCGAAGTGAGGCTGAACCCAGAGCCCATGTCACGGCTCTCCTCTCGTATCGGCCTTGGAGACCTCAGGACCATCGTAGTCACGAACCATAGGTACCTCCAAGCGAGACGATTAGTAAGTACTGCAGGTGCCTGTCATGCGACTCGGGCTTATCGGCAGCTGACAGTGAGCTCTTCACCATGGAGGCCGTACGAGAGATGCTTGCATTATGCAGCAGACGGGTATAAGAGCGAGAGGGCACTCATACCTTGTCAACTCCAATTCACATCGTGGGCTGTAACGTCGCTACGATGAAACTGGATTGTCGTTATTGTTCAAGATCAGGAGTAGCCTGATTCCTGGCATCTTCCTATCATTGGCCAGCCCTACGCCAACGCTACTTCGTGACTTAGGCATATCTTCTAAGTCTATCCTAAAATGAAACAAGCTCCAACCCAACTAAACGTAGTATTTCCGTGCCGTGAGATTGTAAAGTACGCATCGAACGAACGTGATAAATCCCGGCTCTCATGCATTCTCTCCAAACGCATTGTGTCAATTGTACGGATCAATCGCGCACGAGAGTTTGATGCATTCGATTGCTATTCTTCATTTCATATTCTTAACGGCCATCCCTGACGACCGTCTACGAATCGCCAGTTCTAAGGCTATAGAAGGAAACCTGATTTCCTTGCCAGCGCTTCATCGCTTAAGCTATCTATGCATGTAGAAGGTGCTATGTCCAGTGCACACGAGTGCGCCGTGAACCTCTCACTGTGCGGTCAAGAACGCCGTCATGTCAGTCCAACGAGTAACAATCTCCTAGTCATCATCGCCATCGACTTCCATCACTTCGCCGCGTGCGTGTCCGTTGGCATTGCCCTGGCCAAGCGTAGGCACTGAGGCCTCCTTGTCAATCATCTGTCTGCTGACAGCGACAATGTTGTCCTCGATCAGCTCCTGACCAACAGCCTCGATGTGTTTCTTCGGGTCGACCTTGCCCACATAGCGCGTGCGCAGCTGCTCCTTGGACAGCTCGGTCTCCTCTTGCACACGCTTCAGGTAGCCTTCCGCAAGCGAAACGAGCTTGGTCAGATTTGCGTGGTTGTGTTCGCCTTCATGTGCGAAATCGGGCATCTCGAGCGCTTCGGTCCAGACCGTCTTGTGCAGGTTCATGAGCATGTTCTCCTCGAGCGCAGTCTTGCGGTAACCGATGCCTATCGAATAGTAGTGCCTGTTCAGACCGTGAATGAGAGCCTGGATCGAGGGCTTGTTGAGGTGTCCGACGTTTGATGTGGTTTGCCGGGGCTCTTGTCCGAGCATGAGAGTCTGAGGGTTGATGAGGCGGAAGGCGTCAATGACGACCTTGCCCTTGACGGACTGGATCGGGTCGATGACGACAGCGACAGCGCGTGGTGTGAGTTGTTCGAAGGATTGCTGAGTGTTGATGTCGACGCTCGAAAGCCAGCAGCCGAAACCGGGATGTGAGTGGTACCAACCGACGACCGTCTCGGGTCTGGTGCAACGGTGTTAGCGAATTTCATGGAATGTGACTGGGTTGACATACCGTCCAGTTTGTCGCAGCATGTCCATCATCTTGGTCTGGAAGACCGGGTCCACGGCTTCGACCGACACACCGGTACCCGACTGTGGCATGGCGAAGACGTCCACGACGCGAACGGTGTAGTCATCGACGAACTCTCCCAGCATAAGTCCCATGACTTCCATAGGCACACCGGCCCTTCCGTGCCTGAGCATCTTCAAGAGTGCGAGCGAAGAGATGTAGACGGTTTCGGCGTTGTCGACGATGTTGGTGTCCTGTAGGAGGCGTGAGCATTGGTCTGTGGCAAGGCTATAGCATGTATCCTGGATCGACTCTTACCTGTTGAGGTGCGCCTCCACCGCCGCCAAATCCTTGGGCCTGAGCCAGCATTCTCGATAACCGATCCATGGTGGTCTATGTAAAGCGAGTGTCGGAGGCGAGTCTTGTCGAGCGCGATGGTTGCGCGCGTGGGCAAAGTCGGCGGTTGCTTGCAGTAGATTTGCAGTGAGTTTGATGGTGCTGAGAAGTGGCGATGAGGTTGAGGAGGTGGTGGTGGTGTTTGTGATGGTATGGAGGGAGCTGTATGGAGCGAAGCGGTCGATTACAATGATGATGCTCCTCCAGTCGCCAAAGGCCACAGCCAACGACGCGGAACCTCCGCCGCCAAACCACCAAGCTCGGTCTGGTCGGCTTACCTGCTTCTTTGATGGAGGACCGCCGGTCAAAGCTTCCAAGTCGGCTGTGCGTAAGTGAGTGCTCCGCTCCAATCCAATCCAATCCAATGCTCCATCCATCGTCTGTTCTTGCGCCTCTACATCCTACCAACCTTTACCTCACTTACACAGAGTCCACAACGCCCGACGATCACGTTGACGAGCCCTTTTGCTGGCATGTGCGGGGGTTGCAGCGAACTTATACTTTAGACCATCCTCTTGATCCAATCGACATTGCGCCGGCGCGACTTGTCTTCCATCCCACATCCATCACCGTAGCTTTTGTCGACCACGCGTTGTGCGCCAAACCGAAACGCCAACAACGACAAGACCTGATCCAATCCGATCACTTTGAACCATGGCAAACACTCTTGCCCCGCTGGACGCGCCTGGCGCTGGCATCAACGCCGCCCCTTCGCAGCCAAAGAAGGTGGCCTATTTCTACGATAGCGACGTCGGAAACTACGCCTACAACGCTGGACACCCAATGAAGCCCCATCGCATTCGCATGGCCCACTCTCTCATCATGAACTACGGTCTCTACAAGAACCTGGAAATCTACCGCGCCAAACCCGCTTCAAAGTACGAGATGACCCAGTTTCACACCGACGAATACGTCGATTTCCTGCAGCGCGTCACCCCCGACAACATGGACAACTTTGGCAAAGAGCAGGGCAAATACAACGTCGGCGATGACTGTCCCGTTTTCGACGGCCTCTTCGAGTTCTGTGGCATCAGTGCTGGAGGCAGCATGGAGGGTGCCGCCAGGTTGAACCGCGGCAAATGCGACATCGCCGTCAACTGGGCTGGCGGTCTCCATCACGCGAAGAAAAGCGAAGCAAGTGGCTTCTGCTACATCAATGGTCAGTTTTCTCGCGCGTTGTAACGTTCGACCTTCTGTTTCTAATATTCCACAGATATCGTCCTCGGCATCATCGAGCTGCTCCGTTTCCACCCGCGCGTGCTTTACATCGACATTGACGTCCACCACGGTGATGGTGTCGAAGAAGCTTTCTACAGTACCGACCGTGTCATGACAGTCTCGTTCCACAAGTACGGCGAATACTTCCCGGGCACCGGCGAACTTAGAGATATCGGTGTGAGCAACGGAAAGCATCACGCCGTCAACTTCCCTCTCCGCGATGGTATCGACGACAACAGCTATAAGAGCATCTTCGAGCCTGTTATCAACGGCGTCATGGAGTACTACCAGCCGACTGCAGTCGTCCTCCAGTGTGGAGGTGATTCTCTTTCCGGAGACAGACTGGGTTGCTTCAACCTTTCCATGCGCGGCCACGCCAACTGCGTCAATTTTGTCAAATCGTTCGGCCTGCCAACACTCGTTCTCGGCGGTGGCGGATACACCATGCGCAACGTTGCTCGCACTTGGGCATTCGAGACTGGTCAGCTTGTCGGTACGGACATGCGGTCAGATCTGCCTTTCACCGATTATTACGAATACTACGCACCAGACTTTGAGCTTGACGTCAAGCCCAGTAACATGGACAACGCCAACAGTCCAGAGTACCTGGAGCGAATCAAGCAGACCGTCCTCGAGAATCTGCGCCGAACTCAAGCGGTGCCTTCGGTCCAGATGCAGGACGTTCCGCGTGGCGACGTTGGCATGGAGGACACGCTTGACGAGGAAGAGGCGCGTCTCGACGACGAAGACGCCGATGATGAGGCGAACAAGGACCGCAGATACACGCAACGGCTGTGGGACCACAAGACTGAGCGTGAAGGCGAACTCAGCGAGTCAGAGGATGAGGAGATGAACGAGGCAAACGGCGTCAAGAGACAGCCCGGGCAACGCAAGAAGCGTAACATGCGCATTGGAGATTACCAGAACCCCCACGCACCTGTCGATCAAAGTGGAACAAATACCCCCATGGATGATGACAGCAGGAGTCTCAACGGCGACGCGGATGCTTCAACTTACGACAGTATGGCGCTCGATGGTGCAAATGACGCTCCTCCTGCCGCCGCGGCACCCGCACAAGAGACTACCGAACCCAAGGCAGCTTCAAAGTCACCTGCTTCTGCCGAGCCCAAGGTTGAAGCAACTACCGACGATGCTAGTGGCGTAGCTGATAAAGCCTCGAACGACGACATGCAGATCGACGCTCCTGCTGCTGCGCCTCAGACGTCTGCACCCGCTCAAGAGAGCACTCAAGACCAGCCTGCCGAGTCCGCACCGGCGCAGACCGGCACTCCTCCCAGATCCCCAGCGGCCGCCGCTCCGGCGCCTTCGGATATTCCAGCCGCCGAAGTCCCAGGAGCGACAGGCACAGCACCGCCTGTCTCCACGGCAGGTCAGGACGTGGAGATGTCCGAAGAGGCCGCCGAGAAGCGCGAGGAAGGCTTGATCGAGAGGAACGTTGAGAACGCCCAAGCTGAAGCCGAGACCGAGCTCGCAGGTGGCGGTCAAGTCACCGATGGTCCTCCTGCTGCGTAAGAGCATTTTTGAAGGATACGCCATGCGCCCATGAGCTTCCATGAGTTTCTTTTGACGCTCACGCCAGGCAACCCGGCCGGGCATGTTTTCCACATAGCAAGGTGTTTGCGGCGTTCTGTTTTATGCCAAGGTCGGTCCGATGTAGCAGGCTTGGGTGATTCGACGCGTCCGATGCACGCGGCTAGACGTTTTTACTGGCCTGCGCGTGTCGAGACTGCTGGGTCGACTGGTTTTGTTTTTTTCCGGCGTGTTGTTTCAAATATCCTCTTATCATTACGCGTGTGTTTGGATTCACCATCACACTCGAGAACGAACAAATAACCAATATCAATGACATCCAAACATGCTTGCTCCCCTTGCCAACGTGAATTTCCTTCCATCCTTTGAACATCTCGTCTTTTGGGGCATGCTGCTCGTATTGTTGCAGATCGAGGCAAGCTTCACATACAAGCATTGAACGTTTCGAAGAGTGCTCACCTATCTATCGAAGGAGTTGTCGTGTCAATCACACGACGGTCAAGACCACATGGCCGTCCATTGCAACTCCTCATAGGGAACGCGTCAAATGTCAAGAATAGATGATAGTGGAGGAGAAGTTTGTCCCAAAAAAGTTGTTGATTCCTCTCTCTGCATTAAATCCTACACTTTCGAATCCCTCCCCCCCGAAAGAAACCCCAAAAAAAACCAAATCTTGCTCGTTCCCTGTAACCCCGAAAAAAAACACCCAAAACCAAGGGCTACCAAAAACGCCCATGATAGAACAGTAACCGACCCGATGTTTTGTCCCGGTCCCCTTATTTCCTTGCTCCCAGTACTAATTTGTTTTTTCCCTGAGGGTAGGTACCTTACCTAGGTTCGTTGGTTGCCTTTTGAAGCTGGAGCGAGCCTAGGAAGTGGGGTGGCGGTGGAACTGTGTGGTTCGAAAAAGAAAAAAAATCCAAGCAGGAAACGCTAATGCTGATGGTTGCTGATGACTGCTGATGGTTTGCCGCTGATGGAGGAGTAGAATTTACAGATGGAGACATTCTGTAAATAGCCGAAATAGGAGGAGGGGAAGGTGTTGCAGGGGAGTCGGTTCAGGAGGCGATGGAGTGAGAGGGAAGGATTGAACGATCGCTGTGGTTTGATCATGCTTCTTCGGCCTTTATCACCCGTGTTGCTTTCGTTCATGCCCCGCTCGAGTAGGTAGAGAAGAAGGACCTGCTCTCAGTTGCGTCTCGACTGCTAATCGAAAGGATAGCCAATGCGGCTCGACCCAATGCGGCTCCAGGGATCGTTGCGCTCCTGTCTCGGAGCGGGAGCAGGCATGGAAGCCGGAACAGGGGCACCTCCAACAGTAACACTCGAGCCAATTTCCATTCCCATTGCCATTGGGCCTTTGTACATCTGGTGAGCGATGCCAACGCCAAACCCATGGTTAGCCGAGTTCTCGATCGAAGGTACGACTTTGGGCTTGCGGGGGCCCTTGGGGATGCCGGCATCGCGCCTCTTGTGCAGGTTCTTGCTTCCCTTGGGGCGGCCTTTGCGCGAAGCGCCGGGGGAACCCTCTTTGCCATCGGTGGGGCCTGGGGTGTCGGAGGATGTGCCGGGGGTTTCGGAGCGCGAGGCGCCTTCGTCGGCCCCGGCGCCGCCAGCGCTGGGGGAGGTAGCTCCGTTGGCTGCTGCGGTTGCTGGTGTGGTTGCTGAGGGCGAAGAGGCGCCGACACTATCGCCGCGCAGTTCGCGGATGCGCTTTGGGATGTGGTTCTTCCAGCGGCCGCTCGTGCGGACCACGTAACCGTTGGATAGGACTTGCGGCTGAGAAGCGGAAGAGGGTTCCAGGTTGGGGTCGGGCGTGATGCTTGAGGCGGGTTTGATGGTGCCGTTGTTGGTGCGCTTCTTGCGCGTCGGAGCCTGAGAGGTGCCGTCGAAGCGGCTGATTGGTTTGACAGCACGTCTGGGACCGAGTGGAGCTTCCTCGCCGCCAGTAGTAGCGGCAGGCTCTGCGTCCAGTCCATTGCGCTGGCGACGCTTTCTGAGTGCGCGTCCTTCAGCGTCGCGGTAGATCTTCTGCAATTCCGGGTCCTGGTAACCGATCTTGCGCGGGTCGAAGGTGTAATCGTACAAGTCTGCCTCCTTCTTGTCTTCGTAGACAGCGTGGTCAAGAGGTACCCTGCCACCCTTGACAGGTTTGCGAGGAACACGGGCGTGATGCGCCGTGATCTGGTCCAGCTCCAGGTACTCATCCTGGAGTTGCTGAAGCATCCTCTGGACGTGCATAGTGGCGGCAAGCAAGACCTCCTTCGGACGCGTGGCCGGATCGCGTCTTGTCAGAGCGTTGGTGAACGCCTCTGCCGAGTTCAAAGGCTTGTAAGTTCTCCGCATCACTCTGGAAGCCTCGTCAAACGGCTCATCGGTCCTAGGCGGAGGCCATGCCTTGGCATAAAGGCTAGGATAGTTGTCCTCATCGCTCAGCCTGTCTTCCTCCAAGGTGAGTCTTTGCGGTTTCGGCGTGGCGGTCTTGGACTTCAGCGATGGGTTCTTCGACGTTTGCCTCGACATGTCTTCCATCGGATCGGCTCTCTGGTAGGCGCGCTGGCGTCGGGTTGAAACATCCACGCGCTGGTCGATTCCCTTGTTCAGACTTTGTCGACGGCTTTCGGTCGGCGTGTCTTGGTGATAACGACCGGCGTACTCGTCGTCGGTATAGACGACCTCCTGCGAGCCGTCCGAATCCTCTTCCTTCTCCTGAGCTTTGGCCATACCTCTAGATACACGGGCGCGAGATGTCTTGGGGGGCGGTTGTTTGGTCTTCGGTGTCCGGGCCCACTTACCACCGCCGCGATACACCCACTCAAGGTGAGGAAACTTGTCAGGGCCTTCAGAACGAATGAGAAGCTCCTCCAGACCAGGGGCAGGCTCAGCCGGCGGGTGCGACGGTGTGACGGAGAACTTGGCTTGAGAGGCCATCGGGCCACGGACAGCAGTCTTGTTGCTACTGCCTGGTGGCGGCAGGCCACGGGCCCATCTGCCCTGGCCGCGGTGGTGGAACGTCTCATACGGATGATTATCGACATACGCGGTATCGACGAGCTCGGGCTCGGATGGAGCAGGGCTAGGTTCCGGTTCTTTGACAGGGGTGGGTGCGCGTGGAGGAGCAGGTGCGCTGGCGGGTTCCAGCGGCCTTGGGCCGTACATATAACGGCCTTGTCCACGATGGTGGAACTCCATCTCAGGGTGGGACAGCACGAAGTCCTTATTGACGAGGCCAGTAGGGATGGCAGGCTTCTCAACGACCGGAGGGTCTGGCTTTCGTGACACGTCAGATGGCCTCTTAGGCCGAGAGCCGCGACGATAACGTCCCGAGCCTGCGTGGAAGAACGACTCATTGGGATGTTGCTTGACGTAGGCTTTGCTGAAGGTCTTGTCTGCTGGCTCTTCAGCGGAGGCGGATGCAGCGGTGGGTGCAGCGGCGGGTGCAGCGGCAACAGGTGGCTTGGTCGCTGTGTTTTGAACAATGGTGCCGAAGTCGTCCGTCAGCACGTACCTACCGTTGCCTCGGTGGACGAACTGCGCATCAGGATAGTTGTTCTTGTAGTTCATCATCTCCTCCTTGGAGAATTTGCCGTCCTTCATGACAATTTCATCGTCGCTGCTTTCGATCGCTGATTGATCAGGAGTCTCTTGCAAACTGGACCTACGCCTTTGCTCGGGCATGCCCTGTAGACTGGACTTGCGCCGATACCAGCCGTTGCCACAATGGATAGCTTCTTCGCCGGGGAAGTTGTTGAAGTCTTGGAGGCGGTAACGCTTGACTTCCTGTGGCGCCGGCACGTCGCTCTCGGTCTTGACTTGTGATCGACTCGAGCCTCTGCGGCTGCCGTACTGAGAGGACGGGATTGACGGCTTGTCGCCTTTCTTGTAGAAGCCGTTGCCACAATGACGCCAGGTGTATTCTGGGTGGGCCTCTTTGTACTCTTTGGTGTAAGTCTTCACGCCATCGTCGCCGGATTCGCTTTCATCCTCGGCGTCGTCGTCGTCGTCTTCGAAGTTAGTGAGTGGTCCGGATCGACGTTTTTGGCGAGCGGCGCGAAGTTCGCCTGGGGTGAGTAGCGGATCGGCTTCTGACTGCCTGCGCCGCAGTGAGTACGAAGCATCTGACAACCGCTTCGACGCATATGACCGTTGTGAGGTGAATGGGACTTCTTCGTCGTCAACATCGGCATCGCTTTCATCGTCGTCGTCGTCGTCATCGTCATCGTCGTCTTGCGGCGCGTCGACGTCGCCACTGCGACGACGAAGCGACGACCTGCCAGAAAATCGAGGCGTGTGAGCAGGCTTGGACAAAGGAGTCAAACTCGACTGGATGCGAGACTCTTGGTGTGAAACTGTCTCTGTTGGAAGATATCTTCCCTGACCGCGATGGACCCACTTAATTTCAGGGTGCTTGATGGTGTAGGCCTTGGAGTAGGTGCCCTTGTGGTTGGGACCGTCTTCATCGTCGACGAGCGTCGGAGAATCAGTCAGCGAACTGATTGGTATTCTGCGGAAAGCGCCATTGTCTTGAGCGCGTTCGGTTTGTTTTAATTTTTTGTTAGTCTCCCAGTTGTTGTTGGCCCGGTCGCGTGAGGCCCATTGCTCGAACAACGAACCGACTCCCTTGATGATAACGAGAGTGCCCTTGACGACGGCCGTCACTGGCATGGTTGCGGACTCTCGTCGTCGGCGGTTTTGGGTTGTGGATGGAAGTGCAGGGGCGACGAGAATGTCTGATGAAGTTGACGAGGAGGATAGATTGGACGTCGACCGTGCGTGTGCACGGTTGGCATCTGCGTGTCGTTTTAAAGCGGCACGATAAGCAGGTTCGTCCATTGCAGGTATCCTGCAGACATGGTCCGACGGGGATAGTGTGATGATCGTTGGCGTGGCGCGAGGATGGTTTGAACAAGAACGAGCAGCAAGCCAAGAGAGTCGCGCTGGCTGAGGTTCAGGACCAGGGTCAGATTGCCGTGTGGCGCGGGCTTGGAGCCGCAGTTAGTCCGTCCTCTCTACCAACCACTCTTCTTCACTCTATAATGATGATATTTTACCTAGAC
>Ga0265797_10007876_pt1 | contig 14391 bp, 15 predicted proteins | sample P2T30metagenome_FD_192433 | JGI IMG/M metagenome (GOLD analysis project Ga0265797, IMG submission 192433) | Plant litter microbial communities from East Loma Ridge, Irvine, California - P2 T30 | ecosystem: Environmental > Terrestrial > Plant litter > Unclassified | place: USA: California... | reverse complement strand
TGATGGCGTGTCGCTTAAGCATCAAAGCACACTCGGGACACCACAGGCCACCACAGCCACACCATCTGCGATCGTCAGCGCCAAACAGGCTCGACAGGGCTCCCGGCAGCAGCTGCCTCAACTTGTCCATTATCGTCACATCTCGCATCCTCCCCACTGCAATACTCCCACTCCCTTCGCGAGCCACTCGCTGTCCGGCCTCAGCACGGATAACCACGCTGGTCCACAAAGCCATGATCCTCTGCTCCCATGGCATCCAGCTTGGAACCAGACAGTCCGCATGGCGATAATCGCACTGTTCGCAGCAAGATCTCCCTCGCATGTGATACCTGTAGGCGCCGGAAGTATGCTGCGACCCCGTCCTCCTCAAACCCAGGGCTCCGTCAGCTCGGTATCTGACATGATTTTCGTAGGTCCCGCTGCGATGGCAAGCGGCCAACGTGCACCCACTGCACCAATGCCAAACTAGAGTGCATCTACCGAAACCCAGCGACTGCTCCGGAAAAGTAAGCCTTCACTCCTCTTCAGTCCATTGACTCCATTGAGAATTGATACACCGGCACGACACATGAAAATTCAAGCCTATATTTGAGAAGCGAGGCATCTGATTTCGCAATGCCTGCTCGTGTCCAATGCTGAAGGATTCACATTCAGCCCCAAACTAACAGCAATTGCAGCGACCCTCTCCTAACCACACGACTCAATGCTATGGAGGTCCGCTTGCAGATGCTTGAACAACAAAAGCTGTCGCCACCAACATCAATGGCCAGACACGCAAGCGTGGGTTACCCCGAAGAAGATGGCGCCTTCAAGCGCGTTCCCATGCCGAGCTTCCACACTTCGGCATGTCACAAGCTGTATCAATATTGGCCACGTCTAAGGATCAACCTTTCTTTGGATGGCTTCGATCCATTGCAATTCCAGAGGCAATGCGATGAAGCGGACCACAGCCTCGAGCAAAATCTCACCGAGGCCGCGGAGGCCACTATACGATCTCATCTCATCGAGGAATATATCCAAAGATTGTACCATCAGACGAACCTGGTCCCGCAGACGATCATCTACCTCTTGCAGATGACTTCCACATATTCGCTCCAAACTGCTTTGAGCCAAATACCAGTCCGGAAATCTGACGACGATATGGGATATATCAAGTTAAGCGACCTTTCGTTAACATTACTGCTTCTACTCTCTGTTGCCTTCCATTACCTCACTCCGGACCCGAGCACGGACTATGGAACAACAGCAAGTTCATGGAAATGTTTCCAGCTTGCTCTTACCCGACTATGGACTGTCCATTCCCAGGCGGAAGACTTCATGTTGAATTCCAAACTCATGGTGGCGGTACAGCTTCAGATAATCTACGGCAGACCGTTCCACGCCATAGGGTTACTCCGTCAAGTCGGCCTGAGTTTGTCATCGGCGTGGACAAGGTCAAGGCTTTCTCTTGGACCTGCATCATTTATTGCGAAAATGCATTTCTTGATGGAAAGTGATCTGCTCTCGGAAATCGACGGGCAGCCCACGGCAGACACAAGCCAATTATTCTTCGACACAAGCGGCAATGTCAACGGCAGCCAAACACAATTCCCACTATACACCGCTGCACCAGAACAGCAGGCACCACTTTTCCTGGATCAAACTCTTTGGTTACGGCTCTGCCAGAACCGTATTTTGACAACCATATATATGATCAACAACTCTTACAGCAATCCGCGATTTGTTGGAAGGCCTATTTCGGATTTCACTTCGGAGCTGGAATTCTGGTATCGAAGTTTGCCCATTGAGCTTCAATTTCCACGCACCATTGCCGCTTACGGACTACTTACCCACATTATTCCTTCATATAAGGTATGTCGCTCATCGATGTGCTTCATCTCGACTATGCTTACAATTTCAAACAGGTAAACCTTGCCATCCGTTACTACTTCTGCCACCTTTTGCTCAATCGCCCGGTGTGCTACTTCCTCCTGCACAAAGAGATCGAGCGGTGTGCCACACCTCCCAAAACCCCCGACGATGCCCTCAATGACCTTTCCGACCTTGAGACATGGGTCTTTGAAAGCAGCCGCAACTGTCTGCACAATGCTCTTCTGATTGTGGCATGCCTACGCTCACATCCCCAGCTTATCGGCTGGTACCAGGCGCAGTACCTCATCGCCTGTTACGCGATTGTATTACAGATGCAGCTGCAACAGCCGACGGCGTTCGGAGACAGTGAAGATGCAGACTTCACACTTGATTCAATCGAGTCGCTACTTGAGGGTGTCAAAGTGCAGACGACGCAGAGCAGGTGGACTATTGACATGCTGAGGAATGTGAGACGCAATTTGAATGCGGCGAGCCCGCTTTCGACGCTACGCCCGACGCCGGGGTCGGCTTTGACGACGCCGAATACCTTGGGTCCTTGAGGCGGAAGAGGGTAAAGAGCGTGTTAATATGCAGCAGACTTTGGCATGAGAGGAGTCTGTCGTGGTGGATCTTGAATACTTTAGCGGGCGCACACAGTACTCGCACACACACGCTGAATGGCATGTAGAATCAAGCCGCCTCAGTGCTTTGCCCACCGGCGGCCAGAAATTTGTAAGGATATTACCGAAACTAGACTTCTCAATCATGGTTCTCACTCATATTTCAGCTTTGGTCGTTGGTCTAAATGCATTTGCCAAGTGCCTTCGATGCACCGTAAGATTACATGTAAGTAAGGCCTACGATCGTGAGATGCACATTTGGGGTAGATAGGGTTAGGGTTTGTAACTGCTCTTTCTGATTTTTCTCTAATATCGTGCGAATATCGGACAGTCAACGATCTGGTACTGGGAACAGAGCTTGCACAGTATAAGCGTCCAATCTGCGTGGTATATGATGGTTTCGTTGGTTCATACCAGCAATTTGGCGATGTTGGCGTCGTGCGGAGCTCATTGTCCTGCAAACATGGAGACACTGTTGACGCTTTCCCGATCAGCATACATGTATTGTACTGTGACTACTGCTTGCCGATCCTAGGATACACCTAATTTGCTATCAAAATCAATCATGTGAATTATGACTCTACATGTACTCACCATTGATGATTGATGATTGATGATTGATGATCGACGAGAGTCTGTAGTTCCACAAACTTGAGCAAGATTCCGGAACCAACAGCATCCGAGCCGGGCGCGGCGTCGATATCCCGCCGTGATTCCTCCTCGGTGCTTGCCGTTCGCTTCAAACAAAGCACTCCTTGCTTACATGTTACAGCAGCTGCCATGGCGCGATGGCGCGCTATGGCTTGCATGCTTGGGTAAGATTTGTAACAAAATAGGTGTGCGCGCAATATCGAATCGCGAGGCTGAATAATCTTAGTCGGTTCGTGCTTGCCAATATTGAAAGAATACACGCGAGATAAGAAGTAGGTATGCGCTTTTATACTTTGTCGATTTATCTCTGGTCATCATCATCACCATCGCGCCGACAAGCTCCGAGTGTACTGAACACGTGAAACTGCACTACCGTTGTAGTCTGATAACTTCCAAGTCGCACCCCCTTGACCATACCGCCGTCTAGCGAACAGACAACCAACAACGAAGAAACATCTCAGCGAAAACGAACCAGACACAATGTCAGAAACGCGCAACATCGTCTTCCTAGGCGCCTCATACGCAGGCCTCGGCGCAACCCACTACTTCCTCAAACACGTCTACCCTCGCCTCCCGACCTCGCCAACAATCAAATACCAGGTGATCCTCATCAACGCGTCGCCAAAATGGTACCTGAGGCACGCCTCCCCTCGCGCCATCGCAGACACAAACCTCATGCCCAACGAGAAGATCTTCATCGACATCGCACCTGGCTTCGAACAGTACGGCGACAAGGTCAAATTCATCGTCGGCAAAGCGACCTCCTGGGATCCTGAGAAGCGCGTTCTTTTCATTTCCGAGCCTGCGGGTAAAGAGACGTCCATCAGCTACCACTCTCTGGTACTGGCGACGGGCTCAAAATCGGCATCGCCAATTTGGTCAAGCTACGGCAACGGCCATGAGGAAATCGAGGCTGCGTTGGCTGATGCTAATGCTCAGGTGAAGGCTGCGAAATCGATCGTGATTGCTGGTGGCGGACCTGCAGGCGTAGAGACCGCCGGTGAAATTGCAGAAAATCTCAATGGCGCTCCTGGGTGGTTCCAGTCTCGTCCTCGGAATCCAAAGGCTCAGATCACCCTCATCACGAGTGCGGATAAGCTTCTGCCGCGGTTGAGACTGGCTCTTGCGAAGCAGGCAGAGATTTACCTGAACCAGCTGGGTGTGGACGTGCAATACAACACGAAGGTATGTTGTTGCGATGTATCGATCGAGCGGGTTTGAATAGGGCTAACTTTCGACACAGATCACTTCCACTTCTCCTGCTTCAGACGGCAGCGCACAGACCAAAGTGACCCTGTCCAATGGCTCCGAGATCTTCACAGACCTATACTTGCCGGCTCTCGGTAGCACGCCACTGTCCTCGTACGTCCCGAAGCATCTTCTCGATGCACACGGCCGGGTACGGACCACGGAGTCGACCCTTCGCGTCACATCCGATGCAGGCCCACTAGTCTACGCGCTCGGTGATTTGACGAGCTTCACAATGGGCGGAATCCCAGAGATCCAGCTGGAAGTGCCTGTGCTAGCATCAAACATGCAAAGGGACCTGCTCGCCGCACACTCCGATGGTCTTTCGTCGAAGCCGAAGGGCGAAGACAGGATTTACGTCCCAGAGCGTCGCGAATTGCAAGTTGTGCCTGTAGGACGAGGCGGCGGTGTCGGTGCTGCTTGGGGATGGAGAGTGCCTAGTTGGGCTGTTTGGTTGATCAAGGGCAGGGACTACATGGTTGGTGGAGCCATGGACAAGGTCTACGGCAAGCCAGAACTCAAGGAGCAGAAGTGGCAGGCGGAAGGTCAGACTGCTTGAAGAATGGTGTGAAGGATTTTGTGGTCTCGTTCAGCACTTTGCATTATGGCATTTTCCAAGGGGCGATGGAGATAGTTCATACAGCGGGAATTAGGTAGAAACTGGCACAGCACGCACTTGGTACAATGGTCGCTTGAGAACATCTTTACTCGGCCTCGTGGATTACAATTACTAATTCTTCTAGCACACCGTAAAACCAAACCTGCTCTTGAAGCTCCCCAGAAATCAAGCAGCAGTGACTTCCAAAACCGCCGGTCCAGCCACGATAGTTCCGTCGTCGACTCTCTCAGCACAGTTGCACAGCACAAGGTAGCTCTGTCCCGCAACACCCTGCGCCGGTACTTTAACGCTGAAGTTGATACCATCGCCCGCCTGGGTGAGGTCAGTGAAGACCGGCCCAGTGGCGGTAATGAACGCGGCGTAAAGCTTCGCAGTCCCGGAGCCCGGCGCCAAAGCCGCAGCAGACTTGAGCTGCACCGTCTGACCAGCAGTGACGGGTCCGGCGGCGGTAGCAGCGATGGCCGGGTAGGCTTTCACGGGCAGGGCTGGGTTGGTCGACGGGCAGGATTTGATGAAAGCGGACGCGAGGGTGTAGACCGCGTTGGGAGTGAGCGGGACGTCATTGGCCGACGGGAAAGGGCTGAGCTTCTGCTGCGAGGAAGTGTCGCGCAGGTACGCAGAGTGGCGCGACTCGACGGTGAGAATCGAGCCGGCGGCAGTGAGGTAGTCTTTGTCAGCGATCTGGCGGGCAGCACCGAGGTAGGCGCTGACACCGACGCCTTCGAGGATGCTGGCGACGCCGAGGAACTCTGCGACCGAGGACGATGGGAAGCTGTAGACGCATTCTTTCGTGGCGGCGGTGCCGAGAGCGGTGGTCAGGAAGTCTACGTGGGCTTTCTCGTGGGCGGCGACTTCGGTCAGACGAGCGTAGGATGAGGCTGGGATGCCGGCGGCGACGAAGTCGGCTGATGAGAACTTGGCGAGGCCTTCGCGGTAGAAGGTTGCTTCGAGGTGCTCGAGGGTGAGAGCATAGTTAAGGACATCGACTGCAAGGGCAGGATTAGTTTGGTTGAGCTTGAACTTGGTAACATGGAGTTGAATATACCGTCAGAGAAAGAGGTCAATGACTGTCTCTTGTTCAGAGATTGAGGAAGAGCCCAGCTCGAGGCTACGAGGCCGAGAACGCTGGCATATGTGGCGACGAACATGATTACGAAATGCTGAGTAAGTGAAAGGCTGTAGTGACAGGATGTGCGATATGCAGATGCACACAATGGGTTGCGAGATAGCGATGGTAAAGATAGCGAAAACGCAATATCTACGTAAAGATGCACGCGGCTTATCAGGTCGATGTGGTGCCATAACAAATCTTGAGCCAAGAATGCAAGTATCGTGAGGAATGTACGGGAGCAACATTACCATGACAGCGGAACGCCGGCTTCAACGGAATGACACGGAAACGGAAATTTGACTGTGATCAGAGGACATTTTGAATTCCCGTGGGTCTGGGCCTGTATATGAATTTGCTTAAACGCTGCGAATAAATATCAAACATAGATCGTAAGCTTCGAGAAGCATTTCTAGTGGTGCGAGTCCGCGCTCAGACCTGCGTAGCGGCCGACAGCAAGCTCTCCGACGAAGAGTCCGGCGAGGACTGAAAGGAAGTAGCCCACGTTCAATGTCATGACTGCCAACATGCTGTATACATATTAGTTCTCTGTTCTGAGAGCTTCGTCCGTAGATGGAGGGAAAGAAAACTTACAGCAGGTATCCAACGCCAGCCTGTACAGTGAAAATACCCGCTCTGGGGAGATCGGTGCTGAATCTCCAGGGAGTGATCTGCAAGCCAGCCTGTGTAGGTGTCCTGATGACCTTGACCCTCTCGTCCATTCCTCTGACAGTCAACGTCGCCTCGTCGTTCTTTTCACTAGCTGGCAATCCCTCGGTGTTCTCGCCGGCAACGTGGATGTAGCGGCGGTGGATGGCGCGATCATGCCACTTGGCTTCGAGCACGTGGTGGTATGCGAATAACATGCGGCTGATGATAGCGAGGACAATAAGGAAGATGCAAGTGCCAGCGTATTCTCCGGCAGTCGAAGGCGCCCATTGGCTGGAGAAGAGTGGTGTACTGTGGTCGTTGGTGAAAGCCATGGGCATGGAGTGCGACATGCTGCTGCTGGAAGACGAGGAGGAGCCCATGTCCATGCTTGACATATCGTGGCTACTGTGATCCATGGTGTGTGATGTTGTCGATGGTTTTCGAGGGTCTGGAGCGGGTTTCTTCGACGATGCGCTTCGATGGGTTCGCGCAAGATTGGATGAGTGTTATAAGGCCTGTACTCGGGAACAGGTGTACTGTAATATTGCTGCTGGTGGTGACGATTCAAGCAGGGCGCAATTGGCTTTCTCGCAATGAAACTGTACGGTACACTGAAACTCGCTGGAAGTGAGTCGTAAAAGTAATAGAGAGGAGAGATGACAGAAATGAGGATGTGGCAATATACTGTATTGGCGTGAGCAAGTTTCTCGAGAGCCAATATCCTCACCTACCTTTCCCTACCATCTGCTTCGTCGCGAATGGCGATGCTCTCGGCTAGAGTGGAGTAATGAGCAAGTTAAAGACCGCTAAACTGTTGTGAGACGCGGCAAGGGCTTGGTAGATTCAGCACGTGACCTGATCCAGATCTGGTCCAGATCTTGGATTCTTAGGTCGGTTTCTTCAAGCTCGCTAAGTGAGTTGTTACACGGAAACACCCTTGTGGCCCTGCCATATCATTGAAACTTGCTATCATCGATAATTCCGATGCTCGTGATTCAGGTATTGATCGAGGAATCATTCATTCTCTGGCTTAATGAAAGCAGCTCTTTGCATATGCCAACGCTCAATGAGATCGGTCTTGGGCTCCGATTCAATCTTATCAGCACGTGTCATTGTATTGGCAAGTCTTGATCAAACAACGGATAGCTATCACACAGAGATAATCCCAATAGATGAACAAATCACTGAATGTTAGAACGAAAGCAGTCATCTGCATCGCATCGTGCATCTCCCAAGAAGCGCCTCGGTCACAGCAAAAGCACGAGCCATCATTACTTCGCGTCTTAGCAAATGCCGCTTCCCGCAACAATAGTATCAATAACAATAAGAGCTCTTAGCCGAAACATGTGACGGGGCAATAGAGCACTATCGTTATATTCACACCTGCGGTCGCAACTGCGCCTACAACCATCACTTCCCACTATCTGACCTTCCAGCATTGTAACTCGAAAGCGCTTGCCAGTGAACGCGTATCGTCAGCGCGTCAAAACACGAGCAAGAAACAAATCACTCTTCCCGAGTCCTACGGCTACGCGCATCCGCAATTCACACAATGCGCAAAAAGGCGACAGCATCCAAGGCGAAGCCTACTCCTTTGAAAACTGCTGCCAAACGCGTTTCCAAGACTGCGCAAACACCCAACGGCACTCCCAAATCGGCGAGCGCTAAGACACCCAGCAAGACTCCAAAGACTCCCAAGTCACCCACTGCGCAACCATCACAGCCAGCCGAGCTCTCGGACAACGATCGCGTGCGCTTACGCGACTGGCTCGAATACACAGACCGGCCCTTCTCAGTCCACACCGTACCTTTGACGCGGAAGCGCAAACGAACTGCCACAAATCCACTACTGGTGCAGGACGATTTGTTTGAAGAAAGATTGTCGGTACAATACGAGGTCAAGCCAAGAGACAAGTGGGAGAGTTTGCGACGGTACAAGAAATTCACAGGTAAGAGGAGATGCGTTCGGGGTCGATACGGATAAGGACGACTTGGCTGACAATGGACACAGTGGGCGCCGAGAGCATCGCGACCGGAGAATGCATTTTGGTCAAACATGACGATACATTGGATCCCAAGATCGACACTGCTTCGCAATGGAAAGCGAAAGTGCTGGAAGTGCGCGCGCTAGATCCAGAGCATGTTTACATTCGCCTCAGCTGGCTCAATCGACCCGAGGATCTCGACAGTGGGCGCAAGGATTACCATGGAAAGAATGAGCTTGTGCCAACCAACCAGATGGACATCATTGATGCTATGGCTGTGAACGGTGCCCTGTCGGTGAAGCGCTGGGACGAAATGGCAGACGACGATGAGGCGAGCATGCCTGAGGAAGAACAGTTTTTCTGGCGGCAAACGTTCGACTTTGCGAATACCAAGACATATTCGGTGAGACGGGATGATCCGAGGCGCCATGGTACAAGTACTGACATATACTGTAGGCATTGCGACGTATATGCGTTGACGAGGCACCGCAGAACCCAGATGAGCTGATAGTGCAATGCTCAAATGGGGACTGTCGCAAATGGATGCACGTTCGATGCATTGCAGAAAAGGCATTGCAGCGAGCCCGTGAGTATAGAATTCTTGTAAGACCGCGATCAACAACTGACCATTCTCTTACAGTCGACGACCAAGCTGCTCCCAAACGATCATCAAAGGCCCAAAAGAAGAAGGGCAAACCGAAGAACCCCGCGAACAATCCGAACATCACTGCGGTCGCTGTCGCAACCAAAGGACTGGTCACCGCAGAGGTACTCATCAAAGGCCACCCGGACAGACCCAAAGTCGAGCCAGCCGAAGAGGACGAGATTATCATTACGACAGAAGACGGCGAGCAGTATTCCGAAGACGTGTGCTGCCTTTTCTGCGGGACCGAGGTGGAATGATTTTGCTTATTCATCATGTTGCGATTTATGCTCTTATCAAGACGATATGAACCACGGCGGTGTGTGTCTTTTCAGCATGTCAGTTCTCATCATTGACGCGGATGTGGTTCCGGTCGGAGGGGGTTGCGAGAGGAGGATAAATTACCATCCCACCCGAAGCCGCGCATACTTTCACCGCGAGATACTCTAAAATTTTAGCGCTAGAAAGTTAAGGAGGCCCGGACGGCTCTTCAGATGTGCAGATCGAAACTATCTTGACGGTTTCAGAAATGCTAACAGTGGGGCACTCTCATCAATCATCATCACCTCGCGAGTCTTAGTATATTTTTCTGTCGCGGCGGTGTGTGGCGGAGATCACCGTCTGGGACAGGGGTAGTGGGGAGTTGAAAACTACGTGACGGGCCGAGTGAGATTCAAGAAAGGCTCCATTTGACGATTGGATTCGAGGACCACGTGGATGTGGATGGCAATTTGCTCTATGCATGTCGGTGAAACTATCGCACTTAATGTTTGTGCTGCTATTGCGCATACGCGCTTATTCTTTATTACATACGCAGAAGACGTCGACTCGTCACAGTCACAATGTCACGGCATCGATATCGGTACCTACGTAGGTATAGCACGGCCAAGAGTTTGGGCGAGCGGCGAACCAGAGCTTACCCGGATTCGCTTATACATTATTCGATATGCACTCCACCGTAGCACTAGCAGTGCCGACCCCATACCGATACTAGGAGCTTCTTATGCATCATCAAGGGGAGCAAGGCTTAAGCCGTTCGTTCGCCTTCTGCTGCCGCGCATCTCTTCCCTCCCCCTCCACTACGCAATAATTAACACTGCACACACACTCCGGCTGCGGCGCTTAAGCAGACGCTCACCCACCCTGTGCTCTAATCTCCAGGCCAGACGCTAGCAGGTGTAGTGTTGAAGAAGCCCGGCCAAAGCGCAGGTCTGCCTCCCGTCCGAGTTGCGTATGTGATATTGCGATATGTCGTTGTGCGCTGGGCTATCGAGAGGCTACTCAGGCTACTACCCAACGACCAGGAGCAGCACTGGCGAGACGGCGCCGAGTTTCAAGCTGAGTGCATGCGAGCAGGTAGCTCTGCATGATTGATTTGCATAAGCGATTAGCACCGCGACTGCTTGCGTGCGATTCGCCCTGTGGGTGCTAAGGCAGAGTGCTAGTCTTCGCCTTATGTGTGCCTTCGTAAGACCCGAGAGCTTCCCGATACCGCGACAATCACTCCTTCTAGTGCTGCGAACAAGCGAGTAAGGCACCGCGCACCAGTGTCCTGGAGCTCCACCGCTACCCTTGTATAGTAAACTAGCTGCCCTTTGCATCCTGTCTTGCCTGTCTGTCTTCGTGGACCCTCGGGCCTCTTGTCTCAATCACCCACCTTGCCATCCCACCTTTGCCTGCAGACGCACCCTTGGCTCACACAGTGACTGCAACTACTGCAACTTCAATCGCACATCTCGCCCTGCCCTGCATTGCCCGTTAACCGCCACTTCTGCTAGACCTGCCTACTGCGCATCAAGCGCGGCGCATTCAACCCGGCTGGCTGGCGTCTAGGGACCCTTCTGACTCGCGCCCCAAGGCCGATAATATCATCGCTCCTCTGCCTGTCTCTACCGTTTTCGCTCTCGCTCCTGTCGCTCTGAGACGCTCCTCTGCTGGACACACTACTACTACTGCTACTACACTACACGACCAAAACCGCTATACATCTTTTGGTACCGCACCACGGCCCGCCGCCCGGAAACTACAATTCGCGATCGCGCCAGATACCCACACGACCAAGATGGGTGATTCCGCTGCTGGCCCCGCGAACCCCACCAAGCCTGCGGTCTTGATCATTGGAGGTCTAGGTACGTGCCTGTGGAATAATAAGCTAGAGTGATTGATTGGAGCGCATGATACATGTTCTTCAACAACACCTGAGCCATTGTTGTGTCCGAAAATATCGGTTGGCTGACATAAATTTCCACACCAGGCTACATTGGCCGCTTCCTCGCACATCACATCCACAGCAACGAGCTTGCTTCCACACTGCGCATAGTCGACAAGCAACTCCCACAATTAGCATCGTTGGCTCCCGAGCACGAAGCAGCATGCTCACAAGAGAATTTCCTTCAAGCGGACGCCTCACGAGAGCAGTCGCAAGAGCGCATATTTGACCTTCCCGCAGCAGATGATGGCTCAAAACAAGAATTCGACTACGTCTTCAACTGCGGCGGCGAGACTCGCTTTTCGCAAGAAGATGAAGTCTACAAGCTTCGAAGCTACCAACTGAGCGTGACGGTCGGCAAGGAGGCTGCGAAGCGCGGCGTGAAAGCTTACGTTGAGATGAGCACGGGCACAGTGTACAACTCGAACAAGACACCACAAAAAGAGAGTGACAAGACCAGCAAGCCGCACACCAAGCAAGCGAAGTGGAAACTCGCCGCTGAGGAAGAGCTTGCCAAAATTCCAAACCTGAACCTTTGTGTTCTGCGTATGCCTCATGTGTACGGTCCGTATGTGGGACGATGGCTAGGCACACAGCTTGCATTGGCCCGTCTATACCAGGAGCGTAGCAAGGACAAGCCCGAGACTATGAAGTACCTCTGGAGCAGCGACATGCGCGTCAACACCCTACACGTCGAAGATGCCGCTTCCGCCGCTTGGCAAGCTGCAGAATGGAGAGCCACAAACGACTCAATACCTGGAGCGGGTGGTGACAAGCGCGTCACATTCAATGTGGTCGACAAGGGCAACACAACACAAGGCACCATGGCTGCTATCGTGAAGGACGTTTTCGGCATCGAGACCGGCTTCCAAAACACTTTGGTCAACACTTTTGCACGCCTCAACTTGGAGCATGTCGTCGACGATGTGAACGACGACTCGCTGGACGATTGGGCGGATCTGCAGGAAGACGCGGGAATCAAAGAGAACGGAGGCCCGCTCAGCCCCTTCATGGAGAAAGAGTTGCTCAGAGATGCCGATTTGTGTTTGGACGGTAGCAGGTTCGAGAGCGTGGTTGGGTTCAAGTATGAATTGCTCGCTCCTACCATTTCGGAAAGCATACATCTTTGCTAACAATTTCCCTCACAGGCCCAAGCACGAGCGCATCACGAAGCAAGAGATCGAGGATGTGATCGAGAGCTACAGACGCATGAAGTGGTGGCCTTGATGCAGAGTTCGATCATATGAGATGAGAGAGAAAGAGAAAAGCAGCTTGTGGGAGCATTCATGGCGGCGGCGAGGGAGCATTCACAAATTTCTTGTATAATGGTTAGTAGGAGGCATTTATCTTTTCTTGCATGTGGGAGTTTTTTATGTATGGGAATGACTTGAACGGCCGGGAGTTTATAGAATGCGGAGCGCATGGCTATGCTAGTGTATGTAAATATGGCATCGTCGAGTTTTAACATTGAGAAACATACTGTGCTCAGTTATGAGCGATGATGCTTCACGGCGTACATGCACACAAGGAAGAACAAGGGTGAGCATCGCGAGTATACCTAGGTACAAGTGACACACACCAGATGGTACGTTGTAGACATGACACGCGCTTACGGGACAACAAGAGTGCAAGAATGTTTTGTGGTGAAGAATTGCATTGATTGTGTATATAAAGCACCATGAGGAACAAGGAAGGATTGGTATATTGAATCTATCAGGTCAAAGTCAGCGAATTGTTTTCGACAATGTGAGTGCAGACAATAAGTGATAGAGTATTTGCGTGTGTCAGGAGTCCATTTAGATCACCGAGACGCCAGAAACAGCGTCTCTGACATAAGAGGTTGCCAGAAAAGATGCAAAAATTATCTCTTCATTGCAAATTGGGGGGGACAAGGTGGTGTGTGTGGGTGTACTCACAAATTGTGTAGAGATGCCTTGGAGTTGTCGAGTGTTAGTTGAGTGTCGCGATTTTGCAGATGCAGATCGTGGTACAATGACGCAGCACTCAGACAGAAAGTCGTGCGACAACAGAAATCCAACGGCAACTGCGCAGAGTTCTGGTCTTTGACAAATCAGTCTGAATGCTTGTTGATGGGAAGACGTGAAGTCGCGACGCCAGCAAAGTTTTATACACCGAGTTCTCGCTCGGCCTATCTTCGGCTTGCCGCCAAGCCCACGAGCGGGCCTGGCTTGCGAATTCTGAGTATCTCGCGCGAAATGGGCGACGAACTTGACCTCACCTGGCCAGCGACGACGAACGATTCCACGATAATCTCGACAATCACCAAATACCGTCAACATGGGTCGTCTTCATTCCAAGGGAAAGGGCATCAGCTCCTCCGCGCTCCCCTACTCGCGCAGCGCCCCGGCGTGGCTCAAGACCACCCCCGACCAGGTCGTTGACCAGATCTGCAAGCTCGCAAAGAAGGGTGCCACCCCTTCCCAGATCGGTGTGGTCCTCCGTGACTCCCACGGTGTTGCCCAGGTCAAGATCGTCACCGGTATGTTGGACCTCTGGATGCGCAATGGCAATGGAGACAAATGCTGACAGAAAATTTGCAGGAAACAAGATCCTCCGTATCCTTAAGTCCAACGGTACGCTACTACCTGCGTGAAAGAAAGTCCTGAGCGGCAGATGACTGCTGGCAAGAGTTGGAACACAATATACATGACAAACATGTCAAAATTACGCCTCTGCTTGGTCTCAGACTGACAGAGTGATATACAGGCCTCGCCCCCGAGATCCCCGAGGACCTTTACATGCTCATCAAGAAGGTGCGTACAACGATACACGATAGGTCTTGCAA
>Ga0265797_10007875_pt1 | contig 14392 bp, 7 predicted proteins | sample P2T30metagenome_FD_192433 | JGI IMG/M metagenome (GOLD analysis project Ga0265797, IMG submission 192433) | Plant litter microbial communities from East Loma Ridge, Irvine, California - P2 T30 | ecosystem: Environmental > Terrestrial > Plant litter > Unclassified | place: USA: California... | reverse complement strand
GACATTTTCCACCACATCCACGCGACAATGCCAGGACGAACACTTCCTACCCTGCCTACGGCTGAGGTCGCCGCGCACAACACCGCCAAGTCCTGCTACGTGACAGTGGGCACCAAGGTCTACGACATCACACCTTTCCTCGACGACCACCCAGGCGGCGCAGACCTCGTACTCGAGTACGGCGGAAAGGATGTCAAGGAGATCATGGAGGACGAGCTCTCCCACACACACAGCGAGAGCGCATGGGAGATCCTGGACGACCACCTTATTGGCTTCATGGCGACCGACGATGTGATGGAGGGCGTCAAGGAGAGCGAGGATCCGTTCTCGATCGTACCGATGGAGCCGTCGAAGAAGGGAATGCAGGAACTCGAGAAGCTTGGGAGAGACGGAGACGTTAAGGCGCGCACACAGGTGGAGGTTGGCAAGAACGAGGCCGGTGAACCTGTTTACGCGAGCACAGGCATGAGCAACGAAGACGATCTGAGCAAGGAGACCGACGTGCGCGACGACTACAAGACGCACAAGTTCCTCGATCTCGGGCGGCCGCTGTTCATGCAGGTCTTCAACGGAGGCTTCAGCAAAGACTTCTACCTGCAGCAAGTGCACCGTCCCCGTCACTACAAGGGCGGCGACTCAGCGCCTCTATTCGGCAACTTCCTCGAACCTCTCACCAAGACTCCCTGGTACGTCGTGCCATCATTCTGGCTCCCGCCCGTCGCCTACGGCACCTACCTCGCAGCAACCCACTTCTCCAACCCTCTGGTCACAGTCGCATACTGGCTCCTCGGCCTCGGTATCTGGACAGTCGTCGAGTACGGCCTGCACAGATGTCTCTTCCACATCGACGACCACCTGCCCGACAACCGCTTCGCCATCACCGCACACTTCCTGCTCCACGGCATCCACCACTACCTCCCCATGGACCGCCTGCGCCTCGTCATGCCTCCCACACTGTTCCTAGTCCTCGCCACGCCCTTCTGGAAACTCGCCCACACAGTCTTCTTCTACAACTGGTACGCCGCAGTCGCAGTCTACAGCGGCGGAATCTTCGGCTACGTCTGCTACGACTGCACCCACTACTTCCTGCACCACAAGAGGTAAGTCCACAGCAATAATCTCAATCTCATGAAACCATCCAAAACTAACAAACCCTCCCAGCCTCCCAGCCTACTGGCGCGAACTCAAGAAGTACCACCTGCAGCACCACTTCGCCGACTACGAGAACGGCTTCGGCGTCACCAGCCGCTTCTGGGACCGCGTCTTCGGCACCGAGCTACCCCCTCCACCTCAACCCAAAGTGATCAAGACGACCTAAGCAAGCGCTCGCTTTTTCTCGAAACTGTATGCGACAAATGTACGAATGGGATAACGGGAGGTGTGGGCATGAACGAACGGCGTTTATTTTTGAGCTCCGGGAGCAAGACATACATATGGGAGGGGGTTTTCTCATTTAGGATAACTGAGTCAAAGGGAGCATGAATTTGGCTTTCTCAACTTTTTACTGCTGTCAAAGACGGCAAATTTGTAATAGTAATGAATAGAGATACTTTTAATTTTCAAGAGTTGATCGTTTTTCATAATCATTCAGGCCGTATTTATACTAAAGTACTGTTTGTCCCCTGTTTGTCATCCCAAAGCTAGCAAAGAGAAGGAAGGATCATGTCCTGTTCCTTCATGCTGTAATAGTACACTCAGTCATCCTCGACCCCAAAAGAAAGACCATACTAGCAAACGTCTTCGCAGTCTGCTCAAGCCAGTCACATAAATATACACTCCACCAAAAACCTTCCTCAAAACATCATTCATGGCCATCGCGTAATCATACACCAACGATCGCCATCCATTGATCACCCGCATCGGCATCGACTTGGAGTCCCACTACAACTCTTCGTCCGAGCAAGCAGGCTCCATCTCAGCTCTCGTCTGAACATGGCCCCAGAAGCGGCCGGTACCTCTCGTCGGGAAGCCGTCGTGCTCCGCGTCCTGTCCCTCACCCGAAGGCAGTCCCACGCGCATGTTCCAGAGCCTCAGCACCGCGATCTCACGGTGGTTCATCCAGGGCACGATCCTGCCGATCATGTTGTCTTTGCTGCTCTGCATGTGCGGGCGGAGTTGGTCGGCGCGATGTTTGAACCAGTCTGAGACGTGGACGGTGTGTTCAATATCGAAGTGGGCGGGTACCATGGTCGGACCGGTTTCGATGGCGGATTGGTCCATGGCGGCCTGGTTGGGGAGAACCACGTATCCGCAGGATGCGAAAGTGATTCTCTTGTAAGGAGCTGGGCCGAACTGCGGCTCCGAAGGTGTGATACTGTACGGGTCAGGCTCTTGGGGGACGGGCTGCAAGAAACTCCTAAGGTCTTCAATGACCCATGGCCAGCACCCCTGACGGTATTGTTGCCTGACTCCAATGCTGACCTGGAGAAAACTTTGTAGCTCATGTTTCAGACTGGCGGTCATGGATACAGATTCAAGGGTGAGGGCCTTGCCTGTGACCGCGGCCATTGTTTGGCTTGAGGCGAGCTTCAAGAGCGCCTGCGGGCTGATCCAGCAGTTCACGAGAGTCACATCTTCCAGGTGATCGAGGGCCAAGACATCAGGATCAGGCCGGAGAAGTTGATCAAGCGCCGCAATCGGTGCAGGCATGAGGTTGTTGTTGCGTCCGAACATACCTTTGGCGTTCTCTCCTCCTTGTGCATAGCCAACCCGCAGTCTTTTGATTTCCTCGAGGGCTGTGATCCGACGAGTGACTACAAGTAATGTGCTCACAGCGAGGGAAGGAGCAACAGAATGGGTCACGGCGCATCCGGCCTCGTCTTTGTCAACCACACGCCAGTCGGGGCTCACAAGCAGAGTGACATCTTGAACGCTTGGAAGAGCGTCCCAGAAAGCGTCACGGTCGAGTTTAGACAGCAGTCCGCTAGAGATCTTTGATATTGTCACCTTCGTGATTTGTTGGAAGACCTGAGGATTGTCACCGAGTGCCAGGATATAAGTATCCAGGAAAGCGCTTTGTGCCCAGCCAGTCTCGAGAATCCACCGATTCTGCTCACTGGTCAGGTTAGCAGGCGACAGTGGCGCAAAACTCGCACGATTGGCATCGGAATCCTCAGATGATGTATAGATAACACCAATGAGGGGCCTAGAAAGGTCGACACCGGTGAGGATACCATCCGTCTCAAAGTAGGGCCAGAGTGTAGAATCGTCGTACTCAGTTGCCGATGCCACGGTAGGTAGTTGCATAGATTCATTACTGCCCCACGTCAATATGCATGACGCCAATTTCTCTTGACTGAGCCGAACGCCATTCGTGAAGCTGCTATGCGACTGGCGTAGGTAGGACCACAGGTTTTCGAGGCCTTTGGAGGTGGGTCGTTGGGTGAGGTCGGATTCTTCGAATACTGCAGCAGACCTGTCGAAGATCATGTCGTGATGCGAGCGATCTGGGCCACCAAGGAAGCCCAGACCACTGTCAAGAGACAGTCCAATCTCACGCACATTCTCAAGTTTTGCCAATGCAGCTGTCATGCGTGGGGTCTCGTCCGCCATCTTCTCAAGGCCCGCAAGATTGCTGAAGCGAGCGTACCCTGGCGGCGGCCAACGGTAACCACCGTGATATGCTTCCACGTACTTGACATTGCTGCTTTTTAAATTTGCCATCGATAGGTCTGCTTCTGTCACCTCAAGGCGGATGCCAAACTTGTTCATGTGGGGACCAAATCCTTCAAATACACGCAGGCCATGTTTTGTGGAAGTGTCGCTGGTCTTGCGATAGTACATGCTGTCTCCACTTCCATGTTGCAAGTCAGGCATCCTTGGTAGACGAGTTTGGGCGTCAGTCTGTCGAATGCTTCCAGGCTTGGACTGGCTGGAGAGGCGTGCCGAGACGTCATCTTCGATCATATCATAAAGTTCTGCCGTGAACGGTACAACAACCTCTTTGAAAAGAACACCAGACGTCTTGTCCTCGAATTCTTTGCAAACGAGTCTCATGTTCCTGATATCTCGGGGGGACAGAGTTTCGGTGATCGTCTCGAAAAGCTCGACTGGAATCCTGCCGGCTGGCCATTGACCTGCTAGCGTGGGAATCGCGTTTGACGCGAGGGACGAATGGTGGTCCGGTACAGTATTCGACGTCGGTATCGAGTTTGATGTCACGACTTCGCTGAGGGATTGTTGTGCGCGAGCACGATCGATGTAGCGTTTCGCGTCAGGGGATATGTCAAGCTGTCGATCCATTGCCAACGGAATCGTGGGCATCTGTGTCTGCGCTTCTGATGGTGACGACATGAATGGCATGGGCCTGGGATAGCGAACACCATAGGGCTGCCTACGAGGAGGTGGTAACGGTGTTGCGACTGTCGGGGAGGCAGGCTGTGGAGTGGTTTTGGCTCCCTTGTTCACCAGAGGGAGGTATCGCACCCGAGTAGCGCTAGATGGGCGCGAATCGATTTTACTCGCTTCGAAGAGGAATGCTGAGCCAATGTGGGAGGTGTTGAAATCTGTCGCGGTACCTTCGCGAAAGCTGAAGTGAGGGGCATCTTCCAGCAAGCGTGCCAGATCATGGAGTGTTTTCACGTTCGGCTTTGCGTCACTTTGAGACGGCTCGTGTTCAGCAGCGCTAGAGTCGGTATGATTGAGAGCACGATCGTCAGCCAGGCGTTCGAGCAGTCCTTGCAATCGCTGGTGCTCTGAGTTGTTTGTTGCCCCGGATTCGTCGCCAGTGGGTTCGGCGTCTGACGTTTCGCCCGAAAAGTCGTGGCTCATTGTATAACGCATCCACACGTCACGCGGAATGTCACTCATGTTTGCTTTGGGATTGGTGGTGTCTGGTGAAGGTGTTAATCGAGTGTGCTGGAATTTGTTGTCGGTTGTGTTTGCGAGGCTCTCCCCCAGACGCCGGCGCAGCTGCTGCGAGGCTGTGTGGAGGAGACGGTCGAGAGTGGAGGGTACTGCTATAAAGAATGTGTTCTGTGGCAGGGAATGGATATTAGCTTGTTCTGGTTTGGTTTGTTGTTAGACGACGATAGTGAGCAACGGCAGTGGTTGATGTTTGGAAGGAATTGGTGGTGGCTTGAGGTGGCTTATGGCTTTAGGTTCGCTGAGGAGAGAGGCAGTCGTGCCAAGCGCGTCGTTTATAAACAGCGCAGGCGTGACTGGACCACAATACAATGCGACAACTCAACCCCTCACTTGAGTTATTACATGTGAAGAGATGACGCGCAGGCTTTTTTTCATGTATACCTTGTAGCGAAACAGTTACTTCCTTCATTTTCGCTGCTTCACTGGGACGTCTCTGAAAGGCACGAGTCACGTGATAAACAAATCCCGTGCGCATTTCAAGTATGTACAGGCGCATGTCTGTCTTCTCAACCAGTTCGGTCGTTGCCAAAATACATGCTCCTCAAACGCCATTGCCGGTTCCAGCAGTCCAATCTCCCGTTGCGAATGCTTGCTTAGAACTCAGCGATCGTGTCGCCGCGCAGCTTGCCACGCAGGTCCCATTTGCCCTGTTTTAGTCGTCAGCACTTTCGTCCGTCATGTGCCTCATATATTCCAAGATTGTGCATCAAATGACACCCTCCGCCCCCATCTTTCATGTGTCTCGGCGGGGCACAGCTATGGGTGCTCATGGAGCAAATGTACTCACCTCGGTCTTGAATGCCATGTAGAGGAAAGCAGAAGGGACGGCGATCACGTAGGTGAAGGACAAGAAGGCGGTGCGTTTGGTCCAGCGGAAGTATTCGTGTCTCTTGACGTACATGTCTAGCGACATGAGTTAGCGCTTGTCCAGCATTTCGCAACTCCATAAGTCATCGGCCGCTTCCTGCTCTTGCGCATCTCATATAACTGTACTCGTGCAACAACACTCTTGTATCCTGCTCTTCATCTTCCATGTTCTTGCCAGTTCCAGGTATAGGGAAACGTACTCGCATAGCGAACAAGCGCCGGGTCCAGGTTGACGGCTACAGGCCTCAGTCAGCTCACAATTTGGCGCATTGATAATTCCAGACCGTCTCACCATTGCCGCCTGCCAGCTTCGCGAATGAGGGTCTCATGATTGCAGTGTGGTATGTGTATTTGGTGCTCTCTCAAGGCCTGCCCTGCGATGGGTGCTATTGACGTCGCGCAAGAGCCCGCTCGTTCGGGGAAAGCGCGGCAGGGACGATCCCGCAGTCGCGCAGCCCTCAATCTTTACCATAGGCACCACAGCTGCATTTCCACTACCTTCTTCCTTCATCATCACGACATCCTGCTTCCTGACTGACACACGTACTCGCTGCACCGCTGCATCAGAGTTTCATTCCCCGGACTTGCGACTGTGTTTGTCACCTGCCAGTCTGCTCTATTGCGACGAGCGCACCGCCAAAGCGTCTCTATCAGCAGCACGACAACATCTCCGAGCGCCGTCACAAGGAAGACTGAAAGCAGGCAGGGAGGAAGATTCTAGGGGGTAGAAGAGCCGAAGAGCCAGGTGTTCACGTGCAGCGTAGACTGCTGGTGCTGCGTGCACAAGAAAAACAGAAAAAACACAGGAAGCGTGCGATCTCTAGCTAGTCTCAAAGCCACTACTTGCTGCCCTCGCGCTATTGTGGCAGAAGGCCGTAGTGCCACTTTTCTTCACGTGCTCTGCATTTGCGCACCACCATCAGACTCCTCGGCGTGATCTGAATCCCTTCTCCTCACTCCACAGCGTCGTGTCAACGACACGGTATCATATACAAGCACCAACCTCTCTCTCCACCGAGACGGTGCGTGTTAGATAGCATTTGCTCGCTTTGTGAAGTCGTCGCCTTGAAGTCATGTCCTCCCTTTCGCCCAGAGCCTCAATCTCAGGCAATGCCTCTGCTGCAGTCTCAGAGGATTTCGCAGACTCACTGCGCGACCTGACACAAAACAACCGCTATGAGATCAGCAACCTGACCATCATCGCCAAGGAAAATACCGAGCATGCGCAGGCTATTTCAAAAGCTCTTGAGAGCCACATCAAAACGGTAAGGCACCGATTTGCAATGACGAAAAGACAGAAACCATTCCTAGGTTCCTATTGTTCGCCATTTGTTCTTTGATTCAGAGCTTGAGACTGACACTTACCATAGGCAACACCGGCGCAAAAGCTGCCTGCACTTTACGTCCTGGACTCAATAGTGAAGAACGTTGGAACGCCCTATACTGTCTACCTTGGCCGTGGCCTATACAGCACGTACATGGAAGCTTACACTCTCGTGGACGGAAACGTACGCAGAGCCATGGAAGGCATGCTCAAGACCTGGAAAGAACCTGTCCCTGGATCTATGGACAAGCGACCCGTGTTCCCACCCGAGGTAGTCAGGCCGATTGAGAACGCACTTATCAAAGCAAAGACAGCGGCTTTGCAGCATCAGCGTTTGCCACCAGCTGGCTACAAGAACACTCCAACGCCACCACAGATGAACGGGCAATTTGGACCACCTCAGGGACAGTACGCTCAACAGCAATACCAACGGCAGCAACACACACCACAGCCGCCGTTCCAGCCGACTCCTGCTCAACAGGGTGGCTACCAATATGCACAGCCACCACAACAGCAGCCGCGCAACGACGTCGAATCTATCAAGCGCGATCTTATCGGCGTCATAACTCAAACACAACGAGACTTCGCTTCAGATCCCAACAGCCCAAAGATCCAGCAGAAGCTAAAGGCACTCCTTGAGCTACAGCAAGTATTGAACTCACAACAACTCCCTCCTCAGTCGCTTCAAGCTGTTGCTGCTCAGATCGCTCAGCTTGCAGTACCGGCCACACCCCAACCCATACCGACGCCTCCCGTCAGCTCCACACCACAATGGCAGCCTCCAGCACAAGCGCCACAGTTCCCGTTCCAACCTCCTCCACCATTCGCGCAGCCTCCCTCAGCTCCGCCAACCTTCATGCAACAGCCACCACCAATGCCTGCATTCAACCCTCAGCAGCTTGGCTCGCTTGCGGCGCTTTTCCAGAACAACCAAAAGCCTAGCACACCGCAGATTCGCGAAGCAGTTCCTTCGCTTGAGAATGCTGCTCACGCACAACTCAACAGCATCCAGCAGCAACCTGCTGCTGCATCCGCACCACAGTTTGGCAGTGACCTGATCGCGTCTCTCACCAAAGCCGGCCTGATGAAACCACCGTCCGCGACGCCTGTGGCTTCTACGCCAACAGCACCCTCCCCAGCTGTCGTACCACCACCTACCGACCTAATGGCCATGCTTTCTACCCTTCACAAACGCAATGGCTCCCAGAATGCTGGTGGTGCTCTCCCTCAGATGCCAATGATGGCATCTGGCAAGCCAAATGTCCCCACCACCAATGCCGCTCTCAAAACCTTCCGCCCCGAGCTGCTCCGCGCGCTGTACTCTGATCGGCCCAATCAATGCTCCACTTGCGGTCGCCGCTTCCTTTCCACTCCAGAAGGTCGCGCCAACAAAGCTCGCCACCTTGACTGGCATTTCCGCATCAACCAACGCCTGGCCGAATTCTCAGCTTCTCGCGCCGCTGCCCATCGTCACTGGTTCCCCGATGCCCGTGAATGGATGCAGCTCGAAGACTTTGATGCTTCCACTGCAAGCGCTGCAGACGGAGACGGAGCTGCAGGCTCAGGAGGCAAAGCAGGCTCATCGGCCGCCAATAAGACAAAGGGTCCGGAGGACATGTGGATCCGCGCACCCGCAGGAGTGACGAAACTCAACTGCCCTATTTGTTACGAGGACATGCGCAGCAGCCACCCGGACGAACTCCAGGATTGGGTATTCATGAACGCAGTCTACAACAATGGCCGCGCGGTACACGCCACGTGCTTGCAGGAAATGACGGGCTCCGTCCCTGGTCTGCAGCAAGCGCAGCAGCAGCAAAAGCAGGCACCCGCTGCGGCTCCGATTCAGATTCCGACGAGCTCGCTGCAGGCTGCTTTGGCTTCGTTGAGCCAGGGCACATTGGGCATGAGGGAAGGCAGCCGTACGCCAGATTCCACCTTGGGCAAGAGAAAGGCTGAGGGTGATGTCCCGGGCTCTGCAGAGAAGATGAGGAGGGGAGGGTGGTGATGTTTCAAATAGTTTCTTTGGCAATGTTGGCGTTCACTGGTATCATGCTCTGAGATTCTAGCGATGCATTATAACATGGTGGTTGCGTGAGAGAAAAGAAGTTGGTTTGTTACGATGAGAAGGAACTGAACTCGAAGGCAAGGCTGCCATCTCGTAACCCATTGAATGTACAACAAATGCGAAACAAAATTCACATCCAGACCAAATCCATTTCATACACTCAACCCTCACACGCATTCAATCGTGACAGCTTCGTTAAGGAGAACACTGATGCCGGTTAGTATAATGCTTTATGGGTCAATAGCTGGAAGAACAAGGCCTTGCACTCACATGTTGGTAGGCAGCGCGGATCTGTACTTTAACTGGTACGAGCACGTGACTTCGGACAATCGGATTCTGTCATCTCCGAGCCCTGGTTCGAACTTCTTCCTCCTCGCTACGCATTGACAACATGGTGACCAAACGCATACCATGCAAGGTATGCTAGGCAGCAGCGATTGTACATATACCAAAACAATTCAAAATGAATCTGGTAGTTTGCATGCGGTAAAATATTTCACGTCAACAGTATGTCGAACATCGATCAATCGGATTTCGTTCTTGATGGCAGGAGGCGTCTAGCAAGTAAGACAAACCCTCTCAGTAGAATTTATGTATACCTCTGACACTGTGGAGGCCCCAACGAGCGTCGATGTATCACGAGACAGGATATCGGGCATCAAAGGAGGATTATCATCGGAGCCATTTATACCTCTAAGGCCTACGACGAGACATTGAGTCTCAAACATGGCACACACCCATTCTTCCCAGTGTTGAAAGACTGCATCGATGAGCACTCGCTCATGAGCACTGTGATCCTCAATGGAGACACGGAATCGTCGACTTTTGCCACGCCAAAGACTCTGGACTTGAACGCACATCTTGAGATCCGAGAACCCAACAGCGACATCCCCGAAGAAAAATGCATCGAGAAGCTGATGGCCCAAATCGGTGATGAGCAGTGTACGTCTTTGCATACCACGCCGCCTTGGAAAGTCGTACTTGTACCACTGAGAACCAATGGAGCCTCGGGAGAGTCAAGGCTGTTGGTTCTCTACTCCAATTACCATTCACACGGCGACGGCAGGTCTGGCCTTGCCTTCCACAACTCTTTCCACGCAGGGCTCGTGAAGCACTTTGGGCAAACGAACAAAGATCACAAGTCTATCGAATCGATATACGAAGCTCCAACGAAGCCATTGTTGCCTCCAATCGAGGAAGGAGGGAAAATGACATTGTCGTGGTCCTATCTTCTAACGCCTTTGATTGGAACATACCTGCCAGCACCCATCGCCTCATTCCTTGGTATCCGCACCAGCTGGCTGACCCAAGAAGCCGGCATCTGGCGCGGCAAGGACACCTCATTTGATGCAGCAAATCACGCGACAGGCCTCGTTCTCCTTACTATCGAGGCTGCCACGATAAGCAAGGTCCTCAAGCAATGCAGAGCAAACAAGGCGACGTTCACCGGCCTCTTGGAGCATCTCATCGTGCGCTCGCTAGTCGCACCCGATGGTGGCGCTATCACTTTGGACGCTTTCAACACCGGGATCGCAGTAGACATGCGACATCTGTTCGGAGACCGCTACGCTGGCGGAAGCATGCTCAACTGCGTCACAGGCTACAGCGAATTGGTAGTGTTCGACCGCTCTCTGGAAACCGCCGCCTGGGCAACTGATCCATCATCAATGTTCTGGGACGCAGCCCGCAAGACTTCGGCGGGTCTCAAGGCCGCCTCCAGCACTCTACACAATCAGCCTATTGGCCTTTTGCAATATCTCAAAGACTTCCGTTCCTGGACTACCGGACAGATCGGAAAAGAGCGCGATACATCCTTCGAGATCAGCAACCTAGGCGCCTTCAGCCCAGTGTCGCAAACGGGCCAGGCCGTGCCTGATATCACGATCGAGAAAGTACTTTTCTCACAGCCAGCCAAAGCGTCAGGCGGGTTGATGGACTTCAACCCTGTATCTTTGGAAGGAGGTCCTCTTGCCATGACCCTCACATGGCAGCGTGGGGTCTTGGGCCTAGCAGATGGGGACGATGAGACAGATTTTGTGAGAAAGGTCTCTTCGAAGCTGGAGTCGCTGATCCGTGAGATCGCAGCTGGCTCATCGTGATCTCGAGATATGGCCATGATTGCCAATTCGTCCCTTTTGATCTATAGAAACTACTTGATTTAATTAATTGTACTACACATCCTCGAAAATAATCACAGGAGAATATGAGCTTGACAGAAGGCGGGAGCTCCACAGCTTCACAGCAGCCTTCTGAGCTTGTGATCAATCCAGTCACATTGTGGAATTGGTGAAGAAGTACCAGGGTATATACTTGCATACATTTACAGGCCACCGTCACCTCGCCTTCGCAACATAGCATGCATGCACTGTGCAGAAATAGCGGTGCTTCAAACGAAACGTGCAGCTTGCATCGTCTCACAACAGCCAGAGCCATTCGCTCATTCGTAAGAATATCCAAACAGCCAAGCCTTCACACGGAAGGACGGTTTTTCTTTTTTGTTAGCTTCGAAAGCGAAGCCCGTATCAGAACGCCTGCCGCTATGCAAATGGCATGAAAGATAGCACTTTCCCTCCCACTCGTTCCCGTAAAATATCCTGACTTCGTGAAAAGATTCGACTTTACGGAATTTTCAAGTAGTCATGCTGACATCCTTGCCCGTGAAGTCTCTCATTACGCCGACAACGTCGTCAAGGCGCTTGACCTGCGTGAGCAGCTTTTCTTGGGTCTCGCGCCAAAGCGCGATCTGCTGCTTTTCGACACCGCTGAGTGGCGCGCCGTCTTCTTCCAGCATTCCAGTCTTGCCGATGATGAAGTTCTTTGCAGCGTCCGGGTTCATGGCGCGCAGACGTTCGCGCTTGTCGAGGATCTGCTGGAACTTCTCTTGCTCGACGTCCATGCGCTGCATGCAGCGTGAAATACCCTGGTACGCCTGCTGAAGAACAAGTTGCGCAACTTTCTTCTCGTCGAAGAACCAGAGGTAAAGCGAGCGCGTAGGCTGGCGATATTGGTCCTTGGGCACTTCTTGCGATTCCAGGAACCCTGCTGCCTGCATCTGGGCGAGGATGCCACGGATTTCTTTAACATGCTTGAGACACTTCTGTGCAACGCCCTTCTCTTCTAGTCGGCCTTCTTTACGCAACATGCGAGCGACACGGACGGCAGCTGGTCCGAAACGTCGGTCGATTGTGGTGTCAATTTCGGCGTTCAGGAGTACCCTGCTCAGTAAGGGGAAGTTGACCCGCCACTCCGATTGACCTGCGGCACCAGGTCGTCGACAGAACTCTTTGTCGTGTTCTTCCAGTAATTTCAAATGCTGTTCGACCAGATCCAGACGCCTGTTCTTGTTCCGCATGCTGGAATAGCCGTTCGTGCCTTCCTCATCCGATTCGACCTCTTTCTTGATTCCGAGTTCACTAAACTCGTCATCGTATTCGATCACACCCTTCTTTTTCGCTTTTGAGCCGCCGTTCGGCATGTCTGATTTTGCGCCATTGATACCTGCGGCGAGATCCAGGTAAGGGTCAACAAGCTCGGCAACCTCCATCACCGATGCGACAGGTTGGGCTTCCTCTTCCTCATCGTCGTCTTCATAGTGCACAAGGTCTTCTCGTACTGAACGAACTTTGGGCTCTAGGGCCGTGAGTAGAGCGCGGTATACGCCAGCAGTAATGTGGCCCAGGTAATGCCTGGCGTGCTGCACCAGATGCTCGCTGCGCATTGCAACAACACACTTCGCCAGGTTAACGCCAATGGACATGGTACTCTACAACACTCGCGTTAGTAAGGAGCGCCTTTCTCCGTGGAATATGATCATCATACCGGAAGCTTGGGCCCAGAGAAATCAGTCTCCGCGTTTGAGCTGTGGCCGTTTGTGTACCCTCCGTTGAGCTTTTGTCGTTTGTTCGAGTCCATTCCAGGTCTGGCGATACTGCCGTTGCCATCAACATCACGTCGCTCCGAGTACTCGGACTCGTCCCGCCATTTTCTTTTCATGCTGTCGACCGACCGCTGGAATTCAGCCTGTTTCTTAGGTCCTGAGATCTTGCCATCCGGGTAGTTTTCTTGCATAACAATGGCTCCGAGCTCGTCCTCAATATCGGCATTCGGTTTGAACATTCGTTCTTGCAGCTTCATCAAGAACCCAGCTCGCAGCAATTTCCGTAGAATGTGATGTAGTTCTCCTAGACTTCCAATTTGTCGAGGATCACGTTCTGAGTTGTGCACTCCGTTTGTTGCTCCGTTTCCGTTCTGCACAGGGGTGTCGACCTTTGACTTTACGTTCTCATCGAACTCGAACACACCAGCCAGGTCTCCAACTGTGCAATGTCCAATCTGCATCACCATAGCCATGACACCGGCAGCTTTTTCGCCATGCCGCCTCTCCACAAGTAGGATTGACCTTCCGGTGCGGAGTAAGCCATATGCGGTATGCCAGTCGACTGAGTAGTAGGTGTCGCCGCGATCGTCGGTATGGTGGAGGACTAAGCGATGTTGTATGAGTTGTGTAAGACTGGTTTTGACACGAGATAGCGGAGTTTTTCGCAGGTTGATCGCGCGCAGTACGTCCAGTGTAGAGCGGCCATTTTTGGCTAGAGTTTCGAAGATTTGCTATGTGAGTGTTAGATCTCGGGTCTGCTGGCGCAACCTGCGAGTCTGTTGCAATTTACCCTGGACGTCTCTCCATAGTGGTAGCTGATCACCTGGCTGCAGACCTCGATGAGTTGCTGTATGCACAAATTAGCGGCGCATTCCAGTGGGCAGGCGCATAGCGGAAAGCGTTACCGAAGCCATGGCTGGTTTGGGAAGCTGCGTTTGGCGGCGTAAGTGAGGTGTTTGTGGTGAGGCCGAGTTCGCAGTGGATTTGTGAACTCTAGAGACCTCTCACGTCGTCTAGAGTTGAGTCAGGGCTACCGGTGGTATCTGCGCATCAGCTCTGCGGTGTGTGTGAAAGAGCGCATGCGACATGGTGTAACCTGAAGCGCAGCAAATCGACTTCGCCCGCCGCCCGCAGCTTTGCCATTCAAAAGATTCACCAGCGCGAGTCAAAGCAGGGCTGGTGCCAGCCGAGCTCTCCCAGCAATAAGTCATAAGGCAACAACTTCAGGCATCAACATGAGAAAGGTAACCAGCCAACGCTGATTGGCCACCCACCGCGGACACAGCCGCACGATCTCGCTGAACACTCTCGCCAGCCAGCTTCTATACAGCAGGCAAAGCTCGACGACACTCGCCCATTGCACCCTCACACTTCGCCATTGAGAGCCCGCCGT
>Ga0265797_10007874_pt1 | contig 14393 bp, 17 predicted proteins | sample P2T30metagenome_FD_192433 | JGI IMG/M metagenome (GOLD analysis project Ga0265797, IMG submission 192433) | Plant litter microbial communities from East Loma Ridge, Irvine, California - P2 T30 | ecosystem: Environmental > Terrestrial > Plant litter > Unclassified | place: USA: California... | reverse complement strand
CACTGATACGGAACCAGATTGATATTGGGTTCGATTCCCGATACCCCGCCTGCCATCTCCTTATTAAGGAACTATCATGACATCTACGACAACGCCTCTCAATTGGAAGGCTATTGTGCAAGAGCTTGAACGCGGCATAGAACGGATTAGACAAGACAAAATTCACTTACGCTATGGTGGCACTAAACCAATGCAGTTACGTGAGTTTTTTACCATCGGTGTTAAAGGCCCACGACAATCTGGTAAGTCGATTTGGATTATGCGATATATCGCTGAACATCCAGCCGCACTTGTCGTAATGGCTAACGATGCATTACGTGACGAATTTATCCGATGTGCCTCAACAGGCGATCTTGCTTTCTATGGTAAGTTGGAAGATTACACACCAATGTCAGCAGAAGCTTTAGATCGTATGGTGGTCACTGCCAAAGAACTAAATCAAATGATCAAGGCAGATGAGAAACTAGCTGCAAGACCTTCTCGTGTGATCATCGACGGTGCATACTGGATCTTTAACAACATTCGTATTACCAAGTATTATGAATGGCTTGGTAAACAGAGCGATGATTATATCGACTCAATTATGATCGACTGAACAACGGACAGGTGTTCTGGTTAAGGCCATGCGCCGACCAGGTAATCAGAGCATTGTGAGATAGCCCTCACCCTGTCCACCCTATTTGATACAAGCAGTAAGTGTACCAAATCCCCGAGTCGTCTAACGACCAAGACACTACCAACAGCATTTCGGTAAAGGCCTAACTTAACCTTTACCCAACCCATGGTAGGAATAGGCGGTTCAATTCCGCTTCTCGGGCCCTATTCTCGAATCGCCAGTTAGCGTAACTTCGTGGCGGCTTCACCCTCATAGAGGCTGTTATACGCTGACTGGCACCTGTACCACCTGCTACACGTCGTACTCCCTGATGAGTTGCCCGACGTTAAATGGCACGAAACAGAGAGCGACATCTCCATCGGCGATTGAATATCAACCACGATGAGGATTAAGAGTAACGTTGGGGGTTCTTCCTGCGCACCCGCGTTAGTCCGTCGCTCTCTGTTGGAGATTCCTGTGCTATCCTGACAGGATGATTCCACGGGTTGGGATTGATCACCCCAATCAAGTTGCAGCAGGCCGAGGGTGTTTCTTGCAAAGACCACTCACAGCAGACTGCCTCCGGTACTTTCGAGACGAAGCGCGTACGCGTGCAAATACGTCCCCGGATGGCTCAGGCTCTGTCCTTCAGGAATCGACTTCGGTAAGCCGATAGGGTCGATTGGACAGGGTTGCAATTCTCGGCATAGTCTGCAGCCTATCATTTCTTTTTGAGTGTTGGTGTCTATAGCACCGACAGAGGAGCTTGAACGGGAATGATGGGAAGCAGTATTAAAGTTTAATTGCTGTGTATGTGACCGGGCCAGGGATGGTGTTAACCGGAACAGCAAACATGAATTCGGCGCAGGTGCGCTATCCTCTACCCTCCGTGTTGCAGTATACCCGCACCTGAACTGGATCATAAGTGCCGGGGTCAAACCTGGCGCTTATGCCGTTTTAAGTCGTAACATTTTTTACTCCTACATTACCAGGTTGATAGTCCCAACCATCCAATCTAATTACCAGGAGTTTTGTCATGAGAAACGTTACTATTGCTATTGGTCGTAATCCGCTGTCCAACCAGAAATGGATCTTACAACAGATTGTCGATTTAGTGAAGTCTGGTCGATCTGACATCTTCATTGTCAACACCGATGCGAAGGTATCTCGTGATACACTGAGCGCATTGAAAGAATACACCAAAGACGATACCGAGTATCAGCGTCTGTTGGTTGAGAACAATGTGATGTTCCATACCACTGAAACTGAAGATCTCGAAACCCTGGATGATGCACGCATCAACCGTTCTCGTTCCGCCATCCTGGTAGATCGTCTGTTTGCTTTACCGTTACTTAAACAATGCCGTGACCTGGCGCACCATGCAGTGCCGGTATTTGTTTCAACCACTCCCGAGCTGTCTGGTCGTGTACCAACCGGCGTGTACAAAAAATACATTGATTAAGGAAATAAAATGGCTACTCACCTGTGGGGTGAATTATCGCCTGCTGCAATCGCTGTGGCGGCAAATGACCTGCGGCTGAAGCCTGAGTTTAACCTGCCCGAGATTCGGGCAGAGTTACTCCAGATTTCAGTACGCAATCCACTCAGTCGTTTTGACGTACTGACCCATATTGGCAAAGCGCCCAATAATGGTTATTTAAAAGTTTTAAGCCAGAATGATATAAACTTCGTTGACGTACTGGCTGGAACAACAGACGCACGTTTTCGTGGTCGTGCCAAAGCCAATGCAGTTTGGTATTACGACAAAGATCGTAAACCCCAACTCTGCTGGTTACACCTGAGTCGTGGTAATCTCGGCCAAGGTGAATTTAGTCGTGCTGTGCGTGAAGGTATCAAACGTGTCTCAGGGTTACTCCCTGAAGACATTAACACCCACTTCATTGATCTATCAGGACTCACACGTGTTAAGTAAAAAGATCTTACGTGAACTACGCCGGCGCATTAAGCGCGGGGATAAACAACTTAGTGAGACCCAGCGCCTCACTCACTTCCTGATGGACAGCAAGTCATCAGGTTTTAAAACTCAGTAGCTACTCGGTACCTCATAATGGAACTCCCTTCCTATTCTCTAATTGCTTTTGATGACATCGTCATTAAAGTAACGAAACACGGCAGTGATAACTTCCACTACCAATTCAGTACCCCTGGTAAACAATCGGCAGTGGTTCACGAGTTCTTCTCTAAAGAAGAGCTTACAATCGAGAATGCCTTCAAACGCGCTTACAGCGATTTGGCACACTGGATTGATGTCAAGTCAGGTCATGGTCATCTGGCCCGTAATGATGGCGTGCGGCTGCTTATAATGGTTTCTCGCGATATGTTCAACGAAAGTATCTACAAAAACCTGAAAGATGCATCTGGTACTTTTGAATATAATGGCGTTACTGTTGAGTGGACGCGCAGTACAGGTAACTGCATGGACACGACCTTTGAAACAGTCGTGCGGGACATGCGTGAGCAGGATATGGAATCGGAAGACTACCGTAAGGGTACGGTGATCAGTTCTAAGGTCACTGTCACCACGTCAGGTAATGATGATAACCTCGGCCCGCGTGAGCAATACGAACTTTGCATGAAGGCGTTTAATCATGGTGCAAATAGCTAACTTTGAACGACCTTGCACTGCAGTGACTCATTCGCAGCAGATCGGTAATTTCACTGTCGTTACTTTTCAGTTGTACGGCGGTGGTATTTTCCATCAGGTACTTCTTCCAATTGATAACCAACCGCGTGAAGTTGCGCTGTTTGCCGATCATGTAAAACATACCCTGGTTGATACCCTGCGTATCGTCCATGACCTGGTGTTCTTGTGGATCTCGCCTGTAACCGATCCACGTGGATTGCTCATGAGTCATCGTGATCAGATTCTGGATGAATGCAAAGAACAAGTGCGGTTATTTGTTGGCGGTACTGGATGGTTAGTTCGTCATTTCCAACGGGTCGATGAATCACCTCAAGCGACCTTGCATCTCTCCCGTTATCATGATCCGGTGTTAGATCGTATTATCACCATGGCAGTCGGTACATCCGCAATGGATCTCCATAGCGCCGATTCAGTAGACAGTGGCCAAGGTACAGGGTTTGTTCGTGTATCACCTTCCTGGATCGATCCTGGTCCGTTTACGCTCAACGATCAGTACTACGGTAAGTCAGATGCAGATCTTGTCTCTGATGCCATTGCTGAACAACAAAGACTGGCTGAATTAAATAAACAACAGGCATAAGAGGAGGGGCAAATGCCCCTCCTCTGTTTATGCTGTCTTTTTTTTTTGGTTAACGTTTTGGCACACTCATGCGGATAGAACGATGCTTACGCAGTTTATCCGACCAGGCAGCTGTTTTCTTCCAGGTAGTTTCCAGATATGTATCGTAGTTATCTTTAGCGTCAGCGTAACGCTCGATGGTATCTTTGAATGCACCCAGTTCCACACCACCGACTAACATACCCTGGTCAACCGGGATAGACAGGCGCTGATAGATATACGCCTTAACCGCATAGTCAACCAGTTTGGAAAACTTGGTATACGCCCGCACCGGAATGTTACCCATATCTGAATCGTTGGCAACAATACAACGCAGGGTCAACATGTTAGTGATCATTTGTGTTTCATAGATCGCAACCATGTTCTGACCAATCAATGCGACGTTGGTCATTTGGATTTCCGGGGCAGGAGCATAGGACTGCAACATCTGCTGAATACCCTGGGTGTACGCACCATTACCACAGTTGAGATTCATGTTCCCGGAGTAGGCACCAATACCTTGACCAGGTGCACCAAATAACGCATCGGGATAACCATACATGACAGAGAGGATAGACGTGATGATCCGGCTGTTGGTTTTCTCTTTCGGTACGCGGAATACCGTTGTAAAGTTATCCGGCTGAACATACTCGATATTGGTTAAAGGAATGATAACTTCTGTACCACCAACCACATCACAGTCACGACGCACTTTAGCATCGATGATCTTTGTACGAATCGCTTCATTTAAAGAAGTATTTAATACCTGCCTGATCCCAGTGTGATAATAAGCAAGATCATTAGACATGAACGCTGCTCGTAAAATACTGGGATCGTGATTCCAAATCACGTCATTAATGGCATGATCAATTGCGCTCATAATCTCACCTTTGTTACATTCTACATGGGTGTATGTATATATGTCAGATAACAAATATCATAGAATTTATAACCAATGGAGAAGTTGTCACATGTCAAAACGATTAACTCGCGTTTATAGCTGCGGTGGTGCAGCAATTAATATTACCGCGTTAACTAAAGATCACAAAGACTCTTTGGGCTTTGCTGACTTAGCGGTATCGCGCATCGATACCTCAAACAAAAACATCAAGCCAGGTATGGACCCGCAGAGTGTCTATGTACTGGATAATGCCGATGGCTCTGGTAAACAGCGTGCACACAACTACAAAGCGGTTGTAGAAGCATTGCCACAGATCCTGTCTAAGCACAAGCCTGGCGATTACAATGTCGTGGTGTTCTCGGCATCAGGCGGTTCTGGCTCTATCATCGGTCCGGTGATCATCGGTGAACTGCTGCGTCGTCAGCTGCCGGTTGTTGCCATCGTTATTGGTACCTCTGGTTCTGAAACTGAAGCAAACAACTCCATCAATACCCTGAAATCTCTGGCCGGTGTTGCACAGGCACAGCAGGCACCGGTGGTGATGTCTTACTTCCCGGTTAACCAGAACTATGATCAGCGTGACGTCGATCGCAAAGTGGGTGCAACGATCTCTTTGTTACTGAACCTGTTCGATTCAAAGAACATCGAAATCGACTACAAAGACATCATTAACTTCTTGCGTTATACCAACGTCCGCAGTTCACAACCTGGTCTGGTATCGCTGGATCTGTTTAATGACGAAGAACTGGCAGAGATCGCCGGGACTTCTCCGTTGGCGATGGCAACTATCTTTAAAGATGAAGAGCGTCCTTATCTTTCCGTAACGCCGGACTACCATGCAACCGGTACCCGCGATAACAACGTGACTGATGAACGCATGAAATTCACCGCACACTTCGCGATTACTTCTCAGCCGATTAAGACAGCATTCGAAGAACTGAACGGTCGTCTGCGTCAGATCACTGATCAGCAGCATGCACGTGGCCAGAACTTCAACTTACTGGGTGATAACGATCGTACCGACGACAATGGCATGGTTCTGTAAGATCCGACATAGTCAGTACTATTATATGTAATCGCTGCTGCAACACTACAGCTACGTGTGCTTTACTGCTCATTCCTTTTACACACGTTGTTTGAGTGATGCGATTATGTTCTCTGATGCTTGGCTGCGAATTCAGAGATAGCTGTCAAAAGTGTGAATCCCCTCCACCGTATGGTGGAGGGGTTTATGCCGTCAAAAAATAATCAAACCTACATTATACAAGTGAGTTACAACAATTACTTTCGTACATTATTGTACTATTTATTAGGGCATAGCCCTTTTATAATGGATGTACGACTAGGAGCTTAACCACCGTGAACTACAACGCAGACAGTTTCATTATTGATGCCGGTCAACACATTCAGACCATCATGTTTAAAGCACCGACAATGAACGGTAAACCTTTAGACTATGCCCAGACAATGTTGATCTTTAACGCTCTGCATGAATCGGTATTTAACTCGATTTTTCCATGGGCGAATATTAACAATCATCCAATGACCGCAATCGAAAAAGTCTATCAAGACTTCCGGTTGTTTGCTATGGTTGATAGTTTTGTCTATCAGTGTCTTGGTCAGGACGATCAAGGCGTAGCGCAATACAGCAAACCGATTCCGTACGACAAAGCACAGCATCAGCATTACATTCGTGATCGATTCCAATCCGAATACGAATTACCCGCTTCATCTGTAGTCGGTTCATTGTACTTAGTGGGTGGTGATATAGCTCAAGAGCCTTGGGTTACTTATCTGATTCACTCGGTACTTGAGCCAATCGGGCTTGAGCTCAGTAAAGTGATCATGCGACATGCCGGCACACGCCGTAAGTTCGAATGGCACTTTGAATATGTCAGCAATGGCGTTTTCTATACACTGGCGTCAAGTCGCCCAGCAATTGTTCAGCAGAAGGTTACACCACTCAGCGAACATGAGCTTATTAACCGAGCCGTGTTAGCCCAGTTGTCTAGTCAGCTGCCTAAGCGCAATATGTTGCTCAGTGACCTGGAATACATCCAGCGTGCCTTTGATCAACCTGCTGTGGTGAAACGCCCTGTTCGTAACTTCACTGTGGATATCACACCGTATACCAACGATGCGACATTCCAGGAAGTCATTAATAACGCCGCCACACTACTCAGCGATAAACAGTCGCAGGGTAGTCAGCTTAAATTTACCGTAACGTATTCCGTACAAGGATATTTCGATAAACTCGTTAGCTTTATTAATCAGTTTATTGAAACGAATAGATTGGATGTTACTGCGTCGGTAAAAGGTGAGTGGGTACGTCCAGCCATTCAGGCCGTAGCACATATCGATCCTCGTGCGCAACTGGTTGCAAACCAAACCGCTTCTGTGCAGGAGAAGTTACAGAAGATCCGTCAGCAGATCGTCAACACCAATAACATCACTGAGTTACAGGCACGTGAGTTGAACAGTCTGGCGCCAGAGATCTTCGGAATGGGTTTCACTCCTAATGACATGGCTGAGCTCATGAATGTGGATGATCCTACGCTGCGGTTCTATGGTAAAGACCCGATGCTCTTAGGTCAGAACGTATTGATGATCTGTCTGGCGATTGATCGTTATCTGGAAGGACCGGCATTACCGCAAGTGGTACCTGTACATAAACCGACAACAGAGATTCCTCTTGCGTCAGTGAATATGAACGGGTTACTGATACAAGAACTTCAAACACGTTTGGCAAGACTCGATCCTAACCGGGATGATTACGAGAAAGCCCGTCTTGAACTTCTTAATGCATTGGCAAAACTCGGTGTATCGTGATGAACGCTAATGTACTTGTGATTGACACCAAACCCATTATCGTTCGTTGGTTTAATTTCAGTGAGAGTCAGGCAAATGATCAGGATATCCATTTTGCATTAAAGGATCTCTTGATTCATACCTGCACTTCGATGGTTGATCAATCATCTGAAGTTGACGTGTTAGGCGCATCACTGTTCCTGCAGAACTCGGGCTGGGACAGTAATGTTCTACAAACGATGATTAATGAAGTAGCAGCAACTATCCGTGCGATCTATCTGAACAATACAACTCCCGAGTGGCGTAACGGAGGAGTCAAACAAATTCAGATAGATCGACACTATCTGATGACTGTGCGACTGGGGATAGATCCGTATGTCTGAAGCATTGTCCCGTATCGCCGCGATTGTTCCATACGGCGAATTAATCGGGAGATTGAAACGTTACCCAGGTGTCAACAATGACAATGTCGAAGCATTTGTCGTTGCTGGGTGCGTCCGTTTATTCAATGGCTGTTATGTGCCGCCTCTGCTAACCGTAGATGATCTCCAGGTAATCACCGAACGTAACGCCAGTATCTGTGCTGGCGTCGCTTACGATTGGATACACGAACAATACGGTGCACTCCATAAAGAGATCGAACGTGACCACGCCTACTTTGACGAGTTACGGGTTGATGATTATGGTTTAGAAGGAGGCTGCGTTAGATTAGACCTATCGCTTTGGGATGAGGAATAACCCATATGTCCACCATGAGTATTACAGTGACAATCGACGTGCCGGATATCACCGGCATGTTACAAATGCCGGTTCAGATTGACCAGCAGAAAATCGACCGTGATAAACATTATATCCCGCCAGTAACCGATGCCAGGCCGTTAGCTGTACTGGACATCAATACGATGACCTGGACGAACTGTAATAACATCTTTGTCCTGTTCCATCCGGTCGATGTGTTAGGCTTGTTCTTTGAAGTCGTCTGGCGCTCACTTGGTCAGCAGCAATACCAGTACAGTATTCTGCATGACTGGGTTGAATGCATGCTGGGTTATGGTGAATACTTCGATCCTGAAACGGGACTGCCCGAACCGTCCATGGAAGAAGTAAGTTATGTCCAGGATTCGGTATTCCGCGAGTTCTGTAGCTGGACCGTCAATAACCAAGCATTCATCACACAAATATTACACCCGCTGCTGGTATCGGGTCTGGATGTATATAACCTGAAACAGCAACGAACGACCAACAGTATTGTTTTCCACGCGGGGTAATAATGAATCAAATGGATACGTTAGTCATACTGGATTTGCGTCCAGTGTGGCCGACGTTACGTGCCCTCTACGATGGTTGTATGGCCAAAGTGCTTATGATCACCTATGAGACCTTTCTCGACACCGCCTTTGAAGCCTATCGCGCAGAGATTAATAAACCGGGTTCGTCAGATGTTATCCTGGAGTCAGCTATTGATCCAGCTTTTACTGAAGCACCTGATACTTTGTGTGATAGCGTTAAAATGGGATTAGCTAACGCAACCAATGTATTGGATATGCAGCTAACCTGGGTGATGTCATCGTACTTCAATGCAGGTTACTTAGGAGGTATTAAATCGATGTCGATGATACCCGGTACTTATAACCTACAAGTCGTTTATGGTAAGGAGGAGGTATGACCACCGCAAACGTTACGATTATCTTTACCGTAACACCTGAAGAACTCAACCACATGCAACACGCTGTGACTACCGTATTAAAAGACATGGGTCCGATCGATCTTAATATCCTTGTCTATCTTGCACTGAATGAATTAACCTTGGGGCGAACAATCAGTCATACCCCCGAATTGTCGATGGATACAAAGATCCCTACTATCTTTATGCAGCATACCCCGGCTCAACATCAGACGATCAAACTGGCTGTTCAGCATGTGGCGTCGTATCTGTATAAAACCTTCTACCATCACTTAGATGCGGCATTTATTAGCACGCCTGCGCAGATCATCAGAGCGGGTATACAGCAGCAGACAGTAACGGTGGTGTTCAATAGTCACGAGGAGGAAAGACCGTGGGAGTGGCAATACTCGATTTTACCCCAGTGATGATGGACATGCAGACTACCTTAACCACGATGGACGATATGGCGGTCAACCATATCCAGGTGGTTCAGGCGGTTTGTGCAGGGTTCCCTAACCGGGTTATGGTTACACACGAAATTGATGGATTGATCAATAGTGTGTCAAGGGGTCTTGGCATGCGGGATATTGAGAAGATTCATTCCTGTGGTGATGTGGCCTACGGCTTTATGCTTCAAGTCATCCAGCCTTACTCTGCACCCCAGCCAATGCGTTATGGTTGCGCTGGGTTTTATCACAATCAGGGTTATGTGCTTTGTCAGCCTGCCAATGACCCTAACTTTATCAGTGAGTTGATTCGTGTTCGTCAGAACATGGTGACTGCTCGGGTTGATCTTGATCGGCTCCATAGTCTGACAGTGCAGTCTTCAGCGATTGATGCGCAGATGTGTCAACTGTACGGTCAGATTAAGGACCATTACAACGAAGAAATACAACAACAGATCGACCACTATCAGGTAACGTTTAATCAACTAACCCAAGAGATAGACCGGCTTAGATCTGCATTATAAAAGAAGGTCTAGTATGATCGCAATCGACCGCAATCCTCAGTTCGATGCATTGTTCGAACAGATCAAAGGGATTCTAAGCAGTGATGATACCCCTGAGCCAACGTTAAAAGAAATCAATGCTGTGATTAGTGACTTACATCATCATTATCAGCTGCGGTCGAATATCGTTGATATGGAGCCTATGATTTCTGAGTTACACAAGCCATTTTATGAGGCGTTTAATGACCTGTTGATTCGCTTTGGTGTCAGTGATGTCGAGGTCATTAATTTTATTATCTCCGATTTGCGCGGAACCTTCGTGCTAATCACTCAGTAATGTCAGGGGCGTTACATGGCGAAGAGTTACACCGATTTAAAGAAAGGGGCAATTGTTGACTTCAACGTCATTGCCCCTGAGATCTTAGGCGAGGGATTCTCTTCGTGTAAGATCACCTCTGTCCTGGATGCAGATGATGCTAACCGCTTGGGCTTAGATGTCAAAGCGATGCACCAGAACCTGTATCCTTTGGTTAAGGGTAATGGTATCCCGGATGATCCAAGCGCTTATGATTTCGTAAAGGTCACCAAGACAAATGGTTCCTCTACGATTCTGTGGGTGCCGTGGATCATTGAGTCAACGATAGCACCGGTGTCACGTAATAAGATCCAGGTGATCATTGAAGACGTGGGCGCTAATGACATCAAAATCATTAAAGCAGCCATGGAGTCTAATGGATACCCTGCGGCAGTTGTGACGTTGATCGACAGTTAATTGATGGCCTGCGGTAACGCAGGCTGTTATGACCCTCGTTATTTTTTTTTTATTATTTCCTTACATGAGCAATCTAATCTTTTAGAAGAGTGAATTGCACAAAGGATAACATCGATGGATTTATTCATTAATAGTCCGAGTGAGTATAAACGCGACTTTCGCATTTATCACCACTATGTAGAAGGTAAGGCATTGGCCTTAACCAAGATTACCGGACGTGATATCGAGGAAACCCGCGAATACGTCACGCGCGTCACCAGTGAAGGTGGGAAGTACGAGTTAAAAGATCCACGTGTAAAAATATTGGTCCGTGGCAAGAACGGTGACCGTGAGCTTAAATACACCACGTTCAACAAGTTCTTAAAAGCCGTGGAAGATCGCAAGGCAATTCTCAGTCCATCATTGACTGCGTATCTGCACCCTAGCGAGAAAGTATCGCAGTACTCAGTATCAACCGACAAGAACATCAAAGCACGTAAAGTCATTAAGAAAGAGATGTTCGTTGCCGAGCAGATGGGCGACAAGGTTACTGAGAACATCAAGAACATCATGCAGACGGGGCGTAAGCTTACTAACAACGGAATGTCAGGCGGGTTCTGTACTGCCTCAACACCGTTCTTCTGTCGTTCTGCACACAGCTCGCTGACTTCATGTTGTCGTAGTGCTACCAGTTCCACGAATGCCTTTAACGAGAAATTCTTGGCGGGTAACCGACACTACTATAACCCTGAGATCACCATTGAGTCCATTACCACGATTATCCGCTTCTCTGACCTGGAAGCGATCCGTAACGCCATGATTGAATTCAACCTGCAAGCACCAACAGTGCAGCAGACAATGGCGTGTATTTATCGGAGCTCTCGTCGTTACTGGACTGACAAGTACAGAATGGCGGTTATCTATAAGCTGGTTATGGGTATGACTGACGTTGAGCGTTCTGCGTTCATGTTTGTATCTGACCTGTACCACTTAAAAGAAGTCAACCCAGATTTCGTGTTCCAGTTTATTACTGACTTGGCTGAGCGTAGCGAAGATCAGTTAGCTGACGACATTAACATGGGTGACGGTGATTGCCGTATCTTGGCTACCATGAAATGCGCTGATGATATCGCACGTATCGGTACCAAGAACCTGAAAGACTCAGAAGAGTTCAAGGGTCGTTTAAAAGCGAACTATGCGCTCAGTGTGAACAACATTGAGAAGTACCGTAACTTCATTCGTGCTTTCTTTGTCACGAAGAACACCCCACTTGGTATTGCGATGATGCCAAGCCATGTGCGTGAAGTGGTATTAGCATCGGATACGGATTCCTCAATCTTTACTGAACAGATTTGGATTGACTGGATTCAGCCGGATTATAGTCAGCGTGCTCACCGTATCCAGGTGAATGCGGCAGTGACCTTCCTGATCTCTCAGCAGGTTGTGCATTTACTGGCTATCGTTTCAGGTAACATTGGTGTGGCAGATGAACACCTGTTCCGTCTGACCATGAAGAACGAGTATTACTTCGAAACCTTCGTGTTAACAAACATGGGTAAACACTACTTTGCAACACAGGCTGCACGTGAAGGGAACTTCTTCCCTAAACCTAAGCTTGAGCTCAAAGGGGTTCACCTGCGTAACTCTAACGTACCTAAAGAGATCCGAGATCGCGGTAATAAGGTGATCAACGATATCTTGGATAAATCGAATGCCAATGAGCAGTTCTCGGTGGTTGATCTGTTAGAACAGATTGGTGACATTGAGCGCTTCATCATTAACTCGGTGACCAAAGGCGAAACCGTCTTCTTAACCAAGGCAACGATTAAAGATAAAGAAGCCTATGCTAAACCACTGAGCTCGAACTACTACCACTATTGCATGTGGCAGGAAGTCTTTGCTGAGAAATATGGTCAGGCACCGCCACTTCAGTATATTGGGTTGAAAGCAAAACTGGGACTCGATTCACAGACTGCGGTAAACGAATGGCTGGAAGGGTTGGAGGACAGGGCGCTGGCAGAACGTATGCGTAAGTTCTTAGATAAGTACGGTAAGAAAGGTGTGGGTCTTGTGATCATGCCTGCGGACATTATCATGAACACAGGTGTACCACCTGAGATCATTGCGGGTATCAACTTGCGTGGTCTGATTGTAGAAAACTTGTCAATGGTTTACTCTTGCTTAGAATCGCTCGGCCTTTATTACGTAAACGATAACGCAACACGACTGGTATCTGACGAACATTAACCTACGTCGGCATAGAGGCCTCCTGGTGGGTAACCCCCACCAGGAGTGCCCCTACTATCTTTTATCTATGACTTTGATTTCATCACTAATAGATTCAAGTTCATAACTGACCGTCGTTTTCACCTTAGGTGTTAATCCACTTAGGTAAAAAGTATTGTCCGATTTAATCCGCCGTAATGTCGCAATGATGTCATTTAAAGCTTCGCCATTCTTACGCTTCTTAAATGAGGCCTCATGTTCACACAAGAAGTTCACCATCCAGAAACAAGCGATATACCACGCCCAACGGTTCTGACGTACTTCAATATCAATCGGGAGCTTTACAGCGTCGTGTCCATTTCGCCACACTGTAGGTAGATGTAATAACACAGCAGGCCAGAAACGTTCTTGTCGTTTGAGTTCCACTACTATTTTAACAATTACCTGGTCCAGTAAAGCGACCTCGTCACTTAACCAGAACACCTGACGAACATCACGGGTTTCTTTCAAGTCATTCTCATAGCGACCAATGGTGCGGTTTATGATCGCAATGTCGTTGTGACTTTTCAGGAGATTAGGAATAGGGTACTTCGCCACAAACATGTGCGTGGGCTGCACATACTCCTGCCCGTTACTATTCTTGTATTTGGCTTCCTCACGTAGCCACATGAGATACTGCAAAGCCAATAGAGGAATGTTAACGCTAAGGACTGCAATACCATTACCGCCTAAATCTGTCTTGCGAGCAAGCAGGCCGTAATAGGTGACATTATAAGGGTGACGATGCACACGGATAGGTTCAGCATCACGCCAGTTACTAATCATCTGCGGGTCAAACGGTGTGGAGTTGGTGATAATAATCTCATCGACAGAATCGTCGTAGAACTGAGACTTAGCAATCGCCCCATATCGTGTAGAGGAAGTCAGATTAAATTTGTTCCCATACTGGTAATCCTTGTCACGAATTTCATCATAGTACTTTCGTACATTATTGAGCGATAATTGTGTAAGGTCACCGCTTGGTACCGGAATCTCCTTTATGAGCTTCAATACCAAATGGGTATTCAATATGGAACTTCCGTTTGACCGCCAATGGTTGAGCGCCTTTTCCATATTGCGCTGTGAAATGTCGACTAGACGGTTGTGTAATGGCGTCAACATATTACCGTAATTGGTAGTGACGTCAGAGGTAAATAGATTCAGCATGCGACCTCTATTGACAGTATGTAAAAGT
>Ga0265797_10007873_pt1 | contig 14393 bp, 10 predicted proteins | sample P2T30metagenome_FD_192433 | JGI IMG/M metagenome (GOLD analysis project Ga0265797, IMG submission 192433) | Plant litter microbial communities from East Loma Ridge, Irvine, California - P2 T30 | ecosystem: Environmental > Terrestrial > Plant litter > Unclassified | place: USA: California... | reverse complement strand
CGCAGGAGATCGGCGAGATCACCGAGCTGATTTCCGACATTACCGAGCAGACCAACGTGCTGGCGCTGAACGCGGCGATCCAGGCGGCGTCGGCCGGCGAGGCGGGACGCGGCTTCTCGGTCGTGGCGGAAGAGGTGCAGCGCCTGGCCGAACGCTCGGGCGAAGCGGCCAAGCAGATCGGCGCGCTGGTGCGCACCATCCAGACCGATACCCACGACGCCGCCGCGGCGATGGAGAAATCGACCCAGGGCGTGGTCGAAGGGGCGCGCCTGTCGGATGCGGCCGGCGCCGCGCTGGCCGATATCTCGCGCGTCTCGAACCGCCTGGCCGAGCTGATCCAGGGTATTTCGTTCGCCACCGGCTTGCAGGCGACGTCCGCCAACGGCGTGGCGCACAATATGCAGCACATCCTGTCGGTGACCGAGCACACCCAGGCCGGCACGCGCCAGACCGCACAATCGATTCGCCAGCTGGCCACGCTGGCGCAGGAACTGAAAAACTCGGTGTCGCGCTTCCGCGTCGCCCAATAATCTCGTAAACGAACATGACTTCATCCCTGCCAGCGAGCACCTTCGATACCGGCCCGTTGTCGTGGGTGATCGGCGAGATCCGCGACGCGCTCGAGCGCTCCGGCAGCGCGCTGAACGACGCCGCCGCGCGTTCGCTCGAGGCCCAGCCGACCCTGCTGCTGCATGCGAAGACGCACCTGCACCAGGCCCACGGCGCGCTGCAGATGGTGGACGTGGAAGGCGTGGGCCTGGTCACCGCCGCCGCCGAGCGCGCGCTCGACGGCTTCAAGGACCGCTCGCTGGACTGCACGCCCGACAACGCCAGGGTGGTACGCGAAGCCTACGGCGCCATCGGCGAATACCTGGAAGAGCTGGTCGAGGGCGCCGCGCCGCAGCCGGCACGCCTGTTCCCGTATTACCGCGCGCTGCAGGAGTTGCTCGGCGCCGAGCGCGTCCACCCGGCGGATCTGCTGGTGGCGGATACCTCGGTGACGCTGGATTTTCCGGCGCCGCTTGACGCCGGCGCGGCAGACTATGCGGGGTGCCGCGCGCGCTTCGAGAAATCGCTGCTGCCTTATTTGAAGAGCACCGACCCCGAGGCACAGCGTCAGCATGCGCAAGCCCTGGCCGACGCCATCGCGCCGCTGGCTGCCGCCGGCGACGCGCCGGCGCGCACCTTCTGGAGCGCGCTGCACGGCTTCGCCGCCCTCGTCGGCAGCGGCGCCTTGGCGGCCGACCTGTATGTGAAGCAGCTGTTCGGCCAGGTCAATTTGCAGCTGCGGCGCCTGTCGCAAGGGCAGGCCAGCCTGCCCGACGCGATGCTGCGCGACGCCCTGTTCTTCATCGCCGCGGCGCCGCAGGCCGAGGGCGAGGCCGCGCGCCTGCGCCGCGCTTTCCATCTCGACGGCGCGGTGCCGGCCAACTATGCCGAGCGCCGCTACGGCAAGGTCGATCCGGCCGCGCTGCAGGACGCGAAGGAAGCGCTGGCCCGTGCGAAGTCCGACTGGGACCAGCTGGCGCTGCACGCCGACGCCGCCCGCGAAGCCGACTTCAACGCGGCCCTGGCCACCCTGGCCGGCGCCAGCGACAAGCTCGGCGCGCCGGCGCTGGCCCGGCTGCTGCGCGAACTTGGCCAGGCCGCGGGCGACTCCATCGCGTCCGGCCGCAGCGACCAGTTCGGGCTCGAGATGGCGGCCGCGATGCTGTTCGTCGAACATGGCCTGGACCAGGTGCGCCAGCTGCCCGAGGACTTCGGGCAGCACGCCGCCGTGGTCGGCCAGCGCCTGCTGGCCCTGGCCGCCGGCCAGACGCCGCCGGATGCGCCGCAATGGCAGAGCGAACTGGCCGGCCGCATCCAGCAGGGCCAGACCGTGGCCGTGCTGGCCGGCGAAATCAAGAGCGGGCTGCGCCAGGTCGAGAAGCTCCTCGACGAATACTACGACCAGCCGCAGCTCAAGCGCGGCGCGCTGGACCAGGCCGCGCCGCTGCTGCACCAGATCGAAGGCGCGCTGCGCATCCTCGACCAGGACGAAGCCGCGCGCGCCGCCGTGCACGTGCGCGAAGCCGTGCGCGCGCTGGGGCAGGGCGGTGGCGACGCCGCCGGCCAGGCTAGGCCGCTGCACAACATCGCCCGCAACATCGGCGCGCTCGGCTTCTTTACCGACATGCTGGCCCAGAACAGCGACAGCGCCCGGATGCGCTTCGCCTTCGATGCCGAGGCCGGGCTGCTGCGCGAACTGAGTATCGAGCAGGCGAACGAAAAGGCGCAAATGGGCGGGCAGGGCGAGCCGGCTGATGCCGCGCCGGCGCCGGCGGCCGCATCGGCATCGGCATCCGCACCCGCGCCTGCACCGGCGGCGCCGGCGGTTGCCGACACCGCGCCGGACGCGATAGACGCCGAGCTGCTCGAGATCTTCGTCACCGAAGCCGGCGAAGTGCTGGAAGTGGTGGACACCACGCTGCCCCAGCTGCACGCCAATCCCGCCGCCCAGGACGCGCTGACCATCGTGCGCCGCGCCTTCCACACGCTCAAGGGCAGCGCGCGCATGGTCGGGCTGGACGAGTTCGCCTCCGCCGGCGCCGCGCTGGAACGCGTGATGAACGTCTGGCTGGCCGACAGCCGCGCCGCCACGCCGGACCTGCTGGCGCTGGCGGCTTACGCGCATGCGCAGCTGCTGCCCTGGGTGGCGGAGCTGGCCGAAGCCGGCCGCTCCACGCGCAGCGCCGCCGGCCTGATCGCCGCCGCCGAGCGCGTGCAGGCCGGCGGCGCCTTCGTGGCCGAGCCGGAACAGGAGCAGGAACAGGAGACAGCGCAGGAAGCGGCCGCATTCGAAGACGAGCCGCTCCACATCGAACTCGCGCCGCTGGAGCCGCTGGAGGATGAAGCTGAGGTTGCGCCTGAGCCGGAAGCCGAAGCCGTGCAGCCCGAGGTGCAGCCCGAGGTGCAGCCCGCCCCGACGAACGTGTTCGCCCTGCCGGCCGCCACCCGTCCGGCGCCGGTGCAGGACGACAGCATGCGCCGCGTCGGCACGCTCGAGATCCCGCTGGCGCTGTACAACATCTACGCCGCCGAAACCGACGAACTGCTGCGCACGCTGGAGCGCGACTTCGGCGAGTGGCGCCACGAACCGGGCCGCGGCGTCACGCCCGAGGCCCTGAAAGCCGTGCATACCCTGGCCGGCACCTCGGCCACGGTCGGCTTCGGCGCCTTGCGCGACCTGGCCCAGGCGCTGGAAGGCACGCTCGAAGACCTGGGCGAACCGGCGCCGCCGCTGGACGCGCAGCAGCACGACCTGCTGGACGGCGTGCTGGCGCGTGTGCGCGAGATGCTGCAAGCCTTTGGCCGCGGCGAGCTGGCCCCGGCGCAGCCGGAGTTGCTGGCGCAGCTCGCCGACCTGCGCGCGCAGCTTGCGGCGCGGCAGGACGCCGAGCCGCAAAGCGACGCGCCGCAGCGCGATGCAGCGGATGAACTGACGGCGCGCCTCGACACCCTGTTCGCCGCGGCCTACGACAGCCTGATGGCCGATCCGCCTCCTGTTGAAGCGGCGCCCGAAACTGCACCGGCATCGGCTCCCGCCAGCACGGCCAGCGACGGCATCGACGCGCTCTTCGGCCTCGACATCGACGATTTGTTCGACACCCCGGCCTTGCCGTCGCCCGCGGTGGCCAGCGACACTCCCGAGCCGGCGGCCGAAGCCCTGAGCGACAGCGACACGCTGTCCGGCGCCGAAGCCGGCTTCGCCGACAGCATCGAACTGGCCGAGCCGGAGCCGATCGAACTGCCGATCGCGCTCGACATCGCCGCGCCCGTCCCCGCCAATGAGCCGGCCCTGCACGACGAACTCGATTCCGACCTGCTGCCGGTCTTCCTGGAAGAAGCGGCCGATTTGCTGCCGCAGATCGGCAACGGCCTGCGCCAGTGGCAGCAGGACCCGCAGGACACCGCGCCGGCGCAAGGCCTGCTGCGCACCCTGCACACGGTGAAGGGCAGCGCGCGCATGGCCGGCGCGATGCGCATCGGCCAGCACACCCACGAACTGGAAACCCAGGTCGAGAACATGGTCCACGCCGGCACCACGGCGCCGGCCGCCTTCGACGAACTGATGGCCAGCTACGACCAGGCGCTGGTGCTGTTCGAGCAGCTGGTCAAGCCGGTGGAAGCGCCGGAAGCGACGGAAGCGCCGGAGGCCGGCATCGCGGCAGGCGGTCATCCGGCTTCCCTCCCGAGCGCGGCGCCCACCGCGCCTGCTCCTGCCGAGGTTCAGGCCGAAGCCCGCACGCCGCTGGTGCGCGTGCGCGCCGACATCCTGGACCGCCTGGTGACCCAGGCCGGCGAAGTGTCGATCACCCGCTCGCGCCTGGAGAACCAGATGGGCGTGCTGAAAAGCGCGCTGGGCGACTTCTCGGACAACCTGGTGCGCCTGCGCCAGCAGCTGCGCGAAGTCGAGATGCAGGCCGAGTCGCAGATCGCTTCGCGCATGTCGATCGCCGGCGAGCGCGAATTCGATCCGCTCGAATTCGACCGCTTCACGCGCCTGCAGGAACTGACGCGCATGATGGCCGAGAGCGTGAACGACGTCGCCTCGTTCCAGGAGTCGCTGGCGCGCAGCGTCGACGGCGCCAACGAGGAACTGGCGGCGCAGTCGCGCATGACGCGCGACTTGCAGCGCGACCTGATGCGGGTGCGCATGGTGCCGTTCGCCAGCCTGTCGGAACGCCTGTTCCGCGTGGCGCGCCAGACCGCCAAGGAAACCGACAAGCGCGTGAATCTCGACATTCGCGGCGGCGGCGTGGAAATCGACCGCAGCGTGCTGGAGCAAATGGCCGCGCCGTTCGAACACCTGCTGCGCAACGCCATCGTGCACGGCATCGAGACGCGCGCCCAGCGCACCGCGGCCGGCAAGAACGAAACCGGCGAAGTGCTGGTCCAGGTCAGCCAGCAGGGCAACGAAGTGGTGCTGCAGTTCTCCGACGACGGCGCCGGCCTCGACCTGGACCGCATCCGCGCCAAGGCGCGCGTGGTGGGGCTGGTCGAACCCGATGCCGAAGTGGCGGACAAGGACGCCGCCGAACTGATTTTCGCGCCCGGCTTCTCGACCGCCGATACCCTGACCGAACTGGCGGGACGCGGCGTCGGCATGGACGTGGTGCGCTCGGAAGCGCAGGCGCTGGGCGGACGCGTGGTGATCGCCTCGGACCGGGGGCAGGGCACGCGCTTCACCATCCACCTGCCGCTGACCCTGGCCGTGACCCAGGTGGTGCTGGTGTCCAGCGCCGGCAAGACCTATGCGCTGCCCTCGACCCTGGTCGAGCAGGTGCTGCCGGTGCGCGAACCCGCGCTGCTGGCCGCCGCAACGGCCGGCGTGCTGGAGCTGCAAGGCCAGGTGCTGCCCTTCCACTACCTGCCGGCGCTGCTGGGCGAAGGCGAGACCTTCGAACCCGGCATGCGTTCGCGCCCGGTGATGCTGCTGCACAGCGGCGGCGAGCGCATCGCGCTGCTGGTCGACGAGGTGCTGGGCAACCGCGAGGTGGTCATCAAGAACCTCGGCCCGCAGCTGGCGCGCGTGCCCGGCATCGCCGGCGCCACGGTGCTCGGCTCGGGCGACATCGTCCTGATCCTGAACCCGCTGGCCCTGGGCCGGAATGCCGGCACCGCCGCGCCGATGATCGACGTGCCGCAGCACCCGGTGCCGGCGGTGCACAAGCCGACCGTGATGGTGGTCGACGACTCGCTGACCGTGCGCCGCGTGACCCAGCGCTTCCTGGAACGCGAAGGCTACCGCGTGGCGCTGGCCAAGGACGGCGTCGACGCCCTCGAACAGCTGCCGGAAGTGCGGCCCGACCTGATGCTGGTCGACATCGAGATGCCGCGCATGGACGGCTTCGACCTCGTGCGCCATGTGCGCAGCGACGCTTCCACCCAGGCCATCCCGGTCATCATGATCACCTCGCGCACCGCCGACAAGCACCGCAACTACGCGATGGGGCTGGGCGTGAACGCCTACTTCGGCAAGCCGTTCCAGGAGCCGGTGCTGCTGGGGGCGATTGCGGGCTTGCTGGGTGGAGAGATGCCGGCCGCGGAGTGAGCCAGCGTTTCGACGCGCATACGTTATGAGCGCGTGGGCACATTCGTCATTGCTGCCCTAGGTATCGAGGGCCTGTGGCTGCGACAACGCAGGGTGGGCCGGGCCGCGCCAGGCGCTCCGTGCCCACGCGTTCACACTTCGCTCTCCGCTGCTGGCACCTTCACCACCGCAAACCGCGCCAGGGTCTTCTCCCGCGCCTCGTCGTGCTTTACCGCCCGCTCCGGATAATCCCGCCCGAGCACCACCCCGCACGCCGCCAGCTCATCGGCCGGCACCAGCCACGGCGCATGCACATCGCGCGCATCGAGCTTGCCCAACTGCGGCAGGTACTGCCGAATGAACTCCCCGCGTCCATCGAACTTCTCCGACTGCCGAACCGGGTTGAAAATGCGGAACCACGGCTGCGCATCGCACCCCGTGGACGCCGCCCACTGCCATCCCCCCACGTTCGAGGCCATGTCGTAGTCGTTCAGCTTCAGCGCAAAGTAGCGCTCGCCCCAGCGCCAGTCGATGCCGAGGTCCTTGACCAGAAAGCTGGCCGTCACCATGCGCAGCCGGTTGTGCATGAAGCCGGTCCGGTTCAGCTGCAGCATGGCCGCGTCGACCAGCGGGTAGCCGGTGCGCCCTTCGCACCAGGCCGCGAACAGCGCGTCGGCATCTTCCCCCGCTTCCCACGCCACCGCATCGAAAGCCGGCTTGAACGAACGCTCGGGCAGGTGTGGATGGTGCGACAGGATCATCGCGTAGAAGTCGCGCCAGACCAGTTCCGACAGCCATACCGGAGCGCCCGCGCCGCCGGCCCCCATCGCCATCATCTGCTGCAGCGTGCGCACCAGGTGGCGCACCGAGGTCGTGCCGAAGCGCAGGTGGATCGACAGCTGCGAGGTGCCGGCCTGCGCCGGGAAGTCGCGCGCCGTGCCGTAATCGGCCAGGCGCGGCAGGAAGGCTTCGAACAGCTGGGTCGCGCCCGACATGCCGGCCGGAGCGGGCAGGGGACCGTCGTCGAAGCCCAGCTCGGCCAGGCTCGGCATCGCCGCTTCAGGCGGGGCCGCGAAGGCGGCCGCGTGCGGTTCGATCATCCACGGCGCCACCGCCTCCGGCGCCGCCGCCAGGCGCTTCAGCCAGGCGTTCTTGTAGGGCGTGAACACGCCATACACCTTGCCGGTCTGCGTCAGGACTTCGCTTTTCTCGAACACCACCTGGTCCTTGAAGCGCAGCAGGGTGCGGCCGGCGGCGGCCAGCGCCGCGGCCACCGCTTCGTCGCGTGCGATCGCGCCGGGCTCGTAGTCGGCGTTCGCGTACACCGCGTCCACCCCGAGCTCGGCCGCCAGCGCGGGAATGAGCTCGCGCGCCGCGCCATGGCGCACGACCAGGCCGCCGCCGAGGCGCCGCAGCTCGCTGTCGAGTTCTTGCAGGCTGGCGTGGATGAAGCGCACGCGGCGGTCGTCGCGCGGCAGGCCGGCGAGGATGTCGCTGTCGAACACGAAGACGCAGTGGACGGACTGTAAAGCGGACTGTGAAGCGGACTGCGCCGCGCGCAGGGCATGGTGCAGGGCGGCATGGTCGAAGGCGCGCAGGTCGCGGCGGAACCAGACGAGGGACTTGCTTATTGGAATCATTGTGTTTTCAGTCAACGCGGCGTAGAAGGCGACGCGCTATTTTACTGGCTTGTATTCTCCCGTCATGCCCTGCGTGCGCCCGCCGCCGCTGCGCGCAAACCACGCTGCCGGGTAGCCGCCCGGCGTTTCAGTGTAAACTAATGAAAAACCTAATGTTGTAGTCTGGATACTAGTGGACAATCAGAGCGTGAGCCAAGAGAGAGTCAGCGTATGAAGAAGAGTAAAGTCGTCAAAACTCTGCCCATGGCCGGCCTGTCGCAGGGAAGCGAAACCCTGGGAAACATCGGTCCGGCCGCCTCTGGGTTGAATTTAGCCAATCATTTCCTCATCGCCATGCCGTCCATGGAAGATCCGATCTTCGGCGGCGCGGTGGTGTATATCTGCGAACACAACGAAAAAGGCGTGCTCGGCGTGGTCATCAACAAGCCGACCGACATGACCATGGACGTGCTGTTCGACCGCATCGACCTGAAGGTGGCCGATGGCCTGCGTTCGAGCGTGGTGGATGAGCCGATCATGTTCGGCGGCCCGGTCCAGGACGACCGCGGCTTCGTGCTGCACAGCCCGGGCGGACGTTATTCGTCCTCGCTGAACGTCACCGAGGAAGTCGCGTTCACCACCTCGATCGACGTGCTCGAGGCGGTCGCCGGCGGCACCGGCCCGGCGCGCATGCTGGTCTCGATCGGCTACGCCGGCTGGAGCCCGGGGCAGCTCGAAGAAGAACTCGCGCGCAACGGCTGGCTGACGGTGGGCGCCGACGCCCACGTGCTGTTCGACTTGCCGATCGAGGAGCGCTACAACGCCGCCATCAAACTGCTGGGCATCGACCCGATGATGCTGGCCACCGAGGCTGGCCATGCGTGACAATGCCTGACATCGTTTTCGGATTCGACTTCGGCGTCAAGCGCATCGGCGTCGCGATGGGCAATACCCTCACCGGCCTGGCCCAGCCCCTGGAGATCATCGACGCCATCGACAACGCCAGCCGCTTCAAGCGCATCGGCGCCCTGATCGCCGAATGGGGCCCGGCGCGCCTGGTGGTCGGCGAGCCGCGCCATCCCGACGGCGCCGAGCACGACATGACCCTGCGCGCACGGCGCTTCGCCAACCAGCTGCACGGACGCTTCGACTTGCCGGTCGAGCTGGTCGACGAACGCTATTCCTCCGTCGTCATTCCCGCCAAGCGCGGCGAGCGCATCGACGCGAAAGCGGCCTCCATCATTTTGCAACAATACTTTGACGACCATGCCAACAACTAACATCGACTTCGATGCCGAGGCGCTGTACCGCACCTTGCTCGAACAGGTACGCACGGGCCTTGCCGGCGTGCCGGACGCCGCCATCGTCGGCATCCACTCGGGCGGCGCCTGGCTGGCCGAGCGCCTGGCCACGGACCTCGACCTGAAAGGCCGCCTCGGCTTCATCGACGTCTCGTTCTACCGCGACGACTACGCCAAAAAGGGCCTGCATCCGGACGTGAAGCCGACCCATATCGGCTTCAACGTCGACGGCGCCACCATCGTGCTGGTCGACGACGTGCTCTACACCGGCCGCACCACGCGCGCCGCGATCAACGTGCTGTTCGACTACGGCCGCCCGCAATGCATCAAGCTCGCCGCCCTGGCCGACCGCGGCGGCCGCGAGCTGCCGGTGGCGCCCGACTTCGTGGGCGTGCGCACCACGCTGCAAGGCGGCCAATCGCTGTCGCTGGCCCGTGACGGCGCCGGCCAACTCTCGCTTACCATCGAAGACGACAATGCCGATCCTGCTGAATAACCCGCAACTCAACAAGCATGGCGAGCTGCAGCACTTGCTGACCATCGAGGGCTTGCCGAAGGCGATCATCCACCACATCCTCGATACGGCCCAGAGTTTCGTCGGCATCTCCGACCGCGAAGTCAAGAAGGTGCCGCTGATGCGCGGCAAAAGCGTGTTCAACCTGTTCTTCGAAAACAGCACGCGCACCCGCACCACCTTCGAGATCGCCTCCAAGCGCCTGTCGGCCGACGTCATCAACCTGAACATCCAGGCCTCGTCGACCAGCAAGGGCGAGTCGCTGCTCGACACCATCGACAACCTGGCGGCCATGCATGCCGACATGTTCGTGGTGCGCCACGCGCAGTCGGGCGCGCCCTACCTGATCGCCCAGCACCTGAACCGCATGGGCCAGAACGACATCCACGTCGTGAATGCCGGCGACGGGCGCCATGCGCACCCGACCCAGGGCCTGCTCGACATGTACACGATCCGCCACTACAAGCAGGATTTCACCAAGCTGCGCGTGGCCATCGTCGGCGACATCCTGCATAGCCGCGTGGCGCGTTCGGACATCCACGCGCTGACCACCCTGGGCGTGCCGGAAGTGCGCGCCATCGGCCCGCAAACCTTGCTGCCGAGCGGCCTGGAGCACATGGGCGTGCGCGTCTTCAACGACATCGAGGAAGGCCTGAAGGACGTCGACGTGATCATCACGCTGCGCCTGCAGAACGAGCGCATGTCGGGCGCGCTGCTGCCCTCGGCCCAGGAATACTTCAAGAGCTATGGCCTGACGCCGGAGCGCCTGGCGCTGGCGAAACCCGATGCCATCGTGATGCACCCGGGGCCGATGAACCGCGGCGTGGAGATCGATTCGGCGGTGGCCGACGGCAAGCAGGCCGTGATCCTGCCGCAGGTGACCTTCGGCATCGCGGTGCGCATGGCAGTGATGAGTATTTTGGCGGGAGGCCGGGTTTGAACTTCGCACGGATGAAACTACATATCAAGAACGGGCGCCTGGTCGACCCGGCCAACGGCATCGACCGCGTCGCCGATTTGTTCATCGCCGACGGCAAGGTGGCGGCGGTGGGCGAGGCGCCGGACGGCTTCGTGGCCGATACAGTGATCGACGCGGCCGGCATGGTGGTCGCACCGGGCCTGGTCGACTTGTCGGCGCGCCTGCGCGAACCCGGCTACGAATACAAGGCCACGCTGGAATCCGAGATGCAGGCCGCGGTGCAGGGCGGCGTGACCTCGCTGGTCTGCCCGCCCGACACCGACCCGGTGCTCGACGAGCCGGGCCTGGTGGAGATGCTCAAGCACCGCGCGCGCAACCTCGACCTGGCCAACGTGCATCCGCTGGGCGCGCTGACCATGGGCCTGAAGGGCCAGGCGCTGACCGAGATGGCCGAACTGACCGAGGCCGGCTGCATCGGCTTCGCCCAGGCCGAGGTGCCGATTTTGGACACCAACGTGCTGCTGCGCGCGCTGCAGTACGCGAAGACCTTCGGCTATACCGTCTGGCTGCGGCCGCAGGACGCGCACATCGGCCGCGGCGGCGTGGCCCACAGCGGCCCGCTGGCTTCGCGCCTGGGCCTGTCGGGCGTGCCGGTGATGGCCGAGACCATCGCCCTGCACACCATCTTCGAGCTGGTGCGCTCGACCGGCGCGCGCGTGCACCTGTGCCGCATCTCCTCGGCCGCCGGCCTGGAGCTGGTGCGCGCGGCCAAGGCCGAGGGCCTGCCCGTCACCTGCGACGTCGGCGTGCACCACCTGCACCTGACCGATGCCGACATCGGCTTCTTCGACTCGAACGCGCGCCTGACGCCGCCGCTGCGCAGCCAGCGCGACCGCGACGCCATCCGCGCCGCCCTGGTCGACGGCACGGTCGATGCGATCTGCTCGGACCACACCCCGGTCGACGACGACGAGAAGCTGCTGCCCTTCGGCGAAGCCTCGCCCGGCGCCACCGGCCTGGAACTGCTGCTGTCGCTGACCCTGAAGTGGGCCGAGGAGCTGCATGGCGACTCGGCGCTCTTGCGCGCGCTGGCCAAGATCACCTCGCAGCCGGCGCGCACCGCCGGCCTGGCGGCGGGCCAGCTGGCGCCGGGCGCGGCGGCCGACGTGGTGGTGTTCGATCCGAACGTGCGCTGGACCGTCGACGGCGCGGCGCTGGCCAGCCAGGGCAAGCACACGCCTTTCCTCGGCATCGAGGTGACCGGGCAGGTGCAGGCCACGGTGGTGGGCGGGCGCGTGGCTTACCAGCGTTCGCAGCAGCCTTGATCGGCCTCGGCGCCGCGCCCGCGCGCGGCGCCGGACTTCCTTCGATCCGATGATCCGTCTGCGGCCGGCCTTGCGCCTTGCCTGGCGCCTGATACGCGTGGTCCTGCACCTGGTGCTGGGGCTGTCCGCCTGCGCGCTGGTGTTCCCGTGGGCGCGGCGCGGCCTGCGCGACGCCATCACGCGCCGCTGGTCGCGCCGCATGCTGGCGATCTGCGGCGTGCGGGTGGAGACGGCGCCCGGCAGTCCGGCGCTTGGACACGCGCTGCTGGTGTCGAACCACATCTCCTGGCTCGACATCTTCGTCATCAATTCGCTGTATCCCTGCCGGTTCGTCGCCAAGGCCGAGATCCGCGACTGGCCGGTGCTGGGCTGGCTGGCCGCAGGCGCCGGCACCGTGTTCATCGCACGCGGCAACCGGCGCGAGCTGCGCCATATCTTCAAAGGCATCGTCAGCGTGCTGGCGCAGGGCGAGCGGGTTGGCCTGTTCCCGGAAGGGACCGTGGCGCAGCAGGGCACCGTGCTGCCGTTCCACGCGAACCTGTTCGAGGCCGCGATCGACGCCGGCGTGGCGGTCCAGCCCTGCGCCGTGGCTTACCTGGACGGCGCCGGCGGCTGGCACCCGAACGTCGACTACGTCGGCGACATCAGCTTCGTCGACAGCCTGCTGGCCATCCTGCGCGGCGGCCCGATCCGCGCCCGCCTGCAACTGCTGCCCCCCATCGACGCCACCGGCGCCCATCGGCGCGAACTGGCGCAGGCGGCGCATGATGCGGTGGCCACGGCGCTGGATGCACATGTGACACCGTAGGGTCGGCACTCGTACCCACCCTACCGGCTCCGCTCGCGGGCACGACTATCTCGCCTGCGCGTACCACTGCGTGGACACAGGTGCTTGCGCGGCCCGGCCCACCCTACAAAAGCAGGTTCATGCCTTCCCCGCGTGCGGCCGATACTCCGGACAATCCACCTGCAGCAGCGTGCGGTCGTCCAGGCACACGGCGGTCAGCTTGCCGCCCCAGACGCAGCCGCTGTCCAGCCCCACCAGGTTCGGCCTGAGCACCAGCCCCAGCGCCGACCAATGCCCGAACACCACCGTCACATCCGCCGTGCGCCGTCCCGGCAAATCGAACCACGGCACCAGCCCCGAGCCTTCCGGCCCGCTCTCGCTTTCCTTGTGCGCGAAGTCCATGGTCCCATCCGGCAGGCAAAGGCGCATGCGGGTGAGGGCGTTGACGATGCAGCGCAGGCGCGGGATGCCTTCCAGGCCGTCGTCCCAGCGGTCGGGCTGGTTGCCGTACATCTGGGCCAGGAAGTCGATCCAGCGCTCGCTGCGCAGCATCGCCTCGACTTCGCCGGCCAGGGCCATGGTCTGGGCCGCGTCCCATTGCGGCGCCACGCCGGCATGCACCATCAAATGGGCGTCGACGAACATCGCCAGCGGCCGCGCGCGCAGCCAGGCGATGAGTGCATCGCGGTCGGGGGCCGCCAGAATTTCGTCCAGGGTGTCGGACTTGCTCGCCTTCTGGGCGCCGACGGCCACCGCCAGCAAGTGCAGGTCGTGGTTGCCGAGCAGGGCTTCGACCCGGCCGTCGCTCGCTTCCGACAGCGCCTTCATGCGCCGCAGCGCCATCAGCGATTCCGGGCCGCGGTTGATCAGGTCGCCCACGAAGAGGATGCGGGCCTCGCCCGCGGCATCGCCGGCGATCTTCTCGAGCAGGGCCTGGGCCTCGTGGGCACAACCCTGCAGGTCGCCTATGACATAAGTTTTCATCGTCTGTTCTTTTGGAGGGCGCCAGAGACCCGGTTCTTGTTCGATAATCCGGCACGGGCGCTGCCGGCCAATGCCGTGCTGGCATACACATACTAAATGATTTTGGCGGCGCCCGGCTTTACCGGTCCGGCACGATGCGGCTTGCAGCCGCGGCCAAAGCCCCGGACAATGGCCGCCCTTGCACGTATACCGAAAACCCAATCCGAATGAGCGCTGATCCATCATGAAGGTGCTGCCGACCGCCTTTCCCGACGTGCTGCTGATCGAGCCGGCGGTGCACGAGGACGCGCGCGGCGCGTTCTTCGAAACCTTCAATGCGCGCGCCTTCCGGCAAGCCACCGGCCTGGCGCCGCATTTTGTCCAGGACAACCATTCGGTATCGGCGCCGAATACGGTGCGCGGCCTGCATTACCAGGTCGGCCACGGACAGGGCAAACTGGTGCGCGTGGTAAAAGGCGCGATCTTCGATGTGGTGGTGGACATGCGGCGCGCGTCGCCGGCATTCGGCAAAGCGGTCTCGGTGGTGTTAAGCGACAGCAACCGGCTGCAATTGTGGATACCGCCCGGATTTGCCCACGGTTTCCTGGCGCTGGGCGAGGGCGCCGAATGCGTCTACAAGATCACCGATTACTGGTCGCCGGAGCAGGAACGCATCCTGCTGTGGAACGATCCGGCATTGGCGATCGATTGGCCGCTGGCCGGCGCGCCCGTGATATCCGAGAAAGACCAGGCTGGCCGGCTGTTACGGGATGCCGATCGCTGCGATGTGCCTTGAATTCGCCTTCCATCGGCTGCGAATGCGCTAAACCGCTATTAATTCCATATCAATTCGCCGCCGCTTCGTTGCAGGTCTTTTTGCCTGCCTGTGCGA
>Ga0265797_10007872_pt1 | contig 14396 bp, 11 predicted proteins | sample P2T30metagenome_FD_192433 | JGI IMG/M metagenome (GOLD analysis project Ga0265797, IMG submission 192433) | Plant litter microbial communities from East Loma Ridge, Irvine, California - P2 T30 | ecosystem: Environmental > Terrestrial > Plant litter > Unclassified | place: USA: California... | reverse complement strand
CTGCCGGATGCCAACCAGGCCCGCAGAGCTTTGGAGAAATGCGAGCTGGTGGTGGCCTCCGACATCGTCATCGGCACCGACACCAATGCGGGCGCCCACGTGCTGCTGCCGGCGCTGGGCTGGGGCGAGAAGGATGGCACGGTCACCAATTGCGAGCGCTGCATCTCGCGCCAGCGCGCCTTTCTCGCCGCACCGGGCCAGGCGCGGGCCGACTGGCGCATCGTCTGCGACGTGGCAAAACGCATGGGTTTCAGCGGCTTCGATTTCGATGGCCCGCATGCGATCTTCGACGAGCATGCGCGGCTGAGCGGCTACAGGAATGGCGTGGATGGCCAGCGCCGCCGCGCCTTCGACGTCCAGGGCCTGGCCGGCATCTCGCGCGCCGAATACGATGCGCTTGACCCGGTGCAGTGGCCGGTGCGCAGCAGGGGCGAACGTACGGAACGCCTGTTCGCCGACGGCCGCTTCGCCTACCCGGATGGCCGCGCGCGCTTCGTGCCCACGGTGGCACGCGCCCCCGCGCACGCGCTAGATGCCGAATTCCCGCTGGTGCTGAACACGGGACGCGTGCGCGACCAGTGGCACACCATGACCAGGACCGGCCGCGCGCCCACGCTGGCGCAGCACGTGCCCGAGCCCTTCATCGACATGCATCCGCAGGACGCGCTGCTGTGGGGCGTCAAGGCCGGCGAGCTGGCGCGCGTGACCAGCCGTTGGGGCGCCGTGGTGGCGCGCGTCCAGCATGGCGGCGGCATCGCGCGCGGCAGCGTCTTCATGCCGATCCACTGGAGCGGCCAGACGGCGTCCGATGCGCGCGTCGGCGCGGTGGTGAATCCGGCGGTCGACCCGGTCTCCGGAGAACCCGAATTCAAGCATACGCCGGTGCGCGTCGAGCCCTTCGGCGTGAACTGGTATGGCTTCATCCTCAGCCGCGTGGAACTGCCGCTGCTGGAGGCGGCGCACTGGACCCGCATCCAGGGAACGGACTTCATCCGCTACGAGCTGGCCGGGCGCACGCAGGTGGCCCATGCCGCCGACTGGGGCCGCGCGCTGCTGGGCGTGGCGGACGAGGACGCCGACTGGATCGAAGTCGAAGACAGGAGCGGCGGCATGTACCGCGCCGCCCACCTGGTGGACGGCCGCATCGAGGCTTGCCTGTTCGCCTCGACGCGCCAGGACCTGCCGGCGCGTGCCTGGCTGGCGGGGATGTTCGGCAAGGCCGAACTCGCGCCCGTGGACCGGCTGCAGCTGCTGTCCGGACGGGGCCGGGAGCCGGGGCTGGATGCGGGACCGACCGTGTGCTCGTGCTTCGGCGTGGGACGCAAGACCATCGAGATCGCGATCCGCCAGCATGGCTTGAAGGATGCGGCGCAGGTGACGGCTTGCGTCAAGGCGGGTGGCAATTGCGGCTCGTGCGTGCCGGAGATCCGTTCGTTGTTGGCCGAGGTCCGCGCGATGTGACGCGATCCGCAGCGTAAAGCCTGGGGATTACTTCCCTTGCGGGTTCTCCGAACCGCCGTTCCTGGAACCTGCCTGGCCCTGGCCCTGGCCCCGTGCCGGATCGACAGCAGCAAGGGCCGCTGCTTCGGCTACGCTGCGGGCATCCTTCAAGGATTTCTTCCAGTCGGCCACGCGAGCGGCCATTTCCTTGTTTGCGGCGGCATCGCGTGGAGCAGGGCAGTTCAATGGCCCCAGTTCGCTCGCGATCTGGTCATGAACCTGCCGAAAGCTGGCCAATGCCTGCGATGAGCGCGCAAGGTCCTCCCGGGGCGCATAAAACGCGGTGACGGCCGCCGCCGCTGTTCCGAGGGCCGGAAAGATAATGGCCAGTATGCGTATGGTGCGGGCGGTGCGGCTTTCTCCTTTGCCGAATTCTGTCGCCCCCAGGCTGACGAGCACCGTCGTGGCCAATCCCAGCAGGATGGCGGCCCAAGTCGATACCTGTAAGGTCGTGTAGGCCTTGGCAGCCGTGAGCGCATTATCCGCCCGGCCGCGCACTATGCTCGTCGAGAGCAGGCCCAACTCGCGCGCAACAGGCAGGATGGTTTGCTGGGTCAGCCGATTGGAAGCAGAGTTTGCGTACTCTTCTCCATTGCGGCCAAATGAATCTTTTACATAGGTCCGATTGACAGGGTCCAGAAGCAGCTTGGCCGTGCATCGTTCGATCCAGCTTTCGATGGCGTCATGATTCACTCGAGCTGCCATCAGCTCCGTCTCCGGTTGGCCTTTGGGGGGACCAAAGGTATCGCCGCCATATGCCCAGTTCACCACCGCGTCGACTACGGTCGGCTCATCAAGCGCGTGACCCGGTTGCGGGAAGACGGCTCGAATGCCGAAAGCCAGGACCATCGACATGAGCACCAGCGCAAACACGAGGGCAATGATGGCTGCGGTGAATGCAGCAAGTCGAAACGCGAACCGTTCAATGCCGGGCATCTGTATCCTCGCTTTAGTTGTTGAGATATTCCCGTTTTACAGCGGGGTTGCATCGACGGGCAGCCTGTGCCAACTGCTAGGGTCGCCTGAAATGCAGACCTTGTACAGTCATGGTTTTATTGGGGAGCCTGTCAATGGCACTGCTGCGTCTTGTTTTTGCCGTCCTGCTCGTGGCGCTCGGTAGCGGCCTCGCCCTGGCCACCACCTGGGACGAGCCCTGGCATCGGGAAGTCGTCACCAAGGCCACCTCGTTCGGGCTGTATGAAGTCGTGAAGAGCAGCCCCGGCGCGCTCACCCTGCGGCGCATCAAGCACATTGCCGGCGAGGAGACCGGCGCCACGCTCGAGGTCAACGCGTTCTACGCCCTGCGCCTGACCAGCCGATCCGCCGATCACGGACCGGAATTCTCGCTGCCGGTGGGGACCCGGGCCTATTTCCACCTGCAGCGCAGCGGCGGGGCATGGGCCATGGCCACGCCGAGCGCCGGTTACGCGCCGCTACGCCGCGACGGCAAGGTGGCCGGCACCTATCGATTCAGCGCCCACCAGGCCCTGGTCGACCCGGCGCTGTATGAAGACACACAGCGCTGCATCTTCATGGTCCTGCACGGCCGCACAGGCTGCGAGGCGTCCTTGGCGGCGTTCATAGGAACCGAGCTGGCCAAGCCGGCCGAGGGACTGGGGGAGGACAGCACCCCGGCCGGCCGCGAGGAATTCTTCCGCCAGCACGTCGCCCTCGAAACCGCGGCACTGGTCCAGGTGCCGATTCCCGATGCGACGCTGGAACGCTTCCTGGCCAAGGCCGACACCCACGTGCAGCTATCCGCGGTGCGTGCGCTCGCAGGCAGCCGGCGCAGCGACCGGGCCGAACGCCTGATGCGCTTCGTGGAAGACGAGCAGGCCAGGCTCCCGGCCCGCATGCTGGCGGCGCTGCTGCTGCAGGAAACCGGCGCGCACGAGATGAAGCAGCGCCTGCAGGACTACGCCGCCCGTGCCAGCCAGGAGGAGGCCGGCCTGGGGATGGAGATCATGGACCCGCGCATCGGCACCCGCTTTCCCGACAATCTCAGGGAGGCGGTCAGGCTGGCGGCGGCGCAGTTGTGAGCCGCGCCGCGTGCCGGTTCAGGCCTGGCGGCGCCGCATCTGCAAGATCACGAAATGGACGGTGGCCGCCACGATGGGACCGATCGCGATGGCGGTGACAGTCGCGCCAAACGATCGTCCCGCCCACCAGACACCGGCCAAGGCGGATCCGCCAGCGAGAAAGAACGCGAGTCCGAATCGATACGGCCGTCGATGGATCGTTTGAAGCGCCAGCACGAGGTACTGGAAAAGCGCCAGGCCCAGGCCGCCCACCAGCAAGAGACCGTAAGCGGCCGCGCCAGGGTCGTAAGCCAGGGAACGAATCGCCCCGAACAGGAGGATCGGCAAACCGCCCATGGCAGGCAGGAAGCAGGGGAGGGCGCACAAGGCCGCTTCGATCGCCAGCCATCTCGTCTTCATCGGCGCTCCTCCCCCGCCGTGATCCCGAACGCCTGCGGCACCGCCACCCGCATGATGTCGATGAAGCGCCGCAGCCGCGCCGGATAGAAGCGTGCCGGCGGATAGATCAGGTGGATCGGCAGGGCGGAAGCCTCCCATTCGGGCGCCAGCTGCACCAGGCGGCCGGCGTCCAGTTCTTCGCGCACGGCCCAGCTTGATGCCACCGCCGCGCCCACGCCCAGGATCGCGGCATTGCGCAGCGCATACAGGTTGTCGGTGTACAGGCGCGGCTGGATCGGCATGCGTACCGTCTCGCCGGTGCCGGCATGGGTCAGCACGATCTCGTCGCGGTAGAAATTGCTGGAGGCAAGCCAGGGCAGCCGGGCCAGCTGGTCCGGATGGGTCGGGATGGCGCCGCCGTCGAGGATGCCAGGCGCGCCGACCACGATGCGCGGAACCGCGCCCAGCGGGATCGCCACCACCGACGGGTCGGTGAGGGTGCCGACCCGGATCGCGCAATCGATGCCTTCGGCGATGAAATCCGGTGTGCGGTCGTGCAGCGTCCACTCCACCTTCATCTTCGGGTAGCGCGCCAGGTAGTCGGCCAGCGGCGCCACCAGCTGCTGCTGGCCGAAGGCGTGCGGGGCGATCACGCGCAGCAAGCCCACCGGCTCGTCGCTGGCACCGCGGATCTCGCTCTCGAAGGCTTGCCAGCCGGCGATCAGTTCCCTGGCGCGCGCGTAGCAGCGCATGCCGTCGTCGGTCAGCGTCATCGCATGGGTCGAGCGCTGCAGCAGGCGCACGCCGAGCGACTTTTCCAGGGTTTTCAGGCGCCGGCTGATGGTCGGCTGGGTGGTCTCCAGCAGGCGCGCGGCGGCGGACAGGCTGCCCGCATCGACGATGCGGACGAAAGTTTCCACCAGCATCATACGGTCGGCGGTGGAAACATCGGGTATCGGGTCAAGGTTCATACGCTCATCGTATAACAGTTCGACGTGCGCGGCGGCTACCGTCAAGCTGGCAGACTCTGGATAATCCGCTCCAACGTCACCTTCCCACCACTCGAGCCGAACATGAGCACCGCCCCCATGACCGCCAACCCGCCCACCCACGCGACCCTGTCGCCCGCACTGACCTTCCTGCTCGCTGGCGCCACCGGCCTGACCGTCGCCGCCCTCTACTACAGCCAGCCGACGCTGGGCGTGCTGGCCGGCGACCTGCACGCCAGCAGCCGCGGCGTCGGCTGGATCCCGACGCTGACCCAGCTCGGGTATGCGATCGGCCTGCTGCTGCTGGCGCCCCTGGGCGACCGCTACGACCGCCGCAACATCATCCTCGTCAAGGCCGTGATCCTGAGCGCGGCGCTGCTGCTGACCGGCTTCGCGCCGGGCCTGGGCGTGCTCCTGGCGGCCAGCCTGCTGGTCGGCCTGTTCGCCACCGTGGCCCAGGACATCGTGCCGGCCGCCGCCACGCTGGCGCCGCCGGAGCACCGCGGCAAGGCGGTGGGCACGGTCATGACCGGCCTGTTGCTGGGCATCCTGCTGTCGCGCGTGGTGAGCGGCTTCGTGGCCGAGCACTTCGGCTGGCGCACGGTGTTCGTCGCCGCCGCGGCCAGCGTGCTGCTGCTGGCGGCGGTGATGGCCAAGGGCTTGCCGCGCTTCGCGCCGACCACCACGCAAAGCTATCCGGTCCTGCTGCAATCGCTCGCCAGCCTGTGGCGCGCGCACCGCAAGCTGCGCCTGGCCGCGCTGGCGCAAGGCCTGCTGGCGCTGGGCTTCTCGGCCTTCTGGTCGACCCTGGCCGTGATGCTGCACGATGCGCCCTTCCACCTGGGTTCGGCCGTCGCCGGCTCGTTCGGCCTGGCCGGCGCCGTCGGCGCACTGGCGGCGCCGTTTGCCGGCCGCCTGTCGGACCGCCGCGGCGCCGAGTGGGTGACGCGCATCGCGGCGACCATTACCGTGCTGTCGTTTGCCGCGATGCTGGCGATGCCGCTGCTCTCGACCGGCGCCCAACTGGCGCTGCTGGCGCTGGCTACCGTCGGCTTCGACCTGGGCGTGCAGGCCAGCCTGATCTCGCACCAGACCATCATCTACGGCATCGCGCCGGAAGCGCGCAGCCGCCTGAATGCGCTGCTCATGACCAGCGTGTTCGTCGGCATGTCGGTGGGTGGTTTGCTGGGTGCCCAGGCGCTGGCGGCCTGGGGCTGGATGGGGGTGGTGGGGGTGGCGGTGATTGCCAGTGCCGGGGCGCTGCTGGTACGGATTCGTGCTGCCGCGGCTAACTGAGCAGCGCCTTTTGCCTGGCGATCCCGCTGAAGATCTCGTCCAGCACTGCAATGTCGACCGGTTTCGTGCAGTGGAAATCGAAGCCGGCATCGAAGGCATTGCGCTGGTCGCGGGCCTGGCCGAAGCCGGTCAAGGCGATCATCCGGAACGGGTCCAGACCCGGCAGCGCGCGCAGGCGGCGTGCCAGTTCGTAGCCGTCGATGCCGGGCAGGCCGATATCGAGCAGGAACACGTCGGGCTGGAAGCTTGGCGCCAGTTCGAGCGCGGCATAAGGGTGATGCACGACGCGGGCCATGTGGCCCAGCGCTTCAAGCAGCATGCCGATGGTGATGCCGGCGTCCTGGTTGTCGTCGACGACCATGACCTTGAGGGAGGGCGCTGCGGCCGGCGCGGCGTCCTTCGGCAGGGCGGGCGCGGCATCCGGCGCCGGCTCTGCCCGCGGCAGCACCACTTCGAATTCGCTGCCATGCCCGAGGCCGGCGCTGGTCGCATGCAGCGTGCCGCCATGCAGGGCGGCCAGCCGGCGCGCCAGCGCCAGTCCCAGGCCCAGGCCGGCGTCCGAGCGCTCGGTCGACCGCTCGACCTGGGTGAACCATTCGAATATCTTGCCGAGCATGGCCTGCTCGATACCGATGCCGGTATCGGCCACCGCAACGCCGACCGTGGTGGGCGTCACGCGGATCGACAGCGCGATGCGGCCGCCCGGCGGCGTGTAGCGAACGGCATTGGCCAGCAGGTTGACGACGATCTGCACCAGCCGCTTGCAGTCGCCGAGCACGATGCATGCGCTGTCCGGCAGGTCCAGCAGCAGCGTGTGGCGCTTGCCGTCGATCTGGGCGCGCGACTGTTCGACGGCCAGTTCGACCACCTCGCGCAGGTCGAGCGGGACGGTGTCCAGCACGACGGCGCCGGCGGAGAGGCGCGAGACGTCCAGCAGGTCGTCCACCAGGTGGGTCATGTGCTGCACCTGGCGCTCCATGATGGCGCCGGTGCTGCGGATCTGGTCGGGCGTGACGCCCTGCGCTTGCCAGAGGGCGGCGCCGGCGCGGATCGGGGCCAGCGGATTGCGCAGTTCGTGGCCCAGCATGGCCAGGAACTGGTCCTTCAGGCGGTCGGCTTCGGCGCGCTCGTGTTCCAGGCGCGCCGCCTGCAGGCCGGTTGCCGCCAGCGAGGCGGCGGCGCGCAGCACCGCCAGCTGGGTGAAGGTCGGGAAGTCCGGCGCATCCGATCCGAACCAGGCGCCGCCGCCCAGCATGCTGACGCCAAGCTCGAGGCGGATCACGCGCAGCGGGCCGATCGGCGTCGGCGTGGGTTCACCGTTGTTGGCGGCGATATTGGCGGCGATGTTGGCGGTCCTGGGCCAGTGCGCCGATGCGGCGCGCCAGTGCGCGACCTCGCCCGGATCGGCGTCGGCACCCTTGACGCGGATGAAGGCGTCGGCCGCGTCGCCGGCCAGGATGCGGGCTTCGACCATGCTGAAGCGCAGCGGCACCAGGCGTTCGACCGCTTGTGCCATCAGGCGCAGGACCGTGCGGCCATCCTTGCCCAGCCACAGGGCGGGCAGGGCGAGCAGCCCCATGAGGTCGCGGATGCCGCGTCCATTGTCCTCCTGCGTGACGATGGCCGTGTTCTCGTTCATCGGCCGCCGGGATCAGGCCTGCTTCCGCGCGCGCAGTTCTTCGAGCATCTCGCGCGGCGGCGTAAAGAAGGGGTTTTCCTGCACCACGCCACCGACCAGCGTCAGCGGGTGGGTGCGCAGCAAGTCCATCATCATGGCGCCCGACAGCTTGGCGATGTCGTACACGCACACGGCCGGCTGCCGGTTGCGCGACAGGACGTCGTTGACCTCGGCCTCGTATTCGAGGATGTCGGCCGCGCCCGGGATGTCGTTGAACACCCAGCCCATGTCACCCATGATGCGCACGCGCTTGAAGCCGGCATCCCGGCCGGCGCCGGTCAGGTGGTCGACGGCAGCCAGCATCTTGTCCTTGCTGAAGCTGCCGGTATCGTCGAGGTAGGCCTGCTGCCATTCCAGCACTTCGAGCTGGCCGCAGGATTCGCAATGCGGGACGTTGATGCCGGCCTGGCCGAGGCGCAGGCGGTGGTCCGCGCCGTGTTCGGGATTGACGATGTGGAGGTTCTTTTCGCCCTGGTCGACCGCTTCCTTGAAGAACGGCGACAGCACCGCGTATTCCTCGTCGCGGCTGTCGAAGAAGGCACAGACGTGAAAATAATTCAGCTCGGTGCCGGCCAGCGATAAACGGTTCATTGCAGGACTCCTGGTGGGACAGGCCGGACGGCCAGCTCATCAGTATAGCCGCGTTTGGCTTGATGCATGCGGACAAGTACATTTCATGTAATGTATTGACCGGAAGCCGGCGCCGCCCTCATGCGGCTCAAGTCTTTCCGGCAGGCCTGTTTGGTTTCGACGTCATCAAGCTGGCCACCACCGAAATCACCAGGATCAACCCGACCGCCCCCAGCGCAATCCCGGTCGGGATCTTGTAGATATCCAGCAGCAGCATCTTGACCCCGATGAACACCAGGATCGCCGCCAAGCCGTACTTCAGCAAGTGGAAGCGCTGGGCCATGTCGGCCAGCAGGAAGTACATGGCGCGCAGGCCCAGGATGGCAAAGATGTTCGAGGTGAACACGATGAACGGATCGCCCGTCACGGCAAAGATGGCGGGGATCGAATCGACCGCGAAGATCACGTCCGTGATCTCGACCAGCACCAGCACCACGAACATCGGCGTCGCGTAGCGCAGGCCCTGCTGCACGACGAAAAAGCGGTCGTGGTGGTAGTCATCGGTGATGCGGATGTGCCCGCGCATCCAGCGCAGGATGCGGTTGTCGGCCAGGTTCGGCTCGTTGTCGGCCGCGCGCACCATCTGCACGCCCGTGTACAGCAAAAAGGCGCCGAACACGTAGAGGATCCAGTGGAACTGGGCCAGCAGCAGGGCGCCAACGTAGATCAGGATCGCGCGCAGCACGATCGCGCCCAGCACGCCGTACAGCAGCACGCGTTTCTGGTACTGCGGCGGCACGGCGAAGAAATTGAAGAGCGTGATCCAGACGAACACGTTGTCGACCGCCAGCGATTTCTCGATCAGGTAGCCCGTCAGGTATTCAAGCGCCCGCGTGCGCGCCACTTCCTCGCCGACGATACCCCGCAAATACCACCAGAACCAGAGGCAGAAGGCCAGCGCGATCGACACCCAGATCAGCGACCAGATGGCCGCCTCGCGCGTACTGACCCGGTGTTCGCCTTCATGCTTGAGGATAAAGAAATCGACTGCCAGCAAGATGGCAACGAGCACCGAAAAGGACAGGTAAAGGCTGAGGGTGCCGATCGAATCGAGCATCTTGACCTCGCGTGCGGTTGGTTGCGCGCAGTGTAGGCGAGGCGGGATGAGGACGGCGCGCGCAACGCCGGCGTGTTTAGTAAAACGCGCTAAAACGCCCCCGTTTCGGCTTCCCTATGTTGACGCCAATGAAAGGCGGCTGATATAAAACAGCCCATGAACAGACGCGGGCGGATCACCCGCCCAACGTCTGAAAACGCAGCGATAAGCGTTTATTAAACTGGATACCAGGAGACCCATCATGCACGCTCCCGAGGTGCAGCCTTGAGCCAGGTGACGCTGCGCCAGATTGCGGGCGCGACCGGGCTGTCGATCGGCACCGTATCGCGCGCGCTGAAGAACCAGGCCGGCATGACCGAGCTGACGCGCAAGACCGTGCGCGATGCCGCGCTGCGGCTGGGCTACGATTTCTCGCAGCTGAAGAAGGGCCGCATCCGCCGCATCGCCTTCCTGCTGCACAGCCAGCACAACACGCTCGCTTCCAGCCCCTTCTATTCGCCCGTGCTGCACGGGGCGGAAGAAGCGTGCCGGCGCGAGGGCGTCGCCCTGTCCTTCATCGCGGTCGGTCCCGCCGAACCGGTCATGGAGCAGATCCGCCTGCACCAGCCGGATGCGATCCTGTGCGCCGGCTTCTTCGAACCCGAGGTGCTGGGCGCGCTGCAGCAGGTCGGCAAGCCGATGGTGCTGGTCGACATGTACCGGCGCGGCTTTGGCTCGATCAACCCGGACAACGTGCGCGGCGGCTACCTGGCCACTCAGCACTTGCTGCGCAGCGGCCGCAAGCGCATCGCCATGCTGTCCGGATCGCTGGCCCACTACAGTATCCAGCAGCGCAACCGGGGCTTCCGCCAGGCCTTGTTCGATGCGCGCGTGCTGGCCGATCCCGACCTCGAAGTCATCGTGCCGAACACCGGCGAGGGCGACGAGGGCGTGATCGACGCCATGCGCATCTTGCTCAGCCTGCCGAAGCGTCCCGATGCGCTGTTTTGCTACAACGACAGCACGGCGCTGGCGGCCATGAAGTACTGCCTGAGCGAAGGCCTGAGGATCCCGTACGAGCTCGCCATCGTCGGCTTCGACGACATCGCCGCCGCCGCCGCCGCCATTCCCCCGCTCAGCACCGTGCGCGTCGACAAGGAAGCGCTGGGGCGGGCCGGCATCGAATCCCTGCTGAACAATTCAAGCGAGCACCCTAGTCCGATCACCGTACCAGTCGAGATGATCGTGCGCGAGAGCAGCTACGACGACTGACAAACCAACCCTGCCCGATATGACCACTCTCCCGAACTTTCGCAGCCCGGCCGTGCTGCTCGACCATGCGCGTCACACCATGCGCTTCTACCACCCGCGCGCGATCGACCCCGCCGGCGGCATGTACCAGTACTTCAAGGACGACGGCACCGTCTACGACGCCCACCACCGCCACCTGGTGAGCAGCACCCGCTTCGTGTTCACCTACGCGATGGCCTGGCGCCACTTCCAGGACCCGGCCTACCTCGACGGCCTGCGCCATGCGCTGCGCTTCGTGCGCGAGGCGCACCGCGCCCCGGATGGCGACGGCTACGCCTGGATGCTGGACGAGGGCAGGATCGAAGACGGCACCCAGCACGCCTATGGCGAGGCCTTCGTGCTGCTGGCCTACTCGCATGCGCGCATGGCCGGCCTGGAAGAAGCGCGCGACTGGATCGGCGAAGCCTTCGAACTGATGGAAAAGCGCTTCTGGGATCCGCAGGCCGGCCTGTACGCCGACGAAGCCAGCCAGGACTGGAGCGAGCTGTCCAGCTACCGCGGCCAGAACGCCAACATGCACGCCTGCGAAGCGCTGCTGGCGGCGCACCAGGCCACCGGCGAACGGCGCTACCTCGAGCGTGCTTATCTCGTCGCCTTCAACATCACCCAGCGCCAGGCCGGGCGCTGCGGCGGCTTGATCTGGGAGCACTACGACGCCGGGTGGCAGCCGGACTGGAAATTCAATATCGACGATCCGGAAAACCTGTTCCGCCCCTGGGGCTACCAGCCGGGCCACTTCACGGAGTGGGCCAAGCTGCTGGTGCAGCTGGAAGCGCGCGCCCAGGGCGTGCTCGAGCAGGACTTGACCTGGCTGCTGCCGACCGCCGAGCGCCTGTTCGGCGTGGCGGTGGAGAAGGGCTGGGACAGCGAGAACGGTGGCCTGTGCTACTCGCTGGCACCGGACCTGAGCATCTGCGACTGGCACAAGTACTTCTGGGTGCAGGCCGAGAGCGCCGCAGCGGCAGCCCTGCTGGCCCAGCGCACCGGCAACGCCAAGTACTGGGAATGGTACGAGCGCCTGTGGGCCTACAGCTGGACCCATTTCGTCGACCATGCACACGGCGCCTGGTACCGCATCCTGGACCGCCAGAACCGCAAGCTGAGCGACGAAAAGAGCCCGGCCGGCAAGGTCGATTACCACACCATGGGCGCCTGCTACGACATCGTGGCGGTGCTGAAGGAGACGAGCGATGCGTGACGACCAGATGAACGAAGCACCGCTGATGCTGTGCGCCGGCGAGGCGCTGACCGACATGATCGACCAGGGCGGCGAGCACTGGGTCAGCCGCGTCGGCGGCTCGACCTGGAACGTGGCGCGCGCGCTGGCGGTGCTGGGCGAACCGACCGCCTTTGCCGGCGCCATCAGCCGCGACCGTTTCGGCGATGCCCTGTGGGCCGCCAGCGAGGAAGTCGGCCTGGACCTGCGCCTGCTCCAGCGCGTCGAGCGCTCGCCGCTGCTGGCCATCGTCGAAAAGAGCGAGCCGCCGCGCTACTTCTTCATCGGCGAGAACAGCGCCGACCTGCACTTCGATGCGGCCAAGCTGCCGGCCGGCTGGGACGACGCGCTGCGCTGGGCCCACTTCGGCGGCATCAGCCTGGCGCGCGAACCGCTGGCCACGAAGCTGGTCGCGCTGGCGCGCCAGCTGAAAGCGCGCGGCGTATTCATCAGCTACGACCCGAACTACCGTAACCTGATGGACGAGCGCTACGCGCCGACGCTGCAGGAAATGGCGATGCTGGCCGACGTGATCAAGGTCTCGGACGACGACCTGCGCGGCTTGTTCCCGGGCTTGCTGCTGGACGATGCGTTCGCCCGCCTGCGCGCCTTCAATCCCGCGGCCATGATCCTCTTGACCCGCGGCGGCGAGGGCGCCAGCCTGTTCCACCGCGAGGGACGCGTCGATGCACGCGCACCGAAAGTCCAGATCGTCGACACGGTCGGCGCCGGCGACGCCAGCGTGGCCGGCCTGCTGCACAGCCTGTCGCGCCATCCGGAGCGCAGCCTGCCGGCCCACCTGCACGCCGCGCTGGCGGCCGGTTCCGCCGCCTGCCTGCAGGCCGGCGCCACCCCGCCGCCGCCAGCCACCATGCAGCCATTGTTCGAACAACTCCAGGGAGACGGCACGTGACGCGCCGTACCCGCTTCGCGCTTTCCCAGCCGGCGTGACGGGCAACGACGATCTTGGTACCATGTCGGCCTGGTACCTGTTCAGCGCGCTCGGCATCTACCCGGACGCGCCGGGATCGACCTGGCGCAAGGCCGCCTGCTCCGCATCGACGCGCCGCAAGCCAAGCCCGGCGAGCGCCGCTTCGTGCAGTCGGCGAGCTGGAACGGCCGTGCGCACAACCGGGTCTGGCTCGACCGGGAACAACTGCAAGCGGCGGGTACTCTGACGTACAAGCTCGTGCCGCAGCCTGACTTCAAAGGCTGGGGCACGCATGGGCGCGACCTGCCGAACGCACCGGCCGGGCTCGCCAATTAATATGGATCGATAGACTCAGGAGACAGCATGGCAAACATGACACCCAGCGCGGCACCCATCGCGCGGCAGGACGACCCGGTCGGGGCGCAACAAGGCGGCAACACGAGTGCGCTCGTCATCGTCACCATGCTGTTCTTCATGTGGGGCCTGATCACCTCGCTGAACGACATCCTGATTCCGCACCTGAAGGCGATCTACACCCTGAGCTATGTGCAGGCGATGCTGGTGCAGTTCTGCTTCTTCGGCGCCTACTTCATCGTCTCGCTGCCGGCCGGCATGCTGATCCGCCGCATCGGCTACCAGAAGGGCGCCGTGACGGGCCTGCTGATCGCGGCCGTAGGTTGCGCGCTGTTCTACCCGGCCTCGTTCAGCAGCTACGGCGTATTCCTGTTCGCCTTCTTCGTGCTGGCCTCGGGCATCACGGTGCTGCAGGTGGCGGCCAATCCCTACGTGGCGGTGCTCGGCCCGGCCCGCACGGCCTCGAGCCGCCTGACGCTGACCCAGGCCTTCAACTCGCTGGGCACCACCATCGGCCCTTACGCTGGCGGCCTCCTGATCCTGTCGACGGCCGGCGTGGCAGCCGGTGCCGCGGCCGATGCGGCCACCGTGCGTGGCCCCTACCTGGCGCTGGCCGCCGTGCTGGTGGTGCTGGCCGTGCTGTTCATGGCCGCCAGGCTGCCGAAGATCGCCGAGACTGAAGACGTGTCGCTGCCGGGTGAAAGCCATGGCTCGGCGCTGGCGCACCGCCACCTGGTGCTGGGCGCCATCGGCATCTTCCTGTACGTGGGCGCCGAAGTCAGCATCGGCAGCTTCCTGATCAACTTCCTGGGCGAGTCGCACATCGCCGGCCTGTCGCACGCCGACGCCGCGCACTACGTCAGCCTGTACTGGGGCGGCGCCATGGTCGGCCGCTTCATCGGCTTTGCCGTGATGCGCGTGGCCAGTCCGGGCAAGACCCTGGCCTGCAACGCGCTGCTGGCGATCGCGCTGATCCTCACCGCCACCTTCGGCCAGGGCAGCGTCGCGATGTGGGCGATCCTGGCGGTCGGCCTGTGC
>Ga0265797_10007871_pt1 | contig 14396 bp, 13 predicted proteins | sample P2T30metagenome_FD_192433 | JGI IMG/M metagenome (GOLD analysis project Ga0265797, IMG submission 192433) | Plant litter microbial communities from East Loma Ridge, Irvine, California - P2 T30 | ecosystem: Environmental > Terrestrial > Plant litter > Unclassified | place: USA: California... | reverse complement strand
AGCCAACCGGCCATCGTCGCGGCCAGCGGCGAACTGGCCACCTGGCCCTACCAGTGGGCCGACGATGCGCTGGCAGTGTCGAAGGAAGCCTATAAAGGCGTCACCGTTGGCAAGCTGACCCAGCAGACCAGCAAGAAGGGCGAGACCTACTACACCTGGAACCTGGAAGTGCCGAACGATTATCCGGTGCCGAGTTCGGCGATCGCCAAGACCCAGCTGATCAAGGGTGGCTACCACCTGGCGCAGGTGCTGCAGGCGATCTGGCCGAATTCCTGATCACCGGCCCCGACGCATCCTGCACGGGATACCGAACCGCCGCATGCCGCAAGGTGTGCGGCGGTTTTTTTATGCCGGTACGTGCCGTGCGCGGATCGTCATCGTTAGAATGGCGCGTTTACATTTTATTGTCATATTGACGCCGCCACCGATGCGAACCCGCCTTTACGCCGCCCTTGCTGCCGCGCTCCTGATCCCCGCCGGCCTGGCCTGCGCCTTCGAGCCCGTCGAATCCAATCTGCCGCTGTGGGAGGCCGGCATCGGCGCCGCCGGCTTCAGCACGCCGGCCTATCCGGGCGCCGACGAACGCTCCAACCGCGGGCTGGTGCTGCCTTTCCTGATCTACCGCGGCAAGGTGTTCCGGGCCGACCAGGGCGGCATCGGCGCGCGCCTGCTGAACACCGACAAGGTCGAATTCGACATCGGCTTTTCGGGTTCGCTGCCGGCCCGTTCCGACGACGTCGACGCGCGCCGCGGCATGCCCGACCTGGGCACGCTGGTCGAATTCGGCCCGCGCGTGAAATACAAGTTCGCCGACCTGGGCGATGCCGGCAGGATGCGCGCCGAGCTCTCTTCGCGCGCGGTGATCGAAGCGCGCGGCGGTTTGCGGCGCCAGGGCTGGACCGCCGAGCCGCGTCTGGTATGGGAAAAGCGCGGCGAGGGCGCGCACTGGACGATGGAAGCGCAACTCGGTGCCGTGTTCGGCGACCGCCGCGTCAATCGCTATTTTTATGAGGTGGGTTCGCAGTATGCGACGGCCGACCGGCCGGCCTACCGCGCGGATGGCGGCCTGGTGCTGGTGCGGACGGGTTTGTTCGGGACCTGGCGCGTGAATCCGGACGTGCGGATGTTCGGGTTCGTGCGGTATGAGAGCTATGCGGGGGCGGCGAACGAGGATAGTCCGCTGATGAAGAAGTCGACCGGGACCTCGGCTGGGGTGGGGTTTGCGTGGACCTTCAAGCGCTCTGTTGCGCGGGCCAGGGTAGCGGAGTAGGGTGATTCAAACGCCAGTTGAACGCGTGGACGGGAAACCCGTCCACGCGTTCAACGAACGGTAAATTTACCGCGACTTGACGAACGGCTTACCAACCGCCTTCGGCGCCACCGACTTGGCCATGAAACCAGCCAGCACGATCACGGTCACCACATACGGAATCATCTGGATCAGCGACCCCGACACCTGCCCGACCACCGGCAGCTCGACACCTTCCAGCTGAATCTGGATCGCCCCAAACAAACCGAACATCAGGCAACCCAGCACCGTGTGCAGCGGACGCCAGTTACCGAACACCAGCGTCGCCAGCGCCAGGTAGCCGGCACCGGCCGACATGTCGCGCAGGAAGAAGCCGCTCTGGACGATGGCGAGATAGGCGCCCGAGAACGAGCACAGGACGCCGGTCACCAGCAGCGCCAGGTAGCGGGTGCGCTCCACCGACACGCCGGCGGCATCGGCCGCGTGCGGGTTCTCGCCACAGGCGCGCAGGCGCAGGCCGAAGCGACTGTGGTAGATCACCCAGTGCACCAGCGGCACCAGCAGGAACGCCAGGTAGACCAGCGCCGACTGGCCGCCGATCACGTGGCCGTACAGCCAGCCGATGAAGGGGATGTTGTCGAGAGCTGCGGTACCCGGCAGGACGATGTCGAACAGACGCGCTTCGCGCAGGTCCGGGGTGCGGCCGCCTTCATGGAAGAAGAACTGGGCCAGCACGAAGGTCAGGCCGCTCATGGCGATGTTGATGGCGATGCCGCACACCAGCTGGTTGCCCTTCTGGGTGATCGACACGAAAGCCTGGACCATGGCCAGCGCCACCGACACGGCGACGCCGGCCAGGATGCCGATCCACGGGTTCTGCGTGGCATACGCCACCGAGGCCGAGACGAAGGCCGACGCGAGGATCTTGCCTTCCAGGCCGATGTCGACCACGCCCGACCGTTCCGCAAACAGGCCGGCCATCGCGGCGAACATCAGCACCGGGGCATTGCGGATCGTCGAGACGATGATGCTGGCGATGTGAAAGTCTTCCATTATGCTTCCTTGGTAGTGCTGGTGCCGGTGGTACCTGAGCGGGTAGCGTTCATCAGCTTCATGACAACCGGTGCGTAGAAATTCTCCATCGCGCCGCAGAACAGGATGATCAGGCCCTGGATGAAGACGAAGGTCTCTTGCGGGATGTTCGGCTTTTCCAGCGACAGGTCGAAACCGCCCTGGATCAGCGCGCCGAACAGCACCGACGACAGGAAGATGCCGACCGGATGCTGGCGGCCCATCAGCGCGATCGCGATGCCGACGAAACCGGCGCCGGCCGGGAAATTCAGCGACAGGTAATGCGTCGAACCCATCACCGAGTTGACGGCGCCGAGGCCGGCCAGCGCGCCCGACACCAGCATGGTCACGATGATGGTGCGGCTGATCTTCACGCCGGCGTAGTGCGCCGCGTGCGGATTGAGGCCGGTGGCGCGCAGCTTGTAGCCCCACGACGAACGCCATACCATCACGCCATAAATGACGAGGGCGGCGATCGCCAGCAGCAGGCTGATGTTCAGCGGGGTGTCGCCGAACACCGGCAGCACCTTGTTCAGCAGCGGCAGCGCGGCGCTCTCGGCGAAGTTGCGCGAGGCCGGATTCTGCTGGCCCGCCGGGATCAGCTTGAGAATCATGTAGTTCATCAGGCTGGCGGCGATGAAGTTGAACATGATGGTCGTGACCACCACGTGGCTGCCGCGTTTGGCCTGCAGGTAGCCCGGGAGGAAGGACCACAGCGCGCCGAACAGCGCGGCGCCGATCATCGCCACCGGGATCAGGAGCCAGGCGGGCAGGGTGTGGTCGAAGGCCAGCAGGGCCAGCGTCAGGCCGAGGCCGCCGACATACATCTGGCCTTCGGCACCGATGTTGAACAGGCCGGCCTGCATCGCGATCGACACGGCCAGGCCGGCGAAGATGAAGGTGCTGGCGTAGAACAGCGTATAGCCCAGGCCTTCCGGATCGAGGATGGCACTGTCGACCAGGATGCGCAGCGAATCCGTCGGGCTTTCGCCCAGCAGGTGGATCACCAGGCCGGCAACGATCAGCGCCGACAGCAGGTTCAGGATGGGCAGGACGAAACCCGTGGCCCAGCGTGGGAGTTCAGTCTTTTTCATTGTGTCGGGTCCGTCATGACTTGTGCAGGCCGCCCATCAACAGGCCGATGCGGGTGGTGTCGAATTCGTCGACCGGCAGGATGCCGGTAATGCGCCCGCCCGACATCACGATGATGCGGTCGGCCAGGGCGCGCACTTCTTCCAGTTCCACCGACGACAGCAGGATCGCCACGCCTTCGTCGCGCAGGCGCAGCAGCTGGGTGTGGATGCTTTCGATGGTGCCGATGTCGACGCCGCGGGTCGGCTGGCCGATCAGCATCATCTTCGGCTTGGCCGCGACTTCGCGCGCGATCACGACCTTCTGCTGGTTGCCGCCCGAGAGCAGGCCGATACGCAGGTCCGGATTGTTCGGGCGCACGTCGAAGGCCTGCATGAGTCCCGCGCAGCGCTGGGCGATGCGCTTGAAGTCGAACAGGCCCCAGCGGTTCTTGACGTGGTCCTGGTAGCCGAACACGGTGTTGTGCATGACCGAGAAATCCTTGATCACGCCGTCGCGCAGGCGGTCTTCCGGCACGTGGCCGATGCCGAGGCTGCGGAAATCGGCCGGCAATCCGTCGGCATTCGCGCGGCCGGCAAAGGGCAGGGCCTTGCCGAGGAATTCCACGCTGCCGCTAGTGGGCAGGCGCATGCCCGACAGGATCTCGAGCAGTTCGCTCTGGCCGTTGCCGGACACGCCGGCAATCGCCACCACTTCGCCAGCGCGCAGTGTGAAGTCGATGTCGGACAGCAGCTTGACGCCGTTGGCGTCCTGCAGCTGCAGGTTCGACACCTTCAACACGTCGGCGCCCGGATTGTAGGGTGCGCGCGGCAGCTCACTCTGCAGCGGACGGCCGACCATCATGTTGGCCAGCTGTTCCTTCGAAGTCTCGCGCGTCTGCACCGCGCCGACCACGCGGCCGGCGCGCATCACGGTCACCTCGTCGGTGATGTCCATGATCTCCTGCAGCTTGTGGGTGATCAGGATGATGGTCTTGCCCTGTTCCTTGAACAGGCGCAGGATCTCGAACAGCGACGCGGTTTCCTGGGCGGTCAGCACGGCGGTGGGCTCGTCCAGGATCAGGATGTTGGCGCTGCGGTAGATCTGCTTGAGGATCTCGACGCGCTGCTGGGCGCCGACCGAGAGGTCGTGCACGGTGGCCAGCGGGTCGACTTCCAGGCGGTAGCGCGCGCAGATCTCGCGCAGCTTCGCCTCGACCTCGCCGCGCTGGCTGGCCAGCTTGAAACCGCCCTCATTGCCGAGCATGACGTTGTCGAGCACCGTCATGTTCTCGACCAGCATGAAGTGCTGGTGGACCATGCCGATGCCGAGCGCGATGGCTTCGTGACTGGTGCGGATGTCCTGCGGCTGGCCGTCGATCAGGACCTGGCCGCTGTCGGCATTGTAGTAGCCGTACAGGATGCTCATCAGGGTCGACTTGCCGGCGCCGTTCTCGCCGATCACGCCATGGATCGAACCCCTGGCGATGGAAAAGCTGACGTCGGCGTTGGCCTGCACGGCCCCGAAGGCCTTGCTGATGTTGCGGAATTCTACGGCTGGCTGCATAGCGCTCCGTGGTCGGTAGACAGGGTAAGTGTGGAAAGCATGTAATTTAAAAGCGCGCCGCGCCGGTCAAGTCCGGCGCGGCGCGCTTGGTCACTCAATAAATAGGGTACGGCTTATTGCGGACAGGATCCGGCGGCGCGGTAGTCCACCACCTTGATCTTGCCGCTGACGATATCTTCCCTGGCGGCGAGCACGCGCTTTTCGATCTCGGGCGTGACGACGCTGCGGTTGTACTTGTCGAGCGCCCAGTCGACGCCGCCTTCCTTCAGACCCTCGAAGGTGATGCCCGGCGTGAACTGGTTCTGGTTCGCTTTCACCAGCGCGTCGTAGGTGGCGTTGTCGACGCGCTTGACCATCGAACTGAGCATGGTGCCCGGGTACAGGTAATTCTGGTTGGAGTCGACGCCGATCGCCAGCTTGCCTTTTTCCTTGGCCATCTGCAGGGCGCCCATGCCCGAACCGCCGGCCACCGCGAACACGACGTCGGAACCGCGGTCGAACTGCGCACGCGCCAGTTCGCCGCCCTTGGCCGGGTCGTTCCAGGCCGCGCTGGTGGTGCCGACCATGTTCTGCATGATCGCGATTTTCGGCACGATCGCTTTCGCGCCCTGGGCATAGCCGCAGGCAAAGGCGCGGATCAGCGGGATGTCCATGCCGCCGACGAAGCTGATGGTCTTGGTCTTGGACGCCATGGCGGCGGCGACGCCGACCAGGTAGGAGCCTTCCTGTTCCTTGAACAGCACCGAATTGACGTTCTTGCCCTGGGCATTGCCGTCGATGATCACGAAGTGCACGTTCGGGTATTCGGCGGCGATGCGCTGCACCGGCTGGGTCTGGGAAAAGCCGATCGAGATGATCAGCTTGAGCTTCTTGCGCGCGAGCGCGCGCAGCACCTGCTCGGCCTGGGTATCGTAGTTGGCCTGGGCTTCAAACACCTTGACGCCGGTTTCCTTCATGAAGCGGGTCACGCCTTCGGCCGCCGACTGGTTGAAGGATTTGTCGAACTTGCCGCCGGCGTCGTAGACGATCGCGAGCTTGGCGCCGGCCATGTCGGCCGACGCGCTGGCGCAGACGCAGAGCGCCGCAATCGCCATGCCAAGTTGCTTGAATTTCGGCTTGAATCTGCGCATGAATCTCTTCCCTTGCTTCTGAATCCTCTATTTTACCCGCCACAACGGCTGTGCTGGGAGGGGGCAAAAGACCGTTTAGGCATGGCACTGTGCCAGCGGACTGAGTCAGACCCTGTCGAACTTGCTTACGATGACAATCACGGTCGGGCGGTAGGGGAGCTTGCCGACCACGTGCTGCAGATCCTGGACGGAGACGTTCGCAGCGCAACTTGGCAACTATGCATCAGCCTGTTTATTCGTGGCAAATATGATTTTACTTCGCAATTTATTTACTGGAAATATAAATAGCGACAACTTTTCGCAATTTCTCTCAGAAAACCACATCCGAGTGGATTGCGACGCTGTCGCGATTTATTTGATGGCGAGGGGGAGGGCGGCGGCGATGGCGATGGCAGGGAGCACGGGGGCCGCGCTGCTTTCTGAAGCGGCCGAGGCCGAGGCGGCGGCCACGGCGGCAGCCACGGTGCTGGCGGCACCGGCGGCGGCGGCCGTGCTCGCGGACTGGGCCAGGGTTTCCGCAGCGATCGGCTTGGCGAACTGGGTGGTGAGGAAGCGGGCGACGCGCTCCTGGGTCGCTTCCAGGTAGGGGATGTTCATGTGGTCCGACCCGGGCACGACGTCGTCGCCGCAGAGCCGGGCCAGCTTGGCGACCAGCTGGTCGGTATGCGAGTGCGGCACCACGTCGTCGCTGGCGGCGCGCAAGACATACGTGGGTGCCTTCAGCGCGGGCGCGAACTTGATCGACTCGAAGCGGTGGCGCAGCATGTACTCGATCGGCATCACGCGGAACTTGCGCTTGGCCAGGGCCAGGATCGAATCGTAGGGCGTGATCAGGACCACCGAGTGCACCGGCCGCTCCTTGGCGACCTGCACCGCCACGCCGGAACCCAGGCTGCGACCGACGACGGCGATGCGGGAGGCATCGACGTGGACGCGCGCCGCCAGCCAGTCGACCAGCATGCAGCCGTCGTCGATCATGTGGATCTCGGCCGGCACGCCCTGCGATTCGCCGTAGCCGCGGTAGTTCACGGCCAGCACCGCCATGTTGGGAAACAGCTTGCCGGCATCGCGCACCACCCAGGAGACTTCCTCGGAGCGGCCGCCGAAATACACCACGGCCGGGTGCTTGCCCGGCAGCTTGGGCGTCATCAGCCAACCGGAGAGGCGGGTGCCGTCCTTGGCGCGCAGCACCACGGGACGGGTGCGGTGGCCGCTGCTACGCGGACTCTTGACTTCACGCTCGACCGTCGGATTGAAGACCAGGCGGCGCTGGTTCGCCGCCACCGCGGCCGTCAGGCCCAGCCACAACATGCTGGCAAAGCCAGCCATTCCTGCCGCCATTTTGGTTCGAGTGCTCATGAACCATAGTTTAACTCTGCAATTCGCATAATTCTGTGCGCGCGTTCGCAAATGGCGTGGAAGCGCACTGTGCAGGTGCAAAAAGTGGCCTGGAAGCAACAATTACATCTTGTCGCCATATCAAGTAAGATAAATTCCACCGATTCCGACCTGAGGAGACATCTTGCATTATTTGTTGATCTACGACCTGGCGCCCGATTACCTGGAGCGCCGCGGCGCATTCCGTACCGAGCACCTGCAACTGGCCTGGGATGCCCAGCAGCGCGGCGAGATCGTGATCGCCGGCGCGCTGGCCGACCCGGCCGACACCGCGGTCCTGCTGTTCACCGGCGACGCGCCCGATGCCGCCGAACGCTTCGCCCAGGCCGATCCCTACGTCACCAATGGCCTGGTGAAGAGCTGGCGCGTGCGCCAGTGGACCACGGTGGTCGGCGCGGACGCGTCGAATCCTGTCCACCCCGACTGATCCTCACTTCGCCACCAGCAGCTTGACCACCAGGTTGTGCGTGGTCAGCGCCACCGAACCGTCCGGCGCCAGCGTCACGCCGGTCGGCCGGTCCAGGCCGCCGGGCAGGGCGCCGAGCACGATGCCCTGGCGGCCCGGCACGCCGGCCACGGTGGACGTCACGTTGTCCAGGTTGATGCGGCGGATGGTGGCGTTGCCGGTGTCCGCCACGTACAGGTCGTTGCCCTCGAGGTCGATGCCTGACGGCGAGCACAGGCGCGAGACGCCGGGGCTGCCGTCCTGGGCCGCGCACTGGCCCGGCAGGCCGGCCAGGGTCGAGACCGTGCCGTTGGGCGAAATCATGCGCACCGTCGAGTTGCCGGTGTCCGCCACGTACACGTTGTCCCATTGGTCCACGGCGACGTCCTGCGGGTTGCAGAAGCGTGCCTGGTTGCCGCGGTTCTCGCGCTCGCCATCCGCGCTGCCGCACACGCCGGGGGCGCCCGCCACCGTGGTCACCTGGCCGGCGCTATCGATGCGGCGCACCGTGTGGTTGCCGCTGTCGGCCACCCACAGGTTGCCGTGGCGGTCCAGCGCGATGCCTTTCGGATTGCAGAACCGGGCCGCCGCGGGACCGCCGTCGGTGCTGCCGCAGCTGCCGCTGCCGGCCAGCGTGGTTACCGCGCCGGCCGGGGTGATGCGCCGGACCGCCGAGTTGCCGGTGTCGGTGACGTAGACGTTGCCGTCCGCGTCCGTTTCCAGGCGGCTCGGCGCGTTGAAGCGCGCCGCGCCGCCGCTGCCGTCGGCATAGCCGGCGCTGCCGGCCGTGCCGGCCAGCGTGGTGACGGCGCCCTGCGGCGTGATCTTGCGGATGGTGGCGCTGGTCCCTTCGACCACGTACAGGTTGCCGGCGCCGTCGGCGGCGATGCCTTGCGGGTCGTTGAAGCGCGCCTGCGAACCGGTGCCGTCGCGCGTGGTGCTGCACACGCCGCAGATGTCGCCGGCGATCGGGAACATGCCGGTCGCGCCCTGCGGCCGGTCCGGCCAGCTGGGCCAGTCGGGGTGGTCCGGCCAGTGGTCCGGGCCGTCGTACCAGGTGTAGCCGAGCCCGATGCCGACGTCGCCGTTGCAGCCGGCCAGGCTGGCGCCGGCCAGGCCGGCGGCAAGCAGCAGTTGCAGCAGCCGGGCCGCCAGCGGCCGCTGTCGTGAAGTGGATGGCGTCATGGGGGAAAACCTCGCGTGGGAGTCCATTCGCAGCTTAGCGGGCGCACCCGGGCGCATCATGCGTGCCCTCAAGACGCGCCAGGCCGATTGTGCAGGTCGGCGCCACTACGCATGAAAGCGACACCAGCGCCGGCCGGGGGCAGCCCCGGCGGCGAGGGCAGGCATGCCGCTTGCATGCTGAGGTAATATCTTTCAAGCAAAATAACCGGACTGGAGCATCATGCATACCGCTGTCAACCTGTGGCCCCTGCTCGGCATCGCCGTCGTCGTGGCCGGCTTCCTGCTGCGCGCCCATCCTGTGCTGGTCGTCATCGCCGCCTGCGCCGTGACCGGACTGGCCGCCGCGATGTCGCCCGCCCATATCCTGGAGTCGCTCGGCAGCGCCTTCATCAAGACCCGCAACCTGCCGCTGATCCTGCTGCTGCCGCTGGCCGCGATCGGGCTGCTGGAGCGCGCGGGCCTGAAGGAACACGCGCAGGCCAGCATCGCGAACATCCGCTCGGCCACCACCGGGCGCCTCTTGACCGTCTACCTGTTCGTGCGCGAACTGGCGGCGGCCTTCGGCCTGACCAGCCTGGGCGGCCATCCGAACATGGTGCGGCCGCTGGTCGCGCCGATGGCGGAAGCGGCGGCGGAGGCGCGGATCGAAGCGAGGGGCGGGCGCCTGGACGAGCGGCTGCGCCAGCGCATCCGGGCGATGAGCGCGGCCACCGACAACGTCGGCCTGTTCTTCGGGGAAGACGTGTTCGTGGCCTTCGGGGCGATCGTGCTGATGCAGACCATCCTGCGCGCGGAAGGCCTGGAAGTCGATCCGCTGCACATGGCGCTGTGGGGCATCCCGACGGCGGTGTCGGCCTTCGTCATCCACGCCTGGAACCTGCGCCGCCTCGACCTGCGCATCCTGAAAGAGGCGGGCGCCAGGCAATGATCGCGATCGACTTTTTCTACCTGCTGGTCGGCCTGTTGTTCGCCGCCACCGCCGTCATGAACCTGCGCGACCGCAGCAACCCGCGGCGTTTCACGACAGCCTCGTTCTGGGGCCTGTACGCGCTGGTCTACCTGGTTGGCGAGCGCCTGCCGCCGCTGGCCGCCGGGGTGCTGATGGTGGCGATGGCGCTGGTCGCCGGGCTTGGGCCGGTCAGGCCGGGCAAGGCGCTGGCGCTGCCGGAAGAGACGCGCCGCGCCAGCGCTGCCCGGCTCGGCCACCGGCTCCTGATACCGGCGCTGGCGATCCCGGTGGTGACGATGATCGGCTCGACCCTGCTGAAGGACGTGCAGTTCGGTGCCATGCCCTTGCTCGACCAGAAGAACCTGACCCTGGTCAGCATGGGCTGCGGCGCCATCGTCGCGCTGGCGCTGGCCTGCGCCATCACCCGCGCCAGCCCGCTGCAGGGCGTGCGCGAGGCGCGCCGCCTGATCGACGCGATGGGCTGGGCGGTGGTGCTGCCGCACATGCTGGCCGTGCTCGGGCTGCTGTTTTCCGAGGCCGGCGTGGGCAAGGCCGTGGCCGAGATCACGACCAGCTACATCCCGATGACCTCGCGCCTCGTGGCATGCGCCGCATTTTGCATCGGCATGGCATTGTTCACCGTCGTCATGGGGAACGGCTTTGCCGCCTTTCCCGTGATCGCGGGCGGAATCGGGATCCCGGTGCTGGTCGGCGTGTATCATGCGAATCCCGCCGTGATGGCGGCGATCGGCATGTTCAGCGCCTATTGCGGCACCCTGATGACCCCGATGGCCGCGAATTTCAACGTGGTGCCGGCGGCCCTGCTCGAGCTGCCGGACAAGAACGCCGTGATCAAGGCCCAGCTGCCGACCGCATTGCCGCTGCTGGGCGTGAATATCGTGCTGTTGTATTTCCTGATGTAGTTATCCTGATGGTTCAATGAGGCAAAGAATGACCAAGACCGTACTGCTCACCGGATTCGAACCTTTCAACGGCGCCGACGTCAACCCGTCCTGGGAGGCGGTGCGCGCGCTCGACGGTTGGAGCGGTCCCGGCTTCCAGGTCGCCGCGCGCGAACTGCCCTGCGTGTTCGGACGGGCCAACCTGGCCCTGTTCGACGCCATCGACGCGCTCCAGCCGGACATCGTGATCGCCGTCGGCCAGGCCGGCGGGCGCAACGAGATCTCGGTCGAGCGCATCGCCATCAACGTCGACGACGCCTCGATCGCCGACAACGCCGGCCAGCAGCCGGTGGACGCCACCATCGTCGACGGCGGACCGGCCGCGTATTTCGGCACGCTGCCGATCAAGGCCATCGTGCAGTCGCTGCGCCTGCGCGGCTTTCCGGCGGGCGTCTCCCAGACCGCCGGCACCTTCGTCTGCAACCACGTGTTCTATGGCCTGATGCACCATGCGCAGGGCCGGGCGCTGAAGGGCGGCTTCATCCACGTGCCCTTCCTGCCCGAGCAGGCGGCCGGCCGCCCTGACGCGGCGCCGTCGATGGCGCTGGGTGACATCATCGACTGCCTGCGGATCGCGGTGGAAGTGGCTGTGGGCGTGGAGAAGGACGTGGCGGAGGCGGGCGGCGCCACGCACTAGGGGTCAGAGCCCGGTGTTGCTAGGGGTCAGAGCCCGGTGTTGCTTTTCAAGGGGGCTCTGACCCCGGTGTTCAGCCACCGGCCTAAACGCCGGACGGGTGCAGGATCTTCAGGAAAGCCCGCACCACCGGGGCGTCGTCCTGCGACGGATAGGTGATATATAGATTGGCCGACGGCGCCTCGGTCCTGATCGGCAGGAAGCGCACCCCCGGCCAGCCGATGCGGCTGGTGGTCTCCGGCATCAGCGCCACGCCCAGGCCCGCGCCGACCATCGCCAGCAGGGTCTGCGGCTCGGCCGCTTCCTGGAAGATGGTCGGCTGGAAGCCGGCGTTCACGCAGCACTGGATCAGGTAGCGCGGTTCGGCCGACTGGTCCAGGTGCAGGGTCAGCATCGGCTCGCCGGCGATCTCGATCAGGTCGATGCTGCTGCGCTCGGCCAGCGGGTGGCGCGCGTTGATCGCCACGCACACGTTCTCGCGGAAGGCCAGTTCCTGGCGCAGGTTGGCGTGCCTGAGCGCCTCGTCGTCGATCTTCGGCTCGCGCCAGAAGCCGACGTCGATCTGTTTCGCGCGCAGCGCCTCCCACTGGTCGTTCGGCCCCAGTTCGTGGATGGTCCAGGTCACGCGCGGGAACTGGCTCTGGAACTGTTCCAGCAGGCCCGGGATCGGACCCCACATCGCCGAGCCGACGATGCCCACGCGCAGACGCCCGACCTCGCCGCGGTCGATCTGGCGGATGGTGTCGATCGTCATGCGCATGCGGCCCAGCAGGTCGGCCGCTTCCTGCATCAGCGCCTTGCCGGCCACGGTCAGCTCGAAGCTGCGCGTGGTGCGTGCAAACAGGCGCACCCCGAGTTCGCTCTCCAGCTTCATGATCTGCTGCGACAGCGGCGGCTGCGAAATGTGCAGGCGCTCGGCGGCGCGGCTGAAGCTCTTTTCTTCGGCCACGGCCAGGAAGTATTTCAGCTGCTTCAGGTCGATCGACATGATGTCTTCTATGGGTTCAGTGCGACGGACAGCTGGGCGCCGACCAGCGCGTTGTGCTTGACCAGCGCGATATTGGTGGCCAGGCTGCGTCCGCCCGTCAATTCCTTGATGCGCGCCAGCAGGAAGGGCGTCACCGCCTTGCCCTTCACGCCCTGTTCACCGGCTTCGCGCAAAGCCTGTTCGATGATGGCGTCGATCTCGGCGTTCTGCATCGCCATGGCTTCCGGCACAGGATTGCCGACCACCACGCCGCCCTGCAGGCCGAGCTGCCACTTGGTGCGGATGAAGCGCGCCTGGTCTTCGGCACTGTCGATCTGGAAGTCGGCCTTGAAGCCGCTGTCGCGCGTGAAGAAAGCCGGGAAGCCGGGCTGGCCGACGCTCAGCACCGGTACGCCGTGGGTTTCCAGGTATTCCAGGGTCAGGCCGATGTCGAGGATCGATTTCACGCCCGCGCACACGACGGCGACGCTGGTCTGGGCCAGCTCCTGCAGGTCGGCCGAGATGTCGAAGCTGGTCTCGGCGCCGCGGTGCCCGCCGCCGATGCCGCCGGTGACGAAGACTTCGATGCCGGCCAGCTGGGCGCAGATCATGGTCGCGGCGACCGTCGTGGCGCCCAGCTTCTTTTGCGACAGCACGTAGGCCAAATCGCGGCGCGAGACCTTGATCGCATCCTTCGAATTGCCCAGCACTTCGAGCTGCTCGTCGGACAGGCCGATGCAGATCCTGCCATCGATGATGGCGATGGTGGCCGGCACCGCGCCGGCGTCGCGGATCACCTGCTCGACTTCGCGCGCGGTCTGCACGTTCTGCGGATAAGGCATGCCGTGCGAGATGATGGTCGATTCGAGGGCGACGATGGGCTTGCCGGCGGCGCGTGCCGCCTGCACTTCGGGGGAAAACTGGAGAAAGGCTTGCATGATCACTTCGGTTCCATATAAATCGTTTCGGGTTGTTCCGCGTCGGCCAGGATGTCCGGCCCCAGGCGCGGGCAGACGGTCTCTTTCGTCGCCAGCGTCAGGTTGGACAGGCGCAGGCCGCGGCGGCAGGCCAGCAGCAGATCTTCATCACCCCGCGCCAGCGACCAGCACACGGCCGCCGCAAAGGCGTCGCCGGCGCCGGTGACGTCGACCACCTCGGCCGCCGGCGCGGCCAGGTGCGCGATGGCGCCGTCCGCTGTCGTGAGCAGCACGCCGGCCGCGCCGCGCGTGACGACCACGTCGCGCGCGCCCTGGGCCTGCACCTCGCGCATGGCGGCTTCCAGGGCCGCGTCGCCGTCGAGCGGGCGCTCGAGGCGCGCCGCCAGCTCGCCGGCATTCAGGATCAAGAGGCGCACGCCCGTCAAGTCACGCGGCAGGCGCGCCATCTTCGGCTCGGACACCGCCACCAGCACCAGCGCCACTTCGTTGCGGCGCGCCTCGCCGACGATGGCCTCGACCGTGTCCAGCGGCAGGTTCAGGTCGGCCACCACCAGCGCGCTCGATGCCAGCTGCGCCTGGCGCGCCGCCACGAAGCCCGGGGTGATCCGGTCGTACAATGCCATGTCCGCCAGCGCCACCACCATCTCGCCATCGGCATCCAGCACCGCGGTGTAGGTGCCGCTGGCCGCATCGGGCAGGCGCAGCGCGCCGTGGGTGTCGATGCCGAGCGATTCGGCGTGGGCGAGCAGGGCGGCGCCCGAGCTGTCGTTGCCGATCGCAGTGAGTAAAGCAACTGCCGTGCCGAGGCGCGCCAGGTTCTCGGCGATGTTG
>Ga0265797_10007870_pt1 | contig 14396 bp, 10 predicted proteins | sample P2T30metagenome_FD_192433 | JGI IMG/M metagenome (GOLD analysis project Ga0265797, IMG submission 192433) | Plant litter microbial communities from East Loma Ridge, Irvine, California - P2 T30 | ecosystem: Environmental > Terrestrial > Plant litter > Unclassified | place: USA: California... | reverse complement strand
TGGAGCAGCTCATGCCGGGTCACGCGCAGGAGGCGCGGCCCGGGTCGGTCCTCACGCTCGGCGACCTCGCGGTCGCGGTCGAGAGCAGCGCCGCGACGCCCCCGGCGGCGCCGGGCTCGCGGAGGGCAGCGGTCAGAGCTTCTCGATCGGCGCGACCTTGATGAGCAGCTTCTTGCGGCCGGCCGTGTCGAACGCGACCTCCGCGATGCGCTTGGCGCCTGCTCCGGTGACTGCCATGACGCGGCCCTCGCCGAAGTCGACGTGGCTGATGCGGTCGCCCGCCTCGAGCTCCATGTCGCCGTTGTCGCGCACCTGGCCGGTGACCCGGTTCGCCCACTCCGTCTTCGGCTTGGTCTTCGCCGCGGCCGTCGACCGGTCGTAGCTGCCGCCGCCGTAGCCGCCGGCGGCGCGCACTCCCCCGCCACCGCTGCCGCCACCGAATCCGCGCCGGGCGTTCAGCGCCCTCGGCTCGGTCCCGCCGCGACTCGTGGCGTCGCCCGGCGACTGCTTCCAGTCGATGAGCTCGGCCGGGATCTCTTGCAGGTACCGCGACGGCATCGCCACGTTCACCTCGCCGAACTGCGCGCGCGTCATCGCGAGCGAGAGGAACAGCCGCTGGCGCGCCCGCGTGATGCCCACGTAGAACAGGCGGCGCTCCTCCGACGGCCCGCCGGGCTCCCCCGCCGACATGCGGTGCGGCAGGAGGTCCTCCTCCACGCCGGTGAGGAACACCGCCTCGTACTCGAGGCCCTTCGCGGTGTGCAGCGTCATGAGCGAGACGGTGCCGCTCGAGTCGTCGAGGTCGTCGGCCGCGGCGACCAGGGTCACCTCGGTGAGGAAGTCGAGCAGGGTGCCGTCGGGGTTGTTCCGCTGGAACTCCTTCGTCACCGCGACGAGCTCTTCGATGTTCTCGGCGCGTGCCTCGTCTTGAGGGTCCTTCGAGGCACGCAGCACCTCGACGAGGCCGCTGCCGTCGACGAGCGTCTGCAGGATCTCGTGCACGGGCGCCGTGGCAGCCGTGGCCTGCACGCTGTCGAGCAGCGTCGCCAGGCCCGTGATCGCGCCCGTGACCTTCGGCCCGAGGCCCAGCTGGTCCGCGTGCCGCAGCGCGTCGCGCAGGGGCGCCTCGTGCTGGTCGGCCCAGCGCTGCATCGCGGTCTCGGTCGCCGGGCCTATGCCGCGCTTGGGCACGTTCATGATGCGGCGCAGCGCCATCGGGTCGGCGGGGTTGGCGACCGTGATGAGGTACGCCATGGCGTCCTTGATCTCGGCCCGCTCGTAGAACTTCGTGCCGCCCAGCACCCGGTACGGGATCGCCGAGCGGATGAAGATCTCTTCCAGCGCACGCGTCTGCGAGTTCGTGCGGTAGAAGACCGCCATGTCGCGGTACTGCATGCCGCCGTCGTGCAGCTTCGCGATCTCGTCGGCGACGAACTGCGCCTCGTCATGGCCCGTGTAGCCGGTGAAGCCGGTGATCTTCTCGCCCGCGCCGACGGTCGTGAAGAGGTTCTTGGCCTGGCGGTCGAAGTTGTTCGAGATGACCGAGTTGGCCGCGTCGAGGATCGTCTGCGTCGAGCGGTAGTTCTGCTCGAGCAGGATGACCTTGCTGTTCGGGAAGTCGCGCTCGAACTCGACGATGTTGCGGATGTCGGCGCCGCGGAACGCGTAGATCGACTGGTCGCTGTCGCCCACCACGGTGAGCGAGGCGCCCGGGATGCGCCCGCTGCCGTCGCGCATCGTGTGCACGAACTGGCCGCCGCGCTCGAGCTCGTCGACGTGCTCGGGGTCGACCGGACGCGTCAGCTCGCGGATGAGCGCGTACTGCGCGTGGTTCGTGTCTTGGTACTCGTCGACGAGCACGTGCCGGAAGCGCCGCTGGTACTCCGCCGCCACGTGCGGGAACGCCCGGAAGAGGTACACCGTCTGCGCGATGAGGTCGTCGAAGTCGAACGCGTTGGCCCGCTGCAGCTCGCGGGTGTACTGCCGGAAGATCTCGAGGAACATCACCTCTTGCGGGTCGTTCGCGTTGACCTGGCGCGAGTACGTCTCGGCGTCGGTGAGCTCGTTCTTGAGCTTCGAGATCTTGGACGACGCCTGGCTGACGGTGACGCCCAGCTGGTCGGCCTCGAGCTCCTTGAGCAGCCGCTTGAGCAGCGCGCGCGAGTCGGCCGAGTCGTAGATGGTGAAGCTCTTCGTGAAGCCGAACTGCTCGGCCTCGCGGCGCAGGATGCGCACGCACGCCGAGTGGAACGTGCTGATCCACATGCCCTCGCCGGCCTGGCCGACGAGCTGGTGCACGCGCTCGCGCATCTCGGCCGCGGCCTTGTTCGTGAACGTGATCGCCAGGATCTGGCTCGGCCACGCCTCGCGGCTCGCGATGAGCCCGGCGATGCGCCGCGTGAGCACGCTCGTCTTGCCCGACCCGGCGCCCGCGACGATGAGCAGCGACGGACCACGGTGCTCGACCGCCTCCTTCTGCTGCGGGTTGAGGCCCGCGGTCAGCGGGTCGCCGGCACCGCCGGCGTGGTCTGAGGGCTCGAGCACGATCGTCATGACCCGCACGAGTCTAGGCGCGGCCGCCGACAGCGGCGGGGTGGTCCCGGCCGCCACGGTCGGCGGGCGCAGGAGGCGCGCACCGCCCCCTCAGCGCCCGTCGCGGACCGCGAGCACCAGCTCCGGCTGGTCCGCGAAGACGGCGTCCACGCCGAGGTCCAGCAGCAGTCCGAACTCGGTGCGCCAGTCGCCCCGCTCGGCCTTCCCGCCGCTGAGCCGGTGCGCCCTCGCGAGGAAGGCGTTCTCGGCCCGGAGGGTCCAGGTCCACGCCTCGAGGCCCGCCGCGTGCGCTCGCTCGACGACCCGCGACTCCGGCCGGCCCTCGTCGTCGACGAGCGTGCGCTTGGCGACGCTGATGCCGGCGATGCCCGAGGCGGCGAGCTCGGCGAGGTGCGCCTCGTCGAGCAGCGACGCGTAGCTGGGCGCCGCGTCGCCGAGGCGGGCCACGAGGTCGGCCGGGGCTCCGGAGGCCTCGACCAGCCAGACGAGGCGGCCCCCGACCCCGCGCTGCCGCACCTGGTGCAGCACCCCCTCCTCGAACGACTCGACCGCGAGGCGGTCGTCGCCCGTCCACCCGGCGGCGGACAGCGCCCCGGCCACGAGGTCGTCGAGGGGCAGGCCGAGCTGCTCGAAGTACGTCGCGTGCTTGAGCTCGGCGACGAGGCCGACCGGGCGGTCGGCGTCGTCGAGCAGGCGCAGGAGGTCCTCCAACCGCTGCACGCGCCCCTCGCCGTCGTGCGCCGCGCTCGCCGGGCGCAGCTGCGGCAGCCGCTCGCGCACGCGGAGGGTCGACAGCTCGGCCCAGGTCATGTCCTCGGTGAACCAGCCCGTGACCTCCTGCCCCTCGACGACCTTCGTCGTGCGGAGGTGCGCGAGGTCGGGGCGGTCGGCGACGTCCGTCGTGCCCGAGACCTCGTTCTCGTGGCGGAGCGCCAGCACGCCGTCCTTCGTGGGGACGAGGTCGGGCTCGATCGCCTCGGCGCCCAGCTCGATCGCGAGGCGGTACGCGGCCTCGCCGTGCTCGGGGCGGTGGCCGCTGGCTCCGCGGTGGGCGATGACGAGGGGACGGGAGGGCACCCGGCCACGCTAGCGACGGGACGCGCCCGCGGGCGGCGCGCGGGCCTCCTGAGGGTGCACGATCTGCACGTTCGCCCTGCGCGGAACCCTGCTCCGACCAGGCAGATCCCCAGCCATCCGAGACACGGCGGGCGTTAGCCTGGAGCACCAGGAGTACCGGCCCGTTCGGTCCTCCCCAGCGGCGCAGCACCTGCGTCGCGCCACCTCACCACGAAGGACACGATGGCTTTCTCGAACCCCGGCTTCAGTCAGTCGCCGGCTTTCTCGCAGAACGGCGGACGCCAGTCCGGCCAGCAGGGCTCGCCCGTCGGGTACGACGGCATGACCGCCGAGCAGCTCCAGCAGCTCTACACGCAGCCCTCGGCCGGTCCCGACCAGACCGACCGCATGACCTACGAAGACACCATCACCAAGACGGCGATCGCGTTCGCCGTCGTCGTGGTCGGTGCCGCGATCGGCTGGTTCGTGCCGGCCCTCGCCTTCGTCGGCGCGATCGCGGGCTTCGTGCTCGCGCTCGTCAACATCTTCAAGAAGAAGCCGTCCCCCGGCCTCGTGCTCGCCTACTCGGCGGCGCAGGGTCTCTTCGTGGGTGGCATCTCGTCGATCTTCGAGGCCCAGTACGCGGGCATCACGACCCAGGCGCTGCTCGGCACCGGGTCGGTCTTCGTCGTCACGCTGCTGCTCTTCCGCAGCGGCAAGGTGCGCGAGTCGGCCAAGGCCACCAAGGTCTTCATGATCGCGATGGTCGGCTACCTGCTGTTCTCGGTGCTCAACCTCGTGCTGTCGCTCACCGGTGTGGTCAGCACGCCCTGGGGCCTGCGAGGTTTCGAGATCGCCGGCATCCCGGTCGGGTTCTTCCTCGGGATCCTCGTCGTCATCATGGCGGCGTACTCCCTCGTGCTCGACTTCACGCAGGTGCAGACCGGCGTCCGCCGCGGCGCCCCCCGCATCTACGGCTGGTCGGCCGCCTTCGGCATCGTCATGACCGTGGTCTGGCTCTACATCGAGATCCTGCGCATGATCGCCATCCTGCGGGGCAACGACTAGCAGTCGCCCGCACGGCCCGGAGCGCCCGTCCCCCTCGGGGGGCGGGCGCTCCGGCGTCCGGGGCCGGCGCGGGCGTGCCGGGTGCGGGGCTGGTCGCGCTGCCCGCCCCGTGGCACGGGAAAAGGGACGCCGCACGACCGATCCCGGCCGTACGACGTCCCTTTTCTTGTGCGACGCGGCGTCAGCGCCCCGGCGTCACTCCCACTCGATGGTGCCCGGCGGCTTGCTCGTGACGTCGAGCACGACGCGGTTGACGCCCGGGACCTGGTTCGTGATGCGGTTCGAGATGCGCGCCAGCACGTCGTACGGCAGTCGCGTCCAGTCCGCCGTCATGGCGTCCTCCGACGAGACCGGGCGCAGGACGATCGGGTGGCCGTAGGTGCGGCCGTCTCCCTGCACGCCCACCGAGCGCACATCGGCGAGCAGCACCACGGGGCACTGCCAGATCTCGCCGTCGAGCCCCGCCGCGCTGAGCTCCTCGCGCGCGATGGCGTCGGCGGTGCGCAGCAGCTCGAGCCGCTCGTGGGTGACCTCGCCGATGATGCGGATGCCGAGGCCGGGGCCGGGGAACGGCTGGCGGCCGACGATGACCTCGGGCAGCCCGAGCTCGCGGCCGATGGCCCGCACCTCGTCCTTGAAGAGGGTGCGCAGCGGCTCGACGAGCTCGAACTGGAGGTCCTCCGGCAGGCCGCCGACGTTGTGGTGGCTCTTGATGTTCGCGGTGCCCGTGCCGCCGCCGCTCTCGACGACGTCGGGGTAGAGCGTGCCCTGCACGAGGAACCGCACGTCGGCGGCGCCCTCGGCCCGCGCCTCGAGCACGAGCGCCTCGGCGGCCGCCTCGAAGGATCGGATGAACTCGCGCCCGATGATCTTGCGCTTCTGCTCGGGGTCGGTCACGCCGGCGAGCGCGTCGAGGAACTGCTGCTCGGCGTCGATCGTCACGAGCCGCACGCCCGTCGAGGCGACGTAGTCGGTCTCGACCTGCTGGCGCTCGTCCTTGCGCAGGAGGCCGTGGTCCACGAAGACGCAGGTCAGCTGGTCGCCCACGGCGCGGTGCACGATGGCTGCGGCGACCGCGGAGTCGACGCCGCCGGAGAGGCCGCAGATGACGCGGGCGTCGCCCACCTGGGCGCGGATGCGCTCCACCTGCTCGGCGATGACGTTGCCGCTGTTCCAGTCGGCGGGGATGCCTGCCGCGCGGTGCAGGAAGTTCTCGAGGACGGCCTGGCCGTGCTCGCTGTGCTTGACCTCGGGGTGCCACTGCACGCCGTAGAGCTTGCGCTCGTCGCTCGCGAACGCCGCGACGGGGGTGGACGCGCTCGAGGCGAGCACCTCGAACCCCTCGGGCGCCTTCGAGACCGAGTCGCCGTGGCTCATCCACGTCGTCTGTGCGGCGGGCTGGCCGCCGAGCAGCGTGCTCGTGCCGCCCGTCACGGTCACGTCGGTGGCGCCGTACTCGCGCTCACCCGTGTGCGCGACCTCGCCGCCGAGGGCCTTGGCCATCGCCTGGAACCCGTAGCAGATGCCCATCACGGGCACCCCGAGCTCGAGGATCGCGGGGTCGAGGGCGGGCGCGCCCTCTTCGTAGACGCTCGACGGGCCTCCGGAGAGGACGATGCCCACCGGGTTCTTGGCGCGGATCTCGTCGGCCGACATCGTGTGCGGCACGATCTCGCTGTAGACGTTCGCCTCGCGCACGCGGCGCGCGATGAGCTGCGCGTACTGAGCGCCGAAGTCGACCACGAGCACGGGCGACTGCTCGGTCTGCTGACCGGCCTCGGCGGCCGGCGCGGCGAGCTTCTCGGGCTCGGCCGAGGCGTGCACCTCGGTCTCGGTGGAGTCGGTCTCGGTCGAGTCGGTCACGCGGGGGCTCCCTCGGTCTGGGCGGTGGTGGCGACGAGCTCGTCGTACTGCGCGAGCGCGACCCGGGTCATGCGGTGCTCGACGATGAACGACAGGAACGGCACGACGCCGCCGAGTGCGATGAGCACGAAGCGCAGGAGGTCCCAGCGCATGATGCTCCACAGGCGGAACGTGGCGAAGAGGTAGACGACGTAGAGCCAGCCGTGCGCGATGAGGATCGCGGTCGACAGGTTGAAGCCGGACGTGATCGAGTCGACGGGCACGAAGAAGCCGCCCTCGCCGCCGAGCTGCATCTCCATCTGGAGCGGGGTGTACTTGAGCACCATCTCGACCGCGAGCAGCAGGAGCATGAAGCCCGTCACGTACGCCGCGATGCGGTAGAACCGCACGGCGCCCGGGATCTTCGGGACGTCGCGGGGCCGGGGCTTCAGGGGCATGCGTCGATCCTATCTGTGGGGGCGGTGGGCCCCGGGGCGGGGCAGGGCCCAGGAGTCGCGGTCAGGGCTGGGCAGGAGCGGTCGCGCGCGGCAGGTCCGCGGCGAGCCGTGCCTCTTCGTCGGCCTCGGCGGCCTCCTCGTGCTCGCGCTCGAAGCGGTCCTTCACCAGGCGGAACCAGAGGAAGATCGCGAAGCCCGCGAAGACGACCCACTCGATCGCGTAGAAGATGTTGAGCCAGTTGAGCTGCATCTCGGCCTCGGGCGCGGGCGCCGTGACGGGCTGCAGTCCGCCGACCGCGTCGTCGGCCACGACGTAGCCGTTGTAGATGCCGGCCTCGAGGTCGTCCCACTCGTTGACGAGCATCGCCGACGAGACGACGGTGACGCGGTCGGCCTCGTAGTCGCTCGTGCTCGGCGACTCCGTCGGCAGGAGGCGGCCCGTGACGGTGAGCTCGGCGCCGGCGGGCGGGACGTCCGGGGCGGCCTCGCGGACCTCCTGCTCGGTCTCGGCCCAGCCGAGGGCCACGGGCAGCGACGCCCCCGTCTCGGCGTCGACGAGCCGGCCGACGAGCCACCAGCCCGTGCGTCCGTCGTCGACGCGGTCGCCGATGACGAACGTGTCACCCGGCCTCATCGTCCCCGTGACCGTCACGCGCTGCGCGGCGGCGCGCTCGGGGAACGCCGTCTGCGGGGCGAGCTCGGCCTCCAGGGGCTTGAGCACCTCGGTCTCGGAGTTGATCGGCTGCGAGCCCTCGACGCTGCGCTCGATCTGCCACTGCGCGAGGAGCCCGAAGATGCCCGAGACGACGAGCGCGAAGACGAGCAGGCCGATCCAGCGCGGGCGGCGGGCGACCTCCCACACCGTGGCGGGGAGCTCGGGGTGCAGCCCGGGCGTCGCGCCCCTCGGGGTCGTGGCGGACTGCTCGGGGCTGCTCATGTCCCGTGCATCGTACCGGCCGGAGGTGCGGCTCCCGTGGGCGCCGGCTGTGCGCCGACCGGGCCCCGAGCGGCCGTCCGCGAGCCAGCCGGGGCAGATCGGGTTCAGGTCAGTACTCGGGGTCGCGCTGCCGGGCCGCCCGCTCGCGCTCGACCTCGCGCTCCGCGGCACGGCGGGCCTCCGGGTCGCGGTCGCGGGGCGCCTCGGCGTCGGAGCCGGACCTCGTCCCCGCCGACGCCGGCACCGGGCGGTCGTCGCCGACCCCGTCGACCTCGACGTCGTCGGGCCGCTCGGCGAGCGCCGCCTCGACGAGCGCGATCTCCTCGGCGTGGCGGGCCTCGCGCTCGAGGCGTCGTGCCTCGCGCTGCTCCCGTTCGGCGCGCTTGCGGCGTCGCAGCACGACGCCGCCGATGCGCTCCGAGTTGGCGGCCAGCAGCGGACCGAGCACCGCCATGACGAGCACGTAGAGCCCCGCGAACGGCTGGAGCCGCGGGTCGAGCCCGGCCCCCGCCGACAGCGTCGCGAGGATCAGCGCGAACTCGCCCCGGTTGACGAGGATGACGGCCGTGTTGATGCCGGCCTGCGGGCCGAGGCCGTTGAGCCACGCCACGAACTGCCCCGCGACGACGTTGAGCAGCACCGTCATGCCGACCGCGGCCGCGACCACGCCGACGACGTCGGGGAACAGGCCGGGGTCGAGCCCCAGGCCGAAGTTGAGGAAGAAGAACGCGCCGAAGACGTTCCGCATCGGCAGGGCGAACTGCTCGACCCTGGCCCGGTACCGGCTGGCGCCGACGATGAGGCCGATGAGGAACGCCCCGATCGCGTCGGTGACGCCGAGGACCTCGCCGAGCCCGCCGAACAGCACCGCGAGCCCGAAGAAGAGGACCGTGAACAGCTCGTCGTCCTTGGTGCGCATGACGCGAGAGACCACGCGCCCGCCGTACCTCGCGACCGCGAACATGACGACCAGGAAGGTGAACGCGATGACCAGCTTGAGGACCACCGGGCCAGGGTCGGTCTCGCCGCTGAGCACCACCGACACGATCGCGAGGTAGATCGCGATGAAGATGTCCTCGACGACGGTGACGCCGAGGATCATGGGCGTCTCGCGGTTGGCCAGCCGGTTCAGCTCGATGAGCAGCTTCGTGACGATGGCGCTCGACGACGTCGCCGTCATGCCCGCGATGATGAGCGCCTCGCGGGTGCCCCAGCCGACCATGAACCCGAACACGAGGCCGACGCCCATGTTCAGCGCGATGTAGGTGCCGCCCGAGACGACGAGCTTGCCGGCGTTCGAGAAGAACTCGTCCTGGTCGAACTCGAGGCCCAGGTTGAACAGCAGCAGGATCAACCCGAAGATCGCGACGAGCTCGATGTCGTGGCTGTCGAAGCTCAACGGGAACCAGCCGACGTTCGGCGACGCCACCAGCCCGACGATCATGTAGATCGGGATCGAGGGCAGCCCGACGAGCTTGCCCGCGCGGCCCAGCGCGTAGGCCAGGAGCAGCAGGACCCCGAGGACGATCAGGTCTTCGCCGAGGTGCATGCGTCAGCTGCCGGGCGGTGCGTCGGCGACGGCGGCGGCCTTCGTGCCGGTGCGGTACCACTGGAAGGCCTTGGCCACCTTCTCGGGCGACCCCGCCACGACGAGCGTGTCGCCGGGGAACACCTTGAAGTCGGGCGAGGGAGCGGGGTTCGCCGCGTCGCCGCGGACCACGGCGACGACCGTGAGGCCGACGACGCCCTTCGACGCGAGGTCGCCGAGCGGCTGGCCGGCGATGTGGTCGTCGTAGTCGACGGTGAACCAGTCGATGCTGAGGCCGGGCACCTGGTCGAGCGCCGACAGCGACTCCGTGATGCGGGTGCCGCCGAGCAGCTCGGCGAGCGTGTGCGCCTCGTCCTCGCTGAGGCGGAGCGAGACCTTCGTCACGTCGTCGCCGTCGGACTCGTCGCTGAAGGTGATGAGGTCGCTGTGCCCCGAACGGTGCGAGATCACGCCGCACTTGCCGCCGTCAGCGGTGATGAACGTGTGCAGGACCCCCACACCGGGGAGTTTCACGCGGCGGACGTCGGCCATGGTCAGCAGCTCCATCAGGATCGAGGACGGTCGCCCCAGCCTGGCAGACGGGTGCTCCCGTCCGCGTCCCGTGGTGCGACGCCGTGGACAACGCCGCGGAGGGCGGGGTTGTTCCCGAGGGGTGGGAGCCGCAGGCGCCGGGGCCGGGACGCGCAGGAGGCGCGGTGCCGGCCGGGGCCGCACCGCGCCTCCTGCGCGCCTCGGGGCTACTGCCCCTTCGGCTCGTCGCCCGGCGTGCCCGCCGGCTCGACGACCTGCTCGTCGGCCTTCGGGGCGCCGCCCTGGTCGGCTCCGGGGACCTTCATGTCGTCCTCCTCGAAGCCGAACGTGATGTCGGGCGCCTCGAGCCGCACGCGGTCCGCCGACTCGTCGTCGGGCTGCAGCTGGCTGGCGCGCTCGGCCGCGACGCGCTGCAGGTAGTTCGCCACCTCGGCCTCGGTCTCGTCCTGCGACCAGCCGTGCACCTCGGCCATGAGGCGCGCCGCGACCGGGGCCGCGGACTCGCCGCGGTCCCACGCCTCGATCGAGATGCGGGTGCGTCGCGCGAGGACGTCCTCGAGGTGCAGCGCACCCTCGTGGCTCGCCGCGTAGACGACCTCGGCGCCGATGTAGTCGTCCGCGCCGGGCAGGGCCTCGGCGAGCTCGGGACGGTCGAGCACGAGGTCGAGCACCTCGTCGGCGAGCGTGCCGTAGCGGTTCAGCAGGTGCTCGATGCGCACCTTGTGCACGTTGAACCGCTTGGCCGTCCTGCCGCGACGGTTCCAGGCCGCGTGGTAGCCCTCGGCGCCCACCAGCGGCACCTCCATGGTCGTGCTCGCCGGCACGCGCCCGTCGAGGGCCGCGGCGGCCTCGTCGATGGCGTCCTCCGCCATGACGCGGTAGGTCGTCCACTTGCCACCCGCGACCACGACCAGGCCGGGCGCGGCGTGCGTGACGACGTGCTCGCGCGAGAGCTTCGACGTCTGGTCGGACTCGCCCGCCAGCAGGGGCCGGAGTCCCGCGTAGACGCCCTCGACGTCGGCCCGCGTGAGCGGCTGCGCCAGCACCTTGTTCACGTGCTCCAGCAGGTAGTCGATGTCGGCCGCGGTCGCCGCCGGGTGGCCCTTGTCGAGGTCCCAGTCGGTGTCGGTCGTGCCGATGAGCCAGTGGCGGCCCCACGGGATCACGAAGAGGACGCTCTTCTCGGTGCGGAAGATCATGCCCATCGCCGAGTGGATGCGGTCGCGCGGCACCACCAGGTGCACGCCCTTCGACGCGCGCACCTTGAACTGGCCGCGCTCCCCCACCATCGCCTGGGTGTCGTCGGTCCACACGCCCGTCGCGTTGACGACCTGCTTCGCCCGGATCTCGAAGTGCTCGCCCGTCTGGTAGTCGTGCGCCTTCACGCCCACGACCCGCTCGCCGACCTTGACGAAGCCCTCGACCCGCACGCGGCTCGCCGCGTGCGCGCCGTAGGCCGACGCCGTGCGCACCAGCGACGACACGTAGCGGGCGTCGTCGACCTGGGCGTCGTAGTAGGTGAGGCCGCCGACGACGGCGTCCTTCGAGAGGCTCGGGATCGCCCGCAGCACCTGCGTCTTGGTGAGGTGGCGGTGGTGGGGCACGCCGGGCGGGCGACCGCCGGTCCAGCTGAAGACGTCGTAGAGCGCCATGCCGGCACCGATGTAGAAGCGCTCGTAGACCGGCTTGCTCAGCGGGTAGAGGAACCGCACCGGCTTGACCAGGTGCGGCGCGAGGCGCTGCAGGAGCAGGCCCCGCTCGATGAGGGCCTCGCGCACGAGGCGGAAGTTGAGCTGCTCGAGGTAGCGGATGCCGCCGTGCACGAGCTTCGACGAGCGGCTCGAGGTGCCCGAGCCCCAGTCGCGCGCCTCGACGATGCCGACCGACAGGCCGCGGGTCACGGCGTCGAGCGCGGACCCCGCGCCGACGATGCCGCCGCCGACCACGAGGACGTCGAGCTCGGTCGTCCTCATCGCGTCGAGGGCTGCTGCTCGTTCGTCGGGTCCGAGCTTGGTGCTGGTGGACGCGGGTGCGGTCGTCGTGACCATGGGAGCCTCCGGGGATCGTCGTCCGGCAGGCGTCAGGCCCGCCGCGAACCGGCACCGGCGCCGGCTCGCCCCCCACTCAACGCTAGTGCGGCTGGTAAGGGGCCACGACGACCTCGACCCGCTGGAACTCCTTGAGGTCGCTGTACCCGGTCGTCGCCATCGCGCGGCGCAGGGCGCCCATGAGGTTCGCCCGGCCGTCGACCGTGGTGGCCGGGCCGTAGAGGATCGTCTCGAGCGACCCGACCGTGCCGACCTCGACGCGACGGCCGCGGGGCAGCTCGGGGTGGTGCGCCTCGGCGCCCCAGTGGAACCCGCCGCCGGGGACGTCGTCGGCGCGGGCGAGGGCCGCCCCGAGCATGACGGCGTCGGCGCCGCAGGCGATCGCCTTGACGATGTCGCCGGAGGTGCCGAGGCCGCCGTCGGCGATGACGTGCACGTAGCGGCCGCCCGACTCGTCGAGGTAGTCGCGGCGGGCACCGGCCACGTCGGCGACGGCCGTCGCCATGGGGGCGTGGATGCCGAGGCTCGCGCGCGTCGTCGACGCCGCACCGCCGCCGAAGCCGACGAGCACGCCCGCGGCGCCCGTGCGCATGAGGTGCAGGGCCGCCGTGTAGGTCGACGCCCCGCCCACGATCACGGGCACGTCGAGCTCGTAGATGAACTTCTTGAGGTTGAGGGGCTCGGTGCTCTTCGACACGTGCTCGGCCGAGACCGTCGTGCCGCGGATCACGAAGAGGTCGACGCCCGCGTCGACGACCGTCTGGTAGAGGTCCTGCGTGCGCTGGGGGCTCAGCGAGCCGGCCACGGCGACGCCGGAGGCGCGGATCTCGGCGATGCGCGCGGTCACGAGCTCGGGCTTGATGGGCTCGGAGTAGATCTGCTGCATGCGGCCCACGACCTCGTCGTCGGGCAGCTCGCGGATCTCGGCGAGCACCGCCTCGGGGTCGTCGTAGCGCGTCCACACGCCCTCGAGGTCGAGCACGCCCACGCCGCCGAGCTGACCCATGCGGATCGCGGTGGCCGGGCTCACGACCGAGTCCATCGGCGCGGCGAGGATGGGCGTCTCGAACTGGAAGGCGTCGATGCCCCAGCTGGTGCTCACGTCGCGCGGGTCGCGCGTGCGGCGGCTCGGCACGATCGCGATGTCGTCGAACGCGTGGGCACGGCGGGCGCGCTTGGAGACGCCGATCTCTACCTCAGTCACCCCGTCACCCTACCGGAGGCGCGCCTCCGGCCCGCGGTCGCGTCGCGCCCCGCGCGGGCGGGCCCGCGGCCCGCCGCCCGCCGCCCGCGCCCGCTGCCGGCGCCCGCGCCCGCGCCCGCTGCCCGCCGCCCGCGCCCGCGCCCGCGCCCGCGCCGAGCCGCACGCCCTTTCCGACGAGACACCGCCGGGCCCGCCCGTGCGATGTCGGACGACGTGCGTGACGCCGTCGGTGACCAACCCTCCACAGCGGGGCTCCGCCGCACGTGGGGCCACAGTCGTGCGGGAGGCCGGGAACGGGCGCCGGCGCTGGTGCGACGGTGTCACCGTGACCGACGACGACGACCCCGCCCCTGACCTCCTGCTCGCCCGCGACCACGCGGGCGACGGCCGCGACGACCGCCACCTCGCGCGCGCCTGCGCCACCGGAGCGCTCGTGCGGGTCGGGGTCGGGGCGTACGTCCCCGCGGCGAGTTGGGAGGCACGGGACCCTCGCGCCCAGCAACTCGTCCGCGTCGTGGCCGCTCACCGGTCTCGACGCGCCGCCGCGCGGGGTCGCGTCGTGTCGCACGAGTCCGCCGCGCTGTCGTGGGGGCTGCCCACCTGGGGCTGGCCACCTCGTCGCGTCGAGCTCATCGACCCCGGGTCCGCGACGACGCGGAGCGGGAGCGTCCTCGTGCACGCCGGTCCCCTGGAGCAGCACGAGGTCGTCGAGAGGCCCGACGGACTGGTCGTGACGTCGCTGCGCCGGACCGTCCTCGACCTCCTCGTGAGCAGGACGCGCGAGCAGGCCGTCGTCCTCGTCGACCACCTGCTGGGGCGCGGGTGGACGAGGGAAGAGCTGGAGGCCCTGCTGGCCGTCCGGCCCGCGGCGCGGAACCGGCGGCGCGCGGCCTGGGCCGTGTCCTTCGGCGACGCCGGAGGGGCCACGCCGGGCGAGTCCGTCAGCAGGGTCCTGGCGCACGACGCGGGCTTCGTGGCCCCGGAGCTCCAGCGGCGCTTCTCCGACGCCGAGGGGTTCGTCGCGGTCGTCGACTTCTTCTTCCCGACCGAGGACGGCCGGGGCGTGGTGGGCGAGTTCGACGGGCGGGTGAAGTACCTGGACGACGCCCACCGTGGCGGCCGCCGCGCGGACGAGGTCGTCGTCGACGAG
>Ga0265797_10007869_pt1 | contig 14397 bp, 10 predicted proteins | sample P2T30metagenome_FD_192433 | JGI IMG/M metagenome (GOLD analysis project Ga0265797, IMG submission 192433) | Plant litter microbial communities from East Loma Ridge, Irvine, California - P2 T30 | ecosystem: Environmental > Terrestrial > Plant litter > Unclassified | place: USA: California... | reverse complement strand
AAAAATTAAAGCCACAAACGAGTAACGAAATTATTGCAAGCATAAAATTCTACATTTAATTTTTATATTTAGTGCATGATACTTGTTGCAGATAGTGGCTCATCAAAAACGGATTGGATGGGTTATCTTAATGGAGAAACCATTAGATTTAATACCACTGGAATAAACCCATATTTTTTAAGTGAACAGGATATTTCGAATTTAATTTTGAAAAATGAAACTGTTGTTCAATATGCAGATCAGGTAAAAGAAATTTATTTTTTTGGGGCAGGTTGTTCCTCTCCAGATAAGCATGAAGTGGTTTCAAACGGCCTTTCTGAAGTTTTTAAAAATGCTTTTATCTCCGTTGATCATGATTTACTAGGTTCGGTTTATGCAACATGTGGAAACGCAGAGGGCCTGAATTGTATTTTAGGAACCGGATCTAACATCTGCTATTTTGATGGCAAAAAGATTCACGATGGCCACCATGGCTTGGGCTACGTTTTGGGCGACGAAGGTTCCGGAACTTTTTTTGGCAAAAAGGTACTGTTGGCCTATCTGTATAATAAAATGCCAGCTGGATTAGCCGCTGAATTTAAAAAAACCTATCCTGCAGACAAAGAGCAGATCATTACCAATGTTTATCAAAAACCTTTTCCTAATATCTACCTGGCAGGCTTCAGTCGCTTTATGGCCAGTCATAATGACCATCCTTTTATAAAGGACATCCTAAAAACAGGATTTCAGGAATTCGTAAATACCAACGTGAAAGATTATCCTAAATACAGGGAAGTACCATGCCATTTTGTAGGCTCCATTGCTTACTACTATCAGAAAACATTAATCGAAGTATTAGAAGAAAATGGAATCGAACCAGGAAAAATTCTACAAAAGCCTATCGAAGAGCTTTTCAATTTTATCTTGCAAAAAGAAGGAATTGTTCAGCAAGCCAGCTAAATTTCACTAATTTTCCGTTTATAAACTAATTGTTAAAATATTTTTAAGATTGTAAACTTAACAAGATACATTTTGTTATATTTTTGAGAGCGAATAAATTGCTTAAAACATATGAAGAGAATACTGGTAGTTGACGATGATATTGAGGTTTTAGAAACCATTCAATTAATACTGGAAATCGGTGGGTTCAAGGTTTCAGCACTTAACGATGGGGAAGAAATATTTAACAGGATTGAGAGCTTTAAACCAGATTTAATCTTACTTGATATTTCACTGGGACATATCGATGGGCGTGTTTTATGTGAGCAGCTAAAATCAATCGAAAGCACTTAAAAAATTCCAATTTTACTAATTTCAGGATTATATAATCCAAAAGATTTCACCACGCTAAATTATGGCCAGGATGATTTCCTTTCGAAACCGTTTCAAATGGATGTGTTGCTAAAAAAGATCACAAAAATTCTTTCTTTAGAAGAAGACAAACCCAGTTTTCACTTAAATTAGAAATACATATAAGTAATTTTGCAGCCAAAAAACGTTGAGTTTTTTGGCTTTTTTAATTTACGGCATATAGCGCTCATCATCCCACATCTAAGAAAGAGCCTCATCAATTTCCTCTCTACCACCCGACTGAATATCTTTCCATATCACACTGTCATTTTGGCAAACAAAATCGTTTGGAACAGGCATTGATATGCAGCAGGTAGATTAAACAATTTATTTACATATGAGCATTCAAGAAAAAGGAAATATCTCAATACATACCGAGAACATCTTTCCGATAATTAAGAAGTTTTTATACTCTGATAACGAGATCTTTCTCCGTGAGTTGGTTTCAAACGCTGTAGATGCAGTTCAGAAAATTAAAAGACTAGGTTCATTAGGTCAGTTCAATGGCGAAGTGGGTCAACCTTTAGTAAAAGTTGCCGTTGATAAAGAAGCCAAAACTATTACCATTAGCGATAATGGTTTGGGAATGACCGCAGAAGAAATTAAAAAATACATTAATCAAGTTGCATTTTCTGGCGCAAGTGAGTTTGTAGAGAAATTTAAAGATGCAAAAGATGCCAACGAAATCATTGGTAAATTTGGTTTAGGTTTCTACTCCGCATTTATGGTTGCTGATTTAGTAGAAATCCAAACATTATCTTATCAAGATGGAGCAGAACCAGCGCGCTGGGTTTGTGATGGGAGCACTGAATTTGAAATTACAGAAGGCACAAAAACTACCCGTGGTACAGACATTATTCTTCATGTAAACAAAGATTCTGAAGAGTTTTTGGAAGAATCGAAATTACAAGAGATTTTAGATAAATACGCTAAATTCTTACCCGTTCCAATCCAGTTCGGTACTAAAACCGAATCTGTAGAAGATGGTGAAGATGAAGAAGGAAAGAAAAAATACAAAGATGTAGCCGTTGATAATATCATCAACACAACTAATCCAATCTGGACCAAAGCTCCTGCAGATTTGTCAGATGAAGATTACTTAAGCTTCTATCGGGAATTATATCCGTTTAGCGAAGAACCATTATTTTGGATCCACCTAAACGTAGATTATCCTTTCAACTTAACCGGTGTATTGTATTTCCCGAAATTGAAAAACGATTTCGAAATGCAACGCAATAAAATCAAACTATATTCCCGCCAGGTATTTATTACTGACGAAGTAAAAGATATTGTACCAGAATTTTTAATGTTATTACATGGTGTAATCGATTCACCGGATATTCCATTAAACGTATCACGTAGCTTCCTGCAGGCAGATAGTAATGTTAAAAAGATCAACAATTATATCATTAAAAAAGTTGCTGATAAATTAGCTGAATTATTTTCAAAAGACCGTAAAGCGTTCGAAGACAAATGGAAAGACATTGGTTTGTTCGTTAAATACGGAATGATTAGCGAAGATAAATTCTACGATAAAGCAAAAGACTTCGCTTTAGTTGGAAATACTAAAAATGAACTTTTTACTTTAAACGAATACAAAGAAAAAGTAGCGCCTTTACAGACTGATAAAAACGGAACCGTTGTTTACCTTTATTCAAATGACGCTTCGAAACAGGATGCTTTTATTCAATCTGCCAACAAAAAAGATTATGATGTTTTAGTATTGGATTCCCCAATTGACAATCACTTCATCAATCAAATGGAGCAAAAACTAGAAAAAACGTCTATTAAACGTGTAGATTCTAGTGTTGCAGATAAGTTAATTGAAAAAGATGAAGTAAATGAACATGTACTAAGCGAAGACCAGGTGAAAGAAGTAACTGCAATTTTTGAAAAAGCAATTACTAAACCAGGCATGCAGGTAGAAGTAATCGCATTAAACCCGGATGAATTGCCAGTAACGATTACCATGGACGAATTTATGCGTCGCATGAAAGATATGGCTGCAATGGGTGGCGGCATGGGCTTTTACGGTCAAATGCCAGACAGCTATAAAGTTGCCATTAATGGAAACCATAAACTGGTGAGCAAAATATTAAAAACAGAAGGCGAAGAGCAAAGCAATCTTGCCAAGCAAGCTGTAGATTTAGCTTTATTGGCTCAGGGGATGTTAACAGGTGCAGAATTAACTGCTTTTGTAAGCAGAAGTGTTGAGTTAATTTAATCTTTTAAAAGTCTTTTAAGAGGGAGAAATCGAAAGGTTTCTCCCTTTTCTTTTTATAAAAGGCCACAAAAAAAAGTCCTAATAAATTAGGACTTAATCTCTATAGAATTTTGGGACGCTAAGATTAAAATTATTATGTTCAGTTTAGCTTGCAACCGACTTTTGATCAACATTGAAGTAGTCTTTATGATCTTCAATCATTTTTGCAATCGTTGCTGCTTTTGTATCAGTTAATTTGAATTCGAACAAAGGCTCTTGGTTTTTTTTGGATTTCACCATTTTCTCTGTGTAAAACCTGTAAACCAAACCATTTGTTAATAAGCCATATTTAGCTTTTGTTTTACGGAAATATTTAGACAAACGCGAATCATGAATATCGAGCGTATCTTCATGGTGTTTGCATTCTACCAGGATGGTTGGCTCTCCATCTTTCATGATGGTGTAATCAACTTTTTTGCTTTTTTTAACACCAAAATCCATTACTGCTTCGGATTGAACCTCAGAGGGATCAAATCCTAAAATTTGAATAAAAGGCATTACTAATGCATTTCTGGTTAAATCTTCAGTTTGAACTTGTGGGAGCATTTTTTTGATCCTGACAGCAAACTGCCCTATTTCATCTTTAAGTTCCATGGTAGTGTATATGTTATTTTAGAGGTATCAATTTTTGCATCTTTCGAATACTTTTTGCCTTGGAAATGAATTTGATCTACACCATTTCATCCCGTCAAAAACACTCCATCTTTCCCGTCCCTTAACCCATGTTGTATGGCCTGTTTAAAATAATCTTTTCAACAGGCTACACAAGTTTGGGCAGGCAGATGTGATACTAATTAAGAAGATCACACACAAGGTGTTAACGCCTTAATTATTTGTTTTTGGCAAACAGTTTAAAGATTAGAATTATGTTGCAGGAAAAAGATTTTATTACATGAACCACCCAGTTTTTTACACGAAACCTGTAAAATTTTAGATGAAACTGGTGTTACGTTTTTTTTAAACGAGAAGCTATATTCAATCTAATTTTTAATTAACTTGCATTGATTTCAATTCCAGCAATATTATTTAACTATCATGAATCTAAAATGCGTTGTTATCGACGACGAACAGCATGCAATTGAGGTAATTACCGACCACATAGCGGAAATGCCCGGCTTAACTATTTTCAAGACTTTTACTAGTCCTGTTCAGGCTTTGACAGAACTTAGTATCAGCGATGACATCGATTTATTATTCATGGACATTGACATGCCTGGAATAAATGGGCTCGAATTAGCCAAAAACATCAGGGAAAAAGCGAAGTACTTAATCTTCACTACTGCACATCCTGATTATGCGCTTCAAGCATTTGATGTTCAATCAGACCAGTATCTGCTCAAGCCAATCTCATTTGCAAAATTCGCGCTAGGTATAGATCGAATTTTGAAGAAAGAGGCACAAAATGCCAGGGCTTCAAAAGATACAGACCAGGCTGCAGCGCTTTACATCAAAGGTGATCACAAATACGCTTTCTCTAATATCGCCATTGATGAAATACTTTACATCAAGGCATTACAGAATTACATTCAGATCATCACCGGTACAGAAACTCATACCACCTACCTTACGTTAAAGGAGATTGACAAAGCGCTGGAACGACATCCTTTCATTCGTGTTAACAAATCAAACATTGTTGCTATCAAAAAAGTAGATGGAAACATCATCCGTTTAACCAACAATGAAATGATTCAAATTGGTGAAGGCTACAAAGAAGCTTTCTTCACCTACGTGCAAAACAGTTTATTGAAATCAAACAGAAATCAGTAATTTTTTTAAAGCTTATAGTAACAATTTAGGCCAAGATCAAAGCAATATTTCATCAGAAAAATAAAAAGTTTTCAGAGCAAATATTCGCTTAAAGTGAATACTTTTTTTGCTTTAAAAAGGCCGAATTTTTATTGCTATTTCTAACCCTTGAAATTGATAGTGGTTCTTATAAAGCTACGATAAAACTTGTCGCAACACTATGGCTGATATCTCCAGTTGGATGAGTTGCAAAGTTATCTTGAGCTTTAACGCTTTTGTAAACGAAAACAGTTTTTTTAGCAAGTTTTGGAGTGTTTTGAGTTTTCATAATATTTTATTTTTAAATTAAATTTTTTGTTCTTCTTATTTCTGTAAAGGTGCGCCGATAAATTCATGGCAACCATTTTTTTACACAAAACCATAATTTTGGAAGATAAAATCCACACTTTAATAGATTAACTGACTAAAAATGACATTTTCTGTCCTTAAAAATTATTATAAAAACTATAGACTCCACCTTTTGATTTGGAGTATTTATATATTTTACGATGTATTTATTCTAGGTTTCATCTCAAACTTTCGAGAGCCCGGAGTTTATATTATTGTATACATTATTAACATCCTAGCCTTCTATCTTCAATCCTCCCTCCTTCGAAGAGTACTGGAAGATAAAAGTCAATCGATCAAATTAATAAAGATTTTATTATTGATTTCGATAGTCGTTACCGCCTATATTTTCTCCACTCAAATCTTGGTTTTACTGTTCGAAAAATTAGGATTTATAAAATCCAATATATTAAGCATTTTAGACAGAAATTTTATTCTGTCATGCATCTATAGATCGTTGCTTTTTATCGGCTTTGCTACCGGTTACGTTTATATTGTAAAATCATTTGAAGATCAAAAGAAAGTGGAGGAGTTGGAGCGACAAAATCTAATCACCCAGATTGAAAAACAGAGCTTGGAAACTGATCTTGTTCAGTCGCAAAACAATTTTCTAAGAAGTCAAATCAATCCTCATTTCTTATTCAACACCCTAAACTTCATTTATAACGATACCCGTAAAAAAGCCCCAATGGCTGCAGATGCCATTATGAATTTATCTGAAATGATGCGCTATGCATTGAAGCAACCAGAAGCTTCAGAATTGGTGACATTGCGAGAGGAGGTTGAGCAAATTGAACACTTAATTAATTTACATCAACTGCGCACAGCGAATGCCATTAATGTATTACTGGAAGTTAATGGAGATTTGTTTGGATTGAGATTCCCGCCACTGATTTTGCTTACGCTGGTAGAAAACATCTTTAAACACGGTAACGTTACTCATTCCACGCAACAAGCTGTAATAAGGATAGACTACAGCGATACTAAATTAACCATCAGCACCATGAATATGGTAAATGATGGCAGGGGAAAGCATGAAAGCCACCATGTAGGGCTGGAAAACGTTAGCAACCGCTTAAAGAGTTTTTATAAGGATGACTATACCTTTAAATATTATACCGATCCGTTAAACCGTTACATTACCGAAATTACTGTTGATGTAATTAATCCAATGGCTAAACTTAATATTAGCCGATAGCTTTACTGCGTTGAAGCGATTTCAATAAGAAATAATACATCACCATTTCATGCGTACGCTGATTTTTGTTAAAAAGTCGATTTACATGCATGTGCATCAAATCGGTAAAAAGTTTTATTCTGCGATTCCCATCCACTTCTAGAAGCAATGAAACTAGAGACGATAACATGTTTTCAAACCCAATCTGCTGTGTTTCTTCAAGCATCAAGGATTTGCGAAGCTGGTAATTCTGGTATTGTTGGTTTAGTTTTTTAAAATCTGTTGCATCTAAATGATGTTCCTTATTAAAAGCATCAGAAGTTAGCTTAATGATCCTCCTTAACTCTTCTGTGTCAAAAACCCCTTTCGCCTGTAAGTGAGATACAATTTCAGCAACCAGGTGGTATTTATCAAAGGAATCTGTTTGATTCTGCAAGATGGACATTACGAAAGCACTATCAATATTGAAATGCAATTCTACCTTTTCTATCAAATCTGCACCATACCGCTCTATTTCTCGTTTATAAGCTCTTAAATAAAAATCTGATACCAAGCCAGAAGTGAGGTAAGGCGAAAGGTCATCTGCAAAAGCGGCACTCAGTTTCTGCACATGAGCTTCATTGTTCAAATGAATGCGGAGCCTTAAATGGTTACCATTTTCATTGTATCTGATGAAAAACCATGATTTGATATCTGCACCATGAGTTTCTATGAAAGAATCAATTACATTAATCAGAATTTCATCGCTTCGCTGCTGGTGACAAAATATTTCAAAATAAAGCCACTCTTTGCCGGGAAGAAAAACATGCTGAACTGGCTTTATACTATCCAGATTTAACGGAGAGGCTCGATGATAAACAACCTCGTTATGGGTAAGATTAACTACAAACTGTGTTAGATATGGCCTTCCCTGCTCATCCTTTACGAGGCTTTGCTTAGGTAAAATCACCTCTTCCAGGTAAATATTTTTATGCTTTTGCATAAATTGCATAAGCGCGGTTAAATCATCATCAGAAAATAAATGGAAGCATAGCGTTTGATCTGATAGGCCAGTTTTAAAATAGGCAGATACACCGAGATTACTAAGAAACTCCCGGCACTCATTAACAGAAAGCGGTACCTTTCCAACATAGAAATGCTCCTTCTCTACCCGCCATTTTTGCGTGTTCAAAATAATATTCTGGTACTGCAATCGCGGGTAATACGAGAGATCAGGAAAAATCGCATCCAAAGGCAGGGATAAATTACTTTGCACGCCCTGATGTTGCAAATCGCATAGTAACCTGAATACGGAAAGATCTGACCGGGTATAGTTGTATGCAGAAGCCATGCGAGGCATTAAGCGCTTGTTTAAGGTTTTTGAACGCAGAATAACCTGATTGTTTCTAATCGAAATTTGAATATCACTTAATAAAAGGGGATTTGCTGAAGTATCGAAATTGAGTATGGAAAGCTGATGGCCGTAAACCAGTTTCCGCCTGTTAATATTATCTACATTGGCTTCTACCATGTAGGCAACATCGAAGAAAAGCACATCTGGATTAGCCTGTTGCTCTATTGCTGAAATTTCTTGACAGTAACTTTCAACTGTATCATTGGCCATCGAAAAACGCCCGGCTAAGGCATTTGCCGTCACCCCTCCTATTTGATCGACAGTGATCAGATCGTCTGCTACATGCATTAGCATGCTAAAAGAGTTTGGCAAAGGACTTGGCTGGTCATTTAGCTTTAAATCCAGCTTGTTTAGAAAAATGGTTTTGCCACGTTCAAAATTCTCAACAGACAAAGCTTTTTTCAAAGTGTTTTTTAAATCACCATTCGTTTTGTTTTCCGGCTTCTTATTAGTGAATTGATTGATAAAATCATCACCTTCTCCGCCCTGCTCCAGTTCATCATAACCTATCCCCATCTCCGGATCAAGCGCCGTTAACAATGGGATTTGCTTTTGCTCAAATTTCTTACTAAACTGTTTTATAAAATTGGTTAAGGCAGGTTTTTCTTCCTTAGGCACTAATTTTTGCAAGAAGCCAACTGCATTTGGAATGGCTTTTAATAAACTCCGGTCTATGCCCCCACTTTTCACCTTGCGTTCTGCAATTAAATATTGTGGTATGTGCGCTTCAATTTGCTTTCCAAGTCTCTTGAAGTAATCTTCTCCGATGATGTTTGGATCCTGATCGGTAAAGATGAGTTGCAAATCCTGCATATCATTCAGTAAACTCAGCAGTTCTGGTTTGCGGTCTTCTTCTAAATCAAGTTGATTGATCAAATCGCTAAGTCTAATCGGCTTTAAACAAGCATTGAGAATTTGTACCACAAAGTCATCATAACCAATTTCTGATAATTCAAAAACACCATCTGCACAGGCAATATATCTAATTCCCTCATGCGTATGGTAAAAGCTGCTGTTGCTAAATAGCCATCCACCAGTTTTAATAAAGACATCAAAATCAAAAGTTAACTGATTGCGATATGGCCAATCGATAAACCGATGGATGATTTGGTTGTCTTCAATCACCAGCTTTTGCACATCATTTGTAATGGCATTTTCTAAAATACTGAAACTGGCAAATGCTCCGTAGGGTGTAGAGCGGTATTTTGCCCTGTTGAAATATTTCCAGATTGTAAAGGTAATCTTCGGTGGCAATGCACTTAAATCTTTTGCCTCCACATCCTTTATCGTTTCATAAAAATCGCCTGACGATATCGAGATCGCATTTTTCAGTTCTGCCCAGCTGGCTTCTAAGGCGGCTTGGTAAGAAAATACAGGGGTTCGAAAAATAATTGTGGAGTGAAGATTGAGTTTCATGAGATTGCTTAATCTGCGAAAAATACAAAGATTAATCATAAAATCCCTAACCGCATAAAACTAAAAAAACCACTTCCATAAATGAAAGTGGCCATCAACTTGGGACAATTGATTGAAATTATTTCTTTGTTACCTTAAATTCTGTTCTTCTGTTTTTAGCTCTGCCATCCGGATTATCCTTCTTCCTCTTTCCTCGTCCAATCTCGTTGGGTGCGATTGGCATAGATTCCCCGTATCCTTTTGCGGTTAGCCTGGCTTGCGCAATACCTTTACTTACTAAATAATCCACACAAGATTGTGCCCGTTTATTTGATAATTCCATGTTATATTCATCAGTACCAACGTTATCCGTATGCGCTCCTAATTCTATCTCCATTTCAGGATTATCTTCCATTATTGGAACCAGAAAATCCAACACTTTTTTCGAAGGCTCTGTTAAGTCAGCGCTATTGAATTCGTAATATACATTATCTAATGCAATTGGAATTCCAAGTTTATACGGACTTAAACAATAATCTTTATAAATCAGGGTATCCGCTTTTGCCAATTCCTCATAAACATAGTTTTTATTGATGGCAAAATAGTTTTCCTTTGAAAAGGTTAGTTTAATTGGCCTTTTCGAATCTGCCTTGAACTGGTATTTGCCATCACTACCGGTTGTTACTTTTTGGGTTCCTTCTGCATTGGTAAAGGTAACGATCGCATCTGCCAAAGGCAATTTTGTTTTACAATCGGTAAGTATGCCATTCACAGCGAAAAACTCTTTTTTAATTTCAAATACTTCTAAACAGCATGATGATTCGCGATCAGAACTAATGTACCCTTTTGTATCATTTTCATTCGCTGAGGTGAAATAGAGATCATCTTTTGATGAATTAAATGGATAACCAAGGTTTTTAGGTTCAGACCAGGAAACTAAATCACCATCTGACTCAAAAAAATCCAAACCTCCTAAGCCAATTCTACCGTCGGTACTAAACATTAGTTTTTTGGTAACCGGATTATAGTGTGGTGCACGCTCATCATCTTCGGTATTAATGGTTGAACCCAGGTTTACTGCCTGTCCTAAAGTGCCATCGCTTCGGATGGCGCAATACCAAAGGTCAAATTTACCATAACCACCCGTGCGGTCTGATGAAAAAAGAAGAAAATTCCCATCTCTGGTTACAAAAGGTTGTTGTGAATTAAAATCTTTACTATTTACTTCCAGACCTACAGCTTGTGGGGCTGACCACTTTTCATTGGCCTTTTTGGCGGTATAAATCGCATAACGTTCTTTCTCTCTCCAGCCTGTAAAATAGACAGTATTGCCATCAGGAGAAAAGGTCGCCGCCGCAACTTCCATATTCTTAGGTATGTTAATATCCATCATCTTTACCGTAACTTCTGTTCCTGATAAGGTACTTTTAGCGGCATAAAGCGTATTCAAAAATGGATTTGCTTTGGTAGAAACCTGTACTTCGCCAGTTTCAGTCTTAACAACATCTTTCTTACCAGCTACATTAATGGGGCGTGATGAGGTGAAATAAAAATCCTGATCAACCTTGGCCGGTGCATAATTAGAGCCTAATCCATTTACGTTTGCCGGTACCTTTTTCACCTGAACCATTCTGGGAAACCGCATTTCTTCTAAAGCAAATTTACAGGAAGCAATTTCTTTAATCGCATCTTTAACCAATGGATCATTAGGATTTTTGCTGATAAATGACTCAAATGACGCTATTGCCGGGTTAAATTTTTTGTTCGCCCTCAAACTTTCAGCATAATAAAACAAGGCTTTTCTATACCTGGTATTGGTAAAGGTAATGGCAATGCTATAATATTTTTCAGCTTCAGCAAATTCACGGTATAAACGACTCGATTCTGCCAGGTTATAAATGGCACCTTCGTAATCTTCAATTACTTTTTCGTCTGAAGTTCCTTTGCGTTCCTTACCATAAGGCAATATGGCTTGAGCGGTATCGCCTGTTATTTTCAGCGCTTTTTTATAAAAGGTAGAAGCGGCATAATAATCTTTATTTTCAAAATAGGTATCGGCTACTTTCTTATAGTTTACAACATACTGGGCCTGTGCTAAACTTCCAACTGCCAATAATAGAAACAACAATATTTTTTTCATTTGATTAAAATTATAAGCGTGGACAGAAGAAGTTTGGACCAATAATTCCATTACGACCAATTAAAGAGATAGAAAGTTCTATCCCTCCATTGCTATTGGATGCACGATTAAATGTTGAAGTGTTTACATCATAACTCAAACCAAATACCATATTACTCAATTGTAAGCCAACAAATGCGATGGCTGCATCTTTCATCCTGTAGTTACCGCCAAACAAGATGTTTGACGATTGATTTACATTAAGCTGTGCATAGGCCCCTACCGAAACTTCGTTGGTATTTCCCTGGTACATAACCAATGCGTTTGGCACGATATCCAGAAAATCTGAAGCCCGGATTCTGGCACCACCATGGCCGGTAAGGCGTACAGGAATTCTGGATTCCGTTCCGGTAAACCGATCAATGGGACGGGTTAAATGTGCTGCGCTTGCCCCCAGAAATACATTTACATTCTGATTTGGATTTCCATCAAAATACATAATCCCGAAATTAACATCCGGTACTAAAGAAGATTGCGACTGGAAAGATTCGCCATTCATCATGCCTCCATCGTAGCCCGTTAAAGGATTAAACTGGTTACCAAATCGGCCTTGAGAATAATCAAAGCTCCTGTTGATGATTCCTGCCTGTAAGCCAAAGTTTACGGTTTGCAAGCCTTCTCTGCCAAACCTTAAACGATAGGAGCCAGAAACCAAAGCCGTTAGGTAATTGAAATCCAGTTCACCTGCCCGTTGATTTAAAATGGTACCTCCGAAAGCAAAATTTTTCTTCGGTGCCATATCAAACGACGCTCCACCAGTTAAAAACGAACTGTTTAAGGATCCCCATTGTTGTTTAAAATTTACTGATGCACGGTAATCGCCATCTATAACCCCTGTTAGGGCAGGATTTAACCAAAGTGGATAAGCATAATATTGAGAAAAATGCGGATCGGTCTGGGCAAATAATCTTGAGGTACAAAGTAGCAAGCTCAATACTGCCACAAAGGATTTTAAAGACGATGGTATTTTCATGGTATTCAATTTTGTCTGTTTATTTTTTAGCCTGCTCATCATTATCTAATTAGCGTTACTGTACCTTTTTTCATTGTGCTCGTGCCATCGTTGAATTGAACATCAACCATGTATACGTACACACCAACAGGCTGATTTACACCTTTAAATGTTCCATCCCATCCGTTGGTCATGTTGTCTGACTGGAAGATCAATTGACCCCATTGGGTAAATACTGACATTCTTGCGGATGCGATGGTCGTTCCGTAGATCAGGAAAGTATCGTTTTTACCATCGTTATTTGGTGTAAACGCATTCGGAATATAAATCTGGCTTCCGAACGGATTAGCGGCTTTCCCGGTAACCGGACTTGAATTTGCGCTGGTTTGGCAAGATAACAGCCCGATTGCTCTTACAATAAGTGTAACCGACTGATCTGGTTTTAAACCTGTTGCCACATAGGTCGTACCAACAGCCGCCTGCCACGTTAAGCCATTGTTTACAGAAACTTCATAACCTGATGCGCCATTAACGGCAGGCCAGGCGAAGGTTACGCTATTTGCAGTAGTTGATTGTACGATTACCTGTGGGGTAGCCAACACTGGTAGTACTGTAACCGTAACTGGTGTTCTAGTTGCGCTTGCACAACCGCCCACTGCAATACTTTCCACGTAATAAATGGTAGTTGCTGTAATGTTTGGTGTAGTGAAGGTAACGCCTTCGCCCAATACATTTCCGCTAGAACTTACATTATACCACCTGTAAATTAAACCTGCTGCCGGATTATTCACCGTTAATATGGTATTGCTACCTGCACAGATGGTACCGTTGGCAGGAGTTACAGCGGCTGGCGCTAAAGGCACAGCTAATGCCGTTACATTAACTGGTGTTCTCGACGCAGAAATACAAGATCCGTTCGCACCTTCAACGTAATAAGTTACATTGCTTGTCACTGCAGGAGTAGTAAAGGCAATGCCTGTTCCTACAATTGATCCACCTGTTGCAGTAGTATACCAATTGTAAACGGCTCCAGTTTGTGGATTACTTACTGTGATGATCGCTACACTTCCTGTGCATACGCTGATATTAGCAGCATTAACCACCGGAACAGCTGGTTTCTGGTTTACGGTTACCGTAACCTTAACTCTACCACCATTATTATTACAGCCACCAGTATTTACCGCGCTCACATAATAATCGGTGTTGCTGTTTAATACTGGCGTATTATAAGTTGCGCCTGTAAATAAAAGGTTACCACCGGTTGCTGCGCTATACCACTCGTAAGTAACACCGGCTTGAGCGTTGCTGATTACCAATTGTGTTGGCTCACCTGAACAAATGCTTGTACCTGTGTTTGCCACTACCGGATTATTCGGTAAACTATTTACGGTAACTGCAATTGCTAAGCCATTGCCCGAAGCATTTTCACATTTATTATCGCCCTTAACAGTAACATAATATGTGGTGTTGGCTGTTAATACTGGCGTGGTAAAGACACTACCAACAAATACAGAAGCAGTTAAACTTGCATCACTATACCAGGTAAATACCGGGTTGGTAACTGTTGCGCTACTTG
>Ga0265797_10007867_pt1 | contig 14397 bp, 17 predicted proteins | sample P2T30metagenome_FD_192433 | JGI IMG/M metagenome (GOLD analysis project Ga0265797, IMG submission 192433) | Plant litter microbial communities from East Loma Ridge, Irvine, California - P2 T30 | ecosystem: Environmental > Terrestrial > Plant litter > Unclassified | place: USA: California... | reverse complement strand
TTAGCATATGGGGCTGGGAATTCCGGGAGAAAGCAGCGGTCCATGAGAAGCTGGGACCCGTCTTTGTCGTTGTTACTACAGGACTCAATCGGCTTGTTTGTGCGGACCCGTCCATGGCCCATACCATCATGTCTAGAAGGAGAGACTTTGTCCATCCAGACATTACTACCGAGACTATGGGGTTCTTGGGTCCAAACATTGTAACTGTATGTGGATTGCTCATGCTGTTTATCGTGACTAACGCATCGGTATAAGGCTAAAGATGAGTCCTGGTCCCGCCAGCGCCGTATCGTCGCCCCGGCTCTGAACGAACGCATTAGCCCAGAAGTGTGGAGAGTCAGCGTAGAACAAGCATCGTCCATGGCAGACCTCTTACCCTCAGTCTCCCCACATGATGCTGCCAAGGGACCCGCCCAGATAGTTCTTGGTCTTCGTACGATTGCGATGAACGTCCTCGGTCGTATCGCGTATGGGCATGACAAGCCATTCGCTATATCTCAACCGTCGACTAAACCATCAGCAGACATCTCATACGTTGATGCTATTTCTTTAGTCACCGACAAGCTCATCTACGCTGCATTTCTTCCTGCCAGCTTTCTAGGCTTGCCCTTCATGCCGCAGGTATCACAGCGATTAGGTACAGCACTGAAGCGATTGCCGGGATTAACACAACACATGCTCAACCAGGAGCGCCAGAATAGTGCTTCTAAGTCGCCGCATTCTACACAGACGACCGAAAGTCCAAACAACAGCCGAGGCACCATCATGGAAGAACTTGTCCGCCTTTCGGACCAGGAGAAAACCCGCACAGACGCTTCAACACCAGACTCGTTGGACAAGGTTACCAAGAAGTTTCTCACCGAGGAAGAAATCGCAGGAAACCTCTTCATCTTCACAGCTGCTGGCTTTGACACAACCGCAAACACAATGTCCTATGCCGTCGCGCTGCTCGCAGTGTATCCGGAGTGGCAAGCCTGGATCCAGACCGAGATCGATACTGTGCTTGGAGGACCTGACATGTCGCCAATAGACTATGCAAGTGCATTCCCGAAACTTGTTCGCTGTTTAGCTGTTATGGTAAGCTACCCAATATCGACATACTGCCATCCTTGAACGGCATTCTTCAAGGACGGCTAGCTCCCTAGCCTCTACTCCGTGAGCTCGGTGCTGACGATTCCACAATATAGCTCGAGACCCTGCGCCTCTACCCGCCCGTAACTCTCCTTATGCGATCCATAACCACGAGTCAGAACCTTGCCTTCGGAGACACGTCATTCCAGATCGCCGCTCCATCCACCATCTACGTCAACACAGCGGCATTGCATACTTCACGCTCAACATGGGGTTCTGACGCCCTGTCCTTCAACCCCGCTCGCTGGCTACAACCCGACACAACAGAGCCCACGCTCATCACACCTGCGCAAGGAACCTTTATGCCTTGGTCTGTCGGTCCGCGTGTATGCCCTGGGCAGAAGATGTCGCAGGTAGAATTTGTAGCGGTTATTGCGACGCTGTTTCGTAGATGTAGTGCGCTACCAGTTGTTCGTGAGGGGGAAAGTACAGATTTAGCGAGACAGCGCTTGCTCCATTTGTTACAAGACAGTCAGCCGGTGTTGACGCTGCAGATTAACAAGCCTGAGGACGTTCATATACATTGGGCTAAGCGATGAGGTGCTTAATGGTGGTACGTCGAGCAGAAGACGAGATGCGGTGTATGAGCAAGATACATGATATATTGGTGTCCGTTGTAAATAGTACCGAAGTAGACTTCTCTTACCTAACTTCGCACTAGATTGGGTCAGAAGATGTGATATTGGTGCTCATCAAGATCGCGCTCCTCGCGCACCGTGCAATACGTTTTGGGTGTAACATCTATGTCAAAGGTCCCAAGCTAACAAAGCTTAGAGATGCAGCCATTGTTACAGCTCTGTTGCTGATACGGTGTAGGGACTGACTTCCCCTTCAGCTAACTCCTTTGCCCATCTCATGAACAGAAACACGCACGCCGATATCGTGAACGCCTGGGTCGCGATGAGGGTGGCTTTTCCTTTCCGGGTGCGAAGATTCGGTCGCGTCAACACACCGACCACATCGTCAACCAACGCAACATATGCCGTAAGATTGAGGGTACGATCGACAAGAGGAACGACTTGTTGCAACATGGGTGTATCGAAGGATACGAAGAAGCGGACGAACCAGCTACCAAGTATCCACGTCAGAGCGATCAGAAATTCCGAACGCCTTTGTGTTGTACCCACAGGACGTTCCCCAATCAATTGGTCGGCGCCATAGCTGCCGAGTATGTCTACTAAGTATTGTATGACGTTTGGTGGTGTACCGAATAGCCGCCCGTAGGTTGCGATAACGCCTGCGCGGTAGAGGTCGTTCTTGCGTGTGAATCGGATGGATTGCTTCGGAGTAGGTTCGGGTCGGTTCGACGGGTAGAGGGAGGATGCTACGAGGTACGTCGGTAGGGCGAAAGACACTACAAGTGGCAGACTGTTCCCGCCGGTCGTAAAGCCAGTGGCCTGAGCGATGACTGGTGACAAGAAAACAGCAAAAGGGCTAGCAATCAAGGGGGCGTATAGGTGAGCATATCGGCGCCAGGCGGCGATGGCATAGTCTGCTTCTCCATTTTCTGGTGCATGTGCTGCTGGAGTAGTTGGAGGCTGCTGTGGCAGTCCATCGCTATCGTGGGTGTTCATGGCGAAAGGGATGGAACACGACGCGGTAAGCTTCGTGTGCTGGGCATCTCTTGGCTTGGGAAGCTCCATCGCGCACAGACACAACTTTGGAAGCTACCCCTTTCGCTGAGCGGCCATCATCACCACCTTGCCACCCCAACGGAGCTCATATGCTGCACATGTGTCGAGGGGCATCTCGTTATCGACCATTACCTTAACGCGCCGCCTGCCGCAGGTCCAGTTGATGTTCTGCACGCAAACCCCACGATACAGGCCCGAACCTCGCAGTGGCACGCGCGTGGATGGCATGCATATAGCCACTCTTCCCCAACGCTGTTACCAGCATCTGCCAGAGCACACACCAGATGCTCATGCAAGTAACATCTGATGCGACGCGGTGCGATCCCATCGTAGACAATGAAAGTGCCGGCAGGGTCCAAGATCGCCTATGAACCCGGGATGCTTCAACAGGCAGCTGCTGAACACCGAGGCATCGTTGCAACGCCAGTCAAGCCATGTTCATTTCTTTTGAACGTGATGACCAGATCCATGGTAGGATGTGAGGTCGAAAATCGCGCATCACTATAGGCTGAGCTCGCAGAAGCTTGATTTCGCGTGCCGTAGCGTGGCTGTGTAGTTCTTCGAAAATCGCTCATGGCTAACCGTCAACAGCTCAGACAAACGCAGTCGCCAATGGCAATTCTTGAACGCATGGGAAAAGGTCCGACGGGATACCTCCGACGCTTACGGTTTACCTGTTGCAGGACCCTGGCCCCGTGTTGGATTGTATGAGGTATTTGTGCGTCGAATCGCTTCAAGTTGACTATGACAAAGACGAGGAGGACCTTGTACCACACTCTTGGTGTCATACTACGTAGCTGTGATTACGATGGAGCTTTTACGGTATGGAAATCCTACCAAGGCCACCCAAGCACGTGTTTGACGCGCTGCTAGAGCTTTCGAAGGCACGCTGCTCGTAAAGGCGGCGGATAGCTTTCGCTTTTCTCGGGGTATAAGTCGCGCTTCACGCATCGCTCAATCTTGTGCTACCTCTCCTCGTACTTCTCGGCTCATTCGCATCTTTTTTGCACATTCTCGGACGTAGTTCCCGCGGTATCAATCTGTGCTTTCCACAGGTTCGCACATGGACCAGGAAGAAAAGGTCGCTCCTCGCGTCCGTTTCGGAGAGCTGCGCCTTCCCGACGAAGAAGATGGATACGCGACCCACGAGCGTCGCCATGAGCGCAATCTATCACGACGATCAAGTGTGGGCAGCCTTTCCATTCGCAGTGCCGGAGGAGCGCGCACTGTACAGCCAGAGACTGCACTCCCCATCACCTGTGAGTAGCTGCCTCCTATGACTTGCTTGTGAGACATCCACTGACTCCTGATACGAACATTCAGATCGTACTCTTTCCATCGAGATCGACGAGGATCAACACAAGAAGCAGGATGAGGTGAAGAGAGCGAAGGAGAAAGCCGCCGTTGGTGAGTTTCTTGGCCGTAAATCACAGCCACATCCACTGACTTCACCTCTACAGACCTGGCAGACCTCGAATGGCATACACTTGCCGTTCATGAGCTGTGTCGCCGCCTCTCCGTCGACATCGACCAGGGCCTTTCTGACGATCAGGCCAAGCGTCGCATTAGCGAACACGGCCAGAACAAGATGACACCTCCCCCATCAGGGCTACTAAAGAAGATAATAGGCTACTTCTTTGGTGGTTTTGGTAGCATCCTTGTGGTTGCTGGCATACTGGTGTTCGTCGCATGGAAGCCTCTTGGTAAACCGCCAGCGGTTGCAAACCTGGCGCTTGCTTGTGTACTGATCGCTGTTTGGCTCATCCAGGCTGCCTTCAACGCATGGCAGGACTGGTCAACCAGCAGAGTGATGGCATCCATTGGAACGATGCTGCCTGATCAGTGCATTGTCGTGCGCAACGGGTCGCACGTCAGTATCTCGGCCTTGGACTTAGTTCCTGGCGACATTATCGTCATCAAGCAGGGCAACAAGCTACCCGCCGATGTTCGATTCGTCGATATATCCAGCGATTCCATGTTTGATCGCGCAATTCTTACTGGTACGTAAAACCAACACACATCACTTAAGCACGAGGACTGACATATACCAGGCGAGTCCGAGCCCGTCGCAGCTACCATCGAAGCAACCGAAGACAACTATCTCGAGACCAACAACATCGGATTGCAAGGCACCCATTGCATCTCAGGCGCATGTCTCGGCGTGTGCGTTGCAACTGGCGACAACACTATCTTCGGTCGTATCGCAAAGCTTACCTCGGATCCCAAGACTGGCATGACTCCTCTTCAGAAGGAGATCCTACGCTTCGTGCTCATCATCTCACTCTTCATCACATGCGTTGTTATCCTCATCGTGGTTCTTTGGTATGTTTGTGGCTGGTCTCGAGCAACATGTTTATGCTTGGCTATCTATGAGTTGAAGGATTTGTACTTACGCATCTCAGGGCTGCATGGCTGAGGAAATCTCATCCTACTTGGATTGACGTACCCCTTCTTATCGTCAGTTGCGTCTCGTGCGCTGTTGCATGTATGGGCTACCAAACAATGTCTTTTTCATGTACAGATGCTAACTTCTCCTTCTTTCTCTAGTCATCCCCGAAGGCTTACCGATCGCACTTACCACGAGCTTGACCATCGTCGCGAACATCATGCGCAAGAACAAGATACTTTGCAAGTCCCTCAAGACCGTTGAGACACTTGGTTCCGTTTCGGTGATCTGTTCCGACAAGACCGGAACGTTGACCAAGAACAAAATGGTCGTCACGGACATCTATGCAGCAGGTGAAGAGTACACTACGGATGCGGCGCGTGATATGATGGCAGTCTTTCGTTCGGAACAGAATCTCACTGTGCTTTCCAAGGCCAAGACAAACATCATGGATCAAGTCCGCATGCTCGGTGGTCTCTGTAATTCCGGTGAATTCGATGCCGCTACTATGCATCTCCCCATTGCGGAGCGCAAGATCAATGGCGATGCGACTGATCAGGCTATACTTCGACTTTCCGAGTCTCTTGGGTCAGTGGCTGAGTTGCGTCGCGACTGGAAGAAGGTCTTCGAAATTGCCTTCAACAGCAAGAACAAGTTCATGGTCCGCTTGATGACACCGGCGAACCAGACACCGACGAGCAATAATGCCACTCTCATGATCAAGGGAGCTCCCGACATCCTCCTACCTCGATGCGATCTCATCCTGAACGAGAAGGGTGAAGAGATACCGCTTACCGACGCACAACGCCTTCGTATCGACACCGTCAAAGACAGCTGGTCTCGCCAGGGAAAGCGCGTCATACTGCTCGCTCGCAAGCCGACTATCGTACCCTTCTCCGCCAACCATGAGAAGGAAGTATTGGTTGCAGCCCGGGAAGGCCTTACGTTCGTCGGCATCGTAGGCATCGTGGACCCACCCCGCGATGAGATTCCAGACGTCGTTCGTATTCTTCGGGGAGCTTCTATCCGCATCTTCATGGTCACTGGCGACTTCAAGCTCACGGCTCAGGCCATCGCTGAAGAGTGTGGTATCATCTCGAACTCTGCTTTGGTCGACGATATCAGCGCTCTTGGCCGCGAAGGCAAGATCGGGACTACGAAGCAGTCAATCGTGTTGAGTGGGCCCGAACTGATTACATTGAACGCGGCGCAATGGGATCAGCTTTGCCAGTACCAGGAAATTGTGTTCGCTAGGACGACGCCTGAGCAGAAGCTTCGTATCGTCAAGGAATTCCAGGCCCACGACAACATTGTCGGTATGACAGGTGATGGTGTCAACGATGCGCCATCGCTCAAGGCTGCCGACATTGGAATCGCTATGGGCAGTGGCTCCGACATTGCCATCGAGGCTGCCGACATGGTTCTTCTTGATTCGTTCGCCGCCATCATTGAGGCTGTTCAGTACGGTCGACTGGTCTACGATAACTTGAAGAAGACGATCGTATACCTACTTCCCGCCGGTAGCTTCAGTGAGCTGTGGCCCGTCGTCACGAACGTCGCATTCGGTATCCCGCAGATCCTGTCGTCCTTCCTTATGGTAAGCACATCTGATCTCAATGCACTGCGTCCGTCAGCTAACCTTTTCTAGATCATCATTTGCTGTCTTACCGACTGTGCCGCCGCCATCACGCTTGCCTACGAGAAGCCAGAGGCCGATGTGATGCTTCGCCCTCCTCGTAACCCTAAGAAGGACAGGCTGGTCAACGCTCGACTCATCTTCCATGCCTACTTCGTTGTCGGTCTTCTGCAGTGCTTTCTCGCCTTCACCATGAGCTTCTGGTGGATGCAGCGCAGAGGAGTTCCGTTCACGGCAATGTGGTTGAAGTTTGGTGTTTACGATCCTCAATACGACCCGGAATTCGTTACCGAAGTCGCCAACGAAGCTTCGAGTATCTACTTCGTCACACTAGTGATCATGTAAGTATAGATGTGGAAGTGTACTGAGTAACTAGCTGACATTGACGACAGGCAATTGTTCAACCTACTTGCTACTCGCACCCGTAGACTCAGCATCTTCCAGCAACCGCCTATCTTCAACAAGGCTACTCAGAACTGGTCGCTCTTCCCTGCAATGATCTTCGCCATCGTTGTGGTCTTCATCTTCTGTTACATTCCAGCCCTCCAAGACACGATTGACACCAGGACTGTCTCGGTTGAGCACTGGTTCCTTCCGGCTGCTTTCGGTATGGGCTTGCTCGTCCTCGATGAGTCAAGGAAGTACTGTGTGCGCACTTGGCCCAACGGCTTGCTCGCCAAGATTGCTTGGTGATGCTCTTTCCTTCCATCCGAGGAGACTACTTCCTTGGCCTGTTTTCTTAGTTCAAAGGGGCCATTCAGTTCAGAAGCCGTTGGCCCAAGTGCAACAGTAGCGTAGCTGAGAAGGCTTGTCATATCGGTGTCGATTAGATGGGGGTGTCGTATGAATTTGCATACACGCATCCAGTCTGCAAGCAGACAGAGCCCAACGTTTTCTTTCTATTCATCAGCAATATGATCCAGAGCCACACCTCTTTTCCACATGTTCGACTGTCCCACAATGCAGTGTGCCACTTGCCACTTCAGCCGCAATATCTGTAGATGCACGACCCCGGCCATCGGCAATTTCCCATGCGATACCCCACACGGACTTTAATGCGCCTTGCGCAACGGGGAATCTCGTGGCTCAACGGTGAAATGCCGGTTATTGAGAGCAAGGGGTAGAAGTCAGCTGGCACCAATCGTATCACCTTGCAATATCAAGTTTCTCATAAAGGAAGACTGCAGATCCAGACTTGGCCACATGCAGCGCGGCTAAAGGTGGCCGTTCCATATTTCGATATGTGTGTGACAAATGATAGATGAGTATAGCGATGGAAGAGGGATAGTATGGTGTCTGCGGATGATTTTCCACGCGACGAGGAAAGCGTTGGTGCCTGCTCCGTAGCAAAGCGCCAAGCGAAAGCGCCCCGCAGACTTCGCCAAACCTTGCTTCGACGACCTCATCCATCCGCAAGCCAGCGATGCCGCGCCACTTGAGACCGCCGATGCGATTCAAGCTGTCTGAAACATCTTGCATCTCAATACAGATCAGTTCAAAGACCTCTTACGTCACGCATTGATGCATGCTCTGATCACACGATCTAGTCCAGTACAGAGGTGCTAGCAACGGGATCAGTGGCCTGCCGCATGCTTCTGAGTTGATGGCATTTAGGATGTTCAACCCGAGCATCAGATCATGCTGGGTAAGGCTCAGCCTCTCGAGCCCATCGCTACGCCTCTTCACCACATTGGCATCGATGACCCACCAAAGCTGCCATGAGGCCCAAAAGCGCGTCCCACACGACCCAGCTTCATCAACGTGGGGTTCCAAATCCTTCCCTGTTTTGGACAGCCTCACCGCGAACTTAGCGGCAATCCCTCATAAGGGCTTAAAGCTGCGGAGCTTGCAGAGCGTGCCTTCCATGTAGGCGGTCTGGCCAAACAGCGGCTGGCTGAGTGAGTTCGTTATTTGAGCGATGATGCTGATGATCATCCCACGTCTGAGCCTTCTCTAATTGCAATGCTTGAGACTCTGGCGTTGAGTTTGAGAAGCACGATTTCACGCCGATAGCGAGGATAAGCTGACAGCGATGATATTCACAATTAGGCGCGCTCTACGGCCCTAGAATTCCTGGGACCTCCTCCAAACTTTACCTAGAGATGGCATCACACTTTCCCGAATTTGATAGCTCCAGTCAGCGAAAGGGGCTCAGCGCTCACTACACTGCTAGCATACATATCATACAGGTAGAAGCCAAGTGTCTTGGAGCATGCAGCATATGGGCGCTTTACCTCCAATGTCACGGGCACAATATCTTGGGCGGCAAACCAAGAGGTTGCATCCGCACCTCCGGGCTTGTCCATGGTCAGACCCGCAGCCTGATTCGACAGCGGCCGTGATAAGCTGTAATGACCTTTTCAGTGCACATTCCAGAGTTCACCATTCTTTGGGTCGTCATACGAAGTGGGTAGACAATTTGAGCAGTAAAGCTCTCTAACCCAATCATTATACCACCTTAGATTAACCCCATATTTTGCAGCAACGATCGATCAGGATTTCCCCGTGGTCCGGCAGTTGTCCTCGTGGACATCACTAATCAGGCGAATTCTTCGGCGGTCTCGTTATAAGAGAGGTTATTAGGAGACATGGTTGAAGCCTCGAGATTTGTGCCTCTACATTCATCATCACTCATTTTCTCCAGCATCACGCACATTTCCGAGAGTCAAAGACTATATCACGATCACTAGTCACGATGCAGTGGGCTACCCTCCTCGCTGCGGCCACGGCCCTTGCAGGCCATGCCACTGCGCAGAACATGCTGCGATTTGCTTGCTCACAGCTTGTCGTCGAGCGAACAGATCCCCTCGTCAACCCGGGCGTCAAGTACACTCCGCATCTTCATCAGATCGTCGGGGGTGACGCTTTCAACATCACGATGGACCCTTCAAACGATATCGCGCAGATGTCTAAGTGCACTTCCTGCAGCTTCGTCCAGGATAAGTCAAACTACTGGACCGCCGTCATGTTCTTCAAGGCAAAGAACGGAACGTGAGTACCTATAACACTACGTATACATTGAGTGTGAAACATGCGCTGACCTCCTTCTAGCTACATTCGCGTGCCTCAGGTATGTAACCTCTTAGCTAACGCATCACAATCGAGAAAGTCACTAACCCCAAGCCAAGATCGGAAACGGTGGACCACAAGGAAAGCTCATCAATGACGGCGGTCTCGACGTCTACTACATCCCCAGCGGCAAGACCACTGCCTTCAAGAAGGGCTTCCGCATGCTCGCAGGCTCAGCCACCAACACCGACCCCAGCAAGGTCAAACTCTCTAACATCTGCCACCGCTGCTGGACTTCTCCCTCGGAGAGTACCTTCGTTGGCGGTGCGCCTTGCTCAGGCTCCGATACTGTCGCCATCCCCAAAGACCCCAAGTGCAAGCTCATCCGTCAGACCATTATCTTCCCCACCTGCTGGGACGGCAAGAACCTCGACTCCCCAGATCATCAGGCACACGTCGCTTATGGCCAGGGCGCTGGTGCTAATGGTGGCGGCGCTTGCCCTTCTACCCATCCCGTCAAGCTCCCTCAGATCATGTACGAGCTCATGTGGGATGTCAACAAGTTCGCCGACAAGAGCTTGTGGCCCACCGACGGCAGCGACCCATTCGTGTACAGCATGAACATCGGGTAAGTCCTTCAGCCCACTCCATACAAGCTTTTTGTCAGTAGACGAACACATCGCTGACTTCTCCCTTCAGTGGCTCTGCCGCGCATGGTGACTACGTCTTCGGTTGGGAAGGCGACTCCCTCCAAAAGGCCATGGACAACAACTGCAACCTCAACACCGCCTGCCCCAAGGCCGGCCTTACCGTTCAGCAGCCTGCGCAGTACAATGCTTGCAAGAAGAAGCAGCAAGCTCCCGAGGATGTTGACGGCTGTAAGTTTCACTTGTTCGCTATACAACCGTGCGACATGTAACTAACATGTAAAAAATAGGGCTCAAGGAGATGCCGCTCGGTGACATGGCCATCAAGGCATAGACGCTGGCTGCCGCCGTATGGCTATCATAGCTAGTGTCGCACAGTGGCTGTTGATAGGCCCTTCGTTAGTCAGAGTTGTTAGGTGTGGTGCCCTTAGCTTAGCACTCGTTTGGCATTGCGTCGTATAATCTTTTAGATCGCAGAAGAGAATTCACGCGCACGTTACGTGGCGAATATCATGCTTTTCGACATGCAACCCGTTCATGATGCTACTAGTTGATCAAGACTGGCCGCAACTCTCTACCCATTATCTTCCGCTTTGTCATAAGTGACAGGAAGTATCATGATCGGTGTGACACTGCCAGCTTATCTTCGAGCACTGAAGACACTAAAATCACGGCCTTGCCTTTTCGTGTGTAGAGTTGGGGTCGTACGCCGTGTCACTGCCTCGTTGATCGCTTCGCGAGCCTCTAGACATATGCACACAGCAGCACCCACAATTCTCGAGGAGAGACGAAATTCTACCATTCTAAAGTATGTACTCCACGAAATCTCCGACGCTATCTACAAGCCCTCTCCCAAGGCCACCACCTTCTCCCTACATCGCCTCTACACCATCACCGTAGCATTCCCCATGCCACCCGAACTCGCAACCCCGTTTCGACTCAGCAGTGCCTCAAAGTTCTGATTCGCACCCGCAGTAAAGTCATGCGTGATGTAGTTATACACATCATGCACAGGAATCGATGCGCTGGTCGAAGACGGGTTCGACACTTTGCTCTGCGAGCACGCGAAACCAAAGCGCTTGCTGCTGCTGTTGGGATCGATGCGCACGGCACCGGAGGAACCGGTGTAAGTTGTGCAGCCGGTGCATTTTACGGTGAATTGCCAATGCGTATTGTTGGATTTGTTGCCGGTTGTGAGGGGCGTGTAGGTTGCTGAGGTGTATTGTTGGGGTGTAGAGTGGCCACTACGGTGGGTGTTAGTATTTTCGCGGTTGCCACTTGGGTGGTACGACTTACGTGGCCCACCGTGAAGATACGGTTGGTTTCTGGCCGTTAGGGTATGCTACAGTGAGAGGGTTGCGGATCATGCTACCGCCCCAGGCGAGACCAACCCAGCCGAGGACGTTGGGCGCGACGACTTGAAGAACAATGTCGTATGGTTGGCCCGCTGGCACATTGGCGGGTTGCGCTATGCGGTAGATAATGTTCGCTGAAAGTGTCGCGGCCGCTTTGGTCTCAGAGAAGGTGAAGCCAGTTTCTGAGTCTACGTAGCTCACGGCGCGAGGCGCGAGGTGTTGTGTTTCTGACGTAGGCCATGCTTGAGCTAGAAACTGTTAGTTGAAAGCATCATCCGTGTTCAATTGCGATACTCACCGAGGCTAGCTAGAGCCGCAAGACTGAAGGCAAAGCGCATCTTGATCAATCGTCAATCTTTGAGGCTACGCGTAGTTGTCCAGCAGCGCTATCGCAAGGCATACAGAATTTGAAGGTAAAAAAGGAACGAAAAATACTCTACGTGTGACAAGGAAGTCCTGGAGAAACAAGATACCTTAATAAAACCAATACACACTCGCCAAGATGCCGCGCCTGAGATCCATCCACTCGAGGCCCACAGTGTAAAGTACAAAGCGGCGATATACAAGCACGCGTGCAAGATAGACTAGAATAGAACTTGTCTTATCCAGGTTGAGACCTTACTGCCACGCGTGACTGACTTCATCACAACCCGGATGTGAGGTTCAAAGGCTTCTGGAATGTGGGTCAACATCCACAGGAATGCCTCCGATTACTACTCCAAGCTAGCCTCGAACTCTCTTTGGTGGCTGTGACCATGCGAATACGGAAGATATGCTGTTTGTGGAAGGTCGCAAAGGGAGGAAGGATGGCGCTGTGTTGGCTGTGAGAGGCTCGTGTATTTACCCGCATAGTGTGTATAGTGAGGATAGATGGCTTTGTGTATCGATCAAGTGGAGATATGTTGCCACGCCCCCGGAAGCATGGATACGATTATGGCGATGTCTACGTCCCCGGATTAGCAGGGAGCGGAAATGCAAATCGAAGAAAGCGATGATCAATTGCGTTGCAAAGGCTGAAAGACAATAGCACTGCTCACGGATATGCGCAAGCGAGATTATCGTGATGTCGAGTCGTATTGACAGGATGTACCCCAGATGTAACATGTCGAAGGCGGATGGTACTACAAGCGAGCGCCACTGTATGCATCTCGCTCCGAATCGCTTCCCCACATCTCGCTTGTGGGGCAAGACATCCACGCGGAGTTCACGTGGCTAGTCGCGTGTGGCGCGGCCAAGCCCGTCATACTATGAGACCCTCGTAAATGGCGAGGGGTTGTCGAGATTGATGTTCGCTTTGTATCATACAAAGATGTGAACAAAGCAGTCGCCGTCGGTCCATCAACGCTTCGCCCTGACATCTTTCTTCCTGGTGTTGAACCCGCCGGCATCGGGGTCTATGAAGTGAGCTAAAATCCTGAAAACGTCGGAGAGGTTCTGCGAGGAATGATGACGTGTATCGCTTGCGCAATATCGTTATATACACGGTGTTGATGATCGTTAGTCTCGATAACAGGATACAGCATAATAGAAACATGTGTTGTTACAGCTCGTGCATGAATTTTGGTTCATGGTGTTACCATGGTAAGTACTGCTCAACCTTCCGTGAGCTTCTGCATCTTCTGCGCAACGACGCAGATCGATCTCATGATGCCCATTTTCGCGTGTTGTGCGCCACCAGATCGCGCGAACCAGAAAGCGGTACCAGCAACAGAAGCCAGCACCAGACCGGCCACGCCGTTGAGGATCTTGGCCTGCCTCTGTGCCGCTTGCCGAACCTCGGAGTATCGCATGTTGCTGAACGTGACTCGTGAATACTGTGTGGCCCAGCCAATGCTCGGGACGTAGATATAGAGTTGCTCTTCTACCCATTTTCGCAGTAAATATAGCGGCTTCTTGACGTCGCTTGCCATCTCGCGATAGTTCCCGTCGGCAAGATCGTTGATGGTGTGTGCGTCAGGAGTGCGCTCCTTGGTGTATTCGTCTAGTGCCTTTGATCGATCGTTGGGATACTTGTCGATGAAGTCGAAAAGAACGCGGACGTCTTCCAGTCCAGCGTTCATTCCCTGGCCGTAGAATGGTACCATGGCATGGGCCGCATCTCCTAAGATAACACCAGAATCTCCGTAGTGATACGGTGTACATTTTATCGAGATCAAAGGCAGGTGCTGATTAGATGTGTACTGCTTGCGGAGATCGTCCTCGGTGATGAGATCTGGAACCACGCCGGGGAACTTCTCATTGAAATACTCGACCACTTTTCCAGATGCGTCCAGTTGCTCAAAGCCTTCTCTGGTCAAGAAAAGCGTTGATGTGAATGTCTTGTCTAGGTTTGGGAGAGCGATGAACATGGATTCGTCCTGGGGCCAGATGTGTAGGTAGTTTGGAGGTATTCTGAATTCGCCGTCCGGTGTGGCTGGAACATTGAACTGGCACCAGAGTTTGTCGATGTACTCTTGCTGAAACGACATGGGGACAAACTTCATCAAGTGATATCGCACCGCCGAGTGTGCACCGTCGGCACCGATCATGAGATCGAAGTTGATTTCGAATTCGTCGCCCTGCTCTTCGGGAGACTTGGTACGATGCTCGAACCATGCGG